>Ga0213861_10000014_pt1 | contig 110143 bp, 101 predicted proteins | sample PICome_4_FD_160110 | JGI IMG/M metagenome (GOLD analysis project Ga0213861, IMG submission 160110) | Coastal seawater microbial communities near Pivers Island, North Carolina, United States - PICO131 | ecosystem: Environmental > Aquatic > Marine > Coastal | place: USA: North Carolina... | reverse complement strand
CGCGGTTAAGTGTCATCTCCTGACCTTGTGAATCTTTTCCTGGGAGTTGGCGCAGTAGGTGATAGTCCATTTCAACGGTGGAAGTCTCCACGGGGAGTGCCTCATTCACTTGATAGGGCAAAGCCTGCGCGAAATCCGCAGGTGGCATCCAAGGTAAGTCCAATTGTCGGGTGATTACGCTGGAATCACTAATGCCGAAGGTCACTTTACGAGTGGAGAATCTCCCTTGCTTCCACAGTTTTTTCAAGGCTTTGGTCACCATTTTGATGTCGACGAACTCACCATTGTGAACCGCCCCATGAGGAAGTTCAACACTGGCAACGCGGGCGACCTCGTAGGTATTGGTTGTTCGATTGTGGCGCAGTTCGGCCGCCCGGATACCGCTGGTCCCAAGGTCTAGTCCCACCATGCGGTGGGCCGTTTTTGAACGCGCTTGTGAGAGAGATGTCCCAGTCATGGGTAGGTTCGTCTCCTCGCTTCGCGGCCGCTTAGGTCAGTTCGTCACTTCCTAGGGTTGGTATCGGCCCAATTGGGATGGCGTGACCGCTCGGCGGCACGTTTTAGTGATTTTTTTTGAATTTTCGTTCACTAAGGACCACTCGCCCCCCTTTTTAGCCGAAACACCCACTATGGAACTTCCTGTCGTGGATCAATGGGCGCCGGTGAGCGTGGATCCACTTTTCACTTCTGAGCAGGGGCGGCCTGATTTGGCTCTCGATTTAATCCTTGGCGAGGCCGTGGCCCGTCGAGCGTCGGATATTCACCTCAGGGTGGGCAAGCCACCGTTGGCGCGAATTGGTGGCGCACTGCAGCCTCTCAATTTTCCAGTGGTCGACGGTGACTGGGCGGCTGATTGTGTGCACAACTCTCTCGGCACGCCAGAGGCACAATCGGATTATGTGGCTCGGGGTGACCACGATTTTGCACTACATGTTCCGGGCGTGGGCAGGTTCCGAGTGAATGCTTATCGTTCCCGTGGGCTCGACTCCATGGTGTTACGGCATGTGCGTGAGCAGATCCCCACGTTGGAGGAACTGGGGCTTCCCGCGACAGCACGCCAAGGCGCACTTGCGGCAAGCGGCTTGGTCCTCATCTGTGGTCCAACAGGTTCGGGTAAATCCACCACGTTAGCTGCGATGGTGGGGCTTATCAACGCTGAGCGCGCCTTTCATATTCTCACGATCGAGGACCCGATTGAGTTCCTTCACGCGGATCAGCTTTCTTCGGTGAGTCAACGCGAGGTGCGCATTGATACTTCCGATTTTGCTTCCGCATTGCGGTCGGGATTGCGCCAAGACCCAGATGTCATAGTCATCGGTGAGATCAGAGATCTCGACACCATGTCCATTGCGCTTCAAGCTGCTGAGACGGGGCATTTGGTTCTTGCGAGTATTCATGCGGCATCCGTGGTTGATGCGGTTCAGCGGGCAATTGATCTCTTTCCACAAGAGGAGCAGGTACACGCTCGCAATGTGTTGGCGGAGGTTCTGCAGTGCGTGATCAGCCAACGCCTAGTTGCATCTAGCACCCCGGATAAGCGGTCTTTGCTGCTAGAAATTGCCGTTACGACACCCAGGGTGAAGCAGGCAATTAGTAATCCAGAAAAAACATCCCAGCTTTTTGAGATCATGCAGGAGGGCGATTTTTATGGAATGTTTACATTGCAACAAGACGCTGTGCGACGCGTGTTGGCGGGAGATGTTTCCCTCGAGTCAGCTGAAAGTGTTATTACATCCATGAGTGACTTCCGATTGTCACTTAAACAATCTGGGTATAGAGGTCCACATGAGTGAGTCGGTTCTAGACGTAATAATCAGGCAAGGTTTGATCACCCAAAATCAGGCCGATGAAGTTATCTCCCACTCAAGGCGCGAGGGTGACAATCCACTCAAATCACTTGTGGCGATGGGTGCCATTTCTAAAAGGCAAGTTGTTAAAGCGACAGTCGAAGCAGCGGGATTGCAGTTTGTTGAGATCATGGACCTCACAATTAATCCAAGTGCATCTGGACTGCTCTCCGGAGATCAAGCCAGAAAATATGGTGCAATTCCAATTGATTTTGCGGGCGACGCACTATTAATCGCTACCGATTCGCAGACTGCTGCCGACTGGCAAATAAGGGATGACCTACAGGCCATAACTCGACACCCCGTCACTTTTGTTTGTGGCATGAAGGCCGAGATTGCATCCCGAATCAACATGGAGTACCGCGCCGAAGCAGAGTTAGGCGAACTTGTCAAAGACATGCTTCACGAGGAACAGGCAATCGACATTCTTGCGCCAGTTGCATCGACCACCGATGCTCCTCTAGTGCGTTACGTCAATCTGCTGTTGAGTCAAGCGATCTCGGACAATGCCTCGGATATCCACGTCGAGCCGTCAGAGGACTACATCCGAATTCGTTATCGAATTGATGGTGTGCTGAAAGAAGTCGCACCTGCCCCAAAGGAAGTGCAGTCGGCACTTATTTCACGACTCAAAATCATTTCAGACATGGATATCGCTGAACGGCGAATTCCACAGGATGGTCGCCTGACAATTGTGGTCAACAAAAAGAAGGTTGACCTCCGAGTAAATTCAATTCCCACCGTGTGGGGTGAAAAAATTGTCATGCGAATCCTTGATAACACGGCTGCACAGATGGAGTTATCAGATCTTGGCTTCTCTCCGGTAAATCTCCTCCGGTGGAGGGAGTCATATACCCGTCCGTACGGCATGGTGATTGTGAGTGGGCCAACTGGGTCCGGAAAGTCCACCACGTTATACGCGACCCTCAATTCGATGGTTCGACCCGAAGTAAACATCGTGACTGTCGAGGATCCGGTGGAATATCGAATACCGGGGATTAACCAGGTTCAAACTAATTCCAAGGCAGGCTTGACATTTGCATCCTCTTTGAGATCAATCCTGCGAGCAGATCCCGACATCATCCTGATCGGAGAAATACGTGACCATGAGACAGCGCGCATTGCCATTGAATCAGCGTTGACCGGCCACATGGTCCTCACCACCTTGCACACCAATGATGCACCAAGTGTCCTGACTCGATTAACTGAAATGGGAATTGAACCTTTCCTGGTTTCATCGGCATTGGCCTGCGCTTCAGGCCAACGACTTGCGCGACGATTGTGCCCGGCTTGTAAGCGTCCGGTGAAAATTTCGCCGAACGAACTTGCGGCCGTTGGGTTTGAATATCCTCCAGATGTTGAAGCAACATTCTTTGAGCCGGTCGGTTGCAGTCGGTGCGCTGATACGGGATTCCGTGGACGGGTTGGCCTGCATGAAGTTATGACCATGAGCGATGGCTTAGCGGCATTGGCAGTTCGTAATGCCACATCTGATGAAGTCAAAGCTTTGGCGGTAGAGCAGGGCATGCGTACTCTGCGTCAAGATGGTTGGCTTAAAGTCGCTCAAGGATTGACCACAATCCCCGAAGTCCTAAGGATTATTGCGTGAGGCGGACACAGTGAATAACAAAGATTTCTCCCTGCCGGTAGCAGACCCATCTGCGGGCTCACAGTCAGCCGTTTCCAGTTCCCAAGATTTTGCTCCCAATATTCCCTCGGGCACTTTTGAGCAAGGGATCATTGCGCTACATCCAGGGGATCCGCGCGCTCATATTCGCGAATTATCACTGGACTCCATATTGTTGCACTTGCTCGAGGTTGGTGGATCCGATCTGCACCTCAGTGTCAATTCACCACCCATGATTCGAATTAACGGTGAACTTGAACCGATCACTCAAGCATCGGCTTCTTCGGCGCTCACTCCACGGCAATTACAAGAGGCGGTGTATTCGATTCTCACCGATCATCAAAAGCAAATATTTGAAGAGAACAAAGAATTGGACTTTGCCTACGAACTGCCAGGCGCTGCAAGATTTCGTGTCAACTTAATGCAGCAGCAAGGATTCATGGGGGCGGTGTTTCGCACAATTCCATGGGAGATTCTTCCACTGGAGGCGCTCAATATGCCTGGACAATTAGCGGACCTGTCGAGCTTGCCGCGGGGTCTAGTTCTCGTGACAGGACCCACTGGTTCAGGCAAGTCCACCACACTTGCCGCAATCGTGGACAGGGCGAATCGAACTCGAAAAAGTCACATCGTGACAATCGAGGACCCTATTGAATTTGTGCACAAACACAGGCAGAGTGTGGTGAGCCAACGAGAGGTGGGCCAGGACACTTGGTCATTTGCCAACGCGCTCAAGCATGCACTGCGACAGGACCCAGACATCATCCTCGTGGGCGAAATGCGGGACCTTGAGACTATTTCCATTGCGTTGACGGCGGCTGAGACCGGTCACCTCGTCTTGGGAACTTTGCACACCAGTTCCGCTGCAAGCACGATTGACAGGATTATCGATGTATTTCCGCCCGAGCAACAGTCACAGGTGCGAACCCAACTTTCGAATTCACTGGAAGCCGTGGTGTGCCAAACCTTGTGCAAGACGTCCGATGGCAAGGGACGTGTTGCCGCCACGGAGATCATGATTGCGACGCCTGCGATCCGCAACTTGATCAGAGAAGGCAAATTGCAATCCATTGCATCGTCGCTGCAGACGGGTTCCAAATCAGGCATGCATACCCTTAATCAGGATTTGGCGCGCTTAGTGTCTGACGGCACCGTTGAATACCAGGTTGCAGCGGAAAAGAGTTCGGATCTTTCAGAGCTCAACCAATTATTGGGAGTGACCAACGATGCCGCAAACTGATTACCTTGTTAAAGCTCGGTCGCGACAAGGGCGTTTGGTTGAACAAAAGATCAAAGCTTCAACCGAAGCCGAGGCTGTCTCACGCATACGTCAACTGGGATTGACGCCGATTGCCGTTGAGATCACAAACGCTGGATTTAACAAGGAAATCAGAATAGGAAAAGGGCGAGTAAAGCTCAAAGATCTTGCTATTTTTTCCCGACAATTTGCCACTATGCTCTCCTCGGGGCTGCCCATCCTTCGTTCCTTATCAATTCTCTCTGAGCAGACCGAGAGTGTTCGGCTGCAAGAAATCCTGTTGGAAATTAAGTTTGAGGTTGAAAAAGGCTCCTCATTGTCCGAGTCCATGGCCAAGCGCAAGGAATTCCCCCCTCTGATGGTGAGCATGACAAGGGCCGGCGAGGTTGGTGGATTTCTTGACACCACAATGATTGAGATTTCTGAATCGTTAGAGGCTGATGTCAGACTTCGTGGAAAGATCAAGTCGGCTTTGACATATCCGGTTGCGGTAGCCGTAATCGCGGTTGCGATCACAATTGGAATGCTCATTTTTGTCGTTCCCATTTTCTCTGACCTTTTTGCCTCATTCGGTGGAAGCTTGCCGGCTCCAACTCAACTCTTGGTCAACCTCTCGAACCTCTTTAAGAATCCCATCTTTTTCCTCCCCACGATTGCGATAACGGCTGGACTTGTCATCTGGTATCGACGCAACAGAACATCGCTGGCCGTTCGCAATGTGGTCGATCCGTTGAAATTCAGAATTCCCGTCTTCGGTAACTTGTTCCAAAAAGTGGCCCTCGCTCGTTTTTCGCGAAATTTCTCCGCGCTCCTTAAGGCAGGTGTTCCAATACTCACATCGCTGGACATCGTGGGCGATACGTCAGGGAATGTGGTTGTTTCGCGTGCTGTTGAGGCAGTCAAAGAGAGCGTCCGACAGGGCAGCGGAATGGCGAAGCCACTCACCGAGCACCCGGTGTTCCCCGACATGGTGGTCCAAATGATCGCCGTTGGCGAGGAAACAGGGGCCCTGGACGATATGTTGGGCAAAATTGCCGATTTCTATGACCAAGAGGTCGAAGCCACCACCGAGCAACTCATGGCCCTCATTGAGCCCATCATGATTGTGGTCCTAGGGGGCTTGGTAGGAGGCATGATTATCGCCTTGTATTTGCCGATTTTCAATATTTTCGAGCTCATTCGGTAGTTGGGAAAAATTTTTAACAATTTTCCGCTACGACGGGTACCAGTTGGTCTTTTTGGTCCGAAACCCTCAATGTCTACCCAGAGTGGGTTGGCTACCCCGAAGCAATGAGGGGTCCTTCGACAGGAGTTCAACATGCTATCTCGCATCTACACCCCACGAGACCAGCGCGAGTCGGGGTTCACCCTCATCGAATTGCTCGTGGTGGTTGCCATCATTGGTATTTTGGCCGCCATTGCTATTCCGGTATTCCTCAACCAGCGCAACACGGCCCGGAATGCCTCCGTGGAATCGGATTTGCGCAACGTCGCAACTGTTCTCGAAACTGCGTACACACAAAATGGCGTGTACCCAGCCGCTGGGGTAGACCTCACCACCGCCCCCTTTGGAGCAGCAATTTCGCAGGGCAATGGGATCTCAGTTACGAACAACACGAGTTCATATGCGATTGTCGGTTGCAACGCCGAATCACAGGAAGTTTACGTGTACGACTCCTCGCAGGGTGGGTTCGTTACTCCAACGACGCAAACGTGCCCCTCCGCAGGCATCGTGGTTGTCGCAGGGTCGTAGTTCGAGACCTGAAATCGTGTCATTTGAGTGTTGGTCGGCGGAGGAGTCCGTCGACCAACATGCTCATTCTCGGGAGCCCTCATAAGCAGGATCTTTCATCAGTAAGTAGTTCGACATGGGACGTAGTACACTGTGCATGATATTCAGAGTCGAAGGAGGAGTTCATGAGTAGCAACGAAATTGCACCAAACTCTTTCCTCGACGATTTCGCAGGGCTGAGCACACAGCTTGATGTCGGACTTAAGTTGACAAGTTCGTTGGAGAAATTCGCTCCCGTGGCCAAGGCGTTGACAGCTATCTTTGATGCTGCGGAATCGGTACCGGTAAGCCTTGTCGGGTTGAGTCACGATGAACAAGCACTGAGCGTCACCTTTTCCATCACCCTGGGTACCCTCGATGAGATCAGGAACGCATCACCGCGAGCGATCTCTGCAATGAACCTCATGTCACAGATCATTCAACGATTAAGTTCATGTGAGCCTGTCCTCGCTGCACTACCTGCACGTGGATCCGCTGAAGCCGAGGCGGCTCAAGCGTTTCTTGCAATGGAGCCCGCAAGTATCGTGGGCGACGCACGCGTCCTTCACCTCGTTGGCTAATCGCCATGAATTCCGACGATGAAAAATCAGAAGATGAATTTATAACGACTTCAACAAATAGATCTGGACGAAAAGTTCCCGATATCTATGTTCGAGGTCTCCACGAAACGGAGATTCTTAATCAGGCGCAACCCAGAAGCTGTGATCGCATCCATTGGGATACCCACGAGCCACTTGATATTCGACAGATCATTGAATCTTTACCCGATCGCAACCCCAGCTTGGTAGAAGTATTTACGCGGCAATGGAGTGACGGGCAACATCGAATCTGGGTTACCGCGGGCAGTGGGGAAGTGGCACGCGAAGAGATCCGGGCCCTGTGTCTCGAGCAGGGGATTGACCCCATCAACTTGAGAATTGAACGAGACGTTCCTTTTCGTGACCTCGACTCCATTGAACCGGGCCTGGTGGGCGAGTTGATCGGATCCTGCGTGGAGTGGCTCTATCCCCGCTCATTCTCCGTTAGACAAAGAGTCGCGATCGAGCTCGATGGTGTTGACCATGATGACATCAAAGGGATGATGTATCTCTTTGTACATGACTTGGCGGATCGTTTTGATTCCCAGCGCACTGGACGAAATGGAACACTCAATTTCACGGCCTTTGCGTTCGGAAAACTCAAAACTTGGCCGCAAGATTTGGCGCGCGCCACATATGGCAGGTCCTTGGTAGAGGATCGAGTGGCGTTAGGTCGCATCAGCGAATCAAGTCAGGCTGATGGTGGTCTTCCAATGAGTATTGTTGATAGAGCGGATGCATTGGGAGTCAGTGTCACGGAATTGCGGCGCCGTGAGGCCGCCATTTCGCAGTTGGCCCAGGTTCGCCGCCCAGACATGATTTCGAGCGGAGCATTTGATGAACCATTTGGCTCGACAACCCAAATACCGGCGGACACGGATGTTTCTGAAGAAGCACTCACACGTAGTAGAGATGCTGCGATAACCAAGGCGATCTTTGATGCCGTCAACGATCCGTCCTCGGCCTCGAGAAAGAGTCAGGACCCATTGGCTCTGGCAGCCACCTATCTCACGTTCTGGGAGGGTCTGGGCAGAGCGGAAGTTGCACGGCAATTAGGTGTGGTGCCCAAAACAGTGTCGGCGGCCTTGAGTCGGACTCTTGAGAAAATTGATGCGGAGTCCATTGAAGGTGGACTCGTGGATCCTGCGAATGGCACATGAGCGCTCCAGAAGCTGTACCAATTCCTTGGAGCTTTACCGATTCTCCCGGTGTGCTCCTATGGATGTGGGCGACCGATCATTTTGTCGCGCGCATTAGGGGCACCGAGGTCCCTGCGGAGACATCTGATCTCGAGGGTCGTCGGTTCGTGCGCTCGTATCATTGGGAATTATCTGATCGTATTCGGCTTCACCAAGGAGCACCTCGATTACTCATTGAGGGAGACAGCGCCTCGTTTGAGCAATCTGAAGCGCTCATCCGTGAGCACATGGGCAAGTGCTACGACAAGTCATTGGGTTACCGCCGCTACTCGGGGACTCAGGCATTCACCTACGAATTGTCCAATGGCCAAAGTCTCGATGTGAGTTCCTTCATCGGGACCAAGTGCACGGTTACCGTGGTAATCGCTGGAGGCCAGAATCGAACGGTCGTGGGGGATTTTGACGTTTCGGGGTATCGGTGGATCGTTACTGCCGCTGAGGGTGCCTATGAAATTGTTCCGGAGCATGTTCTCGCCATAACCAATCGATCTGAAATAGCAGAGCAGGCCAGGGCTGTGACCTACATAGATGCCTATAGCGGTATCGGCCGCACGTATCGTGAAGATCCACGCCCCGGGTGCACCGGCAAGGCTGGTTTCATGCCGGGAACGGTCGATCACGCGGGGGCTGCCCGCTGTCCGCTGCACGAGATTGGAATTCCAGAGCACCTCTTGGGCTAATGAGCCGATACTCATGGAAGCGGGCCTTTGTCGGGCCTGTCCCTCAGATGGGTGCGGGAAAACCTATGATGCAGTTAAAGGAGGTGTTGTGATGTTTCGGCGCCAACAGGCGAATAGTGCCGATCCCGGGCTAACATCCAAAGTAGAAGGACCTCTGACTGGATCGCAGCTTCCAATCAATTCCACGATTCTTGAGCATGCAATCCGTGCCCGTGATCTTTCGTTCACTGGAGCCCTTCGAATTGTCAGCCACGGCGATTCGAGTCTGGGCGATCTGTACTTTTTTGAAGGTCGAATTTATGCGGCTGCGATTGATGGTTTTGAGCCGGGAGTCCTTGCTCGACTCATGTCATCCGAGCTCATCACCTTGGGCGATAGTGCCGAAATTCTCGAACTAGAGGCACGACTCAATTCATTGTCTGTGGCAGTAGTTGAATCCGGTTTGGTGAGTGTCGACCAACTTGCGGCCGTACATCAGGAGTTCGTCGTTGCGAGTGTTGGGTCATTGCTTTTATTACATCAGGCAGAGGTGGTCCCAGATAGTGGTCGAATAACTTCAAGTGTCTGTACGTTGCCGCTCGATCTCAATCAGATACTGGGAATGATTGAAGTCCGGTACAGGAGAATGGCCCAGGACGCAGCCGCCCTTTCACATGAAACTCCTCAGGAGCATGTGAGCGTGGCATGTGATCATCCTGGTTCAGTTGTTTTAGATCGAAATGAGGTCCTTTCCGCGGCTCAGGTGAGCCGCACGGACTCCGCGATCCCAGAAATCCTTGCAATGCTTAACGGTGCCGATGGAGTTCGCAGTCTCGATGAACTAGCCGGACATTGCGGTTTTACCCGAGCTGAGGCCGTACACATTGCACGTTCACTGGCTAGTCAGGGTTTGGTCACCGTGGTTTCTTGCTCCAACGATGATGATCACAGTGCTGAAGTGCGAGGCAAACATCAGTTGATGGTTCCCGAGGAATGCAGTTCCCGGGACTGGTCCTTGGCGAGCATCGCGTTTCCGCGGGTATTAGGTGACGCAGAAATCTCTGAACTTGGCCGGCGGGCTTCGATTTCTTATACCCCGTCGCACGATTTGGAACCAATTGTGCTTGACGCATGGACTGACCAATCACAGAGTCCCTTCACATCACAGTGATGTCAAACGATCAAACGGTTGTGACCATTTGGTTGCTACTCACCGTGGGAATTATTGGGACCATTGTTGGTTCATTTCTCAATGTTGTGATCGCTCGAGTGCCGGAGAAACGGTCCATTGTGCGGCCTCGCTCTCGGTGCATCCAATGTGATTCTGAGATCAGTTCAGGTGACAACATTCCGATTGTCTCTTGGATTTTGTTGCGTGGGCGGTGCCGTCATTGTTCTGCTCGGATTTCCATTCAGTACCCGGTAATTGAGGTGTTAACGGGAATGATGTGGATTGTTATCACCGGTTGGGCACTTGTCACGGCACCTGAAGATTCACTCGTGAACCCACTGCTACCGCTATTGATTACTGTGGCTTCAGCGCTTATTGCACTTTTCGCGATCGATGTGCGCTGGTACAAGCTGCCTAATGAGATTGTCTATTTTCTTTATCCGACCACGATTGTTGGTTTACTCATTGCGCTCGCACTCGGCGGGGATTGGTCTGAGCTTCCCAATCTTGCAGTAAGCGCGTTAGGGGGAGCGGCGCTGTGGGTGGGAGTTATTGGGGGTTTGTGGCTTGCCACTCGAGGAAGGGCCATGGGCCTTGGCGATGTCAAACTGGCACCCATTCTCGGCGTAATACTGGGATGGGGCAGCCTGTCCAGTGCAGCGATTGGACTCCTTGCGGCCTTTGTCCTAGGAGCAGGAGTAGGGCTATTTCTTATCATCACTGGTCGGGCTGGTGCTCGGGCGAAAATTGCATTTGGCCCCTACTTGATTCTCGGATTCTTTTTCGGACTGATTTTCGGGTCATCGGTCTGGGACAGTTATCTCGGACTTGTTGGCCTTTCGCGGTAGGGATTTTGGTCTTGCAGAACAGATATCGAGCCGATACGTTAACTACAGCGTGTAAAAAGTCAGCGAAAAATTCCATTAATCTAATTTTGCATGTGATTGAGCATGGAGGTGAACATGAAGTCATGGCTTGAATCAACTGATGGAGTCAATTATCTTGTTCGCGCCGGTGAGGGACGCATCACCGCGGTGGAACCGATTGGTATCCCTGATCTCGATGATGCTTTTGCACTCAATCGCGTTGAAATCGACTGCGTCAGCCCTCGAGGTTTTGCCCGCTCAATTAGATTCACGGCACGAGCGCAGGTATCAGCGGGTTCATTCCTGCACGGAGCAGCCGTCGCCGCACTCGAGAATGGAGAGTCAGTGAATTGGGAAATTCAGTGGCATCGGCACTCATGGGTACCGGGCCATGTCTCAATTGTTAATTTGGATCTTGATACTGACGCTACGGCCCAATTGGTGGCCTTGGAACGCATTCCCTCCCAGGTTGCGGAGCCTGTGGAGTTGCCATCGCGTGAGTCACTATGACAGCGAGTCCAAGTGATCCGCAGCGCCCACAATCCGTTTTTGCCAAGGTGGATCAGAAAGCGATAGTTGCCAAGATCGTGCAAACCACCGCTGATGATGACAACAGCACATTTTTCGATGAAAGCTTGCGCAGTGAGAGTCATAATGCTTCGCGCACATTCAATGCAGGAGTGCAGGCCCTCGTTGGTCAGGCGCCCGGGAACAGTTCACGATCACCCGTACATGTTGCAAGACCTAGGGAGCGGGTGACCTTCACCGAGGCAGTGCCGACCGGGCGCGATGCCCGAAATGCATTCATTCTGCGTGGACCGGCAGGAGTGAGTCGATAACCGCATTTTTGCCCTCTAGCTGAGGCTCGGGGGGTAACCTTGTCGCGAGGCGTCGTGCATATGGCTCTAGGCTTGCAGCAATTAGATTTAGGGTTGCAGCAAGTGGCACGATGCCTTTTCCGTGACAGCGTCGGGGAAAGTTGCATTCCCCAGCAGAAAGGCACAAGGGATGATGACAGGCGAGAGTTCACTACCTGGCGTCATTGTCGTGGGTGACCCACGTATCCACGTGCTTATTTCGCAGGCTCCAGCCCAGTGGTCGGTTCAGTCTCTGCAAAAAAATGTCGCGCACATGTGGGAGTCACTATCGGGTGGACGCGTTGACTCTGGATCGCGAATTGTGATCTTCACCGATTTCAACCCCGATGGCACGCCAGTCCAAGAATCCGAACTTCTAGCAATTGCTAGGGCAATGACCGCGATGAACGATGCCGGAGCCAGTGTTTTCCATATCTCGGGCTCCGTCAGTGCCCGTGAAACTATTTCAGGGCACCTAGCTGACCTCAGCGGTCCCGGCGCTTTGAACATGGGGATCACAGGCATTGAAATCGACGCAAAAGATGCCCCTGGCGACCATGTGGTCCCCGCAATTCAGAGTGTTGTCAACTCCTTCGTCGAATTCGGGGTGAGGCCCGATTCCGCTGGTGCATCAGAAGTCGTGCAGACAGTAGAAGTTGAGCGCTCAGGGTTTGGTATTCCGTCTATTCCTGCGTTGCCCCCAATTGGGAAATCGCGCGCTGCATCCAACACGACTCCTCGGGTTTCGCAAGGGCCCGCGCTCGATGTAGAAAACCACGAATCCAGAGAATTATTGAGCAAGCCGCGATTGCCCGGCCAAACCACGATCACAGTCACGTCAAGCAAGGGTGGGTCGGGCAAATCCACAGCATCAATTCTTTTGGCTGCCTCGATTGCCAGCGCCTCGCGCAAAGCGGGCAAGCCCCTGTCGGTATGCCTGGTTGATCTTGACACGCGGGATGGTCAGGTTGCCTCAATGATTGGCCAGTTCATGCCGACGGCCCTCAATATTCGGATTCAACCGATCTGGGATGAAGAACGAATTCGCCGCAACTTGGTTCATGCGGAGGGTTTGGAAATTGACACTTTGTTAGCTCCGATTCGACCCCGAACGGCTGAAACGGTGGGTCCGGATTTCTATCGATCGATTGTTCGCAGCTTGCAGCGCATGTATGACGTTGTGGTCATGGACACGAGCGTCCAGTATCTGGATCCATTGATCGCTGAGGTAGCACTCGTCGAAGCAGATGAAATTCTTTTTGTTACCAGCCTGGCATCAACCGCAGTACAGGGTATGGCCCGCGCATTGCGCGAGATCACGGCGCCGGTAGATGAATCAGGGTTGGGTATTCCGCGTGAAAAGCTCGGAATTATTGTCAACCAGTCAGTGGCAAATGTGGGCATGGAAACAGATCAGGTGCTCGCTGCAGGTCTTGGTATACCAGTAGTGGGGGTGATTCCACTTGCAACGAAGGATGTTTTGACCGCAACGAATCTCATTCAAATGCACAAGCTCTTGGAACACACGACCCTGGGCGCCGCCTACAACGATTTAGCAATTGCCTGCATGCCTAATCATGAGTTGGCACCATGGGTAGCTCCCGTGTCACGAAACAGTGATTCCAGTCCCGACACAAGTACCGCAATGACGCAATCTCAGACTGGGTCAAATAGTGCAGGTTCCGGTTCGGATTCAAAAAAACGCGGATTCCTGCGCAGATAGTGAGATAGTGAGATGGCTGACAATTCGGATACCTCAATCGGTGCGACTGCATTCGCCTTATTCGCTTTGCAGCAGGAACTTGATCTCACAGACATTGCCGCGGGTAGCGAGCGCGGTGAGTTTGTGAGTGCTGAGGCGCATTCCCCCGAGTGGTTTGCCGCTGCAGCAACCAGCGGAGCAAGCCTTCTTGAAACCGCCCCTGAGTTGCAAATAACTGAATCAGGCGCTGAATCTCCCGTGATCAAGGCAGCGGGCTTGGATCTCGTTCGCATGTATGCCCCTGAGTTGGCAGCACTTGAAAATGAAACCCCTGACGTTTCAGTTGGGAATGAAAAAGCCAAAAAGGGTCAACCGCAAGGTGAGGATTATTCGCCCGGGATTCATTCAGACAATAAGTCTGTCCACATCGGGTTGCTCAAAGAACTCGAAGATTTTGACAATTAGGCGAGCTGAATTTCTGCCTGAATTTCCTCACCTGAGGTTTGGAACAGCAAGCTGGTCACATTTCCTGCGGCGGCCAAGTCACTCTCAACTAGCTTCAAGCGCTCAACGTGTTCAGTTGAACCGCTGAGGCTGGCAGTAGCGACCTCAGCCTTCATGGAAACCTTTGCCTCCGATTTTGCCTTGCGAATTAAACCAAGTGCTGTTTGCGCATCAGTAAATACTGCGGCATCGGCATCACTTTCAAGTGCCATTGCGTCGGGCCATTCTTGTGCGTGAACCGAGTCTGAGTTGAACCATGACCATGTTTCCTCCGTCGTGAACGGCAGGAAAGGCGCAAAGAGGCGCAACAGCGTGGTGAGCGAAATGTAGAGGGCAGAGCGTGCGCTCTCCGTGTTTACACCGTCCTTCTCTCCGTAGGCTCGCTCCTTGACTAATTCCACGTAGTCATCGGTGAACTCCCAAAAGAAGGTTTCAGCGACATCGAGTGCTTTGGCGTAATTGAATTCTTCAAAGGCCTTTGTTGCGGCATCAACGGTTGCAGAGAGCTTCACCATTAACGCTTGATCAACGGGTTCGGTGATGCTCTCAATATTTCCGCCCTGGCTAATTGTGAGAACAAATTTTGTGGCATTGAGCAACTTAATGGCGAGCCTGCGACCGATTTTCATCTGGCCAACATCAAATGCGGTATCAGTTCCCGGGCGACCAGAGGCAGCCCAATAACGAACGGCATCCGAGCTGTATTCATCGAGCATCTCCATGGGCGTAACAACGTTGCCCTTGGACTTGCTCATTTTCTTGCGATCGGGGTCAAGGATCCAACCGGAGATCGCGGCATGCGCCCAAGGCAGTTCCTTGTTTTCTAAATGAGCGCGAACGACAGAGGAGAACAGCCACGTCCTGATGATTTCGTGGGCTTGGGGTCGCATGTCCATGGGGAATACGCGGTTGAATAGATCCTCGTCGCGCTCCCAGCCGCCAGCAATTTGTGGGGTCAGTGAACTGGTGGCCCAGGTGTCCATGACGTCGGGATCCCCCATGAATCCGTCAGGTTGATTGCGCTGGTCCTCGGTGTAACCGTCGGGGCACTGGCTACTGGGATCAATGGGGAGTTGATCCTCAGTAGGAACAATCACCGAGTTGTAGTCAGGGTTGCCATCTGCATCGAGCGGGTACCACACGGGAATGGGAACGCCAAAGAAACGCTGTCGGGAAACCAGCCAGTCTCCATTGAGTCCGTCCACCCAGTTGTCATAGCGCACTGCCATGTGGGCTGGGTGCCATATGAGTTCCTTGCCGCGGGCAAGGAGTTCTTCACGCAACTCTGCGTTGCGGCCACCATTGGTCAGGTACCACTGGCGTGTGGTCACGATCTCGAGGGGCTTATCGCCTTTTTCAAAAAATTTAACGGGGTGAGTAATTGGCTTGGGCTCACCTTCCATGTCGCCTGACTCGCGCAACACCTCCACCATGTTCGCCTTCGCCGTGAAGCTTGTTGTTCCTGCAATGGCCGCGAAGCGATCCTTGCCTGCTTTAGTGGTGATCCAGGCGGGTGTCTCTGAAGTCACTCGACCATCCCACCCAATGATCGGACGAGTGGGAAGTTGCAGTTCACGCCACCAGGTGACGTCTGCCAGATCACCAAAAGTACAAACCATTGCAATTCCAGAACCTTTATCAGGATCAGCCAAGGTGTGCGCCATCACGGGAACTTCAACACCGAAAACTGGTGTGACAACATTTGTGCCAAAAAGTGGCTGGTAACGCTCATCATCTGGGTGGGCAACAAGCGCTACGCAGGCCGCGAGAAGTTCCGGACGAGTTGTTTCAATGAAGACTTTTTCGCTTGGGTTCTCCGCGCGTTTAAATGCGATTCGGTGATAGGCGCCAGGGCGTTCCCTGTCCTCTAATTCTGCTTGAGCGACCGCCGTGCGGAATGTGACATCCCAGAGCGTGGGGGCTTCAGATTGATACGCCTCACCGCGGGCAAGGTTGCGAAGGAAAGCGAGTTGACTCACGCGTTGGGCATTGCCATCAATCGTTTGGTAAGTCTGGTTCCAATCGATAGACAGACCCATGCGCCGCCACAGGTCTTCAAAGACAACTTCATCCTCGACCGTGAGTTTCTCGCACAGTTCGATGAAGTTGCGACGTGAGATCGGTTCCTGCTTCTTGGGATCAGGATTTGCAGGGGGAGTGTAATCGGGCTTGTACGGCAAACTTGGATCACAACGAACGCCAAAGTAGTTCTGCACCCGACGCTCGGTGGGGAGCCCGTTGTCATCCCATCCCATGGGATAGAACACTTCAAATCCGCGCATCCGCTTGTAGCGCGCGATGCAATCGGTGTGGGTATAGCTGAAAACGTGCCCCACGTGCAATGAGCCGCTCACCGTGGGGGGCGGGGTATCTATTGAAAAGACTTGATCTCGCGTCTTGGTGCGGTCAAAGTTGTAAAGACCCTGTTCATTCCAAGCAGCTGCCCACTTGACTTCAATTCCATCAAGACTGGGCTTGTCGGGGACGCTTACGGGAGCGGTGGACTTCTGACTGGTGGACATGGTCACGAAGTCTATTGAGGCCACAGTGAGCCGATCGCCTTAGACTGCCAGCATGCCTGTTGCCCTAACCCCTGAGGACCTGTGGAGCCAACTTGATTCCCGGTGGCCCGAGAACATTATTGAGCCATCGCTAACGCGGATGGCCTCGGCTGCCGCGCTTCTCAATGACCCGCAATTGACGTATCCGGTGATTCAGATTGCTGGAACCAACGGCAAGAGTTCCACGGCACGCATGGTCGAATCGGTCCTGCGCTCATTTGGATTGCGCACCGGACTATTCACCTCTCCGCATCTGGTGGATCCCACAGAACGCATCCAAATCAATGGTGAGCCAATTGCGGCTGCGCGGGCTGTTGAAGTATGGAATGAAATTGCACCTTATATAGATGTGGTCGATTCCAATTCGGTCGCAGACGGTGGACCCCGAATGTCGTATTTCGAGGCACTCACAACATTGGCCTACTCAGTGTTTGCCGATGCACCGGTCGATGTTGCGATTATTGAGGTTGGATTGGGTGGAACATGGGATGCAACCAGCATCTGTCAGCCGGCAGTTGCGGTGGTGACACCCATTGATTTGGATCATCAGGAATATCTCGGTGACACGATCGAGCTCATCGCTGCTGAAAAAGCGGGGATCATTCAGAACTCAAGTGCTGCGGTACTTGGCCCTCAAATGCCCGCGGCGGCATCGATCCTGATGGCGAAATGCGTGTCGGCGGGAATCATTCCATCCCGATTTGCAGTGGAGTTCGGGATTGATGCGCAGAACCTGGCCGTTGGTGGGCAGCTTCTCAACCTGCATGGTCTGCGAGGAACCTATAACGAAATTTTCTTGCCACTCTTTGGTGAGCATCAAGGTGTTAATGCTGCCATGGCACTGGCCGCATGTGAGTCCTTCTTGGGTGCATCCTCATCGGAGCCTTTGGACATCGACGCAGTGCGAGAAGGATTTGCCTCTGTGACATCGGCAGGGCGACTGGAAATTATTCGATCAGGCCCAACGGTGCTGGTTGACGTTGCCCATAACCCACATGGTGCTCGTGCACTTCGTGCAGCGCTGGAAAGTTCCTTTGACTTTGTCGGAGTGATCGCCGTGATCGGACTTTTGGGCGACAAGGATGCTGTCGGTTTCGTTGAGAGTCTTGCGCCCGTGATCAGTCACGCGATCGTCACGCAACCCCAATCACCCAGAGCGCTTCCAGTCCGGGATCTTGCCCGCATTGCCAGGGAAATTCTGGGCGACCAAAAAGTCAGTGAAGCCGAATCTGCTCCACATGCCTTGGACCTCGCCATTAATTTGGCAGATCAGTCTGGTGAATACTCAGGCATGGGAGTCGTTGTAACAGGTTCTGTCGTGCTTGTTGGTGACGTACTCAGGGCCATCGATAAGAAAATCCAGTCATGAGAGTCCTTGGGTCCAGCGTGTTGGCGCTTGAGGCAATTGTGATTTTGTTGGCCATCCCGATTGCCGTCAATAACGCTAATGTGAATGCGGGGCTTGCCATTGGAGTTGGTTTCGGTGTTGCGTTCTTCATGTTCGTCATCATCGGGATAATCACCAAACCAATCGCCATCCCATTGGGCTGGATTGTTCAAGGTTTCGCCATCGCATCGGGGTTCATCGTCCCGACCATGTTCGTTGTGGGAGGGATTTTCGCAATTCTCTGGTACTTCGCCGTCAAAAATGGCACCCGCGTGGACAGGGCGCGGGAGTTGGGTGAAGCGACAGAAGGGTGAGCCCCTACCATCGGAGGGCACACAGTAAGAAGTGACACGCATTTACACACTTCGCAATCACATTCACAAAGGAGTCCCCATGTCTGAACGCACCCTCGTATTGATCAAGCCAGACGGCGTTGCCCGTGGATTGATCGGTGAGGTCGTTGCTCGGATTGAGCGCAAAGGGTTCACATTTGCTGCGCTTGAACTCATGAACGTTTCTGTTGAGGTTGCTGAAACCCATTATGGGGAGCACGCGGATAAACCATTTTTCAAGGATCTTGTTGAGTTCATTACTGGCGGACCACTTGTAGCCGCAGTCATTGAAGGGCCCGATGCAATTTCGCAGTGGCGCACCATGATGGGCGCCACCAATCCAGTTGCCGCAACTCCGGGAACTATTCGCGGGGATCTTGCAACGGAGATGCAAAACAATGTGACGCACGGTTCGGACTCACCAGAGTCAGCAGCGCGCGAAATCGCTTTGTTCTTTCCCAACCTGAGCAAGTAATTTGCGCACCTCGCCGTGGATCGCTGGGCTCACCAGTGCACTCACCGCCGGTGCTACAACGGCGATCACATCCAAGGGACAAAGTCTTGTGCCTTGGCCGGATTCGGTGCGTAGGGCATTCCCCATAGTTATTGGGTCGATTTCGGGTGCGACAACAGCTGCGGTTTCTGGGGCTCCACGCATGCGGGCCAGACATGTCACCTATGCAACAGCGGGTTTATTGGTCGCAGGCACGGCCGGTTACTTTTTCGCGCGCAAACAACTTGCATCCATTGCCAGTGAGGGCGCGCAATTAGATTCGGCATTGGTCGAGGCTCCAGTTCATCCCCATGTGAGCGGCAGTGCCGATTCATTAGTGGATTACCCAGAAATCGGTAGGGAGGGTGCCAGATTTGTTCACAGTGTGACCACGGCCGGCGATTCTTTGGCCGTGGGGATTGATCGCACAATGGATCCGATTCGGGCCTATGTCAGTGTGGCCAATGCGCAGTCCATTGCGGCGCGCGTTGACCTCGCATTGAGGGAGCTAGTACGCACAGAAGCCTTTGACCGCGAATACCTACTCATTCAAGCACCGGCTGGATCAGGATATGCAAACTCAACTCCGATAGATGTTCTTGAAATACTCTCTGGTGGAAACTGCGCCAGTGTTGCAATCTCCTATGGATTCCTGCCGAGTTTTCTTTCACTCACCAAAGTCGAACTTGCAGGGCAAACACAGCGCGCACTCCTTGATGGCATCGCGGAGCAAAGACTCGCGCGTGAACGGGCAGGCAAGTCGTTTCCACGGCTCTTGCTGTATGGCGAGAGTCTTGGCGCCAAGGTTCAGCAGTATGCGGTGCCACTCGGCAGCGTTGATCTTGATCGATTTGGCATTGATCGAGCGCTGTGGGTGGGGACACCGGGAGGCAAAGTCTCCGATGCATTCCACCTGCTTTGCTCCAATGATTCCATCACCATCGACCGACCGGAACTCATCCCCGAGGGTGCAGATTTTCGCGTGTGGTTCCTTGAACATGATGGAGATCCGGTTGTTCGCTTTCGACCAGAGATCGCGTGGAGCAAGCCCTACTGGTTGGCCGCGCCCCCCCGAGGTCGCAATATTCCTGAAGCCATGGCCTGGTTGCCTTGGGTAACTTGGGCGACGGTTCTCGTGGATACGATCTTTGCCACCGACGTGAAACCTGGTGATTTCCAGAGTTTGGGTCATGATTATCGAGCAGATTTGGGTGTTGTGGCCACGCGTGCATTCGGTTTCGACCCGACACCTGACCAGTCGCACCTGCTAGAGGTTCAATTACGCAGGGCAGAGGTCGCGCGCGCCCAAAGGATTGAACCCCTTGCCTGAGGGCTACCATTGGGCAGAGTTCGCAAGGCGCCTGCCTCCGCGACTGTCGTGTCCCTTCCCCGGCCGATTGGAGGTATCAGAGTGAGTTTTGCCGCAAGTGCCTCATTTGTTGGCCGCGATATGGCGGTTGACCTTGGAACGGCAAATACTCTGGTCTACGTGCGGGGTCGTGGAATTGTTCTGAACGAGCCCTCCGTGGTCGCGATTAACAGCACGTCAGGCGGCATCCTCGCGGTGGGATCCGAAGCCAAGCAGATGATTGGACGAACCCCAGGAAACATTGTCGCCATTAGACCTCTAAAAGATGGCGTGATCGCAGACTTTGACACTACCGAGCGCATGTTGCGCTACTTTATTCAAAAGGTGCATCGTCGTCGGCATTTGGCAAAGCCGCGGCTCATTGTTTGTGTGCCCTCAGGTATTACGGGTGTTGAGCAACGCGCGGTGAAGGACGCGGGCTATGCAGCAGGTGCTCGTAAAGTTTTTATCATCGAAGAACCTATGGCTGCAGCAATTGGTGCGGGTTTGCCCGTGCATGAACCAACAGGCAACATGGTTGTCGACATTGGTGGTGGCACCTCTGAAGTTGCCGTTATTTCCCTTGGCGGAATCGTCACGAGTTTGTCAGTTCGCGTTGGTGGCGATGAACTCGACAACGCCATCATCCAGTACATCAAAAAGGAATACTCCCTGCTGCTGGGTGAACGAACGGCTGAAGAAATAAAGATTGCCATTGGTTCTGCGTTCCCCATGCCAGATGAACCACACGCTGAAATTCGTGGCCGCGATTTGATCACGGGATTGCCTCGAACAATTGTTGTCTCCGCTGAGGAAGTTCGTAGGGCAATCGATGAACCAGTTAAGGCAATCGTCGATGCAGTCAAGTCAACATTGGATCGCACACCACCGGAACTTTCAGGTGACATCATGGATCGTGGCATTGTGCTCACGGGTGGTGGCGCCCTGCTCACAGGTCTCGATGAACGGCTTCGCCATGAAACTGGAATGCCGATCGTTATCGCTGATCGGCCACTCGACTGTGTTGCCTTGGGCTCGGGCAAATGCGTTGAGGAATTTGATGCACTGCAACAGGTGCTGGTGTCTGAACCGCGCAGGTAACAATGCTGTCGCGTCGAACAAAGATCATTTTGGCAACACTCGTTGTTGCGTCACTCACTTTTGTCATTCTTGATTTGCGTGGGGGAGACGGTCCATTTTCCAGTGCGCGTGCAGCTGTGAGTTCTGTCCTCGGTGGGGTTCAAAGAGGCGCGGCGACAGTCTTCTCCCCGGTGACAGGTTTTAGTGAGTGGTGGGGTACGCAGGTTGATCAATCCGGGCAGATTAGAACGTTGACAGACGACAATGCGTTGTTGAGCACTCAACTTGTCGAGGCAGAGAATGACATCGCGCGCGCAAATGAATTGGATGCTCTGCTCCGAGTGGCCAGTGTGGGTCGTTACAGGGTTGTGCCTGCTGAAGTTATCGCCGTTGGCCCTGCACAGGATTTTTCTTGGACGGTCACTATTGATGCTGGAACACTCGACGGTGTCGAGGAAGACATGACGGTTATTAATGGCGATGGATTGGTGGGCCGAGTTCTCAAGGTGTACAACAGCACAGCGACCGTTGTATTACTGGTTGACCCAGAGTCTTCAGTTGGCGGGCGCGTTGCCGGTTCGCAGGAAATAGGGATCGTGTCGGGCACGGGGCGACAGAATTCACTGCAGTTCCAACTGCTTGATCCACTCGGTGAAGTAAATGCTGGCGATGCAATCGTCACCTTTGGGTCAAAAGGTGGGCGCCCCTTTGCTCCCGGTCTGCCCATCGGTGAGGTAGTCGATGTCTCGGGAACCGCTGGGGCACTTGCGCGCGTTGCGACAGTCAGTCCCTACGCCGATGTTTCACAATTGAGTGTCGTTGGTGTGGTCGTACGACCACCACGCGAGGACCCGAGAGATTCAGTTTTGCCGAGTGCACCCGCCGTAGCACCAACTCGGGCGCCAGTTGCACCCCAAACAACGGACCCAACTCCCGACGCAACATCTAAACCAGAAGTAGTCCAAGAGGATGAAAAAGCTGCAACTCCGGCACCTGCGGAACCTGGGAACTAGGTCGACTCGTGATTTATCGTCAGGGGATTGTTATTGGGACTTGCATCTTTATTGCTGTGGTCGTGGAGTTGTCCCTGCTCAGTCGATTAGGCATTCCCGGTGCTACCCCAGACCTTGTCGTTGTAACTGTGGTGGCCATTGCGCTGGCCATGGGTCCATTGCAAGGAGCAAGTGCAGGGTTTGCAGCTGGAGTGCTCATTGACTTATCCCCACCATCTGACACGTTGGTGGGCGTCAACGCAATCATTTATTTAGTCATAGGCTTCATCGCTGGGTATTGGGTTGACCCACGGGATCGAACTTTGATCATCATCATGGGCATCACCTCGCTCAGTACAGGGGGCGCGGCATTTGCCACCGCTGCGGTGGACACATTGTTGGGGGGATCAAGGGTGAACTGGGCGGAGGTTCCCTGGATCACCTTGAGTGCTGCCCTGTACGGCTTACTACTCACGCCGATCGTTGTCCCGTTCGTAGGGTGGCTGGTCAAGAAGGTAACACCCGAAATGTCCTTTTCCTGAGGGAACGCGTGGGGCTTGGGCCGCGTCTGAGCAGGGTGGCCCACTTTGCGCTTCATGGCGATCCCATCGGGTGAGAGCGCATATGCGCATAATGGAGCCTCGCACAGTGGGTGGCGTCGTAGATTTCACCCAGAGGTCGAACCCACAAGGAGGTTAGGTGACCGATCGTTCAAACCTGCGCCTTGCCATCCTTGGAATCCTAATTTTTTCCCTCCTTGCGACTCTTGTTGCCCGTCTTTTCTACCTCCAAGTTGTAACGGGTGAGGAATATCGGGTTGCGGCAGCGAACAACACCGTTCGTGAGGTTGTTGATCCAGCAGTGCGCGGACTGATCCTCGATCAAGCAGGTCGTCCATTGGTTTCCAATAGAACGTCCATCGTCGTGACCATTGACAGGCAAGAATTGCGTTCTGAGGCTGATGACGGTGAAAAAGTCTTGAGTCGATTGGCCAAGATACTAGGTGTGACGCCCGATTCGATTTCGGAGCGCCTCATGCCGTGCGGCACTGAAGGGGCCCCCAAGCCACCAATTTGCTGGAATGGCTCGACCTATCAGGTAGTGCCGGTTGCCACGGATGTTGATGCGCAAACGGCGCTCACCATCATGGAGAAGCGGTCGGAGTATCCAGGTGTTTCTGCAAAGCTCGAAGCAGTGCGCGAATACAGCGCTCCCTTCGGAGTAAATGCCGCGCATATTCTGGGTTACTTGGGGCCTGTGACCGAGGAACAGTTGGCGCAGCAAGAAGGCAGTGATGCATTTGATCGTTTGCGCAAGACTGATGTGGTCGGGCGGTCTGGACTTGAAAAATTTTACGATGAACAATTGCGTGGAAAGCCCAGTGTGACAACACTTGAAGTCGACACCTCAGGTCAAGTCACGGGGACATTAGATCAGTTGCCTGCGGTTGCGGGGAACTATTTGGTTTCAACGATTGACGCCAAATTGCAGTCGGTGGTGGAAAAGCAGTTGGTTTCGGCTGTTCAGCGAGCGCAGGCGCAAGGTTACCCAGGCGATTCAGGCGCCGCGGTAGTTGTTGATGTGCGTAACGGTCATATCCTTGCGATGGCTAGTTATCCCACCTATGACCCGAGTATTTGGGTTGGCGGTGTAACTCAGAAGCAGTACAAGTCCTTGATCAAGAGTGATTCATTGTCATCCAATGCCACACAGGGTTTGTTCGCTCCAGGGTCAACCTACAAAGTCGTGAGCACTGCGGCGGCAGGCAAAGAAGGATATTCGCTCTATTCAGATTACAGCTGCCCCAAGAATGTGAAACTTGGAACTCAGGTCTTTAGAAATTACGAGTCGTCGGCATACGGTCGAATTAGTTTGGCCCGCGCCCTAGAGGTTTCGTGCAACACAGTTTTCTATGGCATTGCTGACCGCATGTGGGAGCAAGCGGGTGGAAATGATGGAACACGCGACTCGCCTGATCCAATCGCAGAGGCAGCCCAAATGTTTGGATTTGGTAGCGCCACTGGGATTGACTTGCCGGGTGAGTCTTCGGGTCGTGTTTCTTCACGTGCATTCAAGGTTCAAAACTGGGAAGCCAAGCGTGACACTTGGTGCGCTAACGCGGTTGCAGGCTACCCTGAAACTCGAAAAACGGATCCGAAGTTGGCCGACTATTTCACAGCTCTGGACAAGGAAAACTGCGCCGACGGTTTCCGTTGGCGCGAAGGTGATGCGCTCAATGCGGCCATCGGGCAGGGAGATACAGCGGTCACGCCGCTTCAGATGGCCATGGCTTATGCCGCCATTGCAAACGGTGGCACCGTGTACGAGCCAAGTTTGGTCAAAGCTGTGATGGCTGCTGATGGCTCAGTGGTTGAGCGAAATACGCCGGTGGTTAAGTCAACTCTTGATGTTCCCAAGTCAACAATTAATTTCTTGAGAAATGCATTGCCGGGTGTTACGTCTGATGGCTCAGGCAAGACCCCGTTCTTGGGTTTCCCTTTGGACCAAATTCCAGTTGCTTCCAAGACCGGATCTGCCCAAGTAACGGGCGACAAAGTTTCAACTTCGTGGTTTGCGTCTTACGCACCTGCAAATAAACCTCGGTACGCCGTCGTCATGATGATCACACAAGGTGGGACCGGTTCCAAAACAAGTGGACCGGGTGTTCGAAAGATCTATGAAGCTCTTTTTGGAGTCAATGGCATAAACGTGGACCCGAGCAAGAGCGTTCTGGTTGATGGTGCACCTTCCAAGAAATTGCCAGTTATTCGACCCGATGGCACACCCGTGACCCCCAAGGGCAAGGAGTCGGGCACAGTGACGGCACGAGGAGCGAGCAACTAATGGCGCGGTTCTACGCATCTACCGTCAACGATGCGCCCATGGCAGGACAGGCCGATCGCAGGATTGCATACTGGCGCGATATTGATTGGGTTTTGCTCATTGCTGCCATTGCTCTCACGACACTTGGATCGGTCTTGGTGTGGTCAGCGAGTCGGGCCGATCTTGCATCCGAGAATGATCCGCAGTCCTACCTCAAACGCCACCTGATCAACGTGGCTCTCGCATTGGCATTGGGGTACATCGCATCGCGCCTGAATTATCGCTGGCTGCGTGCTTACACACCGATCCTTTATGGCCTCTCGCTCGTACTGCTCGTCATGCCATTTATCCCAGGCGTAGGTGTGACCATCGCTGGTGCCCGAGCCTGGATTGATGTGCCCGGCGGATTCACCTTGCAACCATCCGAGTTTATGAAGATTGCGGTCATTTTAATGATGTCGGTATTGCTCTCCGAGAAAGTTGATATCGAGAGTGAGCCATCTGCCAGAGATGTCCTACTGGCGCTTGCCGTGGCAGCTGTTCCCATTGGAATTATTTTGATTCAAAATGACACTGGAACGGTTCTCATTCTCGGATCCGTTGCGGTTTCGATTATTGCCGTGTCAGGTGTTCGAACCCGCTGGCTTGTCGGGCTGATTGGTGGTTCGGTCATGGGAATCCTGATTGCCGTTCAGTTGGGGCTGCTCAAGGAGTATCAAGTAGCGCGGCTGACTTCGTTCATTTCACCTGATTCTGATATCGGCGCCACCGCATATAACGCTAATCAGGCACGCATTGCAATTGGCGGTGGTGGGTGGAGTGGAGCGGGCTTATTCGAAGGGCCGCAGACCCAAGGCAAGTTTGTCCCGGTCAACGAGAGCGATTTCATTTTTACCGTCAGCGGAGAGGAACTCGGTTTTATTGGTTCATTTCTCCTCATTGCGCTCCTAGGAATAATCCTGTGGCGCGCTGCGGTTATCGCTTGGAAGGCCGACGATCGCTATGGCCGCCTAGTGGCGACGGGCGTACTGGCTTGGCTTGCTTTCCAAATGTTTGAAAATATCGGAATGACCTTGGGCATTATGCCGATCACAGGTATTCCACTGCCCTTTGTTTCTGCGGGTGGGACGTCAATGATGGCTGTATGGATAGCAATTGGGCTGCTGCAAACCGTACGTTTGCATGAGGCTCGTGCTGCCATGTAGCGAAAGTTTGTGGGTTGGGTAACCTTTCGGCATGACTTCCCAAGCCTTGGATCACCGCCTTCGCGGCGACAGTGTCTTTAGCGAGCTCGAAATGCTCCTTCCTTTTGTGGGAAAGCCAATCCAATACGTTGGCGGCGAGCTCAACGCGGTGACCAAAGAGTGGAATGACGCCGATGTCCACTGGGCTCTCATGTACCCGGATGCCTATGAAGTAGGTGCACCCAACCAAGGCGTTCAAATCCTCTATGAAGTACTCAACGAACAAAATCGTGTTCTGGCCGAACGCACATATGCCGTCTGGCCTGACCTCGAAACACTGATGCGCGAGAACGGTGTGCCGCAATTCACCGTCGATGCCCACCGAAGTGTTGGCGACTTTGATCTCTTGGGGTTGTCATTTAGCACTGAACTTGGCTACACAAACATGTTGACCGCTCTCGACCTTGCGGGTATCCCACTACACGCTGATCAGCGCGATGAGCATCCGATCGTGATCGCTGGTGGCCATGCCGCATTTAATCCCGAGCCAATCTCGCAATTCATTGATGCTGCTGTGCTGGGCGATGGTGAAGAAGCAGTACTTTTAATCACTGAAATCGTGCGCACCTGGATTCTTGCTGGTCGTCCCGGAGGCCGTGAAGGTGTTCTCCTGGAACTGGCCAAAACGGGGTGCATTTATGTTCCACGTTTTTATGACGTCGAATACCTGCCAGACGGCCGTATTCAACGAGTAGTTCCCAATCGCCCTGACGTTCCATGGAGGATTACCAAGTTCACATTGATGGACCTCGATGCTTGGCCCTACCCCAAAGCACCACTTGTGCCACTCGCTGAAACAGTTCACGAGCGCATGAGCGTTGAAATTTTCCGAGGGTGTACCCGCGGGTGCAGGTTCTGTCAGGCAGGCATGATTACCAGACCAGTGCGTGAGCGCAGCATCACCGGCATCGCGGACATGGTGGAAAATGGTTTGTGCAAGACGGGCTTTGAAGAGGTCGGGCTCTTGTCGCTATCCAGCGCCGATCACTCAGAAATCGCTGATGTCGCCCGAAATCTGGCAGACCGGTATGAGAAGACCCAAACATCATTGTCGCTACCGAGTACCAGGGTCGATGCATTCAATGTTGATCTTGCAAATGAACTATCTCGCAATGGCCGTCGCAGCGGTCTCACATTTGCGCCTGAAGGTGGAAGTGAGCGCATCCGCCGAGTTATTAACAAACTTGTCAGTGAAGAAGACCTAATTCGTACGGTGACAACTGCATACTCGGCTGGCTGGCGAAATGTGAAACTGTATTTTATGTGCGGGCTCCCGACTGAGACCGATGAAGATGTACTGCAAATCGCCACCATGGCCCGTGAAGTTATCCGAGCCGGGCGCATTGCAAGTGGTCGCAGGGACATCAAGTGCACAGTGTCTATTGGTGGCTTTGTACCCAAGCCGCACACGCCGTTCCAGTGGGCTGCTCAACTCGACCACGAATCAACTGATTCGCGGTTGCGCAAACTCAAAGAAGCAATCCGCGATGACCGCGAATTTGGCAAGGCAATAGGCATTCGTTACCACGATGGTAAGCCGGGAATCGTTGAAGGGTTACTTTCGCGCGGTGATCGCAGGGTGGGCAATGTTATTGAGTCCGCGTGGCGCAACGGTGCTCGTTTCGATGGGTGGAGTGAACATTTCTCCTATGACCGTTGGATGGAATCCGCAGAGCACGGCCTTGATGGCACGGGAGTTGATGTTGACTGGTTCACCATCCGTGAGCGCGAGTACACCGAAGTCTTGCCGTGGAACCACCTCGACTCAGGGCTTGATGCCGAATGGCTGTGGGAGGACTGGCAGGACGCACTCAGCGAAGTTGCCGTTGATGACTGTCGCTGGACCCCATGTTTTGACTGCGGTGTCTGCGATCAACTCGATACTGAGATTCAAGTAGGTCCAACGGGCGTTGTCGATTTACCCATGCCGGCACCGAGACCATCTCAGGTTTTGTCCGGAGAGCCTGCGCCTTAATGAGCAAGCAGACCAAAAATCGGCCGCCTGATCGCGATCTTGCACCAACGATTCAGAAATTACGCCTGCGTTATGCCAAGCGCGGACGGTTGAGATTTTCAAGTCATCGCGATTTTCAACGGGCACTGGAACGTGCACTCCGCCGGGCAGATATTCCGATGGCCTACAGCGCCGGATTCAACCCGCACCCCAAAATTTCATATTCAAATTCTGCCCCGACGGGTGTTGCCAGCGAAGCTGAATACGTAGAAATCGGGGTGACGGCAATGTGTGACCCCGAAAAAGTCCGTCGGGAACTCGATGAAGCGCTCCCACCGGGGCTCGATGTCGTTGAGGTTGTTGTCGCCCACGGTTCCGATTTCGCCCACCGGCTAGAGGCCAGCCTCTGGAAAGCCGAGATAGCCGCCCCACGAGCTGAGGTGGAATCGGCGGTTGCGGCAGTCTTGGCCAGCCCGGAAATCACGGTGGAGCGCCTCACAAAGGCAGGTAAGCGCTCATTTGACGCCAGGGCAGGAATTGTTCAATTCACGCTGATCGACGGCGAAACAGGTGCCCAAACGGACCAAAACGTGGACGGGTGTGTCATACTCCACATGGTCGTACGGCACATAACACCGTCCGTTCGACCCGATGATGTACTCGCCGCACTGAAGCAAGTGGGGGGACTAGTGCCGCAGAAACCCGTGAGGGTCACTCGCCTGGCACAAGGACCACTAGCCCTGCTGGACGAAGTGAATTACACGGTAGGAGATCCATTCGATCTCGACCGAGTGAGCGCATAGGTCGACCACAAAGTCGACTCAGCGGCGTAGGGCATCATGTGGCTCAACCAGGAAGTCGCAGCTCAAGAAAATTGACGCGCGAACCTGATGGGCAGACCGAGAAGCTTGAAGTAACCGATAGTCACAAACCTTCGGATTACTCCACTGACATGTATTTGGGTGTACCCAAGTACGCAAAGGAGCGACCATCATGGTCGATGAAACTGAAAAAAAACCACGTCGTCGGGCCGCATCGCGACCTGCAGGTCCAGCCACCGAAGAGTTGCCCATTACTGCGCCCGTGAAGAAGCCCGCAAAGAAGGCGGCAAAGAAGGCGACAAAAAAGACTGAGGCTGCCCCGGTTGAGTCACAATCAAATGACTCGGTGCAGCAGGAGATTGCAGGCGTTAAAAAGCCAGCACTGCCACTCTTCCAAGTTGCCGAGGATGCACCCGTCGCACCCAAGAAAATTAGTGCCCCGGTCAAGGGCAAGGGACGCAGCACAAAGAAAGCGACCGTCGCTGTCGTCGCAAAAGCAGACAATGCCGAATCCACAGAGGAAGCAACGAGCGCAGGATCAACTGAAGGTGATTCGGAAGCCGGCTCGGGTGAAGACGAAGCAAGCCGCAATCGCCGTCGCCGCAGGGGTGGCCGTGGGCGCCGCCGCAAGGCCGATGGTTCTTCGAATGAGTCGGATGAGAATGACAGCAATGACTCGGAAAGTTCGGAAAATGAGGACGATTCTGATTCCGAATCAGAGGCAGATGCTGACGGCAGCGAAGACTCTGGTGATGGAGATGGCTCAGGCAACACCAAGCGCCGTCGCCGTCGACGCAGAGCGGGGCAAGCTGACGACACTGACTCAGATGATCCCAATACGGTGGTTCGAGTTCGTGAGCCCCGACGCAAGAACGAAGAGTTCAAAGGATCAACCCGGCTTGAGGCAAAGAAGCAGCGCCGCCGCGAAGGTCGCGAACAAGGTCGCCGCAGGGCTCCAATTCTGACCGAAGCCGAGTTCCTTGCTCGCCGTGAATCCGTTGAGCGAGTCATGGCGATTCGCCAACAGGGCGATCGCACGCAGATCGCAGTGCTCGAAGACGGTGTCTTGGTTGAGCATTACGTCACTCGTGGATCGGCGACTTCACTTGTGGGCAACGTCTATATCGGCCGCGTGCAAAATGTGTTGCCAAGCATGGAAGCCGCTTTCGTTGACATTGGCAAGGGTCGCAACGCCGTCCTTTACGCAGGCGAAGTCAATTGGGATGCAGCTGGACTGGAAGGCCAACAAAAGCGCATTGAGTTGGCGCTAAAGCCAGGTGATCCCGTTCTCGTGCAGGTAACCAAAGACCCCGTGGGCCAAAAAGGTGCACGTTTGACCAGTCAGATCTCTCTGCCAGGTCGATTCCTGGTTTATGTTCCTGACGGTTCCATGACGGGTATTAGCCGCAAACTGCCTGAGGGTGAACGCAACCGCTTGAAGGACATTCTCAAGCGAGTTATGCCAGAGGACGCGGGCGTCATTGTTCGCACTGCTGCTGAAGGTGCTCCGGAGGAATCACTGGAGCAGGACGTCCAGCGGCTTCAAGCACTGTGGGAAGACATTGACCAGGGTGGCAAAGGCGCAACACCTCCCGCGATGCTTTATGCCGAACCAGACATTGCCATCAAGGTTGTTCGCGACATATTCAATGAAGATGTGACCAAGATGATTGTTTCCGGTGACGTTGCCTGGACAACCGTTGATGCTTACATCAGCGCTGTTGCTCCTGACCTACTCGATCGCTTGGAACATTGGACTAACCCCAAGGACATATTCGCCGAACTCCGTGTTGACGAGCAACTACTTAAAGCACTGGACCGCAAGGTGTATTTGCCATCCGGTGGCTCGCTCGTCATCGACAGAACCGAAGCCATGACCGTTGTTGACGTCAACACGGGTAAATTCACCGGCCAAGGTGGCAACCTTGAGCAGACAGTCACCATGAACAACCTTGAGGCTGCTGAAGAAATCGTCCGTCAATTGAGACTGCGTGATATCGGTGGCATCATCGTCGTTGACTTTATTGACATGGTCTTAGAAAGCAACAGGGATCAAGTTCTACGCAGGCTCATTGAGTGCCTAGGTCGCGATCGCACCAAGCATCAAGTCGCTGAAGTGACTTCCTTGGGACTTGTTCAAATGACACGCAAGCGCATTGGTTCGGGCCTGATTGAGTCATTCTCAGAAAGCTGCGAGGCGTGCAACGGTCGTGGAATCAAGGTGTCGCTCACAGCCGATCCCCACCACGAGCCCCCGGTCCGCTACCGAAGGCCCGCCAATGCCGTGGACCCCGCCATGGTCGCCGCACGGGCTCTTGAGCAGGCCCATCTGGAGGAAGCCAGCCAACTCGAGGCGGCGGCTGCTGATTCCGAGCCAATAGAGGCCGAGGTCTTTGAATCCGACTCACTCGACGTAGTAGTTGTCGAATCTGAGGCTGTGGAGAATGGGGAAGCCGAGGCGGTGTAGCCCCCCGAGGATGCGCCCCGTATGATTTCGTATTCGGAGTGCGCCCCCAGAGCTCACCCGAGTTTTACTTGAGTTTCACCATAAAGCAACACCCCCCAGTAATGCCCCTAAGAAATACCCGCAAAATGCTAAAAGCAACTGAAGGAGTCTGTGGTGTACGCCATTGTTAAAGCCGGCGGTCGGCAAGAGAAGGTCGCAGTGGGCGATCTGGTAGTTCTCGATCGAGTCCCCGGTGCGCCTGGTACTTCTTTCCAGTTGCCAGCAGTTCTACTCGTTGAAGACGGCAAGGTCACCAGTGACGTTGCTGCACTCGCCAAGGTCAAGGTCACCGCGGAGATCATCGATCACCGTCGCGGCGAGAAAATCGATATTTTAAAGTACAAGAACAAGACCGGATACCGCCGTCGTCAGGGTCACCGCTCTGAATTAACCGCGGTCAAGGTCACCGACATTGCGGCAGGGAAGTGAACCATGGCACATAAAAAAGGTGCGTCCAGTACCCGTAACGGTCGCGACAGCAATGCCCAGCGCCTTGGCGTGAAGCGCTTTGGTGGCCAAGAAGTGAATGCAGGCGAGATCATTGTTCGCCAGCGTGGAACACACTTCCACCCCGGTAAGAACGTCGGTCGCGGCAAGGATGACACCTTGTTTGCACTGGCTCAGGGTGTCGTCGAATTCGGCACCGCCCGCGGACGCCGCGTTGTCAATATTCTTGCTGGAGAATAATTTCAGCACAATGACTTCACAGAAAGGCGGGTCCATTTGGGCCCGCCTTTCGTGATATCCCAGAAGTTTTAGCAAGTAAGGTAAAGGAGGTGCACTAGATGGCTACGTTTATTGATCACACGGTGATTCACGCTCAAGGCGGTAATGGCGGCCACGGCTGCGCCTCTGTCATGCGGGAGAAGTTCAAACCATTAGGCGGACCTGATGGCGGCAATGGTGGCCGAGGCGGCGACATCATTGCGCTAGTCGACCCACAGATCACGACCCTGATGGAATTTCACCATTCACCGCACCGCACCGCGAACAATGGCAAACCTGGAATGGGTTCACACCGACACGGAGCAAATGCCGAAGACATTGTCCTGCGGGTTCCCTCGGGCACGGTTGTGCGAGATAGCAATGGCGAGATGTTAGCCGACCTGATTACCCCGGGTGACACATTTGTCATAGCTCGCGGTGGCCGTGGGGGTTTGGGCAATGCTGCGTTGGCGTCGCCCAAGCGCAAGGCACCAGGTTTTGCGCTCTTTGGAGAGCCAGGCAGTTCACGCGATGTTGTCCTCGAACTCAAAACTGTCGCAGATGTCGCACTCGTTGGATTTCCGAGCGCAGGTAAGTCCAGTTTGATTGCTGCAATGAGCGCTGCCCGACCAAAAATCGCGGACTACCCATTCACCACGTTGGTGCCCAACCTCGGAGTTGTCACAGCGGGTGAAGTTGTCTACACAATCGCCGACGTTCCCGGACTGATTCCTGGTGCGAGTCAGGGCAAAGGGTTGGGGCTGGACTTCTTGCGTCACGTAGAGCGATGCAGCGTGATTGTTCACGTATTGGATTGCGCGACCCTTGAACCCAATCGTGATCCTCTCACTGACTTGGACACCATTGAAGCGGAGTTGAGTCAATATGGCGGGCTGGATGACCGTCCACGAATAGTTGTGTTGAACAAGATCGACGTTCCTGAGGCGCGTGACCTTGCTGACATGGTCAAGCCCATGCTGGAGGAGCGCGGCTATACAGTTTTTGAAATCTCAGCAGTCTCACGTGAAGGATTGCGCCCGCTGAGTTTCGCCCTCGCCGGATTGGTGGAAGAGAAGCGGGCAGCTGATGAGGCCATTGAAATGCCGCGAATTATTTTGACGCCGAAAGCGGTGGACGACTCCGGGTTCACCGTTGTCCGCGAGCCTGATGGGTTCCGTGTTCGCGGCCAACGTCCCGAGCGGTGGATTCGCCAGACTGATTTTGGGAATGATGAAGCCGTCGGCTACCTCGCCGACAGGCTTGCACGCTTGGGTGTTGAAGAGGAACTCGTGAAAGCCGGTGCCATTCCGGGTTGCACAGTCATGATTGGTCCTGAAGAAAATGCAGTCGTCTTTGACTGGTTCCCAGCATTGGGAGATGCCCATCAAGGGCCGCGAGGAAGTGATTCGCGGCTTGAAGTTCGGCCGGAGAATTTGGCGTAATGTCACATCACTCATCGAACTCGCCCCGGGAATCTATTTCCCAAGCTCGACGCATTGTGGTCAAGATTGGTTCTTCATCGTTGTCATCGCGTGAGGGTGGGTTGAAACACAACGCCATCGAGGTCTTGGCGCAAGCTGTCGCAGCAAGGCGGGCACAGGGCCATCAAGTCATAGTGGTTTCCAGCGGGGCGATTTCAACGGGCATGCCCGCTCTTAACCTGACCAAGCGTCCCAAAGATCTGGCCACACAACAGGCGGCAGCGAGTGTGGGCCAGGGCATTCTTCTGGCCGCCTATACAAGTGCGTTTCGTGAGCATGGCATCACCGTGGGTCAGGTTTTGCTGACATCTGACGATGTCACGCGTCGCAGTCATTATCGCAATGCCCAACGCACTTTTGATCGACTTCTTGATCTGAATGTCCTGCCTATTGTTAATGAGAACGACACCGTGGCCACGGACGAGATTCGCTTAGGTGACAACGACCGGTTGGCCGCGCTGGTTGCACACGTGACAAACGCAGAAGCCCTCGTTTTGCTCTCTGATGTGGATGGCTTGTACGACGGACCCCCGCACAGGGCGGGCTCGATCCACGTCCCTGAAGTCTCACATCATTCCGAACTGGAGTCCATGCGCATCGGTGGCATTGGGGCCGAGGGTGTGGGCAGTGGAGGCATGGCTACCAAGGTCCAGGCTGCGCGCATCGCATCCGCGGCAGGGGTGCCAACACTTCTTGCTGCGACGGCAAACATTGAGGCAGCTTTGGGTGATGCATCAACGGGGACAGCCTTTGCTGCAACGGGACGCCGATCTTCGCTGCGTTTGCTTTGGCTTCAGCACGCCACAACACCCACCGGTTCTGTAACTGTCGATGCGGGAGCCGTTGCGGCACTGGTGGATCGCAGGCTCTCATTGCTGCCCGCAGGGATCACGCAAGTTACCGGAACCTTTGTCGCGGGTGAGCCGGTAGATATCTGTGGCCCTGACGGAGTTCCATTTGCCCGAGGATTGGTCACCTATGACTCAGGGGAACTCCCAGAGATTATTGGACGCAATACCAAGGAACTTGCTGCCGAACGCGGCGAGGCTTATGAGCGCGAAGTCATCCATCGCGATGATTTAGTCATTACCGATAGATGATGCGTGATTGGGTACACATCCTGTTGGGTAGACTTTGCCTCTGAGTTGTTGAATCCGCAGAGGAGCAGAAATGGAATCCACTGAAACGGTCAGAGAAGTTGCAACGCGCGCAAAGCGTGCAGCGAGAGATTTGCGTCTGCTTACTCGGGATCAAAAAGACGATGCCCTGCGTGTAATCGCCCAGCGACTTAAGGCCGAAAAGGAATACATCTCTGTTGAGAACGCCAAAGATTTGGAAGTTGCTCGAGGTAATGGAACGTCTGAGGCCTTGATTGATCGGTTGACTCTCAATGGTCCACGCATAGAGGCAATTGCTAACGCGCTTATCGATGTCGCATCGCTACCAGACCCGGTCGGCGAGGTCATTCGTGGTTACACGCTCCCGAATGGATTGCAGGTGCGACAAGTTCGTGTGCCCCTCGGTGTCGTCGGCATGATCTATGAAGCACGACCCAATGTGACCGTTGACGCCGCAGGCTTATGTCTCAAGAGCGGCAATGCTGCGCTACTGCGTGGTTCGTCCAGTGCATTTAATACGAATACGGCACTCGTTGATGTAATGCGCAAGGCTCTCGTTGAAGTTGGTATAACAAGTGATGCCATTGCGCTTGTTCCGGGGCAAACACATGAATCAGTCACCGAGCTGATGCAAGCCCGAGGTCTCGTTGACGTATTGATACCTCGCGGTGGCGCATCGTTAATTCAAAGTGTTGTTAATAATTCACTTGTACCTGTAATCGAAACTGGAGTTGGCAACTGTCACGTTTATGTGGACAAGGACGCCAATTTAGAAATGGCTGTCGACATTGTTCTCAACAGCAAGACCCAGCGCGTAAGCGTGTGTAACGCGGCCGAGACACTACTGGTTCATCAGGATGTGGCAGATGTATTCCTACCCATGCTCTTCAAGGAATTCAAGGAGCGCTCCGTCACCGTCCACGGCGATCAAGCCATGAACGATTTCGCTCAGAGTTCAGGCCTTGAATGGGCTCCCGTCACTGACGAGGACTGGGCGGCTGAGTACTACTCCCTGGATATTGCCGCCGGCGTTGTCCCGAGTGTTGATGCCGCTATTGAGCACATTCTCAGTTGGACTTCAGGGCACACAGAGGCGATCGTTTCTGACAACGCACCCACGATTGCTTATTTCACGGCGGCCATGGATTCGGCTGCGGTCATGGTGAATGCTTCCACTCGATTCACCGATGGCGGCGAGTTCGGATTCGGCGCAGAGATTGGAATTTCAACCCAGAAATTGCACGCCAGAGGCCCCATGGGCCTGACCGAATTAACCTCAACAACATTTGTTGTCACGGGTAACGGGCACACACGCGCATAGGCTAAAGTCGGGGGAGAGTCATAACCACTGAGGGAGAAACCATGGACTTTTCTGTAGCGGCCCGAGCCGCCGAAGCTTTGGCGTCAGAAGAAGGCCAAGGCGTGGTCAGCCCCTACATCATTGGTGGCTTTGGTTTCCTCGTGCTCGTTGTCCTTTTGATCATCACCCTGATGATCAATGTGGATCGCTAAAGCGCCACACACACGGATCACGTGCACTACCGATTAGGAATCTTGGGTGGGACGTTTGATCCAATTCATGCTGCTCATCTCGAGATAGCGCGAGCAGCGCTCAACGAATTTTCTTTAGATCGAATCTATTTTGTTCCTGCGGGAATGCCGTATCACCGAGACGCTGTGGTCACTGATGCCGAACACAGGGTGAATTTGGTCACTCTTGCAATCCAAGGTGACGACCGACTCGAACTCAGCAGAGTTGATGTCGATAGAGCTGGTCCAACTTACTCAATTGACACAGTCAGAGAGCTGAAGGCCGGTTTTGCGCGCACGCATCCGGATGACTCGGCCGAGTGGTTTTTTATTGTTGGTGCTGATGCTTACCAATCCATTGAGTCATGGCGGGATCCGCGGGCGCTGGTGCGTGAGGCACGTGTGATTGTGATTTCGCGCCCCAACACCGCACATGTCAGCCACAAAGAGTTTCCATGTGATTACCTTGAAGTTGATGGCTGGGATCTGTCGAGTACCCAGATCAGGGACAAGTTAGCCAGTGGCATACCGCTGTCAGGGGTGCTTCCGTTGGCTGTGGAGCAATACATCAGGGACAATGGTCTTTACGGACTTACTGTGAACGTCAATAAAGAAGGAACTTAATGCCTGCTCAACAATCAGCTATTGATCTTGCCATCGCAGCGGCTGCAGCTGCGGCCAATAAATTGGCCACTGACATTGTGATCCTCGATGTCAGTGAACAGTTGGTGATCACCGACTGTTTCGTTCTTTGTTCGGGTGCCAATGAACTCCAGGTGAAGTCGATCGTCGATGCCATCGAGGAAGCTCTCCACAAGTTGGGAGAAAAGCGCATTCGGCGTGAAGGTCACCAGGAGAACACCTGGGTTTTACTAGATTATGGCGACATTGTGATCCATGTGCAAAAGGCTGAAGAGCGTATCCATTACGCCATTGAAAGACTCTGGAAAGACTGCCCGGTCGTTCCATTGCCTGAGTCGATTAATCTCGCCCGATGATTGGTACCCGATGAGTCAGAACCGCAGAATAGTTCTTTGGCGGCACGGGCGTACCGAATGGAATGCACTGCGCAAATTTCAAGGACAGCAGGACATCCCCCTGGACGACGTTGGTCAGCAGCAGGCCCGAGACGCTGCGGCCAAGCTCGCACTTTTGAGTCCTTCTCGCATCATTTCCTCAGACTTGAAACGAGCATTCGTCACAGCTCAAGCCTTGGCCGAAGCGACCGGTGTTGACGTGGTCCCGGACCCAAACTTGCGAGAAACCTTCGCTGGCGATTGGGAGGGCCGCACGCGCGAGTACTTGGTGGAGAACCATGGTGATGCCTTGGCCAAATGGGCGGCAGGATCTGACCTGCGCCCCGGCGGCGGTGAGACTCGAACCGAGGTGGCGGCTCGCATGATGGTGTCCATTGAGCGGGAACTCGCTCACGTTGGCCCGGGGCAGACTTTGGTCGTTGTTACCCACGGGGGCAGCGCGAGGGCCGTGATCGCCCAGTTGCTGGGGCTACCTCCGGAACATTGGGCGGCGTTGGGTGTCCTCACAAATTGCGCGTGGTCGGTGCTTACCGAGAAGGACACGGATTACGGCCCACCATGGCGGCTGCAGGAATATAACGCGGGGAGTTTGCCCGTGCCTGCGCTGAGCGACGATCGCTGACCTGACGCAATTCACATGCCCCTCGGTGGCTATGATTTTGTCTCCCGCAAATTTCCGGGGCTGTGGCGCAGCTGGTAGCGCACCTGCATGGCATGCAGGGGGTCAGGGGTTCGAGTCCCCTCAGCTCCACTTTTTCCAGTCGCGGTACCTGCTTATTTTTTTGGGTTTGAATTTGTAGCCTTGGACAATTCGTCTTGTCGGAGTATTCCTTTTTTGGTTCTGGTTTGATTCCTCGTTGTTGATATTTTCTGGTGGGAGTCGAGCCAGTCCGTTGCGCAATGGTCAGACCCGTCAACGTGGCGGCGAAAAGTACGTACTAGAGACGACAGCGTACTGGGTCACATGGTGTGATTTTAAAGAAAAGATGTGTCATGAACGCTATGATGAGAGCGAAGTACGTGCGCTCACATCGCAACAGGTCCGTGAGTTTGCGGTTGAGGTCGGGCGTGGAAGCCATAGGTTTCTTGTCCTTGCGGAAGGAAGCCATCATCAATTCAGCGGATAATCTTTTCTCGCTACCCCAGAGGTGTAATCCTCGGGCACATCAGTTGTGCAGCTTTGCCGACCGCCTCTTTTGGAAGATTGACTCATGAGCGACGTTGTCCTACAAATGTCATTAACGCACGCCTCTACTCTCGGTGTCGCTGCACGGGCGGTCGCCGACTCAGCGGGGGCGCTGGGACTGGGACCAGTGGAGCGGACTCACCTCGAAGCAGTCATGAGTGAGGCTTTGACCGCAGTAATAGCTGACTCATTCGACGGCTCCGACCTGATTGACGTGAATGTCAGTCTCAGCCATGAGCCGGGCAAGGTGGATATCGTGCTGAAGCAGCACGGTGCGCCGTCGACCTATGTCAGCGGCGAATTGCCTGTCCGCCTGGAGACCCTTCTCAGTCTTGGTTATGCCGACTCCATGACATTTGTTAGTGATGGGCTGAAGGGGAGTGAACTTCGGATCAGCAGGGCGATAAACATGAGCACTCTCATGGCCGATTCTGAGTTCATTGAAAATGCAGCCAAGGATGAACCAGCAGACAGCGCAGTTGCCATGAGTGAAATTGTCATTCGTCCGATCACAGTCGATGACGTCATCGAGGTCGCACGACTTTACTTCCGCACGTATGGCTACACGAAGATCGGTATGAGCTGGCTCTATGAACCGGAGGTTTTCCGACACAAGATCGAGACCGGGATCCACGAGGGGATGGTCGCCGCCCTACCCTCCGGTCGTATCGTTGGTCACACCGGGCTTTTACGTCCCACCCCGGATTCATTCACCGCCTCGGGCGGCCCGGCGGCCGTGGATCCTGCGTTCCGTCAGCGAAGCATCGTCACGCTCCTCGACGAAGCCTTCATGCCGAGAATCATCGAATTGGGCCTGCGCGGCATCTATGTCGAGGGAGTCACTGCACATCCAGCCAGCCAGGCCGGTGCTCGCAGGGTTGGATTGCGCGAGACCGGGCTCGTACTCGCTCGGCAGCCAGCAGACGTGGAGTTCCTTGGGTTCGATGGCCCCAGGGGATTTCGGCGCGCCATGGTAATCCTTTACCGCTCGTTCGGTGAGCCGGTCGTGGAGACGGCATACGTACCGGCTCGTTACGTCGAGGTAATGGAACGTATCTACGGTGAAGTCGGCTTGAGCCGGACCATCGAGTCGGACGCCGGTCGCTCACCAACCGATCTAGCCGCAGAGTCTCGGTTCAACACTGAACTGCTGGCCGCTACCAAGCACGCTCAGATCCGCGTAGTGGAATTCGGACAGGACTTCGTTGCGGCCCTGCAGCGCCTGATCGTGCGCTTCGAGAGTGAGCGCTTCGAGGCCATCACGGTTCATCTGCCGTTGATGAACCCGCTGACCGCCTACTTCGGCGCGGGCCTGGGTGAACTCGGTTTGTCCTTCAATGCTGTCTTCCCCGAGCAGGAACTTGGCGACGAACTTGTCCTGGGGGTTAATCTCTTCGAGCAAGACCCGGAGACCATCCAAGTAGCCTCTGAATTCGGCCAAGAATTGTGTGATTACGTAATTGCTGACCGTGATCGCGTCATGCACACCCTGCAGGCGCGGGCTCGGTCACGTGCCTCCATGTCGCGCATCCTCGACGCTCTGTGATGTGAGACCGACTGCAATGGCCAGACCCGCCATGATGACACATGCCAGCACCATGGTCGTTTGGTATCCGGCGAGGTAGGCCTCGCGTGCGGTCTCGATCAAGGTATCAGCGTCAGGCAGTTTGGAGGCTACGCCGATCGCCTCGGCTAGACCCCCCTGTACTGCCTCCGCCTGTTCGGCGGTCAGTGATTGGGTCGAATTTCCTAGATTCCTGACATAGACCACGCTCAGCAGTGCACCGAAAAGGGCGATCCCGATGGAGAACCCGAACCGTGCCGCTGCCCCATTGGTAGCGGAACCGACCGCACGACGCTCGGGGGCGTAACTGTCGACGGCCGCATGCGTCATGAGGGCAGGGCCGACAGCCATAAGACCGGTCAAGACAAGGCCCGCAAGGAGTAGCCCGATGGCGGGCGAGCTGCCTTGGGATGCGGCTAGAGCGAGGAGAGCCAGCCCACATGAGGACAGAGTGAGGCCCGAGATAACCGACCAACGCACGCCGAAACGGGCGGCCATTGTGCCGGCGGCAACCGAGGCGAGTACCCAGCCTGCCAGTGCCGGAGTGAGCATGAAGCCTGCCTCGAGGGGTGAGTACCCGAGGACTAGCTGGAGGTACTGCGTCAGGAGGAACAGGAATCCTCCCAGGACCACTTGGGATCCGAACACGACCAGCGTCGCCACTCGGAAGCGCTGTTGGCGCATGACCGCGGCATCGAAGAATGGATGGCGTGCGCGGCGCTCCCAACGGATGAGGATGATGATGGCGATGACCGTGATGAGAATCGCCACTAGACCTGTCAAGGGTGCGCGTGAAGAGATGGATGTTGCAGCGAAGACCGCGGCCACACTGGCAATCGATGTGAGAGTCACGCCACGGGAGTCCATCGGGGTCACCGATACCCCGGCCGATCCTTTTGGCAACCGAATTGCACCGATCAACGCGATGACAATGAATGGAACTACCGTGAGGAAAGCGGCAGGCCATGCCCATAGGGACATCGCGCTGCCGGCCAACACTGGTCCGATTAGTGAGCCCCCAGCCTGCGTCGCGCCTATGAGGCCAACTGCTGTGCGACGCCTCAACTCCGGTACCACGTCAAAGGTCAGGGCAAGCGCGGCAGGCAAGGCAAGGGAGGATCCAATTCCTGTGACAGCGCGCAGGGCGATCAGGGTTGTAACGTCACGAGCCAGAGCCGAGAGAACCGCACTTGCCAGGAAGATAGAGAGTCCGATAACCAGTATCCGGCGGCGGCCGAACCGGTCACCCCAAGCGCCCGCGAACAGCATCACACTGATACTTACCAAGGGCGTGATGGCGAAGATCCACGACAATTGATCGGTGGAGGCGCCGAGATCCTCACCGATAGAGGGAAGAGCGATGCTGGTGATACTCAGATTCACCGAAACGGCTAAGTAGGCCAGACACAGACCGAAGAAGGTGAAGGGTAATCGCCCTGCTCGCGTCATGTCGTGCCCGAAGGGAGGAATTGAGCAAAGGGTTCCAAAAGTGAACGTGCTCGAGCTGCTCGAGGTCCGATGTCACCGCTCCCGGCATCAAACAACAATGCGCGCATCGACATGTAGTTCTTATCAAGACCATTGCCAATCAACGCATCCGCATCAAGACCGGTGAACTCGGCTATTGTTCCGAGCGTTTCGGTAGGCGCGGTGACAATACGCTCATAGGTTGTAATGATTGCCCGGCCCTCTTGGATGAGTGGAATGCCGTGGTCGATGACGGGATTGACGGCGGACTCCCACTGCTGTGCGGCAACCTCCTCAAGAGAAGCGTTAACCAGCTTTTCCCAGCCCGGAAACAAGTTGAAATTCCACCAGCGCCTTGCCCACGGTGCCAAAGAGCTGTACCCGGATATGTTCAGTTCAACCTCCATGCGGTAGGTGAAGAACCAAGTCGGATGTCGCCAACCGGCCATGAGGCTGCGGATAGCTTCCTCGGGCTCGCGCACCACGAAGACGAACTGCGCGTCGGGGAACGTGTCTGCCAGTTCAGGTAACCGCCAGCAGTGGCCTGTGTCTTTGTCCACGATGCGCACTGGGCCGTCGGTGTCTGTGGCCCACACGGCACCGAGAGGTGGCACAGTGAAGGGCGCGGTCTCAGTCTGGACGGAATTGGCGAAGGGGCCAATTTCTTGGGTTGACAGTTCCTGGGCTAGTTCGTGTGGAAGGTCAAGGTACTGCGCGGATGTGCCTTGGCTTGCGCAGCGTTGGGCCCAGCGAAACTGTTCTTGCATGGTCCAAGCGCGCTCTCCACGATAGACCTGAGAGAGAAAGGTCGATGCGATCCGATCGCGATCAGGGAATATGCCCGTTACCTCTTGCCCGCCAAGTTGGTGCCACAGGAAACGGCTCTCTCGACCGAGTTTGTAAATGGAAGGGTCTCGGCACATCAAGTTCTGCAGCAGGGTTGTCCCCGATCGAGGTGAACCCAGAACAAAAACTGGTCGCTCGACTCGAGCTAATTCAAGTGGACCAGTGCCCAAGGCAGGCAAGCTCAAAACAAAACTTTCATATGGATCATGTTACTCGTAGTTGGCATGTAAATTTTCAATGACTGCGCATTGTTTGACCACCATCTGCTAGTTGTCGATTCCATGTCGAAAGCATCTAATTTGGATATGTGCGAGCTACATTCGGACATCAATCCGTATTGGCGGGACATGAATGAACCAAATAGTTGAGGGCCCTCGAGTAATACGAGGGCCCTCAACTCATTGATGTCGCTACGAGATGAAATTACTTCTTCATCACGATAATTTTGAGTTTGCCGTCGGAACTGGTCTGACCACCAGGAGAAGTCGTCTTGACCGTGACTGTTGCCGTGCCAACACTCTTTGCAGTGATCATCCACGTTGTGGTGCCCGGAACGCCAACCATGCCGGTCTCGGCGGGAGCTGCATAAACACCCTTGTTCACCTTGATTGCTTTCTTGGTTCCCGATACCGCGGTGTCCCAGGTGTAACCGGTGGTGGCATTTGTTGACAGTGACAGGACAATTGATTCACCGGGAATGAGGCGCACCTGTGCAGGCAATTCCGTGACGACTAGTGTGACGTCTTTCTTGGCTGCGGTTGCTGGTGAAGCTAATAGTCCTGCTGCCAAGAAGAGAGCCATTGCGAGAGTTGAAATCGTTTTGAGTGTTTTTGTCATGTGCCAAGTGTAGACGTTCGAGGGGGCTAACCCATTGGCTCGCCTTCAAAAACAGGAGCTTTTTTCGTTGCAAGATATGAGCCAAGCAGGATTAATGGGAATCCAATGACTAGGCCGAGTGTGATGGGCTCACTGAGCACGACAACTCCAAGGACAACGGCGACTGCAGGGTTGATGTAGGTGATGACTGTTGTCCTTGCCGGTCCCACTTCAGCAACGAGGGAGAAGAACAGGATGAATGCAAATGCCGTGCACACGAGGCCTAGGGCAACCACTGCGATCCACGTTGACGCGGGGACTGTTTGAGTAGGCCACGTGGCGATGGCAAATGGCGCATAAATAACCGAGTTGATGACCATGGCCATCGCTATGGCGGCAAGTGCGGGAACGCCCGCGAGACGTTTAGAAACAATAATCGGCCCCAGTGCGTAACCGACAATCGTGATGAGCAGGGCCGCAACAGAGCCAATCTCACTGCCGGTGACATCAAGCCCGACGAGGGCTGCGACGCCGGCGATACCAACTGCAAGGCCAATGACTCGAATGCCTGTTACTCGGTCATCGAGACCGAGTCGCCATGCAATAACTGCGCTCACAATCGGTACCGCTGCGATGAGAAGGCCCGACATAGAGCTGCTGAGACGAATTTCAGCGAATGTGAGCGCACCAAATGGCAAAGTAATTTCAATGATGGCGAATGCAAATACCCATTTCCAATGCCCCTTGAGTTGGGAGAGGTATCCCAATTTCCAAGCAATAGGAACGAGGACAATTGCAGAGATGAACACCCGCAAGAAAATGATGACGGGTGGGGTTAGGTCAGCAACGCTCACCTTGATCAGAAGATAGGGCAAACCCCAGATAAGACCCAAAGACCAGAACAGAATCCAGCCCCGTCGCGTCATAGCGGCACACTAAGGCAGAGACCGGCGGTGCACTGTCAAGGGGTGCGGGTGAATTTTCGCACTCTCGTGTCGAGAGATGTGCCAACTTATTAGGGCCTGAAAGGAACGCTTTCACTCCGAGATGCCACAGGTGCCACGCACTGACACTTTCCGAATGGCGTGAATCAACTCTAAGAATCCATCCCCGTCCGTCGGTCATAAGCGCGATACATGAGTGAAATTTTATTGGCATGCGGCACAATATTGTGATGCGGGCAACTCGGGTGATCTACGTTGAGAATGATCCGGCGCTCATGGGCATCTTCGGCTCTCTCCTTGAACAGCAGCCGGGTATCGACATCGTGAAGTCCTGCACCTCATCCACGGAGGCCCTTAATGACGACACCGTGGACACCGCCGATGTCGCCCTTCTCGATCTGGGCCTGGGCTATGGCAGCATGAACGGAATTGATCTTGGGATCGCTATGCGACAGCGCAATCCCAATCTCGGGATCGTCATCCATTCTCAACACGAGGTCGGCCATGTCCTTCCGCTCATTCCTCAGCATGACTCCATGGCCTGGTCCTACATTCCCAAGACCGGCGACATGTCCGTGTCACGCATCGTGACTATCCTCAGATCAACTGCTGCGGGACAGAGCATCGGAATGGGAGCGGAACCCGTTGAGCAATCTGGATCCGTTGCAGAGCTATCTGACCGGCAGCGAGCCGTTATGGCCCTCGCCGCGAGCGGATTAGGCGCCCCGGAGATCGCCCGCCGACTGAACTCCTCACATGAGGCCGTTCGGCAGGAGCTCACCAGGGCTTACCGCATTCTCGTCCCCACCATGGGTGACGGTGAAGATCGACGCACCCGAGCCGTGATCGCCTACCTTCACCTTGTCAAGCCGGACACCTGGATAGATTCGTGACAGACGAGCCCGCCTCCAGGAATCTTCGTTGGTGGCAGTTCATCGGACCATGGCCGATTCGACCCCTCGCGGTCACGCTATTCGCAGGCTTCTACTTCACTTTCATTGCCGCTGCATCCGTGGTTTTGGATGCCGATCTCTTGGGTGACGTGGGAGTCGGCGCGAATGTGCTCTCCATCATCGCTGCAGCGGCCGTCGTCTGGGCCCTCCTCTTTGCGGCCCAACGGTGGGAGGAGCGCGGCCGAATGAACCTTGCCGCCTACATCCTTATCTTCTTCATCAGTTCAATCGCTGGAGTCCTTGTGCGCAGTTACATTGGGCAGCTCGCCGATCGCATCCTTGAATCACCTGGCTACTTCTTGGGCACGGTGGCACGGGTTGCCGTTCCGCTGCTTGCCATTAACTCAATAATCGGTCTGGCCACCGCGCGCCTCGCTGCTCAGGTAAACAGGACCGAAGCCGCACTCACTCTTGCTCGTCAACAACAGAACTGGATGATTCAAGCGGATGAGCAGGCGCGGCGCCAGGTTGCCGACACTCTCCACGATCGGGTACAGGCCAACCTCATCGCCGCATGTCTGCAGTTGCAGGGCATCGACCCAACGGATCGGTCTGGTATCGATGAAGTCATCGATCGACTAGAAAGTTTGCGCAAGTTTGACGTGCGTCGTGCTGCCCGTGCTTTGAGTCCAACCTTGTCGGAGGTAGGGCTGGCAAGTTCGCTCGCTGAATTGGCGAGCCAATACGAACCCACGATGGTGACCTCTGTGAGAGTGCATGAACATGCCGATGGCTTTCACAGTAAATTTGATGAACGCACGCGGCTCGGGTGCTACCGCATCATCGAGCAGGCCCTGCTCAATTCTGCCGTGCACGGCAGGGCCACCGCGTGCATGGTCAACATCGATGTGACGACCGAACTTGATGCCTCAGAGCTGAGCCTGACAGTCGTCGACGACGGTATCGGATTCTCTGACCTTGTGCCGCAATCGGGTTCAGGATCAGCCCTGATCAGCACGTGGGTACGCACATTGGGCGGTCAATGGAGCTGGGGCTCGCTACCTGACGGCGGTGTTCGGGTGACGGTTCGCCTTGGAATGTCACACCTGTGACTTTTAGGACTCAGCCACAGATGGCGCTTACACTCTGGGGAGGGGAAACCGCGCCCCACCACTGATCGTTGGAGGCCCGAGTGATTCCACGCATCCGAAAGCGTCTGCGCATAGCTGCCATCTGCGCACTCGCCACTATCGCTGTTGCACCCTCAGCCTTCGCCGATAATGGTCCTGCGCCGCTCAATGGCGGCGAGTCATCCGCCGGCCAACCAGTCCAAATTGACGTTCCCGTGCCCACCGTTGCAGCTCCGGGTCGCGAGGGCATGAACGGGGTAGTCGAGATCAGGGTCGGCCGCTCGGCCCCGTTCAAGGTCGCGGTCGATACTGGCTCCGTCGGCCTTCGTGTCTTCCCCGGAGCCTGGGGGCCCCGACCCCGTGGTGTGAGTATCGGCCAGCAACGTCTCACATCCGCGTCCGCGGGTCGCAGTATCCCTGGGCTGCTCGGAAAGGCGACGATGACGATCGGTGGCGTGACCACAACTCGGCCGCTTGGCTTCCAGTACGTCGATAGCTCTTCTCCCTTGGTGCCCGCTTGGGCAGCCAAAGGCGTGTACGGCATCCTCGGTATTGGCACCGGTCGCTATCAGCTGACTAATCCGCTCAGCGCACTGCCCGGAGAGGCGGGCACTAGCTGGAGCCTGAACCTAGGCGGAATTCCTCGCACTCGCACACCTGGTCTGGGGCACTTGATCCTCGGCGCCGCGGACCCGGTCGACGCTGTGGCCAGCTTCCAGCTCCCGCCCCTAGGCCCCGATGGCTATGGAGCACTGCTTTGGAATGACCACGCCGCTCCGGGCTGCTGGACCTTCGGCCGAACCGGTGAGCACTGCGTCGACACCTGGTTTGACTCGGGTGGCCACCCCGTTCGGGTTAAGGGCGCAGTTTTTTCCCGCGTGAAGACTAACGCTGCGAAACAGGTGCGCACCGGCACGTCAGTATCATTCTCGAGCACAGGAAGCGCGTTCTCCGCGTGGCAGATCAAGTCTGGGCGCATCGCCTCAGAGAACCAAGTGGTGCTCGTGCCCTCCGGTCGGGGTGGCGTCAACACCGGCAATGCCATCTATTTCGACTACACCGTCACCTACGACACGGTTCGCGGGCTGATTTCACTCACAGATGACAGGAGCAACTGACATGGATGATTCGAGCAACGAGTATGCCGGTATCGACCCGGCCCTGAATGATCACCGCGCCTCGCGCCTGAGCAGGCGTCGAATGCTGCAGCTGATGGGCGCCGCGGGCGCGGCAGCGGCAGCCGCCGGAGTGGCAGGATCAAGCTCCGTCGCAGCCGCTCCCATGCAGCCGTTCCGCCCCCGCGGCAGGCTCAAGCGACGCCCCAACTTCCTCATCATCATGGTGGACGAGATGCGGGCCGCACCGCAGTATGAAAGCGCAGAGACCCGCGCGTGGCGTGCCCGGAACCTGCAGGCACAAAACTTTCTGCGCAGCAAGGCGCTCGAGTTCACCAACCACCACATCATGTCGGTGGCCTGTCAGCCGAGCCGATCATCCATCTACACGGGACAGTACCCAAGCCTGCACGGTGTTTCGCAGACGTCAGGATCGGCCAAGAGCTCGATCGAGCAGGACATGTACTGGCTCCAGCCGGGTACCGTCCCGACGCTGGGCAACTACTTCCGTGCCGCGGGCTACGACACCTACTGGAAGGGCAAGTGGCACGTCTCCGACGGGGACATCTACCAGCCGGGCAGCTACAACCCGATGCCCAGTTACAACGCCAACGGCTTGCGCGATCCCTACCTCGAGGAGATCTATGAGGAGGCCGGGCTACTGGAGGAGTACGGCTTCACAGGCTGGATCGGCCCTGAGCCGCACGGCGGCAACCCGCTGAACTCGGGCTCATCGGCACCAGGAGGCCGTGGCCGCGACCAGGTGTTTGCCCAGTGGGGCATAGAAAAGCTGTTGCAGCTGCGTAACTCCACCACCCCGTGGTTGCTGGTTAATTCGTTCGTTAACCCGCACGACATTACGCTTTGGGGCTCGGCAACCCTGGCTGCGCAAACATTTTTCCTCGCCCAGCAACTGGCTGGTTCGGACGTACCGAGAAACCTTTTCTCACCCGAGTACGAGCGTTCCCGCAATGAGGATCTCTCAGGAAAGCCAACGGCGCAGGGCAGCTTCACTCAGCAGTACCCACTCGGGTTCCAGCCACTGAACGGTGACGAGCCCTACCAGCGGTTCTACTACCAACTTCAGAAGAACGTCGATGACGAGATTGCCAAGGTGCTCAAGACGCTCACAGGTTCCAAAAACCAATATCGCGACACCATCGTGATCTTCCTGTCAGACCATGGAGAGATGCTCGGTTCGCACGGTGGCATGTTCCAAAAGTGGTGCAGCGCCTATGAAGAAACTGTCAAGGTGCCAATGATCTTCCACAATCCTGAGTTGTTCAGTGGTGCCGAGGCCAGCGACATCGTGACCAGTCATGCCGACCTTATTCCCACCATGCTGGGTCTTGCCGGCCTCAACGAGGGTGTCTTGCGCAGTGAGTTGAGAAAGACCCACACGGAAGTGCAGCCTCTCGTTGGACGCGATCTGTCACCCTTCATCCTCGGGGAGCACGACGATCTGCGCTACCGTGACCAGTCCGTCTATTTCATGACAGATGATCAGATTTTCAAAGGCAGCAACCCAGTGTCTCTGCGTGGAACCGAGTATGCGCCCGTCACCCAGCCCGCCAGCCTGGAGTCGGTCTTCATGAAGTTGGCCACAGGTCCTGCCGGGCAACTCGAGATGTGGAAGTTAACCCGGTACTTTGACAATCCGGATTTCTGGACCACTCCCGGTGTGCAGGATGTGCAAACACTCATGAAGGGAATTGTCAACCAACCTGGTCCCAAGGTGGGAATGACGACTGTCAAAACCTTGAACCCCACGGGCGGACAGATTGGCCCGGCACCGGACGAGTGGGAGCTCTACAACACCACTCGGGACCCTATGGAACTCGTCAACCTTTATGGCAACCCAGCGGTGAGCGAGCAACTGGCGACGCTGGTGAAGGAACTCAACGTCCAGAACGTGGCCAAGCGACGCGAGCCGGTAGGCCAGCCATGGGCAGATGGCTCAGCAGTGCAGTTCCCCTTTGACGCGACTGTCCCGGTTCCGCAGAGTTGAGTCTTCATTTCTCGAAATAGATCGAATCGCTCAGTGGGCATTGTTGGTTTGGGCTGGAGTTTCTGAAGTGTCTCGGAGCAGGTTGAGGTGTGAGGGTGGATTTCGCATTCTTACCTTTGGTGATTCGCTGACTTTTCAAGGCCCGCAGGGAATCGTTTCGGCGCGCGATGGGCGGCTGTTCCCTCAAGTTGTTGCCCAGCAGATTTCTGAAGCATGTCAGCGAGACGTAATAGTTGACTTGAGCGCTCGTGAAGGCTGGACAGCACGAGATGCTTGGTGGGCGCTGACAAAAGATCCCATAGTTTTTTCAGAGTACTTACCACGCGCTGATGCCGTTCTCTTATGTGTCGGTGGCATGGATCAACTGCCAGCCGTTATTCCCACCTATCTCCGTGACTCCATGCCCTACATCCGATCGGGATCCCTGAGACGGAAAGTGCGAAGGGCCTATCGCAATAGTGCACCTTTTATAGTCGCGAAAACTGGTGGCTTGATGCGTCAACTTCCACAACAGGCGACCGATAGATATCTGACTCGAATTGTTCAGGCGGTACGAGCCATACGTGGCGACATCCCGATTCTTGCCATGACGCCATCCCCTTACGGCGGGGATACATACCCTTCACAGAAGTTTCATTTAGCCGCCAGAGCGGCCATGCTCTCGTGGAGCGCGACTGAGGGCGTGCATGCGGTGGACATCGAAAATATTGTTTCTCAGTCTCGGGAGTTGGGGGAGAGCAACCCCGATGGAATGCACTGGGGGTGGGCCACTCATCAAGCAGTGGGTCAGGAATTGGCGGCGGTGCTGGGGCGTGAGGTTCGCTGCAGGGATTGAAGGTGTGGGCGGTTAGTCTTGAGCCTCGTTGACTACTACGAGGATGGTTGAAGCAAACGTGAGCGAGCAAGCGGTGAATGCAGGGAACGATCAAGGTGAGCAGTATGACTTTGCCGCGATCCAGAACCGCTGGCTCCCCATCTGGGATGAACTAGCACCCTTCCGTTCTGGCGATTCCGCCGATAATCGGCCCAAAAAGTATGTCTGCGACATGTTCCCTTACCCATCGGGTGATTTGCACATGGGTCACGCCGAGGCCTATGCAATCGGCGACGTGATCGCCCGCTACTGGGTGCTCAAAGGATTTAACGTTATGCACCCGATTGGGTGGGACGCATTTGGGTTGCCCGCTGAGAATGCTGCGATCAAAAACAATCTCGATCCCGGTGAATGGACCTACGCCAATATCGAGCAACAAAAAACATCAATGCGAAACTACGCCTGCTCATTTGATTGGGATCGTGTTCTTTATACGTGCGATCCCACCTACTATCGCTGGAACCAATGGTTTTTCTTAGAGATGTTCAAACGCGGGCTGGCCTACCGCAAGTTCAGCGCCGTGAACTGGTGCCCTAACTGCCAGACAGTATTGGCCAATGAGCAGGTTGTTGCTGGACTCTGCGAACGCTGTGACGCAGCAGTGACAAAAAAGAAACTGGCTCAGTGGTACCTGCGCATCACCGATTACGCAGACCGTTTACTCGCGGACATGGATCAACTCGAAGGCCAATGGCCCGAGAAAGTTCTACTGATGCAACGCAACTGGATTGGTCGCTCACAGGGCGCGCACGTTCACTTTGCCATTGAAGGTCGCGATGAAGCTGTGACGGTGTACACCACGCGACCTGACACCCTTTATGGCGCAACCTTCTTTGTTGTGGCTGCTGACTCTGATCTTGCAGCCGAACTTGCGGCTGGAACCGAAGCAGAGGCCGAGTTCAATATTTACCTGGACAAAGTCAAAGCGTCCTCCGAAATGGATAGATTGGATTCTGGCAAAGAAAAAACAGGAGTCTTCCTGCACCGCTACGCCATTAATCCTGTTAACGGCGAGAAAATTCCCGTTTACGCCGCTGACTACGTTCTCGCCGATTACGGCACGGGTGCGATCATGGCGGTACCTGCCCATGACCAGCGCGACTTGGACTTTGCCCGCACGTTCAACTTGCCGGTCACGGTGGTTGTTGAATCAGAAACCGATCCCCGTGAAACGGGCATCGCGACCGCCGATGACGGCCCTCACATCAACTCAGGGCCACTTGATGGATTAGGCAAAGCCGAGGCCATTGAGGCAATGATCACTGTGTTGGGCGAACGCGGAACTGGCGAGCCAACAACCAATTACCGTTTGCGCGACTGGTTGATCTCTCGTCAACGTTACTGGGGTACGCCCATTCCCATCATTCACTGCGAAAAGTGCGGTGAAGTTGCCGTTCCTGAGGATCAACTACCGGTTGAGCTGCCCAGTACCGAGGGACTAGACCTCAGTCCGCAGGGTGTTTCGCCCTTGGCCACGGCAACAGACTGGGTCAATGTTGCTTGCCCAATGTGTGGAGGGCCTGCACTGCGCGACACCGACACCATGGATACCTTCGTGGACTCATCCTGGTACTTCCTGCGCTATGCCGATCCTAATAATTCGACTGCACCATTTAGCTCGCAGTCAGTTAATGAGTGGTTGCCCGTCGATCAATATGTCGGTGGCGTCACTCATGCGATCCTGCATTTGCTGTATGCACGCTTCTGGACCAAAGTTGCTTACGACATGGGTCTGGTCACATTTGTCGAGCCATTTACGCGACTGCTGAATCAGGGCATGGTGCTCAAGGATGGCAGCGCAATGAGCAAGTCCCGCGGCAACTTGGTTCGTTTGACCGATGAACTCGATGCAAACGGCGTTGATGCCATTCGCCTGTCAATGGTTTTTGCTGGTCCCCCCGAAGACGACATCGACTGGGCCGAAGTCTCGCCCTCAGGTTCACGCAAATTCCTCGCACGTGCGTGGCGCCTGTCCGGTGATGTCACCAGCGCGCCGGGTGTCGATTTCAGCACCGGCAATCTTGAACTGCGAAAGGCTGTTCATAAGGCTGTTGCTGACGCCGAACAAAGCATCGAGTCCATGCGTTTCAACGTTGTTGTTGCCCGTGTCATGGAGTTGGTCAACGTCACACGAAAGGCAATCGATTCGGGGTGCGGTCCAGCAGATCCTGCGGTGCGCGAGGCTGCTGAGGCTGTTGCCATCATGCTGTCCGTTGTTGCTCCCTATACCGCTGAAGACATGTGGAGTCGGTTGGGACATGAGCCCTCTGTCGCTCGAGCTGCGTGGCCGCTGGTTGATCCAGCATTGCTCGTTCAAGATTCAGTCACCTGTGTGGTGCAAGTTGCTGGCAAAGTCAAAGAGCGGCTTGAGGTCAGCCCAGACATCGATGCTGGCGAGCTTGAAAAACTTGCATTAGCCTCCGAGGCAGTCGTAGCTGCGCTCGAGGGTCGAGGAATTCGCACGGTGATTGTTAGGCCACCGAAACTAGTGAATGTTGTACCTGACTAATGCCCAAAGTTGCAGTCGTGACGGATGCGAGTGCGGGGCTCCCTCCTGAAATGCTGCATAAGTACGACATCAAAGTCGTCCCGGTCGACGTGATCATCGACGGTGTTGTCCGTGAAGATATTTCTCCACATGAAATCGTCCAGTCGCTGGAAGAGGGTCTGCACGTAACGACCTCGCGTCCCGCCCCGGATCGATTCCTGAAAGTTTTTGAAGATCTGCATGCAGGGGGATATGACGGCGTTGCTGTGGGAACTCTTTCGGCGGGGCTCTCCGGTACTTTTGAGTCAGCACGGATGGCCGCTAAGGATTGCACTCTTCCGGTTGAAGTTGTTGACAGCCAGTCAATTGGACTCGGACTCGGTCTTTCTGTTTTCGATGCTGCCAGTGTCGCGGCTCAAGGCGCGCCCATCGAAGTTGTCGCCCGCGTACTCAGTCTCAGGGCTCGTGAAGCATCCGTCTACTTTTATCTGGACACCCTTGAATATCTGCGCAAAGGTGGTCGCATTGGTGCTGCAAGTGCATTGATCGGAACCGCGCTAGCAGTAAAGCCGATCTTGCAACTCACGGATGGCCTCATTGCACCGTGCGAAAAAGTTCGAACAGAGTCACGTGCCGTTGAACGGATCGTCGAGTTGGCGTTGGCTCGAGTGAAAAATGACTCCTGCGCACGCTTTGGCATTCAACATCTTGGTGCACCCGGCCGAGCACAAAAGTGTGCGGATTTTCTCAAGATCGTTTACCCAAAAGCTGAGATCGTAATCTCTGAAGTTGACGCCGTGGTCGGTGTTCACGCTGGACCAGGGCTTGTGGCGATCATCGTGTCAGACAATCCACAACCAATTTCTGGGGTCTGGTAATCCTTTCTTGCTGCCTTTAACGTCGGGGCATGCTTGGTTTCAACAAGTCCACTAGTTCCCGTGCATCAGAGAGACTGATGCTTGCTGTCGAGCAATGGAAAATTCAGCCCGCGCTAGCGGCGCCTGCTGCACACAGGGTGAAGCCGGACGTCGATGAGGCACCTCAATCAGCGAAAATTGCGTTGGGTCATTGGAACAAGCCATCCATGCGCGCCTTGCTGGTGATAGTTGTCGGACTGTTGACCGTTGTCACTCTGATGTGGTGGCGGGGTATGCCCAACGCTGCACCGCAATCCGCATTGGAAGTAGATGGCACCGTTGCCATGGAGGAGTCGCTAGTACTGACGGAATCCAAGGATTCACTGTTGTCAGCTGAGGTAGTTGTTCATGTCGCAGGATTGGTCAAAAACCCAGGTCTCTATCACTTGCCCAAGGGCTCACGAATCGCCGATGCAATCGAGGCTGCAGGCGGCGTGACCAAGAAGAAGGCCGCTGAATCGGTCAACCTTGCACGCGAAGCGGTTGATGGAGAGCAAATCATGGTGGGCATAACAGCAGGCGGCGCCACCCAAGGCATAAGCATCAATTCAGCCTCAGCGAGTGACCTGGAGGAATTGCCAGGTGTAGGACCAGTGCTCGCCGCGCGCATTGTCGCCTTCAGAGATGCCAATGGTCCGTTCAAGGATGTCATCGAATTGGGCAATGTGTCTGGTATAGGTGAATCCATACTGGGGCAAATTCAAACTGTTGCGACCTTGTGACCGCGGTCATTCGTGGATCTGCGACTCGTTGTTCCCGCTGCGGCAATCTGGTTAGGAACTGCATTCACTTTCATTGTTACTAATGGTCCAGTCGCAGAGAGGAGCGAGCGTTCCGGTGCAGTCCTCATTTTGTGCCTAGTGCTCCTGGCTTTGGCCCTTGTCATAGTGGTGTTGTCGGTGACGTTCCATTGGCAGGTCAGTTCACGGGGTGTCACCATCATTGTTGGCATTTCCGGGTTCATTCTTGGTTTGGCATCTACGAGCATGCAGGTCAATGCCCAGAGTGCGCAACCACTTGCGCGATGGATTGACGTCAAACAACAGGTGAGCGTTCTCGGGGTTATCCAAGGTGAGCCGCGGGTGAGAGGCACCGGTGCTGGCGCAGTATGGAAGACACCGAAAGTTCGGGAGCTGTCAATTGCATCGACTTGGATATCAGATTCAACTGGGGTATATGGAGTCGAAGTTCCTTTGACCGTTGAGATTGACATGGAAATCGACATTCCATCGCCCGGAACTCATGTTCGAGTGTTCGGTTCAGTTGGTGAATCGCGCCGCTATGGAAACTTTGCGGCAGCCCTGAACAATGTTGAATCGATTGAGACGATCGCACCCCCTGGCGCTATCGACCACTGGGCCCAATCCTTGAGAGAGGGTTTGCGCGATGGCCTTGTTGGAATTAATCCCAATGCGGGTTCGCTTGTCGCCGGTCTTGCTATCGGTGATGAAAGTGCTTTACCTGCTGAGGTCAAGGACCAAATGCGGTTGAGCGGCTTGGCGCATTTAACCGCGGTCTCAGGCGGCAACATCACAATCCTCCTCGCGATGGTGATCCTTGCTTGCGCATTGGTCGGATTGCGACTGGTCGGTCGAGTAGTGGTATCACTTGCGGCACTGGCTTTCTACGTCGTCCTCGTTTCACCACAGCCAAGTGTTCTCCGAGCGGCAACCATGGGAGCCATTGTTGTGCTGAGCCTTCTCGTCGGGGGCCGCCGCGCGGGCCCATCGGTTCTAGCGACGGCGGTCATCATTTTGCTCTTATTCGACCCAAGCCTGGGAATCACCTGGGGCTTCGCGCTGTCGGTGAGCGCCACCGCTGGGCTCATTCTCCTGACTCCCGTCCTGATTTCATGCGCTAAGCAACTACCGGTCATTCAACGAACACCACCGGTAGTAGTGGGCGCTGCAACCCTGACCATTGCAGCCCAAATTTCCACACTCCCGGTTTTGATCGCCATGGGTGTCCCTATTGGCCTTGGCTCGGTACCGGCAAATGTTTTGGCCATGCCCGCAGTGCCCTTCATTACAATCGGAGGGCTGCTCAGCTCCGTTGCATCTGTCGTTCACCTTCCGCTCGGGCATGTGATTGCAGTTGTGAGCTCATGGCCAGCCGCGTGGATCGCAATGTTGGCTTCCTACTTTTCCACCTGGCCAACACTTGCTGGCGGGCAAATCCTCGTGACACTCCTACTCCTAGTGATCGTGGGCGCGGTGGTGCAGGTGACACGGCGAAAGTTGGTCTTACTTGTTCTACCGCTGGCATTAATGGCTGCGCTTGTTACCCGCGGTTCATCAACGTCATGGGTTCAAGAAAATTGGTTGCTGGCGATGTGTGATGTTGGTCAAGGTGATGCATTGGTATTGCGCAGCACGGGTGGCTCCGTGATCGTGGTTGATACGGGTGCAACCCCAGACCCCATTGATCAGTGCCTAAGTGACCTGGGTGTTACCAAAATTGCGGCGGTCGTAATTACTCATTTTCACCGTGATCATGCGGGAGGGCTCGAAGGAGTGTTGCGGGGGAGAGAGGTCTCGGCCATCTATTCGACCGGGTATCACGAACCGCAGGATCAGTACGCCTACGTCGAGTCAGTTATCGCAGACTTAATCCCAGAGAATTCATTAGAGGCGGGGCAAATCTTGAATTTCAACTCCGAAATTGACGGAGCCGATTCGATCACGGTTCTTTGGCCTGCGCGGGTGATCAATGCGGGATCGGTGCCCAATAACTCCAGTGCTGTGCTGCTCGCTGAAATTGGTGGGATAAAGATTCTTCTAACGGGTGACATTGAACGCGAGGCGCAGCGTGCGATCATGGCAGCAGTGCCTCCGGTCAAGGTCGACATTGTGAAGGTTCCGCACCACGGCTCAGCGAATTTTGATCCTGATTTCATTGATTGGGCGGGTGGATCCGTCGCACTATTTAGTGTGGGAGCGGATAATGATTACGGGCATCCCAGTTCCGAAGCTTTGATGGCATGGGGTGCACTAAAAATTTATCGAACCGATGTTGGGGGCCCACTTGCTATTGGTGGACACATGTTTCAGTAGGTGACAGCAGCCACGGATGATTGGTCTCGGACACATACGAGGAGCAACGTGGCATGCTTGGGGGGTGGTCAATCGGATAACGGTCTGTGTGGGTCCCGAGACCGTACTCACTGATCGAGCCAAGAGCGCAATGATTGCCGCCGTGAGAAAAGAACTCCCTGAGGTCTCTACTATCACTGTGCACGCAGGAGAGGAATCCAGCGGAACCGCTATCACTCAGGCGTGCGCCCCAACGTTGTTCGGTGACGATGTCATCGTGTTGATTGAAGGAATCGATAACCTTAATGATGATGGTGTTGATGCGCTCAAGGAAGTCATGGCGGATCTGCCAGAGAACGTGTGGTTACTCCTCACGCACCCCGGTGGGGTTAAGCGCAAACCTCTCATTGACGCTGCGGTGAAAGCAGGCGGTGAGAAGATCGAGTGTAAGGAAATCCGTCGAGGGCGAGATACCACGGACTTTTTGGTCAAAGAAGTCACCAAGCGCAAGCGGAAAATGACGCCAGCGGCATTGAACCTCCTGGTGGAGTCAATGGGCCAGGAGCTCCCGGCGCTCGTGAACGCGATTGGTCAACTCTGCAGTGATGTCGAGTTAGACCCAATCGATGAACAACATGTTCGCGCCTACTTCGAGGGAACTGCACCAATCAGTGGGTTCGCCATTTCCGATGCTGTCTGGGAGAAGCGCGCAGTTGAAGCGATCACCCTGCTGCGACAGAGTTCATTGGAAACGGATACGGGACGCCTAGGTGTTACAACGGTGACCGCTCTCACGACCGGGCTGCGCTCACTTGTGCTTGTCGGTGGTGCGGCGCCTGGAGCATCCGATACTGATGTCGCGCGTGAAGCGGGTGTACCGCCGTGGAAAGTGAAAGCCCTGCGACACCAATGGTCTCGGTGGAGTGGTGATCAGCGACGACTGGCATCCATGATCGTGACGCTGTCTCAGGCTGATCCGGCGATGAAAGGCGGAGTGGCGATTGGGAGTGCACTTGACCCCGAGCAGAAACTTTTCGAGCTGGAGAAATTAGTAACCCGCGCTAGTAGTTAGCGCGGGTTACTAGAAGAGTTGTTGGCTTAGAGCGAAGCAGCCTTCTTGGAAATAGAGGACTTGCGGTTAGCGGCTTGGTTCGAGTGAATAACACCCTTGCGCACGGCAATGTCGAGTTCGCGATTAGCGGCGCGTGCGGCTTCGTTTGCTGCTGCGGCATCGCCACTGTCAGCTGCCTCGCGGAACTTGCGCACAGCGGATTTCAGTGAGGATTTCACAGACTTATTGCGAAGGCGTGCCTTCTCGTTCGTGAGAATGCGCTTCTTCTGCGATTTAATATTCGCCATAACGTTTTCAGACTCTTTCAGCTCAGCGGTAAAGATCTCGTTGAAGTACAGATCTTGGTTTGAAAATTGGGGTTGTTTCGTTGGTAGTGCCTGCACAGACTACCCCTAGGTGAGTTCTCAGAGCTATCGGGGCCCCAAGAGGACTGTTTCAGGGGTGAGCGTGGAGCAGGTCTGCTCAGGCATGTCTCCTCGGTCGGGGTTTGAACCATAGGGCATACTCAGTCGAGTCGTCCACGCCACATTTCGGCCACAATTAAAGGAACTCTTTGACTAGCAGCCCGTCCGGTCCCGTCCCAGGAACCACGAATCCTGAGATTGTGCGCAATTTCTGCATAATTGCCCACATTGACCATGGGAAGTCGACATTGGCGGACCGGATGCTCCAGCACACGGGATTGGTTGACGCCCGCTCCATGAGAGCTCAGTACCTCGACCGCATGGATATTGAACGTGAACGTGGGATCACCATCAAGTCACAGGCTGTTCGCCTGCCCTACACGGCTGTCTCCGGGGAGCAGTATGTATTGAACCTGATTGACACCCCAGGTCACGTGGACTTTACCTATGAAGTCTCGCGGTCCCTGGCCGCATGCGAGGGGGCTGTCCTTTTGGTCGACGCGGCTCAGGGCATTGAGGCGCAAACCCTGGCAAATCTTTATTTGGCCATGGAAAACGACCTCGAAGTCATTCCCGTGTTGAACAAGATCGATCTGCCAGCGGCCCAGCCTGAGAAATACGCCGCCGAAATAGCGCACATCATTGGGTGCTCGCCAGATGATGTCCTTAGAGTTTCTGCCAAGACAGGTGAAGGTGTGAGCGAACTCCTTGAGCGGGTAGTGGAAAAGATCCCTGCCCCACAAGGTGACCCCAATGCGCCCGCACGCGCATTAATCTTTGACTCGGTCTATGACACTTATCGCGGTGTTGTCACCTATGTCCGTGTTGTTGATGGCCGTATCGCAACTCGCGACAAAATCGAAATGATGTCACTTGGCACGACCCATGAACTCCTTGAAGTCGGTGTGATTTCACCTGAGCCAATTGCCACAGCGGGGCTTGGCGTTGGTGAAGTTGGGTATCTCATTACGGGCGTAAAAGATGTGCGCCAGTCGCGAGTCGGTGACACGGTGACAACGGCGCTGCGCGGCGCCACTGAATCTCTGGGGGGATACCGCGATCCCAGGCCCATGGTTTTTTCCGGTCTGTATCCACTGGACGGTTCGGACTATCCCGAACTCCGTGACGCTTTGGACAAGTTAAAACTTAACGATGCCGCCTTGACCTATGAACCTGAAACATCTCTTGCATTGGGTTTTGGTTTCCGTTGCGGCTTCCTTGGCTTGCTGCATCTCGAGATTGTGCGCGAGCGACTTGAGCGCGAATTCAATCTTGATTTGATTTCCACTGCACCGAACGTGATTTACCGAGTAGTGACAGATGCGGGTAAAGAAATTGTTGTGACGAATCCGAGTGAATTCCCTGATTCCAAGCTCGCCCAAATTTTTGAACCTATTGTTCGAGCAACGGTGATCCTGCCGTCAGAGTTTGTTGGTGCAGTCATGGAGCTGTGCCAGCAGCGCCGTGGAACTTTGCTGGGTATGGATTACCTGTCAGAGGACAGGGTGGAGTTGCGTTACACGTTGCCTCTTGCTGAAATTGTTTTTGATTTCTTCGATCAACTGAAATCAAAAACTCGCGGTTATGCGTCATTGGATTACGAACCAACAGGTGAGCAGGACGCAGACTTGGTCAAGGTCGACATCCTGTTGCACGGTGACCCTGTTGATGCCTTCAGTGCTGTGGTCCACCGTGACAAGGCGTATGCCTATGGAGTTTCCATGGCGCAAAAGTTGAAGGAACTCATTCCACGCCAGCAATTTGAGGTGCCCATTCAGGCGGCCATAGGTTCACGAATCATCACCCGTGAAACCGTGCGAGCAATGCGTAAAGACGTTCTAGCAAAATGCTATGGCGGTGATATCTCTCGCAAGCGCAAATTGCTGGAAAAGCAAAAGGAGGGAAAGAAGCGCATGAAGATGGTGGGACGCGTTGAGGTCCCGCAGGAAGCATTCATCGCTGCGCTATCGACCTCAGACGCACCTGTCAAGAAATAGCTCGGTGGAGCACACATTATGACTGCGCTGTCGCTTTATGTACATGTTCCGTTTTGTGCAAGTAGGTGCGGTTACTGTGACTTCAACACCTATACGGCCAAGGAATTGGGCTCAGGAGTTGATCAAGAAAATTTTCACGAGTTTCTGATCCGTGAGATCAAGAATGCATCAGAACAATTGGGGAATCGCCCCGTCGATTCAGTGTTTATTGGGGGTGGGACACCAACCCTCATTGGTGCGTCCGCGTTGAACTCGGTGTTGGAGAGCATCGGAACTTCATTCAACCTTGAGTCAAATATTGAGATTACTACAGAAGCCAACCCTGACTCCGTTGATGCACAAATGCTTGAGCAATTGCATGCAGGTGGGTTTACGCGCATCTCATTAGGCATGCAGAGCGCTGCGAGCAACGTGTTGAAAGTGTTGCAGCGAACCCACACTCCAGGTGCAAGTGTCAATGCGGCCAAGCTTGCTCGCGCCGCTGGATTTGATCACGTGAACCTTGATCTGATTTATGGCACGCCGGGGGAGTCAGATCAAGATGTTCGCGACAGTGTGAGTGCGGTTATCGATGCTGGTGTTGATCATGTTTCGGCCTATTCACTCATTGTTGAGCAGGGAACTCCGCTAGCGCGGCAAGTGGCTCGTGGTGAGATCCCCGCTCCCGACGATGACGTGTGTGCTGACCGATACGAAATCATTGACACAATGCTTGGAGCGGCGGGCTTTGATTGGTACGAGGTTTCAAACTGGGCGAGACCGGGCGGTGAGTGTACGCACAATCAAGCGTATTGGCTGAATTCAGACTGGTGGGGAATCGGACCCGGCGCACACAGCCATGTCGGTGGCACCCGCTGGTGGAATCACAAGCACCCCTCAACCTATGCAGCCGCGCTGGAATCGGGGTCAAGTCTGCGTGCTGGAGAGGAAACTCTTACACCTGAGCAGGAACACACTGAAATGATCATGTTGGGGCTTCGCACGAGAGCAGGGCTGACCGCAGATTGTCTGACCGATTCCGAGTCGGAGCGAGTCTCGGGACTAATTGGCAGAGGAATTCTGGATTCAGCCGCGTGGGGGGCAGGTGTGGTCCGAGTCACTCCACAGGGTCGGCTTTTGGCAGATCTGGCTGTCCGTGAACTCCTAGGCTGAAGGTTCAGTAAAACGGGCGTACACTTGGCACTCAAGGTTTGAGAGTGCTAACTACTAGATCGCAGGCAATGTGAGTGCGAGGTTCAGGAGGGTCCCATGCTTGAAGAGCGACGGCTGGCCGTTCTGAAGGCAATTGTTCAGGATTATGTGGCAACCCATGAGCCCGTTGGTTCAAAGGGACTGGTTGATCGGCACCAACTTGGTGTTTCGCCGGCCACGATCCGCAACGATATGGCCGCACTCGAAGAAGAGGGCTACATCACCGCACCGCACACCTCGGCCGGTCGAGTTCCCACCGATCAGGGCTACCGCCTTTTCGTTGACCAACTTTCCCAGATCAAGCCGCTGAGTCCAGCCGAGCGCAAGGGAATTGATCGATTCCTCGGTGAAGCGGCAGATCTGGACGATGTCATGGGACGCACGGTTCGGCTGCTGGCGCAACTCACCAAACAGGTTGCGGTGGTTCAATACCCATCGCTTGCGCGCAGTCACGTGAGGCGCATTGAATTCATACCCGTGACTGATCACAAACTCATGATCATTTTGATCGTGGACAGTGGACGCGTGGAACAACGAATCGTTGATTGCGCACTCCCGTTACAAGAGGATCTTTTGGCAGAGCTGAGAGCAAGACTCTCCGTTGCTGTCGCGGATCAGCCATTCTCCTCCATTCCTGCCCGACTTGAAAACTTTGACCAGGAATTCCCCGCTGATGCGCGACCGCTCGTTCATGCAGTTATCGCTTCCATCCTTGAAACCGTCACTGAGAAACTTGATGAGCGCATTGTTTTAGGTGGAACGTCCCATTTGGCCCACTACAACCAAGTTTTTGCCATGAGCATTCAACCGGTCCTTGAAGCACTCGAGGAGCAAGTTGTTCTCTTGAAACTGCTCGGGGAGACTGCTAATTCCCAGAAGGTATCCGTCCGCATTGGGCACGAAAATGAATTTGCTGGATTGAGTTCGACCTCTGTTGTTACGTCGCAATACGGAAAAGAGAATGCACCGGTCGCATCCCTCGGTGTTGTCGGACCAACACACATTGATTACGCAGGAACCATGAGCACAGTGCAAGCAGTCGCCCAGTACGTCAGCCGAATCCTGTCCGAGAACTAGACGAATGAGAAACGTGTCCACTGACTATTACGCCCTCCTTGGTGTCCAACAAGATGCCAGCCCCGAAGAAATCAAGAAGGCCTACCGCAAACTCGCGCGAGAGCTTCACCCCGATGTCAATCCAGATCTTGAGCACCAAGAGAAGTTCAAGATGGTTACGGCAGCATATGAAGTTCTCAGCGATCCTGAGAAACGTCAAATGTATGACCTTGGCGGAGACCCGCTGAGCAATCGAGGTGGAGGGTTCCAAGGCGGTTTCGATTTCGGCGACGTGATGGATGCCTTTTTTGGCGGCCGAGGTCGTGGTCAGGGGCGCGGGCCACGTGGTCGTGCACGTCGTGGTCAAGATGCCCTCATCAGCATCACTATTGACTTGAACGCAGCGGTGTTCGGTGAGACCAGAGAGATTGCGGTCGACACTGCAATATCCTGCGAAAAGTGTGAAGGGCAAGGCTTGGCTGCCGGCTCAGCATTGGAAACCTGCGCAATGTGTAAAGGTCGCGGGGAGATTCAGTCGGTTCAGCAGTCGTTCTTGGGCCAGGTGATGACTTCACGGCCATGTCCTGCGTGCCAAGGGTTTGGAACCACTATTCCGCACCCTTGCATCGAATGCTCAGGTCAGGGACGCGTTCGCCATCGCAGAACGTTAACCATTGCGATTCCTGCGGGCGTTGACAACGGCACCCGCATTCAACTCCAGGGTGAGGGCGAAGCTGGCCCCAACGGAGGTCCGGCAGGTGATCTCTACGTAGAGATCGTGGTCCGTGGCCACGAAATCTTTGAACGCGAAGGTGAATCACTGCATTGCGCAATCACGATTCCCATGACTTCTGCCGCATTGGGCAGCTCCATTGGGCTTGAAACTCTTGATGGTTACGAGGACATTCCGATTAATGCAGGAACTCAATCAGGTGAAGTCATTACTTTGAAGGGTAAGGGCGCAACGCGATTGCGCAGCGGTTCACGGGGCGATCTGTTTGTCCATGTCAACGTGGAAACACCGCGCAAACTAACTCCCGAGCAAGAGGAGCTACTGCGCCAATTGGCTGAGAGCCGTGATGAGAAGCCAAATCAGGTGGTCGGCCGGGCTGATTCACCAAAATTATTCAGTCGACTCAAAGACGCATTCAGTTCTCGATGAAATGTAATTATTCGTGAGCGCCTCAACATTCCTTGTAGACCCTGTGACGCTCAGCAATGTGCAAGGTGGCGCTGATATTGAACTCGATGCGCAGGTTACCCACCACATGAAAGTGACCCGAATGGGGAACTCCGAAATCATTGATTTGGTGGATGGTCTCGGCACTCGTGCTCGTGGCAACCTCATGTCACCAGGTCACTTTCGTGTTGACTCGGTTACTTCAGAAACCAGGCCTCAACCAAACATCACAGTCGCTCAGGCCCTCATCAAAGGGGACCGTCTGGAGCGGGCAATTGAAATGATGACCGAAGTCGGGGCGACAGCCTTTATCCCATGGGAAGCCGAGCATTCAATTGTTAAATGGTCAGGCGATAAAGCGAAAAAAAATGTGGACAAGTGGGTAAATGTCGTGCGGGCGGCAACCGAGCAGTCGCGTAGATCATGGACCCCGAACATTTTTGCACCTGTTGACTCGAAAGCTCTCGCATCACAGTTTGCTGATTTCGATCAAGTGATCTTCATGGAGGAATCAGATGGTGTGGCATTTGCTCAAGTTTCTGAAGGGTCCGTGCTGCTCGTTGTTGGACCGGAGGGTGGAATGAGTCCGCGTGAGCGGGAATTTTTCGAGCAATCGGCACCCGAGAGTTCATTTTCATTGACCATTGGCACGGGCGTTCTGCGTTCGGCGACCGCGGGTGTCGTGGGGCTTGCGCACCTGTTCGCAACGCGACCAAGCGCGCAGCGCTCAGGCATGGAAGGATAGGACGGTGTCGGATTGCTTATTTTGCTCCATAGTTGCGGGAGAAATCCCTGCCAACGTTGTGCTGCGCACTGACGAATTCGTTGCATTCACCGACATAGATCCTCAGGCCCCAGTGCACACTTTGGTCATCCCCATCGAGCACCATGAAAGTGCGGCGTCAATGGCTCAGGCTAATCCTGAACTCGCTGGCAGGCTGCTCGCAACGACCGAGCAAGTTGCACGCGCAGCTGGAATCGACGACTACAGACTCGTGTTCAACACCGGTGCTGGGGCAGGTCAAAGTGTTTTTCACGCGCACGGACACGTGCTTGGTGGCCGTGCCATGACTTGGCCGCCGGGATAATGACTATGCCAAACACAGCCACTGCGAAGCCGGCATCCGCACGCACCGTCATTGAAGTGCCATCGGCCTACCCCATGGTGTCACTTCTCGGGTCCTCGGACGAATACATCCGACTCGTTGAAATCGCTTTCCCGACAGTTGACATTTTGGTGCGCGGAAACCAGATCACGCTTGAAGGCGATTCTGCTGATGTCGAAGTCATTGACACTTTGCTCTCTGAGATGTTGGCCGTGTTGAAAACTGGCCAAGCGCTTACCCCTGAAACGGTTGAGAGATCTATTTCGTTGATGAAATCGGGAACGCGACCTTCTGAATTGCTGTCCACCAATATTTTGAGTAATCGCGGTAAAACAATCCGAGCCAAGACCCTCAACCAGAAGAAATATGTTGAAGCCATTGATCAGAACACGGTGGTTTTTGGCATAGGGCCTGCGGGAACTGGCAAGACCTACCTTGCAGTTGCCAAAGCTGTGCAGGCGTTACAAGCCAAAGAGGTTAATCGCATCGTTCTAACTCGCCCCGCGGTTGAAGCGGGTGAAAAGTTGGGTTTCTTGCCAGGTACTCTCTCTGAAAAGATTGATCCGTACTTGCGACCACTCTATGACGCCCTACACGACATGATCGATCCCGAGTCGATTCCGAGATTGATCACCAGCGGAACGATTGAAGTAGCTCCATTGGCCTACATGCGTGGTCGCACGCTCAATGATGCATTCATTATTCTCGACGAAGCCCAAAACACGTCCGCCCAACAAATGAAAATGTTCCTAACCCGCCTTGGATTCGGTTCGACAATGGTTGTTACCGGCGATGTCACGCAGGTTGATTTACCCGGTGGGACAACAAGCGGCTTGCGTGTCGTGTCAGAGATCCTTGAAGGTTTGGACGATGTTGCATTCTGCAGACTCACAGCCAGTGATGTTGTTAGGCATCGCCTTGTTGGTGACATTGTTGCTGCCTACGACCGTTATGACGCCAATCAGGAGATCGGACCAAAGCAGTAACCATGTCTACTGGACCGCGTGAAATATCCAACGAGACCCCTGCTCACATAGATCTCAGTGCCATTGACTCTGTGGTTGAGCATCATTTGACGCATCTGCGTATCCACCCTGATTCAACGATCTCAGTGACATTTATTGATTCAGAGCGCATGACAACGCTGCATGAGGACTGGATGCAGGAACCGGGTTCCACCGACGTCTTGTCCTTTCCCATGGACGAGGTCTCTTTACCCAGCGAAGGTGAAATGAGCGAGCAGGGGATTCTGGGAGATATTGTGATCTGCCCCGATTTCCTCCTACCCCAGATGCAGGAAAGCGGAAGGTCACTGCAAGAGGAATCGGAGTTCCTCGTCACGCACGGGGTGCTGCATCTCTTAGGCTTGGATCACCAAGATCCCGATGCCCATACATATATGTTTGAGTTACAAGATCAACTTTTGGAATGCTGGAAGGGGCAGTCGTGATTTCGACGCTTGTCATCGCGCTCATCCTCTTTATTTTCGCCGGCTTGCTCATCAGTGCCGAGACTGCAATCGGCAGAATTTCTCGCAGTCGCGTTGAAGAAACCCGCCAGGGGGCCAGGGCCGACAAACTTCTGGTGATTCTGGGAGATCGCGCTCGATACGTAAATGTTTTGCTCTTTGTTTCCACAGTCGCGAGTGTGAGTGCTTTCGCATTGGTGAGCTTTGAACTCATTGGGTTTCTTGACGCTCAGTTGAACTGGACTTTTTTCGCTGCATTCGCTGCAACCGCCGGCGTGTTGATAGTTGTGTCCTACGTCGGCCTCGGCGTCGCGCCACGGACCCTTGGGCGCATACATGCCGAGCCCATCGCTTTATTTGCTGCCGGACCTACTCGATTCTTAGCCACAATCCTGGGACCCGTGACAACTCTGCTGATCCTGATCGGAAACGCATTGACACCAGGAAAGGGTTTCCGTGAGGGCCCCTTTGATTCTGAAGCGGATCTGCGTGAGATGGTCGACATGGCCGGAGCAGACTCGTTGATCGAGGACGACGAGCGGCAGATGATTCACTCAGTTTTTGAACTGAGCGACACGTTCGCCCGTGAAGTCATGGTTCCTCGAACCGAGATGGTGTTCATTGAACGAAACAAGACTCTTCGGCAGGCTTTGTCGCTCGGTTTGAGATCGTGGTTCTCCCGCATCCCCGTTATCGGAGAGAACTCCGACGACGTCATCGGGGTGCTCTACCTCAAAGACATTGTCAAACGGGTTTTTGAATACCGGGATGCTGAACAACAGGAACGCGTGGAGGATCTAATGCGCTCGCCCTACTTTGTTCCTGATAGCAAGCAGGTTGATGACCTGCTGCGGGACATGCAGGCGGCGCGCGTTCACATGGCGATTGTTGTCGATGAATACGGCGGCACCGCGGGTCTCATTACGATCGAGGACATCCTCGAGGAAATTGTTGGTGAAATCGCTGACGAGTACGACACTGCAGCTCCTGAGGTTGAGGAATTAGAAGACGGTTCATTCCGGGTAATGGCGCGAATGAATATTGATGACTTTAATGACTTGATCAAAGGCGATATTGACTCTGAAGAGGAGGGAGTCGACTCTGTTATTGGGTTGGTGGCAAAGAAATTGGGTCGCGTTCCCATTGCAGATTCAACGATCGACGTTGACGGCTGGACCTTGATTGCGGAGCCTGGCAGTGGTCGCCGTAACCGCATCGGGTTCGTGCGTGCGATCCCGCCCGCTGTGGGCACTATTGATGAATCAGAGTAGCAACCGAGTAGCGGTTTTTGCCGTCCTCGGAGCAGCTGCCCTATTTGGAACGTCAGCAACAACTGCAGCGATTCTTATTCCTGAGGCTTCACCCACCGCTGTTGCTGCGTGGCGCCTCCTCGTTGGCGCGATTGGTCTCATCATTGTTACTCGCGGATTGGGATTCCTGTCCATGTTTCGCCACCCACTGACCTGGTTAATGGGACTCGCGGTCGGTGCATTCCAGTTGTTCTTCTTTCTCAGTGCGGATCTAGCGGGAGTCGCCATTGGCACACTGGTCACCATTTGTGCCGCTCCTTGGTTTTCGGGTTTGCTCGGGTGGGTATGGGGGGCTGGACGGCCTTCGCCCATTTGGTTCGTTTCGACAGTTATTGGGATTGGCGGTGTAATCCTTCTCGTGGGTGCACCGACGGGGGATTCGCTCAACCTGTGGGGAGTAGCGGCAGGCCTCGCGGCTGCTGCCAGTTACGCGGTGATGACGAACTCTGGGACAAAACTCGCCGCACTCGGTCATGGTGCCAATCACATTTTGGCCGCGTCCTTTTCCCTCGGCGCACTGTTGCTCCTCCCCTTCGTTATCACGGGTGGAACCTGGTTCGCTAGCCCTTCGGGACTCATCGCGATCATCTGGCTCGGCCTTTTCGTCACCACCCTGGCCTATGTCCTCTTCGGTGTCGGGTTGAAAAACCTCATGCCGGGGACGATCGCAACTCTGAACCTGGGGGAACCTTTAGTTGCGACGATTTTGGCGGTCGCGTTATTGGGTGAAAGCTTGAGCACGATCGGCTGGGTTGGGTTCCTGCTCATACTTTTCGCGCTCGGAATGCTCGCTCGCGCGACCGCTTCCAAGGCAGCAGAGTCAAAGGATATGGTGACGCATGTTTAGAAGTGGTTTTGCGGCTATTGTTGGGCGGCCTAATGCGGGCAAATCAACGTTGCTAAATGCCGTGATGGGTACCAAGGTTGCGATTACATCTGATCGGCCCCAAACCACGCGCAGAACAATTCGCGGAATCGTGAACCGCCCCGAAGGGCAACTAATTCTGGTTGATACCCCTGGAATGCATCGCCCTCGCACGCTTCTTGGGGAACGTCTCAATGATGAAGTCAAGGACACGTGGGGATCAGTCGATGCGATTGGGTTGTGCATCCCCGCCAATGAAGCGATCGGTCCAGGAGATAAATACATCGCCACGGCAATAGCCGCGTTAAACAAGAAACACGTGTTTGCCATTGTCACAAAGATTGACACCGTGACGGGTAATGAGCTGGCAACGCAACTGCTTGCAGTTCAAGAGTTGGGAAATCAGATAGGTATTGATTGGACGGCAATTGTTCCTGTTTCAGCGGTTCGTGATGAACAAGTAGAACTGCTGGTCAATGAAATTATTAAGTCAATGCCACAAGGTCCGCAACTTTTTCCCGATGACGCTTTGACCGATGAACCAGAAGAAATATTTGTTGCTGAGCTCATCAGGGAGGCCGCCCTGAAGGGTGTCCAAGACGAATTACCCCACTCCATCGCAGTTGTTGTTGAAGAAATAACTCCGCGTGAAGGTCGCCCATCAGGTCGACCTATGTCTGATGTGCATGCCAATATTTTTGTTGAACGCGATAGCCAGAAGGCAATTGTTATTGGTAAAGGAGGCTCACGGTTGAAGATCGTGGGCTCTGAAGCGCGCGCTGAAATCGAGAGGTTTCTCGGGGTGTCCGTATTTCTTGACCTACGGGTCAAAGTTGCCAAAGACTGGCAGCGTGATCCAAAACAGTTGCGACGCCTCGGTTTTTAAATTTTAGAGCCCATCATTATTCTTACTCGTTGTCCAATGACTGGTCCGAGTTTTGAATTTCCTTGAGGTAGTCAACGGGTGTCTTTAACCGACTCACAGCGGTGCGCTCTTCTACATCCGGGTGCAGGTCGTAGCGGCGACCGTAGGCTTGAAGCACCGCAGTGATGATCGCTACGACCGGTATTCCAATAATTGCGCCGATGGGCCCAAAGAGTGCGGCACCAACAAATACCGATCCCAATGCCACGCCGGAATTAATGTCCATGGTTGCGGTGGAGATGCGCGGGGTGAACACGTAGTTCTCAATTTGCTGGTAAACAGTCGCGAACAAGATGATCCAGAGAACATCAATGGGTTGTTCAAAGACAGCGAACAGACTCGGGAGAATAACGCCAATATAGGTTCCGATTGTTGGGATAAACTGACTGACAAGGCCGGCGAATAGGCCCATGGGTAACCAGTAAGGAATGTCTATCAGGTAGAAGAACGCAATATGAGCCGCGGCAGAGATCATGGCTAATGCAAACTTAGAAATAACGAATCCGCCAGCCTTGCGCACCGAGATATCCCAAACATTGATAAAAACCAGTTGACGGCTGTGGGGGAGCCAACCCGCAATGAATCTCTTGATGCGAGGGGCATCTGCCGAGAAGTAAAACGAGAAGACCAAAACAGTGATGATGCTGAACACGACTCCAATTACGCTGAAGACAACACCAAAAATGCCGCCGGCCAGCGATGAAGCAATGGTCGTGATTTGCTCGCTGGTGAGGTTGAGGTTTGCCGTCAATTCAACCGGGTTGATGTTGGCATCAAATGTTGCGTTGAACCACTCTGCTAGGTCGAGAACTAACAGGGGTAGGGCCAGCACAAGATCCGTGATCTGATTGGCCAGCGCGCCACCAAAAAGTGCGATGAATGCAACGACGAGCAGGGTTCCGACAGTAGCGACGATGGAAGTCGCTAGTCCGCGGCGCATGCCGCGCATAGCTAGTCCGGTAACAATGGGATCAATGGAGATGGCAAGCAACCAAGCCAGGAGCAGGTTGAACAAGAATCCGGCCAAGAGAGCGAAGGACCAGCTGGCAATCTGGAAGATCAATACGCCCACCAGGATGGTGAATACGGATCGCTTGAGAAATCGGGCGTCAAAGGCCACAAATTGCACCGGTTGGCGAGCAGATTCGGGCTCAACTTCGTCGTGGCTTGTGCTCGCAGGTTCTTGGTCAGCCATGCCTCTCCTGCCTAGAATGGAGTGTGCCGATTTATCGAGATGAAGCAATTGTGCTTCGTGCCCAAAAACTCGGTGAATCTGATCGAATTGTGACACTTTTAACCCGTCAATATGGTCGTGTACGCGCCGTGGCGCGCGGAGTTCGCAAAACATCCAGTCGAATTGGGGGCAGACTCGAACCATTTGCCCATGTCGATGTCCAGATGTACACCGGCAAGTCACTGGACAACATCACACAAGTTGAGACCATCAGCGCATTTGGTGCCAATCTCTCCAGTGACTATGTTGCTTGGACCTCAGGGACTGCCATGTTGGAAACTGCAGAGCGCCTGACGGCTGAAGAGCATGAACCGGCGGTGCCCCAATTCGCCCTTTTAGTTTCAGGGTTGCGATCGCTGGCAGGTGGTGACCATGACCCACGCCTGATTCTCGATAGTTATCTTTTGCGCTCCATGGCAGTCTCCGGGTGGTCACCATCCTTTGGTGACTGCGCCCAATGCGGTGAAGCTGGGCCGCACAGAGCATTTGCCATTGTCTCGGGGGGCATGGTGTGCGAGCGGTGTCGCGTTCCTGGGTCAGCGGCTCCAACGCCTGAAGCGGTTGCCCTTTTGGGCGCGCTTCTATCGGGGGACTGGACAGTGGCAGATTCGAGTCACCCACGTGAGCGTTCCGAGGCCAGTGGTTTAGTGGCTGCGTTTTTGAATTGGCATATGGATCGCGGGCTCAGGTCACTCCCGCTCGTTGATCGCAAAACCCCAGCGCAGAGAATTGCCACGTGACGAGAGTGCCCAAGCCCCCTGTGCATCCATCGGGAGCACAGCCACCCAAGATTCCTAAGAATCTCATTCCACGACATGTTGCCGTCGTAATGGATGGCAATGGGCGCTGGGCAAAGGAACGTGGACTTGCACGCACGGAAGGACATGCAGCAGGCGAGGCAAGTCTGTTGGATTGTGTGCACGGAGCATTGGAGTTAGGAGTGGGCTGGCTCTCGGCTTATGCATTCTCCACCGAGAACTGGCGTCGCTCACCTGATGAAGTCAAATTTTTAATGGGCTTTAACCGTGATGTAATCCGGCGGCGGCGTGATGAAATGAATGAGCTCGGGGTGCGAATTCGGTGGGCTGGGCGTAGGCCAAGGCTCTGGAAAAGTGTTATCGCCGAACTCGAAGAGGCAGAGAGATTGACCGCTAAGAACAAAAAACTCACGCTGACCATGTGTGTCAATTACGGCGGGCGAGCTGAAATCACTGATGCCGTTACAGCAATTGCTCAGGGAGTCAGGAGCGGCACCATCGATCCAGACAAAGTAAATGAGCGAATGATTGCGCGGCATCTTGATGAACCTGACATGCCTGACGTTGACCTTTTTGTGCGAAGTTCAGGTGAGCAGCGTTCGAGTAACTTTTTGCTGTGGCAGTCGGCATACGCCGAGTTTGTTTTTCTAGACACTCTCTGGCCAGACTTTGATCGCAGGGATTTGTGGCATGCGTGTGAAATTTATGCGTCGCGCGATCGCCGTTATGGTGGCGCCGAGCCAAACAAGGTTTGATCAGGAGCAGGTGGGGCAGAGCCCAAAAATCTCTAACGTGTGGCTAACGCTGGAGAAACCATGCTCTGCGGAGACAGAGTCTGCCCACTTTTCAACGGTGGGACCCTCCACTTCGACGGTCAGCCCACAGGAACGACACACCAGGTGATGGTGGTGAGCGGGACTGCACATGCGGTACATGGATTCACCATCTTCACGCAGGATCGCATCGACTTCCCCCGCAGAACTGAGCGCTTGCAGGGTTCGATATACGGTTGTCAGTCCGACGCTGTCACCCCGATCCTTGAGATATTCGTGAATTTCCTGGGTGGAACGAAAGTCATTGAGTTCGGTCAACGCTGAAGTGACGGCGGACCGTTGACGAGTTGATCGAATTCCAACAGAGTTCATAGTGGCCTACTCACCCGCGTGACCATCATGGGAATTGGTGTGGTCATGCCCATGGTGGTGTTCCGAAGGCAGCATGGGGTCTGACCCATGGGTCTCATGCAGTGCGCCAAGGCCATACGCGTTGGTCAGGTTCTCTGCGGTGAGAACATATTCAGGAGTTCCACTGGCAACCACGCGGCCGGCAGTGAGAATTACATGGTCGGCTGCTCGAGCTTCCTCGAGGTCATGCGTGGTCAGGATCACGGAACACCCGCGGGTTGGTTCATCGTGAATAATTGCATCGATGGTTTTCGCTGAGGTGATGTCGAGTCCGGTGAGTGGTTCATCCAGCAGCAGCATCGCGTGATCTTGAGCAATGCCTTGTGCAACGTAGACCCGTTGCCGCTGGCCGCCTGAAAGTTCAGTGAGGTGTCGCTTTGCAAGATCAGCGATGTCAAGCCGTTCCATTGCTGCTGTGACTTTGGCCTTATCGTCCTTTGTGGGACGTCCGAGGAAACCAAGAGACGGGTAGCGCCCCATGCCGACTGCCTCGGCAACGGTGAGCGGCGTGCCCGCGGGGATTGTTGTGTACTGAAGGACATAAGAAATTTTCGGTTGACTGATCTCCGGAGTGGCTCCTAAAACGGTGAGATTTCCCGATGTCACAGGAATCAGTCCGGCAATGGCGTGCAACAACGTTGACTTGCCACTGCCATTGGGCCCAATGATCGCGGTGATGCAACCACCTGGAACGGTGAAATCAGATGCGGCGATCGCGACCCGAGACCCGCGAGTAAGAACAACGTCACGACCAACAACAACATCATGGGCAGAATCAGGCATGTGCGCTCACCGACTCTCTGCGTGTGGGCTTGAGTCTGGTGATGGTTAGCACGATGAAGAACAAGAAAATCGGAACGATCGCCATTGTTGCCGAACCCGCAGTGTTGAAGTGATAACTCAACGTTAGGCCGAGCCAAACAGAGAACAAAGAAATGACCGCCGAGGTTGCCATCATGCGGGGGACCGTGCGCGAAATGAGGGCAGCCGTTGCCGGTGGTCCAACCAAGAGACCAAAAACAAGCAAAGTCCCCACCGATTGATAACTGCCGATCACGGCTGCCGCGATCAATACGAGTAGAGCCGCGTGGGCCGTGCGAGGTTTGAGGCCCCAGAGTTCAGCTTTCTCGGGATTGAAGGAGAGAGCGAGTAGTGGGCGGTAGAGCAATGTTGCAGCTCCGATAACGACCACGGCCAAAATTGATTGGGTGACTAGGTCACTGGGGCTTACGCCGAGAGCATCGCCAAAAAGAATGGTGGTCAAACTCCCGGAATACGAATCAAGTCGCGAGATGATCACGACACCAAGGGCCAGCATGCCGACAAACAGCAGGCCGATGGCAGTGTCTTCACTCAAAGCGGTTTGACGGTTCACGACTTCAATCGCGAGAACCATGACCATGGCCGCGACTGCTGCTCCAATTAATGGGTTGATGTCGAAGACTACGGCTGCGGCAACACCGGGAACGATTCCGTGAACGAATGCATCACCAAAGAAGCTCATGCCCCGGAGAACGAGCCAGGTTCCCACGATCGATGTCATGAGTCCCGCGAGAATCCCGCCGATCAGTGCGCGCTGCTGAAAGCCGAGCGCAAAGGGATCTAGGAACCATTCCACGGGTCTTAGCCTTTCAGGCCATCAGCAATGAGTTGGACATCGGTCCGCATCAAGTCAATGTAGGTGGCAGCAGAGGAGTCAGGAGCGCCCAAACTTCCGACGTAAAGGGGGATGATGGCGATGTTGGTGCCGGTTTCAGCGGCAACAGCCTCAGCAAGTGCGGCAGGCTCGGCAACGTTTGCAAAAATTGCTGGCACGCCCTCAGCATTGATTGTTTCCACCAATGCGGCAAGGTCTGCGGAACTTGCCTCGGCCAAAGTTGATCCGGAAGGAATCAAAGTGCCAGCAATTTCGTATCCGTAGGTGTCAGCCAAGTAACCAAGTGCGTCATGGTCAGTAACCAAAATGCGCTGATCGATGGGCACTGATTCAAGTATTGCGCGCACTTCTGTTTCGGCCGCCGTGATTTCGCTGGCAGTTGTGTCTGCGCAGGTTGTGTAGGTTTCATCGCCTGTGACTTGGGTGAGTTCGGCGCCAATGAGTTGTGCTGCGGTGGCCATGCGATTCATGTCAAACCAAAAATGGGGGTCGAGATCACCGTGATCATCAAGTTCTTCCTCAACTTGCGCATGCATTCCGGCGCCGAATTCGATCGGGTCCAGTTGGGGTGCGACTTCAAAAATATTGGCCCCATCAGATTCAGCATTGCTAAATGAGTCATCCAACCCAGCTTCTAGTCCAAGACCGTTAGCAACAACGAGATCGGCTTTCACCATGCCTGCCACTTGATCAGAGGATGCCGAGAAATCATGGGGGTCGGTGCCAATGGGCATCAGCACCGTGACGCTCCCGCCACCGCATTCAACGATGTCACCGACGACGTCACCGAGCACAGAGGTCGTGACGACCACGTTGGCGCCTCCTGCGCTCGTAGTCGTGTCAGAGCTAATCGATGAGCCGCTGTCGCTCGAGCAACCGGATAGGAGCATCGCGCTAGCCGCGAATCCAAGAACGACCGAGGAGCGAGTTGTCGATTTCACGTTCGCAGATTATTCTTAATGAAAATGATTGTCAAGTTCGGTAGTACCTAAGATCAATTTAGAATTGTCCGGTGACCTTCAGGAAAGCAAGGCCAATCAGGGCCAGGACGATAACGAGTCGAAGAAATTGACGGCCTCGACTGAGCAGCGGCCAAGACAGGGCCAGCAGCCACCCCAAGAATGCGGCCACGAGTAGAAGGAAGAACGCGCCAAGCCAAGCAACGGGACCGGTCAGCACCAAACCAAGCAGTAATGAGGAACCTATGGCGACAACAAGAAGCCACCGAGGCATCGCGGTCATTTGGGCGATCAGGGGGAAACTCTTGCGCTCAAATGCTGCTCTGCGGGGGTTGGACGAGAACCTATTGGGTGGAGTGGGTTTTTTGGGTGGTGGGTTCCCTTGAGCTTGACCATGGAAATTCGGGCCCTTGGGTCCACGAACACCTGGATTCTTATTCTTTTTGTTGTCGCTGGACATGTGACCCCTGACCGCCGGTGTTCAATGCTGCGTTACGTTTATTGAGTGAGCACTGCTGACATTAACGTGCCGGATTTCATGTCCGAGAGTGCAACGCCCATTCTAGTAACAACCCAGCTGACCTCACTCGAGGTGAAGCCAGTTGATTTTCTCTCCCAACTCAGTGGACTTCTGGGGTTGTTGGAGTCGAACGCAGGGTGCGAATTCATTGATATTGGTCAATCGATGGACAGCGCGAGCAGGTTCGTCGTGATCAGTCGCTGGATCAGCGTGGGTCATTACCGCAAAGCCTTGAGTAATTTCGAGGTAAAGGCACAGGTGATCCCATTCCTTTCACGGCACGCACTCGAGAGAGCCGATGCCGAGTCATCAGTCACAACCGAAGTGGTGGTTCGCCTCACGGATGGCGGGCGTACGGATTACCAGACTTCATTGGCCACGGATGCCTTTACTTTTGAGCGTGGCAATCAATGAGTCGATTTGCCAATCTATTTGATGCAGGTATTGAACTGGCAGCTGTCCTGGACAGTGATGCGGATTTTGCAAAACTTTCAGGAGAAGTTGTCTTTGCGCCCATCTTGCCCAATGGCGTTCCCGTGCTCTTGGGCATAGAGAGCGCGCATGGTCGGTTGAATATCGCACCGATCGAAGTTATGCGGGATGAATCTGGCGTGGTGGTTTCGACCGAAGTTGATTCGTCGCAGTTTGACGGTAGGACCGTTATCGTTGTTGATGACGGCGTTGAAACTGGAACCGCGGCACTCAGTGTTGCCCGATGGCTGAAAAGTGTGGGAGCAGCGAAAATCGTGTTGGCCGTTCCGGTGTGTCCCAAGACGGCAGTGAATCAACTGCAATTTGTCTATGAACTGATTCTTACCGTCCAGGCTCCGCTCGGCGCTCGATCGCTTGCGTGGCATTTTGATGATTTCGACCTGATCTCGGTTGTAGAGGCTCAGGCACTGCTTGCGCAGCGTGAACTCCAAAGTCAGCAGGAATAAACGCACAGACCTCGGCGCAATAGACTGCCCGCATGGATCGTGTTGATGCAGTCGTAAACCTTGCCAAGCGCCGTGGATTTGTTTTTCCTTCATCAGAAATCTATGGAGGCACTCGCTCGGCATGGGATTACGGCCCCAATGGCGTGGAGCTCAAGGAAAATGTGCGCCGCCAATGGTGGCAGGCCATGGTCCGCCAGCGCGATGATGTCGTAGGCCTTGACTCGAGTGTGATCCTCGCCCCTCAAGTCTGGGAAGCATCTGGCCACGTCAACGCATTTGTTGACCCACTTACCGAGTGCAAGCATTGCCATAAGCGCTACCGCGCAGACCAACTGTTAGAGGCTTACGCAGAAAAACACGATGGCAAGGAACCTGCTGACGGACTTGCGGGACTCAACTGTGCCAATTGCGGCACCAAGGGCCAGTTCACCGAGCCGCGTGATTTCAATGGCATGTTGCGCACCTCAATTGGTGCTGTTGAAGACGCCGGTGCAGTTCACTACCTGCGTCCAGAGACCGCGCAGGGCATATTCGTCAACTACCTCAATGTGATGACAGCAGCACGCAAGAAGCCACCATTTGGTATCGGTCAAACAGGTAAGAGTTTTCGAAACGAAATCACGCCGGGCAATTTTATTTTCCGCACCCGCGAATTTGAGCAGATGGAAATGGAATTCTTTGTTAAACCGGGTAGTGATGAAGAATGGCATGACTACTGGCTTGAGCAGCGTTGGAATTGGTATGTTGATTTAGGTCTTAACCCTGAGAATATGCGCAGGTTTGAGCATCCGAAAGAAAAACTCAGTCATTATTCAAAGCGAACCGTTGATATTGAGTACCGCTTCAAGTTTGCAGGAAGTGAGTTTGCTGAGCTTGAAGGTGTTGCCAACCGCACTGACTTCGATCTTAAAACCCACTCGGAGCACTCGGGAACTGACCTGAGTTACTTCGATCAGGAAAGTGGGGAGCGATGGACGCCCTACGTCATTGAACCGGCCGCGGGTCTGACTCGCGCAGTCTTGGCATTCATGCTGGATGCCTACGACGAAGACGAAGCACCTAATTCCAAGGGTGGGGTGGACAAGCGCACGGTCCTTCGTTTTGATCCACGGCTCGCACCGGTGAAAGCCGCTGTTCTTCCGCTTTCGCGTAACGCTGATCTGACTCCCAAGGCCAAAGATCTTGCCCAGGATTTGCGCAAACGTTGGAATATTGACTTTGATGACGCAGGAGCGATCGGCCGGCGCTACCGCAGACAGGATGAAATTGGTACGCCCTACTGCATCACGGTGGACTTTGACACACTCGATGATCAAGCGGTGACCGTGCGCGATCGCGACACCATGGGACAGGAGCGCATCAGCCTTGACTCACTCACAGGTTGGCTAAGCGAGCGCCTTCCGCTCTGCTAAAAAGTTAGCGCCTGCACGATCACACGTCTGTCGTCTGCTTTGTCTCTGGTGGCTCATAGCCTTCTGACTCAATGCGTGCCGCATTTCGCGGAATCATGAAACTCAGCAGTAGTCCGAGAAACACGAACAGTCCGGCAACGACCGAGACAGATTTAATTGCTGTGACAAAGCCATCGGCTGCCCCCGCTTCGAGGACGTCACCATCGGGTTGCGCAGCCAAACCAGGAATTGCCTGCCCAGCGCTGTTAGCAACTGCGTCGCTCACCTGTTGGGCCTCAGCCGCAGGGATTCCGCGGTCTTCCAAGTGGCCCGCCGTTGATCCGAGGCCAATGAGAAGCGTTGTTCCAATGATCGCCGTGCCAATGGCGGCGCCAACCTGGCGCGCGGTGGATTGCACAGCACTTGCCTGACCTGAGTCGGACACGGGCACCTCGGAAAGGATGACGCCTGTGAGTTGGGCGGTGGCGAAACCAACACCCATGCCGTAGAGGAATAGCCATGGCGCCATGCCCCAACCCGTGATTTCCGTGGAGATGATGATCCCGAGGCCAATAATGCCGATGACCTCTAAAACCATACCGATTTGCAGGACTCGGACCGGTCCAAGTCGTTGTGACAGTGGCGCGCCCGCGCCGGATGCAACAAATGAACCAATGGCTAGGGCAAGCAGGATGAAACCGGTTTGAAGTGCGTCATAGCCTCGAGTTGCTTGTAGGAACAGGGGAATGGCAAAGAGCAAGCCAAATTCACCGAGGCTGACAACAAGCGCAACCGCATTACCGGCACCAAAACTTTTGATGCGGAAAAGGCGCAGGTCAAGAATGACGATTTTATTTGCTGTAATTCTTCTTTTCTCAATGATCAGCATGAGTATGAGAGCGACGATGCCAAAAATTCCGGAGACAAGAACAACTGAAATGGAATCTGATGGCCAAGTCCAATTACCTATTTTGAAATCAGCAATTGGTCTGATCCATCCGTAACGTTGTCCTTCAATAACCGCGAAGACAATACCGACCAAACCTAGGGTGATCATTAGTGTGCCGGGAATGTCGAAGCCCTTGCGGCCCAGAACATCGCGCGTTTCAGGGACAACAATCAACACGCCAATGATGACAATGACTCCAATGGGAACGTTGATGAGGAATGCCCAATGCCATGAGGCATAGGTGGTCAGCCAGCCCCCAACGAGTGGCCCCATGGCAGCCATGCCACCGATCGTTCCGCCCCAGACCGCAAATGCGACTGCGCGCGATTTGCCAACGAATACTGCGTTAATGACAGATAACGATGCGGGCAAAATCATTGCCCCACCGATTCCCTGTAGCGCTCGGGCACCGATCAGGGTGATGGATGTGTCAGAAGCTGCAACGAGTGCACTTGCGAGAGAAAAAATGATGACACCAATGACAAACAGCAGTTTGCGACCAAATCGGTCAGCCATGCGGCCAAAGAAGATGAGAAGGGATGCGAAGGTGAGGGAGTATGCGGCGTTGATCCACTCGGCATCGTTGGTTGTCAGGCCAAGGTCGGTGACCATGGTCGGGATTGCGACGTTCACGATCGTTGCATCGAGAATGATCATGGCAACACCGAGCGCGAGGAATACTAAGGCAACCCAACGACGCTTACCCTCGAGAATAACCGTGTGGAGCGGTGCCTCAGACATGTTTCTCCCTCATCCGGTCCTGATACGCCACATATTTTTCATGTGATGGAATCAGAGTCTGCCGTACGAGTTGATAAATCTAAAAAAGGACATGCGAAACTTGGCACATGTTGCGCATAGGAGAGCGGATTATCGATCCGCCCGTGGTGTTGGCCCCAATGGCCGGAATCACAAACCGCGCCTTTCGCAGGCTTTGTCGAGAGCAGGGTGCAGGGCTCTATGTGTCTGAGATGGTCACATCCCGTGCACTGATTGAGCGCAATGAAGCCACCATGGATCTTGTGACTTTTGCTGAGGATGAATCCCCTCGGTCAGTCCAACTCTACGGTGTGGATCCGCAAGTGATGGCGGAAGCAGTGAAAATGATTGTCAACGAAGACAGGGCTGATCACATCGACATGAACTTTGGCTGCCCCGTGCCCAAGGTGACACGTAAAGGTGGCGGCAGTGCTCTGCCATGGAAGCGCGACCTGTTCAAGGAGATAGTCGAGCGTTGCGTTGACGCAGCTAATGGCAAGGTCCCTGTGTCGGTCAAGATGCGCAAGGGGATCGATGACCGTCATCTGACCTATCTCGACGCGGGCGAGAGTGCTGCACGTGCAGGTGTTGCGTGGGTTGCCCTACATGGTCGCACTGCTGCGCAAATGTATGGCGGACAAGCAGATTGGGATGCGATCGCCAAACTTAAGTCGCATCTGAATCAATTCAACACCCCAGTCCTTGGTAACGGTGATATCTGGACAGGGGCCGATGCTCTCGAAATGATGGCTCGAACGGGTGCTGATGGCGTGGTTGTTGGTCGAGGGTGTCTGGGTCGACCGTGGTTATTCGCCCAACTCGATGCGGCGTTCACAGGCGCACCTATTCCCACAGAGCCGCGTCTTGATGTCGTCCTGGCAACTTTGCGGCGCCATGCGGAACTCTTGGTTGAAGATTATGGTGAACACAAGGGATGCAGGGATATCAGGAAACACATGGCCTGGTATCTGAAAGGCTTTCGGGTGCAGCACACGGTGCGCCAGCCGTTGGGAACCGTCACGAGTCTTGCCGAGCTTGACTCCCTGTTGTCTCAGATCAACACCGACCAAGACTTCAACTCAGAGGTTGGCTCTGGACCCCGAGGTCGCACTTCAGGTGAGCGCAGACCTGCGTTGCCCGATGGCTGGTTGGAGACCTGCGAATTGACTTCAGCAGATCGTTCCAATATCTCAATGGCGGAGCTTTCTGTGAGTGGTGGCTAGTCGATTGTCGATTGAACCTGCATCACCCTGTTGGGAAGTGTCAGACTTTCAGCATGAAAGCCGTCAAGTTTGCATATTCATTTGCACAAGGCGATCGCAGCATGTCGGATCTATTGGGTGGAAAGGGTGCCAACCTCGCCGAAATGGTTAGTTTGGGCTTGCCTGTACCGCCCGGATTCACCATCACGACCCAGGCGTGTCAGGTCTATCTCGCAACCGGGAATGAGCCCGTTGAACTCAGAGACCAGGTAACACTGCTCCTACAAGAATTAGAGCACGACATGGGACGAGTACTCGGAGAATCGAGCGACCCGCTTCTTGTTTCGGTGCGCTCGGGAGGGAAATTCTCGATGCCCGGGATGATGGAAACGGTGCTCAATATCGGTTTGAATGATCGCAGTGTTCTGGGTTTGGCTCGGAGATCGCAGAATGAGCATTTCGCCTGGGATTCCTACCGCAGACTGCTGCAGATGTATGGAAAAACCGTATTAAATATTGAGGGCGATCCCTTTGAGGAACGCATTCATGTGGCCAAGGTGCGTGAAGGTGTTACCACCGATGTTCAATTGAGTGTCCAAGCAATGAAGCAAATAGTAGTGCAATTCAAAGACATCATCATGAGAGCCAGTGGACATGATTTCCCGCAGGACCCCCGCGAGCAACTTGATTCCGCAATCCGCGCTGTCTTTGATTCCTGGAACACGGAAAGGGCGCGTGTTTATCGGAGCAGGGAGCACATTCCGCACGACCTTGGCACAGCGGTCAATGTCCAGGCGATGGTCTTTGGTAACGCAGGAAAGGGAGACGGCGGATTGGGCTCAGGTTCAGGAGTTGCCTTCACTCGCGATCCAGCAACAGGTGAAAAAGGTGTCTATGGTGATTACCTACCCGATGCACAAGGAGAGGATGTCGTTTCAGGTGCTCGCAATGCTTTCCCATTAACCGATTTGCAACAGATCGATTCAAATGCTTATAAAGAGCTTTTGGCGAACATGACCACATTAGAAAATCACTATCGCGATTTGTGTGACATTGAATTTACGGTAGAGCGTGGAAAGTTATGGATGCTGCAGACTCGAGTAGGTAAGCGTACGGCAGCTGCTGCATTCCGAATAGCAATTGCGTTGGTTGACGAGGGCTCTCTCTCTATGGACGAAGCACTGCTCCGTGTTTCGGGTGCACAACTTGCCCAACTGATGTTCCCCAAGTTTGAAGTGGAATGCCATGCCAATGTGTTAGCGCGGGGAACGGGGGCATCCCCCGGAGCCGCTGTCGGCCAAGTGGTCTTCACTTCTAATGCGGCTGTAGCCAGTGCTCGTAAGGGAGAAAGCGTGATCCTGGTTCGTAGGGAGACCACGCCGGAGGACCTTGCAGGAATGGTCGCAGCCACAGGCATCCTCACCAGTCGTGGAGGCAAGACATCGCATGCGGCAGTTGTCGCTCGTGGGATGGGAAAGACTGCAGTATGTGGGGTAGAAGAGCTTTTGGTTGATGTGAAAAATGGTCAGTTCACCACTGACTCTGGGCACATTGTTCGCGAGGGGGACGTGATATCTATTGACGGGAGCACAGGCGAGATATTTCTTGGTTCTGTCCCCGTAACAGACAGCCCCATTGTTCGACTTTTCGATGAAGGGCTTGAAGTTGCACTGTCCAATGTTGACTCAGAGACGGTTGAGTTGCTTCATTCGGTCAACCGGATCATGAAACATGCTGATGACCGACGACGAATGGAAGTTCGCGCCAACGCTGACAACGCTTCCGATGCTGCACGTGCGCGCCGCATGGGTGCGCAGGGAATCGGATTACTTCGCACAGAGCACATGTTTCTTGGCGATAGAAGGAAATTGATCGAAAACCTCATTGTGGCTCAGGAACAAGATGATCGTGAGCAAGCATTGGTGGCACTGCAGCCCCTACAGAAATCGGACTTCAAGGAAGTCTTGAGAGCAATGGATGGCCTACCTGTCACCATCAGGCTGATTGACCCGCCACTCCACGAATTCCTCCCAGATCGCACCGAGCTTGCGGTGGAAGTGGCATTGGGCAGAAATAAAGGAATCAATGTTGACGCGCAATCAGAGGTACTCGCTGCCGTGAATCGATTGAGCGAGCAGAATCCAATGCTTGGGCTTCGTGGAGTGCGATTGGGACTTGTCCTTCCTGGGCTTTTTGCCATGCAAGTACGTGCCATTGCTCAGGCCGCGTGCGAACTAGAACAGGAAGGCTTTTCACCACAGCCTGAAATTATGATTCCGCTAGTGGGTTCAATTAATGAGCTCACGACCGTCACGGTTGAAGTTAATAAAGTGATATCCCAAGTCACCGGAAGTTTCGAGTCCACATTGAAATTTCCGATCGGCTCCATGATCGAGTTGCCCCGTGCTGCTTTGACCGCTGGCGAACTAGCTACAAGTGCTGAGTTCTTCTCATTTGGCACCAATGATTTGACTCAAACGACATGGGGTTTCAGTCGAGATGATGTCGAGGCGGCATTCTTTTCGCCCTATCTGGACATGGGCATTTTCCCAGTCTCTCCATTCGAGTCCATTGATGTGCGTGGCGTTGGCGAGCTTGTGCGGATGGCGGTGAGTTCAGGACGACTAACACGCCCAGGAATTTTGTGCGGGGTGTGCGGTGAACATGGAGGTGATCCAGACTCCATTCATTTTTTTGACACAGTGGACTTGGATTATGTGTCCTGCTCTCCATTTCGCATACCTATTGCCCGCCTCGAATCGGGTCGCGCCACGGTCTTGGTAGGTCAATAGTCAAGAGACTATGCCAATCACAAGCGCACGCAATCTGCCTCACTCAGGACGGTGTCGTGCCGCTAGAAAGTGCCAGTCGCGTGTGACCATTAGGCAGTGTCTGTCACCGAGCCAACCCGAGAGGATGAATTCGTTGATCGATACTTCCGCATCGGTTCTGGCGGTGGCATATCAGTTGCACGAATCTTTACGCTCCTGCTCACAGTCGGAGTGAGTATCGCGCTTTTGGTGCCCATTGCCGCGGCTGCCCAAATTGTGCTGACCTCTCAAATCGACGATAGAACTAACACAGAGGTCATCGTCGTGATGGATCCCGCTGGAGCGTGGGGAAATCAGCGTGCAGCGAAAAATGAGCGTCTATTACATGCCGCGGAACTCTATGAAGCGGGCGTTGCTCCTGTGATCATGATTACTGGCCCTGAACGAGGATTTGAAAAATCCAAGACTGAACTAGAACGTCTTGGAGTTCCAGAGTCCGATGTAATTTCTCAACCAACGGGGACAGACACGATTGGCACACTTGCTGTGGTGGCCACGTTGCTTCATGATTTGAACTGGAGCTCAGCAACGATCGTGACGGACCCAGCGCATTCAGCGCGCTCACAGGTAACTGCAGGTAGATATGGCATCGACGCACACATGTCTCCAGCGATATTGGAAGGTGCGACGTCACTCACGTCTGAGTATGTAGCTCGGGAATCCATCGGGCTGGTTCGCCACTACCTATACACCCAGTGGCAACTTCCTCAAATCGTTTCGTGACTGGAGTAGAATCTTCGGTCAAGTAGAGTTGAGGTTGTGAATATTCCACCGGGCTACTCCGAGAGTGATTGTGCTCGACCTGTTCAGGAGCCCGTTAAAGAAACAGTGCGGAGCCCATTTGCCCGCGACCGTGCGCGCGTACTGCACTCCTCAGCACTGAGACGATTGGCCGCCAAAACTCAGGTGCAGCTCGCAGGGGTTGCGGATTTTCCGCGTACTCGACTCACTCACACACTCGAAGTTGCTCAAATTGCAAAGGAATTGGGAGACGCATTGGGCTGCGATCCTGACGTTGTTGAGGTTGCCGGTCTGGCGCATGACTTAGGACACCCACCATTTGGCCACAATGGTGAAGAGGAACTCAATAGGTTGGCCGACCACATTGGGGGATTTGAGGGCAATGCTCAAACTTTGAGAGTTGTCAGCAGGCTTGAGGCCAAAGTGTTCACAGAGTCGGGTAAGTCTGCCGGATTGAACCTAACGCGAGCCTCACTGGATGCTTCGTGCAAATACCCTTGGGGCCGCAAACTTGGAAACCCCAAATTCGGCTACTACGAAGACGATGCTGAGGTCTTTCATTGGTTGCGCGAAGGTGCTCCTGGCGAGCAAACCTGCCTTGAAGAGCAGGTGATGGATTGGTCCGATGACGTTGCCTACTCGGTTCATGATTTTGAGGATGCAATTCACGGCTCGCTGGTGACTATTGAGCATTTCGATGATCCTGAGACGGTGCGAGATCTATGCGCAATCGCACGCGAGCGTTACAGTCCAGATACGAGTATGGATCAACTGCTTGAAGCATTCGGGCGGTTGCGTGCATTGGATTATTGGCCGGAATCCTTTGACGGATCAATGCTCAGTCTTGCTGAACTCAAAAGGTTCACCAGTTACCTGATTGGCAGATTTTGTGTCACAGCTCAGATCGCCACTCAGGCTGAATATGGAGATGAACAACTCACGCGCTATGCCGCCAAATTGGTGGTGCCGAATGAAGTGCGGGATGAAGTCTCAGTCATGAAAGCTGTTGCCGTGAAGTGGGTGATGAATCGGCCGGGAGCCGATGCGCAGTACGCGCGCCAACGTCAAATAATTGCTGAACTCGTGAATGCATTATCGAAAACAGATGGCAGTGACATCGAACTCTGGTTACGGCCATCGTATGAATCAGCAATTGATGAGGCAGAACGCTTTCGCGTTGTGATTGATCAGGTTGCGAGCTTGACGGATGTCAGCATTCTTGCGTGGCATGAAAAATATTGCAGTTGATTCATTGCGCGGTGCGCTTTTCATTGCACCATTGATTTAACTTTAAAAGTCAGCATGTCGATTTCCTCTGTCGTGTTAAAAACATGTGGTGAGACTCGAATGAGTGACTCAACGCCGTGAGCCTGGTAATCCACTTGAGAGTAGTCCGGAGTCCCCAGGGAGACATGAACTCCAGACTCTCTCAGCCCGGCGACTATTTCGCGGGGATTCATATTTTCACCCGTGAATGTAACGATCCCACTGAGTCTTGTGCCGCGATCTAGGGGTTTCACTCCCGGAACAGACTTAATTTGCTCGCGCGTGTAGGTAGCGAGTGTGTCGATTCGATCTTCGATCGCATTAATGCCAAGTTCGAGGGCATAATCCACGGCGGCACCTAACCCAAGTAGACCTGAGTAGGGCTTCTCCCAACTTTCGAATCGACGGGCACCGTTGCTCAATTCGTAGCCGGTTGACGTCCAAAGCCCCGAATGCAGGTCAATGGGGAATGGCTCCAGTTCGATCATTGCCCTATCCGAGCAATAGAGAAAACCGGTTCCGCGTGGACCACGCAAGTATTTGCGCCCGGTCGCCGAGATGAAGTCCGCGCCAATTACCTGTGCATCCACGGACATCTGACCCACTGATTGACAGGCATCAACTAGGTACCACGCGCGTGAACCCTTGCGTTTAAGAAGATCACCAATTCCTGTGACATCGTTTATCAATCCATTTTGACTCGGGCAATGATTAATGGCAACGACGGCTACCTGGTCATCGAGCATTGTCTCCAGAGCATCAAGATCCACGGTGCCTTCAGCATTGTCAGGAATGAATTCAAGGCTGGCACCCGTGCGGGTCGCAACCTGCATCATGGGCAGCACATTTGATGCGTACTCCGACGATGACACCAGCATTCGTGTATCAGTAGTAAATGATTCAGTGAACGCAATCGCACTGAATGCCCGGTCCCAGCCTTCGGTTGCCGATTGTGTCAGGGCAATGTTCTCGGGCTTCGAGTTGAGCAGGGTTGCGATAGAACGATAAACCATTTCGAATTCATGATTGCACTTTTGGAGTGCCTCGTAGCCACCTAGCATTTCCTCGAGTCTGAGGTGCTTGACCATGGTGTCGACCACGATTGCTGGAGGAAGTGCGCTGCCGGCGTTATTTAAATGGACAACACGTGAGCATCCCGGGGTGTCGACGCGAAGTTGATCAATGGTGGATAGATCACTAGATGAGGCGGGCAGGTTCATGGCTCAAGTGAACACCCCGTGGGTGCCACCAGGCGTCTTGACGCCCGAATCGATGCCAGCGGTGCGTGAATCAACCTCTGACGGATGCTCGACATAGACTGCCAGCGTGGCAGGCAGGATTCGAGACCAAGACATCGCTGAGGTGCGCGAGCGCGCCCGCATTGACGATGTCGTGCGCGAATATGTCAGCCTCAAACCTGCGGGCGGTGGCTCTCTCAAGGGCCTATGCCCTTTCCACGACGAACGCTCGCCCAGTTTTCATGTCACGCCCAGCAGGGGAATGTGGTACTGCTTTGGGTGCGGCGAAGGCGGGGATCTGCTGAGTTTCGTGCAAAAGATCGATCACCTCACTTTCACCGAAGCCGTGGAAAAATTGGCAGACAAAGCCGGTGTCACCCTGCAATATGTCGATGGCGGCGCGGCACCCAATAAACAACAGGGTCAGCGCAAGCGACTCGTTGAGGCCCACAAGAAAGCAGCTGAGTTTTATCAATCCCAATTAAGCAGCCCTGAAGCAGAGACAGGTCGCGTATTTCTCACCGATCGCGGTTTTGATGGACAAGCCGCCCAAACTTTCAGTGTGGGATACGCCCCCAAAGGTTGGGATGCACTGACCAGCCACCTCAAAGGGTTGGGCTTCACCGAACAGGAACTGCTCGCTGGCGGTTTGGTGAGTCAAGGAAATCGTGGTGTGTACGACAGATTCCGGGGGCGACTGGTGTGGCCCATCAAGGATCTCGGCGGCGATGTAATCGGTTTTGGTGCTCGCAAGTTGTACGACGATGACGAGGGACCGAAATATCTCAACACCCCAGAGACACCAATTTATAAAAAGAGTTCTGTTCTCTATGGCCTCGACCTTGCCCGCAAACAAGTGTCCAAAGAACAGCAAGCAGTAATCGTTGAGGGGTACACAGACGTCATGGCTGCCCACCTTGCGGGTGTGGGCACCGCGGTCGCCACCTGTGGTACTGCCTTCGGCACCGAACACATAAAAGTACTGCGCCGCCTTCTAATGGATGATGACCGCATGAAAGGCCAGGTGGTTTTCACCTTTGATGGGGATGCAGCTGGCCAGAAAGCCGCCCTTCGTGCATTCGAGGAAGACCAGCGGTTCGTGTCGCAAACATTTGTTGCCGTTGAAAAATCCGGACTTGACCCATGCGATCTGAGGTTGCAACATGGTGACGCAGCGGTCCAAGCGTTAATTGAAAATCGCGTTCCACTTTTTGAGTTTGCAATTAAATCCGTTCTGGCAACCTATGACCTCAACACATCTGAAGGTCGAATAGCAGCTCTCAAAGAGAGCGCACCAATCGTGAGCAAGATTCGCGACACCTCATTGCGCCCTGAATATGCGCGACGCCTTGCGGGATGGCTCGGAATGGATCCGGCGACGGTCAGCAAAGCAGTGACAGGGAAAAACTCTCAGCCCACCCGCACGACCAGAGCGCCCATTGGCGCGTCAGTCGAGCGTGAGGCATTGAAGGCAGCACTGCAATATCCGGCGGCAGTTAGTGAGTGGTATCAGAGCTTGGAGCCAACCGCATTCACCCATGAAAAGGCCGAGCAGGTTCACCAAGCAATAGTTGCAGCTGGCGGACCTACTTCAGAGCTTGTCGACATGGCCTGGATCGATGTAGTCCTTGCCGCATGTCCTGACGATGATGTTCGCTCGACGGTGCGTGAACTCGCTGTCGAACCAATGCCCGCTGAAGCAGGTACTGATGAACGCTATGCAGTTGGGATGATTGCCCGCCTCTTGGAAATTGATTCATCAAAGCGCATCGATGAACTAAAAGGCCAACTCACCAGGGCCGAAGAAAACGGTGAATCCCCGGAAATAATGCAGCAGTTATTTGCGTTGGAGAGTTACAGACGAAGTCTGCGTGAAATTTCATTTGGCGAATCATCATGAGGTTGTCAAAAGAGGCAAAAACTTCAGCTGGGGAATTAAACATTCCTCGTGGAGAGCGCATCAGAGCTATCGGAATAGGCCCAAAGACATATGAGCCGAGAGATGTTATAGCTACTGATCGAGGGATTTATTTTGCAACCGAGACTGGCTCAGCGCACATTAGATGGGACGAAATTGCCAAAGCTACGTGGGAACAACCCTGGCTAACCATTACCTCTGTGAAGGGTGAGCGAACAAAGCTCTACCTTGATTCCAGTGGAGAGATTCCCCCGGTAGTTCGAGATCGTGTCACTGCCAGCGTTCTTGTTCGCGAACGTGTCCCACTCGATATTGGTGGATCTGTCGTGTGCATTGGCAGGCGTGAGCCCTTGGGTGATGTGATTTCGTGGATATTGGAATTCGACAATCAGGAGGACTCCAAAGACCATCGAATCCGAGACAGTGCAGATCGGGCACTTGCTGAACTGCGGGCGACCCTCGGGGTCTAACCCGAAGATTGCGGCGCACGCCCTGTTGGTAAAGTTCGGCAGTCATTCCCCCATAGCTCAATTGGCAGAGCATTCGACTGTTAATCGAAGGGTTTCTGGTTCGAGTCCAGATGGGGGAGCGGTTTGTGAGGGGCCGGGAGAATTCCCGGCCCCTTTCACGTGCTCGTGAATCTTAAGGGTTTAGTTACTTACTCGCCTTGGTAAGCACGGTGACGAGCGCAACTTGATCAACTCCAGCTTCAAGGTAGGTGGCCCGAATCTTGGTTTTGGATATCCACATTCCAACCAAGTAGCCGTCATTGTCAACGGCATGGAATTCGCCCGACTTGTAAAGCACACCTTGGAATGATTCAGGTTCGCTCCAGGTGCCATCCGCTGTCATCCAAGATTTCACGCCAGTGAGTGCGACTCCGTTTACTTGAGTAATGGTGTAGCGAACTGGACTTGACTTGTACACACCATTTTCGTATCCCGAATTTGTTCCAACCCACATACCGCTGATTCCGACATTCTTTTTGGCCGCGGGTGATTGTGCTTGAGCTACACCGACAGGCAGTAATAGGAGCAATACGGACAGGCTTGCAATGATTAATTTTTTCATGCAGCCACGCTAGTTCAATGGCGTATCAATTGCCAGATAGTGCGCATGCGTGCGACGCGCACGACGATGGCGTTGGGACGTGGAGCCAGCGCCAAGGCCTTCGTTACTGCCACCATTCGTACTTGGAGTTGCATGTTTCAAGGCGGGTGACTCGGGAAGGAAAGGACTTTGGAGTCCCAGACCCCCTCTTTTTCATCACAGGAGCGGCACCTTTGATGCAAGGACGTAAATCGGATATTCGTCCTGACCGCGCTTGAGCACCGAAAAATTGTTATTTTGGTTTCCAAAGGGGGGCATGAGATGAAATTATCGAACACGTTAATTTGGACACTGGCAGATTCGCTTGTGACTGCCCATTCCACTTCCCAACACATAGGTGCCGTACAACACCGGCGTTTGACCGATTTAGTACGTCATGCCCGAACCAGCTCGCCCTTCTACCGTCATCACTACCAAGGGGTTTCTCAGAACATCGAGAACATTGCCCAATTGCCAAGTGTTGACAAAGCAACACTGATGGGGTCTTTTGATGACTGGGTGGCTGATCCAGAAGTGCGCCTGAAAGACCTAAAAATGAATTTTCTTAACGATCTTGACAGGGTCGGAGATCTCTATCTTGGTCGATACATGGTTATGACAACATCAGGAACAACGGGTGAGCCGGCAATCCTTTTGCAGGATGATCAGTCCTGGAAAGTCATAAACGTTATGGGGCGCACACGGCCTCAAGCAATTGTCACAAGAATTAATCTCGTGCAACTGGCGCGAAGAGGTATGCGCACTGCCGCATTATTTGCAACTGGCGGGCACTATGGCGCAGCCGCAATCACGGAGCGAGTCAGGCGCGTCAGTCCACTGATTGCAGAGCGGACTCGGGTCATATCTGTTTTGCGTCCCATCAATGAAATTGTTGCAGAACTCAATTCCTTTACTCCCACCCTTATCAGTGGATATCCCAGCATCATTTCTCTACTGGCGGAGGAGCAACGCGCCGGTCGATTGCGAATCGAGCCACTGCATATTTTGTGCGCGGGTGAGTTGCTCACTCCCTTTGCACGCCACGAAATAAATAAGGTTTTCAACTGTCCTTTGACGGAGGGGTATGCGGCGACGGAAGTGCCGGCGTTGGCCATGCAGTGCACGGAATATCGATTTCATGTCAATGCGGATTGGTATGTCTTGGAAGCGGTCGATGAAAATCACCGTCCGGTGCCTATGGGAGTGGAATCTGCAACCGTCCTAGTAACAAATCTGGCAAATCGGGTGCAGCCGATAATCAGGTATGACCTTGGCGACAGGGTCACCTTGCTGCCCGATAAATGTTCCTGTGGCAGCGCATTGCCGTCGCTTTTCGTTGAAGGTCGCACGAATGAGGTATTGAGATTGGAAGGTACCGACGAGCAGCAAGTTTCGATCTTGCCATTGGCGCTGGGTTCGGTGATAGAAGAAACACCTGGAGTTCGTCGCTTCCAAGTGGTGGGACATAACCCGCGTGAAATTTCGATTCGGCTTGATGTCGAAGCAGAATTCGAGAAGCCAAGAGTTGAGCACGAGGTATCAAAGCGAGTGAAGGAATATTTCGACTCACTTGGGGTCAGTCCAGTGAAAATTATCCAGGACCCTGCACCTCCGGCGCAGGACCATGGCAGTGGAAAGTTACGTCAGGTGATCGGAGGCTAAATCTCGTCACGGTCGTGGCAATGCGTAATGGATGATGTATTTATTTGATCGGTGCTCAAATGCCTGATCAATAAGGATGGGTGACTACCGATTGCGCCCTAGATTCTCGTGACCGGTAACCCAGTCGCCTGCGATGGCTGCGGACGCGAGTGAAATTTCACCAGCAAGGACGGTCGCGCCAACAATTTCAGCGAGTTTCTGTGATTTGCCGTCTCCGAGGCAGCCAAGTAGTGACAGGCATTCATTTTGAGTTGGAAGTCCCGTTCCGCCGCCGCGCGTTGCGACGATGACGGATGGCAGCGTGATGGACCAGTAATAATCACCCGAGTCCAAGAGTTGGGTGTAGAGCAAGCCGCCATGGGACTCTGAAACATTGGCAACGTCTTGCCCCGTCGCCATGTAGAGCGCGGTCAATCCATTTGCCGCATGGGCACCATTATTGGCTGAGCCAACGAGAAATGCCCCGGCTTGAGATATTTGGCGGGCGCGAAACAGTTTCTCTGGTGTTACCCCGAGGAGTCGCTCGAGAACCTCTCGGGGTGTGGTGACCTCAGCGATCACGCGCTTGCCACGACCCATCAGCATATTGATCTGTGAGTGTTTCTTGTCCGTGTCGATATTGCCCGAAAGGATGAACTCAGGGTGATCAGAATGCGTTTGAGTAATCCATTGGCATGCTGCCAGTGTTGCTTTGCTCACCATGTTTTGCCCCGCGGCATCGCCCGTTGTGTAATCGAAGCGCAGGTAGAGCAGTGGACCAACAGCGAATTGCGTGATTGATTTAAGTTTGCCCACGCGCGTAGTTGCCTCGGCCACTGCTCGAATCTGGTCAAGATTGCTCTCAATCCAAAGGCCAAAGTCGCGTGCGGATCGAGCGCTATCAAACAGGAAGACGGGGGAGCGTTGCATGTGATCGGATGAAACCGTGACGGTAGCGCCACCAGATTCATGAATCACTCGCATACCGCGGTTGTAGCTGGCAACTAGGGCACCCTCAGTCGTTGCTAGTGGCACATAGAAGTCACCAACTGCGTGCTCGCCGCGGACGAGCAATGGACCAGCGATCCCAATAGGCACTTGAGCAACACCGATGAAGTTTTCAATGTTACCCACTAGCCCCGAAGGATCAAAAGAAAAACTACCGGTGTGGGAAAGATCCGAGCCTGTTTGTTCCGCGAGAAATGAACGCCTTTGTGCCGCTGCAGCCGCAGAGTAGTCATCTGATTCATCACGTGGAATAGAGATTCTTTTTGCGGTCATGATTGTCCTTGAATTATTTGGTCCAGTAATTATGTGGTCGAGTAGGGCAAAGGTGGAATTCTTGGCAGCCGCGGAATTGACGGTGAGTTCGCTGACAAGTTGTGAACTTTCTGCTGGATCGACACCTATCTTGTGAGAAAAGCGTGTCAAAGTTTCCGGTGTCAACTCGAGGTGGGGTTGAACGCCCCATGCGTTGTCAGACCTGAAAATCATGATGGCATCCTCGGTCTCGCTGACAATGTCGCCCGACCCTGGGTCAGTGATGAAATCCTCATGCCAGCGAATCCATGGACCCAGCTGCTTCGGTTGCTCGAGGGTTTCAAAGCCTCGGTGGACCGCCGGCTGCCGTTCAACATTGCCACCGAGTGCCCGCGCCATGACCTGCGCACCAAAGCAAATACCCAGATAGGGCTTTCCTGCGGCAATCCAATCCGTGACCGCAGCAATTTCATTCTCTGTTGCGTCGGTGGTGAAAGCTTCGACCGCCGAACTGAGGGAGCCCAGATTGATGAGCAAGTCGGCATCGGGGAATGATTCATCCTCGATCGATTCTGGTCGAAAGACTCGGACTACTTCATACCCATTGGCATCCAGCCACTCGCCAACGTAGCCCAGTTCGTGTGCGATGTCTTTCTCTGAATGGATCAGCGCGCGTTTGACGGGTTGAGCTTTAACGGGTTGAGCTTTCACGGGTTGAGCATAGGGATGCCCGACTACTTCAGGGTCAGGTTCCCCACAACAACCGTCTGATTCGAGAATGGGTCCGAGGCAGGGGACTGTGAGTAATAAACCCGCCAGGTGTTCGCTCCCGTTTTGACCGCGGTGGGATCCAGGCTGTTCACGTTTGTACCCGTGAGTGCCTTGGTGTTGACTTTCCACGTGAGGCCGTCGGTTGACGTTGCCGCGTAGAGCCGTTGGGGAGGAGCGCCAGGGCCCGTGGAAACTAGTGCAATCCACTTGCCTGCATCAGCTTGGATGATTGCCGAGTCAACGTATCCGCCGGTGAACCGGTAACCAGGATCCTGGACAAATGATGTACCCGTGGAATCGGTGGAAGTTGCACTGAGGATCACTTCATTGGCTCCACCTCCCGACCCCAGTGCCGACAGATTGACCTTGCAGGATTTCAAAACTTTCTTTTCTTTTATGGAGGGCTTTCCACCTTTAGAGAGTGCCTTGATTTGGCTTTTACTCAAATTCTTGGCAAGACATTTGAGTTGCTTCGATGTTGGTTGGAACTTTGAAGCAACGTTTCCATCAGGCATAGCGACCCAGTACAACCGGACTCGACCATCGGGCAACACAACCGAGTCGGGTACCCCCCATGCTTTTTGGCCGGGAGGTGATGAAATACCCAAAGAGGTTGTCGCGCCCAGTTGAGGCTGACCCGCGGCGTCGTAGGACACCGGTGCCGTTGAAATCGTTTTCACCGATGGACTCGGTTCAATGAAGTAGGCCCGTTGGGAACCATCCCGCAGTGTCACTTGGGTGTAGTCCGTGCCAAATCCGAATGGCAATGTGGCGCCGGCACAGGTGCCACCAACGGTGCAGGTGGCCATGGACCACCCTGACATGCCTCCGCTGTAGAACACTCGATCCGTTGTGGGGCTGAGTGCCATGGCGAAAGGGCTAACCCCGGTGAGTCCTGTGGGACTGGACCCCTGCAAGCTAAATGTCTCTGCATGAGCGGCGGCGAAAGAAAGGGGAAAAATCGATAGCGTCGCAACAACAACGGATGCGAGGAACTTGGATTTCATGGGAAAAAACTACACAACAGGAAAAGCGGTTTTCTCAAATACCCAAGAATTCGATTTATGTTTTTTCTATTTTCTAGGCGGTGCGCAAGTCCCCGCCAGGTGAAGCTTGGAATCGACTTGGACAGATACGTTGGGAATGTTGGGAGTCGAAATCCGTGCCAACAGTTGGGCCACTGCAAGTCTGCCCATCTCCACGAGGGGCTGCTGGATGGTGGTGAGGTTGAGTGTTCGCAGTGATGCCAATGCCATGCCGTCGTAGCCGATCACTGAGAAGTCTGTTGGAACGTTGAGACCTGAATCGGTGGCGGCAGCCATCACGCCCAAAGCCGACAGGTCGTTTGCGACAAATGCTGCCGTGGCTTCGGGGTAACTTGCGAATAACTCATTGGCCGCCCGATAACCACCTGAATCCGTGAAGTCTCCAACTATCACGTGAATGTGGTCATGAAGGCCCGCTGCATGCATTGCATCGCGATAACCCTTTTCACGGTCACGCGAAATTTGATTATCTCCTCCCGTTATGTGAGCAATGTGCGAATGCCCTAGAGAGATCAAATACTCCACCGCAATGCGCGCGCCAGCTTGATCGTCATTACTAATTGTGTCGACATTGGCACCGGTTACATCATTTCGCGTGATGATTGTGACGGGGCGTTCATCGGAAATTCTGGTAATTGTTTCGGCGCTAAGGCGATGGGCGATCAAAATAAGTCCCTCAACTTGGAACTCGAGTAAGCGAGCAAGTTCAGACTCCTGCCGCACCGGATCGGCCGAGCCCGTCACGATCAAAGTGTTGTAACCGTTCTCTCCGGCCACTTCCTGCACGCCGTCAAGGATTTGGGCGAAAATCGGGTTATTGAAATCGAGAACCAAAACACCTATTGCCCGGCTTCTGCGGTCGGCCAAACTGCGGGCCGCGGCGTTGGGACGATAGCCCAATTCGGCTGCCGCATTCTCAATGGCCAATCGACTTTCCGCAGAGACCTTGTCCGACCCGCGCAGTGCGAGCGAGACTAGTGATTTGGACACACCCGCCTTCGCGGCGACATCGTGAATCGTTGGCTTATGGACTGCCATGGGTGCATCCTTCGTGAGCAACCGGTACTCGCGTTGTGAGATCCCCCAAGATTAGAGGTTCGTCAGATTGGATTGACCGAGTATCAGCATTTTGGGTCTGTGATGGGGCTCTCACAATATTTCGGGAACCGGCTTGCGCGATGCTCGGTGAATGTGACACGATCAGGACACTAGTTGGAACGTTCCAAGAAGGGAACCCCGGTGTCGAATTTTCTCAGCCGAATTGCATCAGCCCCAATTTCTTGGGGGATCTGTGAGGTCCCAGGTTGGGGGGCAATGTTACCTACTCCACGGGTTTTGTCAGAAATGTCTGGTTTAGGGCTCCCTGCTACCGAGTTGGGGGCTCCAGGCTTTCTCCCGGAAGAACCTGCTGCCATCATGGCAATGCTCAATTCGGTCAATATGTCCCTTATCGGCGGGTTTACCCCGCTCGTGGTGCACGACCGATCCCAGGAAAACGAGACTATTTCACAGGCGAGGGCCACGGCAGCGTTGTTCCAGAGCGCAGGGGCCACGAAGTTCATCTCGGCCCCGGTTACAGATTGGGGTTGGTCCGAACCGCACCCGCCAACGGCTGAAGAACTCAAGCAAATGAACAAAATCTTTGGAATCGTCGATGAAATCTGCGCGGAGCACGGCCTAGAGCAGGTGATGCACCCCCATGTGTTGACCATGGTCGAGACCGACTCGGATGTTCAAAAGGTTCTCGATACCTGCGATGTTCATTGGTGCCTTGACACGGGCCATCTGGCCATTGGCGGCACGGATCCCGTGGCATTTGCCAAAGATGCCTTTGATCGAGTGGGTCACGTTCACCTAAAGGACGTAGACCTGTCCAAGGTCGCGCCGGTCATGAATCGCGAAAAATCCATCATGCAGGGCGTTCAAGAGGGACTCTTTACCGAACTTGGTCAGGGAGATGTCGATATCGCAGGTGTCATTGAAGCGCTCGAGAGTCGCGGGTATCAAGGGTGGTACGTCATTGAACAGGACACGGCCATCACCGCGGGAATGCCCAGTGAAGGTGAAGGTCCGATAGAGCAAGTTGCAAATTCGCTTAATTACTTGAAGGAAATCGTGGCTCCAAAGGTTGCCTCGAGTGTCTAAGAATGCAAAGGACTCCATGAAAAGACATGACCTCATTACCGTGGGGCGTGTCAGTGTTGATCTCTATGCCCAGCAGATCGGTGCTTCTTTTCTTGATCCACAAACATTTCTCAAGTCTGTTGGTGGTTCACCCACGAACGTCGCCGTGGCGGCAGCCAGATATGGGTTAAATGCAGCTGCGCTAACCAAGGTTGGTGGAGATGCTTTGGGGCAATACGTAATTTCGCGGTTGTCGCAATGGAATGTTGATACGAGTTTTATTGACACCGAACTCGATGCACAAACACCCGTGGTGCTCGCAGCACTTGATCCACCCGAGGACCCCCAAATAACTTTCTACCGACATAACGCACCGGATACAAAGGTCATCCCGACCCCGGAAATGGACCGCGCTGTGCAGGAATCGAAAGTTTTCTGGATTAGCGCGGGTGCGCTAGCTCAGGGACCAACAGCCGATGCTGCACAAGCTTGGGCCCGAATGCGAGGGCGAGCCGGGCACACAATTATTGACTTGGATTACCGCCCAACGCTGTGGGAATCGAAATTTGCCGCTCGTGAAAAGGTTCGTCAGGCGCTCGATTACTGCACGGTTGCGGTAGGTAACCGCTCTGAATGCGACATGGCCGTTGGCGAGAGCGAACCCGATAAAGCTGCCGATGTATTACTCGCGCTTGGAGTGAAACTGGCAGTTGTGAAAATGGGTGGCGGCGGAGTTCTGCTCGCAAGCGACTCGGAGCGCGTGCGCATTGACCCTGTGACCGTTGACCTTGTGTGTGGTTTGGGTGCAGGAGATGCATTTGGTGGAGCACTCGTATTCGGCCTTCTGTCGCAATGGTCGTTGACCGAAATCGGGCAATTTGCAAACGCCGCAGGGGCCTATGTTGTTGGGCAACTATCGTGCGCAGATGACATGCCCACCGAACTTCAAGTGCGCGAATTAATTTCAAAAAACAGTCGAGGCCTAGCTGGGAGTAGTAAATGAGTGTGTTGACCCGTGAGCAGTATCTGGGGATTCTTGAGGCTCGCCTCCGAGCACCTGAGGATCTTCGAAGTGCGTTGCTCAACCGCACAAGGCGTCCAATCTTGGGTGCCGATGGAAATTTGCTCATGGTCGCCGCTGATCACACGGCTCGAGGCATGCTTGCCGTCGATGGTGACCCATTGGCCGTCGCAGACAGGTTCAGTTTGCTGTCGAGGCTAAAAGAGGCCCTCGACATGCCTGAAGTGGATGGAGTGTTAGCCAGTGCTGATGTCCTAGAAGAGTTGGCGTACATCGGTGCCCTAGACAGGAAATTAGCAATCGGCACCATGAACCGCGGTGGAATCATTGGTGCTTCATGGGAACTAGATGATCGCATGACGGCCTATGACCCCGAACGCATCGCCGCTTATGGGTTGGATGGCGGGAAATTGCTCCTGCGCATCGAGGACACCGACTCAGGCGTGGCTTCAACATTGGAGTGGGCAGGATCGGTGACAAGTCGCTTGGCCGACCACAAAATTATGTGCCTGCTTGAGCCATTGCCCTATTTAAAGGATGCATCGGGTCGCGCTTACCTCGATCAATCCACTGAACGATTGGTCAAAGTTGTTGCCATTGCATCAGGGCTGGGTGCATCTTCTGCCTACTCGTGGCTCAAAATCCCGGCAAGCCCAGACATGAAAATTGTGGCGGCGGCTACGACCATGCCAATTCTCATGCTCGGTGGCGACCCCGGAGACAAAACCGAAGAGGTATTTGATCTTTGGAAAAGAGCCATGGATGAACCTAATGTTCGAGGCCTTGTCGTGGGCCGAGCGCTGCTCTACCCGCGGGGTAACGACATTCCCAAGGCAGTAAAAACAGCTGCTCACTTTGTGCACATGGAGGAGGGCGTATGAGTTGGTATTTACCCGCAGGGACCTCGAGTCTGGGCAACGTAGAAACGAACATCACTGTTGAGAGTGCAGGGTGGAATTACTCGGGCCTGCAGGTGTACAGATTTGATGCAGGAGAGTCCATAACATTTGAACTCCCCGATGACGAGTGCGTCATTGTTCCCCTGTCTGCGCAAAACATTGCGCTCACCACGAACCATGGAGATTTTGTCCTCCAAGGTCGCGAGGGAGTCTTTGCCGCTGTGTCGGATTGGCTGTACCTCCCCAATGGTTCGCGGGTAACCATGACTGCGGCATCTGGCGAAGTCGCAGTTTGCACAGCGCGCGCGCAATCTGACTTTCCAGCTTGCTACACGCCGGCCCAAGAGGTCCCTGTTGAAGTGCGGGGTGGTGGAAAAGCTTCGAGGCAGGTAACAAACATTGCAACACCCGATTCCTTTACCAGCGCGAGAAAAATCAATGTGTGCGAAGTAATTACTCCGGGTGGAAACTGGTCATCGTGGCCACCCCACCGCCACGATGGAATTGATGGCTGCATTGCCACCAATGAAGAGATCTACTACTTCCGCATTGGGCGCGAGGAGTCCTTACACGGGGATCCCGTGGGACTTGGCACTTTTCATGTTTACACGGTGGACGGCTCGGTCGATGAATCGGTCACGGTCAAAGACGGGGATTCCTACTTGGTTCCACAGGGATATCACGGACCCACTATCGCGCCGCCGGAGTATCCAATGTATTTCTTGAACGTCTTGGCAGGGCCAGCGGAGGACCGAACTATGGCCTTTTGCGATGATCCCGACCATCATTGGATCCGGGAAACCTGGGAGGCCCAGGGAACTGATCCACGTTTGCCATATACATCCGCGCACGGTCGAGTCCAAGGAAATTAATCATGAAAAAAGTCGGTATTGCTGTTCTCGGTCTTGGCTGGATGGGACAAGCTCACAGTCGGTCCATGCTTCGAATTCCATCACTATTCCCTGATCGCGATGTGCAGCCTGAACTCATTGTTTGTGCAGACGTTGATGCGTCGCGGCGTGAGCGCGCGGTCCAAGACTTCGGTTTCCTAGAAGCGGTCGAGGATTGGCAGCAGGCTGTTAATGACCCCCGTGTCGATGCAGTCTGGGTGACCTCGCCCAACATGATGCACATACCCATGATTGAAGCCGCATGTGCGGCAGGCAAAGCAGTGTTCAGTGAGAAGCCCATTGGTGGCAAACCGGAACACGCAGTGGCTGCGTTAACCGCGGCAACCGCAGCGGGTGTGAAGTCAGGTGTTGGTTACAACTACCTGTGGGCACCGCTCGTGATTCATGCGAAGTCGTTGATTGAGTCTGGTGAGATCGGTGAGATTACCCATTACCGTGGCCGTTTTCTTTCAATGTATGGAAGCGATGAATTGGGCCTGCTCACCTGGCGCTTCTACTTGGACCAAGCGGGCTACGGCGTAACAAGCGATATTTTGAGCCACTCTGTTTCGATGGCTCAATTTCTTGCAGGACCAATCTCAGAGGTGGTTGGCATGAAAAACATGACCATCACACACCGTCCGGTACCGCAAGAAGGCGCAGCAGGCCATTACGGTCGTGGAAAGCCAGAGGATCCCAAGGGCCTTGTTGAGAATGAAGACTTCGCATCCATGCTGTGCACCTTTGAATCCGGTGCAACGGGAACTTTTGAGGCAAGTCGAACAATGGTGGGTCCAGAAAGCCAGAATGCATTCGAAATCTATGGAACAAAGGGTGCCATCTATTGGAATCTTGAGAGACTCAACGAGTTAAGTGTGTATCGCCTCACGGAGGATCTCAGCAGTGGTTTCACCACTGTCTTTGGCGGGGATCGATTCCCCTACCACGGTGCATTCGCGCCAGGCCAGGCGAACAACATCGGTTTTGAGGACCTAGTTGCAATCGAAGACTTGGCATTCCTCCAGTCATTGGTCAACGACACACGATTCTCGCCGTCATTCACGGAAGCCGTCGACGTTGTCAACGTGCAACAGGCGCTGATCAACTCATGGGAAACACGAGCTTGGGAACCGGTAGTTGCGCTGGCACCCGAAGGAAATTGATTCACAAGTCACTTGGCAGGAGATGGCATGTCCACAGTTCGCATCACGACCGCTGAAGCACTTGTTCGGTTTCTCGTTGCGCAAAAAATCGACGTTAATGGTGCTACCGAAAAACTCTTCCCAGGAGTCATCGGTATTTTTGGGCACGGCAATGTCACGAGTTTGGGTCATTCCCTCGAGCAACATCGCGATGAGATCCCAGTGTGGCGGGGACAAAATGAACAGGGCATGGGATTAGCTGCAGCGGCATATGCAAAAGCAAAGCAGCGCCGGCAGGTTTTGATTGCAACCAGTTCTATTGGCCCGGGTGCTACAAACATGGTGACGGCTGCTGGCGTAGCAATGTCCAACAGGCTTCCCGTGCTATTCATAAGTGGCGACACATTCACCAGTCGCCTGCCTGACCCGGTCCTTCAGCAGGTGGAACATTTTGGTAACCCCACCATCACGGTTAATGACTCATTCAAGCCGGTCGTTCGATACTGGGATCGAATTAGTCATCCCGCTCAACTGTTGACCTCACTGCCTCAAATGGTGAGTACTTTGCTCGACCCCGCCGATTGCGGGCCGGCATTCATTGGATTGCCACAAGACATCGCTGCCATGGCCTATGAATTCCCTGAGTCATTCTTCACCGAAACAATCCATCATGTTCCTCGGTATGGCGCAGATGCTCAGCAACTTGCGAGTGCAATTGATTTGATCACGAGATCCAAGAGACCTGCAATCATTGCTGGCGGAGGGGTGCATTACTCGCTCGCAGAAGCGCAACTAGCGGAGTTCGCTCACACCCATGGCATTCCTGTTGTTGAGACGGTCGCAGGAAAGTCGAGTCTGATTGCCAGCGATTCCATGTATACAGGGGCAGTTGGGGTCACGGGAGCAAACCCGGCAAATGAGCTCATCAGACAGGCCGATCTTGTCATTGCAATTGGCTCACGCCTTGAGGATTTCACCACGGGTTCCTGGACCTTAATCCCCGAAGCCACCCCGATACTTGCAATTAATGCCGCTCGATTCGATGCAATTAAGCATTCAGCGGTCGGAGTAGTTGGTGATGCGCAGTTATGCATGGAACAGATCTCGCAAGGACTAGGCGGATACACCAGCGAGGGGCAGTGGCTGGAAGTTGCCGCGGAACTTCGCCAGGATTTTTTTGAATTTGTTGAATCCCGGGTTACCCCTGACGGAGATTGGCCTCCGAGTTACGCGCAGATAATTGGCAAGGTCCATGACCAGGCAACGCCAGCCGACTACGTTTTGACTGCCGCAGGCGGATTACCAGGAGAGTTGAACATCAACTGGGCATCGAAGGCAATTCGAACCTTCGATTGCGAGTACGGATTCAGTTGCATGGGTTATGAAATCTCAGGAGCATGGGGAGCCGCCATGGCTCATGCCGAATCACCCGATTCATCACATGGCGATGTTTTCGCTTTTGTCGGCGATGGTTCATATTTAATGTTGAATTCAGATATTTACTCTTCGGTGCTCTCTGGCAAAAAATTTATCCTTTTAGTGTGCGATAACGAGGGCTTCGCGGTCATTGAGCGTTTGCAGGTCGGCCAGGGAGGCAACTCCTACAACAACATGTTGCGTGATTCAACAGGATCGGGCAACGCAGCTCGTGTTGATTTCGCCGCCAATGCACGCTCGTTGGGCGCCGAGACCATTTCGGTTGCTTCCATGGAGGAACTTGAAGCGGCATTGATCACTGCCCGTAAAGCCACAAGCACCGTGGCGATCGTGCTTGATGTCCGGGAGTCAGATTGGACCGAGGGCGGAGCGTTTTGGCAAGTTGGGGTCCCGGAGGTCAGTTCCTTGGTCTCTGTAATCCAGGCGCGGGAAGCCATGGATCAGGGTCTGAAAACACAGCGTCGCGGGCGGTAGTCGGCTCCGGTCGGTGCTTGTTCATAACGACTTGATAACTCATTGGCAATTGTCCTGTGCCAGACCCTTGGCTCAGACCATTATTGCATTGTTGGAACGTTCCAATTTTAGTCTAGGCATTGGGCGTTCTTACATGTGAGACACACATGATTATGTGCAATATCGCGCCACCCGGTGCATAGAGAAGGGAAACCCATGAGAGTAAGCAAAGTTGCAGTCGTTATTGCGGCTGCTTCAGCACTCGTGCTCGCTGGCTGTTCCTCCGACAGTGGAGACACTGCTGCGGACAGCGGCACGGCAGCTGCAGACACTTCCAATGCAGATATGAAAATCTGCATGGTCACACACGGTGATGGCGGTGGATTCTGGTCCGTTGCTAAGGCTGGCGCTGTCAAGGCTGGCGAAGACCTCGGTGTGACATTTGATTACCAAGAGTCCAACAATGATGCCGAAGCACAAGCACAGCTCATTGAGGCTGACGTCTCCGGTGGTTGCGATGCGATTGCAGTGTCAGCACCAAACCCAGATGCCATCAAGGACGCAATGGCCAAGGCTGAAGCCGCTGGCATCCCATTGGTCACGATGAACTCCGGAAGCCAGGTTTTCAAGGAACTGGGCGCATTCACCCACGTTGGCCAGGATGAAATCATCGCGGGCCGCGAGGCAGGCACCAAGTTCAAAGAAGCTGGAGCAACCAAGGTTCTCTGCCCAATTCAGGAGCAGAACAACATTGGTCTGCAGGAGCGTTGCGACGGAGCCAAGGAAACATTCGGCAACGTTGAAAACCTCCAGCTCTCAGCAGGTCTTGCTGACCTTGCAAAGAGCCAGGCCGAGATCCAAGCAAAGCTTGAATCGGATCCTTCAATCGATGCCGTGTTCGCACTCAACGCTGACATTGCTACCGCTGCAGCACTTCCTGCAGCACAGGCAACAGGCCGCGACATCATGATCGGCACCGTTGACCTCTCGGGTGACGCAGTGCAGGCAATCGCTGATGGCGACATCATGTTTGCCATCGATCAGCAGCAGTACGCACAGGGCTACCTGTCCGTTGCGCTCCTGTACCTGAACTTGCTCAATGGGCATGAATTGGGTGGCGGTCTGCCGATGTACACCGGTCCTGGTTTCGTTGTTCAGGACAATGCCACACTCGTACAAGAGCTGGCTACAAACGGTACTCGCTAGTCCGTTGAAAAAGGATTGTGTGGGTGAGGCGCAATGCGCCTCACCCACACACCTCAATCAGTAACCACAGGAGAGATATGTCGACCGCAATCGCAGCAGGTGATGAGCGTTTAGCTCGTAGCAGCACATTCGTCAGAGTCATGCGTCGCCCGGAAATTGGCGCGCTCATGGGTGCGATTGTGGTTTATGTCTTTTTCTCAGCAGTTGATACAACAGGAACTTTTGTCGGCCTCAACGGGGCCGCGCGGTGGACCGACGTTGCCGCCACAACAGGAATCGTCGCAGTAGCCGTAGCCCTCCTCATGATTGGCGGGGAGTTCGACCTTTCTGCAGGTGTCATGGTGGGTACCTCTGGCCTTTTTGCTGGCCTGCTCATCAGCGAATACAACATGCCAGTGTGGCCAGCTATTGCACTCACATTTGTCTTCGCGGCCTGCATTGGCTTGCTCAATGGTTGGCTTGTGGTCAAAACGGGTTTGCCGTCATTCATCGTCACACTTGCTATGTTCTTCTCGCTGCGGGGAGTGAACCTGGGTGTCACCAAACTCCTCACAGATACCGTACGTGTGGCAGACATTGACGAGGGTGAAGGATTTGAAAGCGCACGCGCAGTCTTTGCTGCTGAACTTTGGCAGCCTTATGGCTTCAAGGTTGCTGTGATTTGGTGGGTGGTCCTCACCGTTATTGCGACCTGGGTGCTCACGCGAACCAAATTTGGCAACTGGATTTTTGCCGTCGGCGGTGACAAGCTCGCCGCACGCAACACGGGTGTCCCTGTCAACCGAACCAAAATCGTGTTGTTCATGTACACCTCGACATCGGCTGCACTCGTTGGAATCATCAGCTTGATGCGCCTGCGTTCCATGCAGGCAGGCCAGGGTGTCGGTGAGGAATTCGTCTTCATCATTGCCGCGGTTGTCGGTGGCTGCCTCCTGACGGGCGGTTACGGCTCAGCAATCGGTGCATCGATTGGTTCCGCCATCATCGGTATGGCCTTCATTGGTATCGCCTACGCAGGCTGGAACACAGACTGGTCGTGGCTGTTCCTCGGTTTGATTCTTTTCGTTGCAGTTTTGACCAACAGCGTAATTGGTAAGCGATTCTCGGGAGGCCGAAAATGACGATCGACAACACCGCTGTTGACACTGCCGCACTTCGGCTTGATGGTGTCACCATGCGCTTTGGCAGCGTTATTGCACTGAGCGATGTTTCCATACATGTTGACCCAGGCACCGTTACCTGTGTTCTCGGAGACAATGGCGCGGGCAAGTCGACACTCATCAAAATCCTGAGTGGTGTTTACACGCCATCTGACGGCAACTTCCTACTTGAAGGCAAAAAAGCGAATTTCTCCTCGCCGCGCGATGCACTCGACCAGGGAATTGCCACCGTGTTTCAAGATTTGGCAACCGTTCCGTTGATGAGTGTCTGGCGCAACTTCTTTTTGGGCAATGAACCAACAAAAGGCTTTTTCCCGTTTCGCCGACTCAACACCAAGTACGCCAAGGACGCATGCAAGGCCGAGTTGATGGACATGGGGATCGATATCAGGGACCCTGATCAAGCGGTTGGCACCCTCTCAGGAGGAGAGCGCCAAGCTGTTGCAATCGCTCGGGCCGTTCACTTCGGCGCCAAGGTACTGATCCTCGACGAACCAACTAGCGCCCTAGGTGTGAAGCAGTCTGGCGTGGTTCTCAAGTATGTACTCCAAGCAAAAGAACGCGGAGTTGCAGTTGTGTTCATCACCCACAATCCCCATCACGCTTTTCTCGTTGGAGATCGTTTCTTCCTGCTCAACCGCGGCAAGATGATTGCCCAGTATGAGCGCGCGGATGTTTCTCGTGAGGAGCTTGTGCGAGCAATGGCTGGTGGCGCCGAGCTTGACGCCCTGGCCCATGAGATAGAAACTCTGACCACCGAATAAATAAGTTGTGCAAGTAATATTTTCACAGTTTGAGTGAGCGAATCTTCGCGCGCGTGTAGAACGTATTTGCTAGTAGCCCTATGAGAGGAATTTTGCGTGGACAAGGCAATTCGGATGGGTGTGGCTGGAGTCGGCCGCATTGGAAAAATGCATGCAGAGATTATTTCTCGAAAGATTCCTGGGCTAGACCTCGTGGCAGTGGCGGATGTAAATGAGGCTGCTGCGAATTCGGTCAGCAAAGAGTTTGGTGTTGACGCGCGGACCGTGCAGGACTTGATCTCCAGCCCTGATATCGATGCAATTGCTATTTGTACGAGTACTGACACCCATGTCGACCTCATTGAGGCTTGCGCTGCGGCAGGGAAAGCAATCTTCTGCGAAAAACCAATTAGTTTGGACATTGAAGCTGTTGATCGGGCCTTGGCAAACGTAGAAGCCGCAGGGGTTCCTTTTATGGTGGGTTTCAATCGACGTTTTGATCCGTCACACAAATCGGTTCGCGATGCGGTACTGGAAGGCAAAGTTGGCGACACTCACTTGGCCCGGATTACAAGTCGTGATCCGAGTCCGCCGCCCATCGAGTACATCAAGGTCAGTGGTGGAATTTTCCTCGACATGATGATCCATGACTTTGACATGGCCGCCTACACCGTGGGCTCACCCATTGTTGAGGTGTATGCCAAAGGTGATGTGCGCGTTGACCCGGCAATCGGTGAGGCGGGGGACATTGACACCGCAGTAGTCGTTCTTACCCATGCAGACGGAACACTCACAACCATCGATAACAGTCGCGAGGCAAAATACGGGTATGACCAGCGGGTAGAAGTCTTTGGCTCCAAAGGCCTTGCTGTCTCCGATAATCCAATGATGCACACAGGCTTCACCATGAATGCCGATGGTACTCAAGCGACTCCACTGCCTTATTTCTTTCTAGAGCGTTACTCCAATTCATATCTCCACGAGTGGGAAGCCTTTAGGGATTATTTGCAGTCCGGTGGAGTCTCGCCTGTGACCGCACAAGAAGCCCGCGCACCGATTGCAGTCGCGCTGGCCGCTAATGAATCTTTCGCGACCGGCCAGCCGGTAAAAGTGAAGTAAGTATTGTGAAAAAGGTTCTTGTCACCGGGGGTACCGGCTTTGTCGGTTCCCATGTGGTGGAGGTCCTTGCTCAACGCGGCATGCAACCGGTGATTGCGACTCGTGCCCCCCTTGAAAAGAATTTCCAGTGGGAATGGGTTGAAGTGGATTACCTCAACAAGGATTCAGTTGACGCGGCCGTGGAAACCGTGGACGCAGTCGTTCATAGTGCAATTCTCAATGACTTTGACATCATGCAGAACAACAGGCGTTACGCCTATGACTCCTATGTCGTTTCAACTCAAAATCTGAGCAACGCCGCAAGTGACAAACCATTTGTTTTTATTTCTACGGACTGGGTCATGGATGGCACAGGACATATGGTGCCAGAGGATGAACCACCCAATCCCATCAACATTTATGGTGTTCTCAAGGCGTTTGGCGAGATGGTAGTGAAAGACCGCAAGCATCTGGGATCCATCGCTAGGGTCGGGGGGATCTTGGGCAAACATCGCCTTGCTGAGCAGGGACCACGTGCCCAAGACTGCGGTTTTGGCTTCTTTGTTACTTCAATGGTTGAGCAATTAAGTCAGGGCAAGGAGTTCACCGTCTGGGTCGATGACAATGTGAACATGGTGGCTTCCCCCTCCCATGCAACTGAGATCGGCGCCATTGTCCATCGCATGATTGACAGGGAAGTTGAAGGTACTTTCCACCTCATGGCGAATGAATCCATTGGTCGGATGGAACTCGCGTTATTGGCGGCCGAAATATTTGAACTTGACCCACAACTGATCACCACAGGTCCGGTGCCACCAGAGGGAGTGTTTCCAGCAGCTGTTCCTCGGGACACAAGTCTTGACTCAACTCAGACACGCCACATTCTTGATCTAGGTTCTTACTCCGTCACGGACTATTTACATATGTTCAAGCGCGAAATGGAAACAGGAATGCTTGAGCCGCTTACCGCATAAAGAAGAAATGAAGGGGAGATCACAATGACAATTGCACCAAGTCCATGGATGAATTCAGAAGATGTAGCGCTCATCGACTTTGAGCGTGTTGTTTCTCAAGAAATGGATCTCAGTGAGTTTCCGCTTGCGTCCAGTGTCGACAAGGGCGTGCTCATTTACGACTGTGCCCAATTGAATTTCGCAGATCCAACAAGTCGGCGTGAGATTGAAGCGGAACTCTCTCGAGCCCTTGACGCAGGCCCGGGCGTCTATGTTCTCAAGGGCGCCTACCCCAACACCGAAGTGATTGACCAGGCAACGGCAGCGTTCATGGGAATTCTGGCAAGTGAGCGTGAAGCTGGTGGACCGGTTGGAGATCATTTTGGCAAGGCGGGAGCAAACGGTCGGATATGGAATGCCCAACAAAAATTGGCACTTGTTGCCCCGGAGGTTTTCGCTCGGTATTACACCAACCAGGCCATTGCTACCGCATGCCATTCATGGCTTGGGCCCAACTATCAAATCACCTCGCAGGTAAACCTCGTGTTTCCCGGTGGGCAAGCTCAAGAGCCGCATAATGACTATCACCTAGGTTTTCAAACCAATGAATCATCGCAACGATTCCCTGCTCATGTGCACCGTTTCTCGCCGTTTCTCACCTTGCAAGGTGCGGTTGCCCATTGCGATATGCCGGTAGAAAGTGGGCCCACAATGCTCTTACCTCATTCGCAGAAGTACCCATTGAGTTACCTCGCCTGGCGTGACCAAGAGATCAAGGACTTCTTTGCCCAGCACATGATTCAACTTCCGCTGAGCAAAGGTGATGCATTGTTCTTCAACCCCGCTCTCATGCATGGGGCGGGGACCAATCATTCGGCCAATATTGAACGGATGGCCAATCTGCTGCAAGTCTCGTCAGCGTTTGGGCGTGCGATGGAGACACTGGACCGCAAGGCAATGTGTGTGGCTGTCTATCCGTACCTAATGCAATTGCAAAAGGCAGGTACCTTGACGCTCGAAGAAGTGGAAAACTCGGTTGCTGCGTGTGCTGAGGGTTATCCATTTCCCACCAACCTAGACAAGGATCAGCCCATTGGGGGACTAGCACCTGAAAGCCAAGCAGACATCATGCGTTCATCGTTGGCTCAAGACCTTTCGACCGAAGCATTCCTTCAGTTGTTAAATGAACAGGCGCTTCGAACGTCCGCGTGATCTCGCTCCAGTGTAAAGCAGAGGAACACATGAAATTCTTTGGGCAATCGTTCTCAGGTAGATAGCCTCACTGACAACTCAACTCGAACAAACCGTGCGGGAATTGTCTTCCCAGTTCGAGGACACCAGATGCTAGAAAGATGATGTCTGTGTCACCGCGGATAATGAGAGTTGGCAAGGAAATGACATGAAATGTGCCCGGCACACTAATCATTGGTGTTTTGAGAACTCCCAAGAGGGACGTTCTAACTTTTTTGGTGAGGTCATTGTGAAACTCAATACATTGTTCTCGCGCCACGATTCGTTTTCTGGAGACTCACCATATGCATCGCCAACTATTGACGTGGATTCGCCTGGATGCACGCGAAAGTTCAATCTCAGCGCACAAGGATCACGAGTAATCTCCGATCACGAAGCTTTTTTGACTTCAACTTCAGGCAGTGGAGTCAGTGGGGGAGAAGGGGCATCAGCGGTCGCAGCGGTGAACTCTGTATTCCAGAGAGTGGACCCTTCGGGACACTGTTGAAAAACTGTCATGCCGTATATACCGGGCTTCTTGGGCCAAGAGACTCTTACAGGGAAAAATACTGGCGTGCCAAAAGCGACTGGCTCACCTTGATTTGTCCACGTTATGTGAAATCCACCCTTTTTTTGACGCTGAACCTCTGAGGTCCAGCCAGAAACCGCCAGTGGGCGAATTTTGCGCCACGGCTTACCCACGAAAGCTTGGACTTCGATCACGCCAGGAGTGCCATCGACGCATCCATGTTGAATCTCGAGTTTCATCACACTTGTGGTCCCCGCAACCGCGTCCTGTCCTTCTAAGTCAATGATTGCATGGCCTGAGGCCACGGGCATGGATGCCGCCAGCAAGGCTCCAGCAATCGAAGTGGATGCCAATACATAACGTAAAGAACGACGAGAATATGAGCGCATTGCGACACAGTACCCGTGTCATGAACAAGGCATTACCTTTTCGATAGGCTTAATCTCCCTGTAGGGGGCGGTAGCTCAGCTGGTTAGAGCCCCGAACTCATAATTCGGTCGTCGTCGGTTCGAGCCCGACCCGCCCCACCACGAAAAACCTGCAGTTTAGTTTTCGCATGGTGGCATGGGTTCGGCTCGGT
>Ga0213861_10000012_pt1 | contig 112561 bp, 104 predicted proteins | sample PICome_4_FD_160110 | JGI IMG/M metagenome (GOLD analysis project Ga0213861, IMG submission 160110) | Coastal seawater microbial communities near Pivers Island, North Carolina, United States - PICO131 | ecosystem: Environmental > Aquatic > Marine > Coastal | place: USA: North Carolina... | reverse complement strand
CAGGTACACCTTGAGTTAAACGTTTTTTTAAAATCAGCGTTAGTCATGCGACTACACCCAAAATTGAGTCGCTTTTCTCTTCAATCACTTTGGATTCAAGCACCATAGTAAAACGTTTAATACAGGCGCTTAAACCAATAATTACGGAGGCCATAGTTAGACCCTGGCCATAAGCTAAACCCGGCCAAAGAATCATGTTAAGAGTCATCAACGTTGTAAATACAACCAATGCCTGAATCAATGGTAAAGAAACCCCGAAGCACTTTTGTAAACGCCAGTGTGTTCGAACTGAGATAAAAAATAATGAGAAACAAGCACTTACGTAAGTGAGTCCGCCAACTACACCGTACTTGAAAAGAATACCGATAATACCTAAGTCTGACGGAAAAAACTTGGGACCAAATAAGTCTTGATAGGTTTTTGTGTAACCACTCGATTGCCCCCAGCCTAGCAACCAGTTTTTGCTGAACTCATCAAGTGCTAGCTTGAACGATGCCAGTCGGACTTCAGCACCGTGAGCGCTGACAAAAATATCCATTGCAATACCTGTACCAGCTCCAATTAAAAGAATAACCAATGGCGTAGCGACAATTGCTAACCCGGCTTGGGACTGTTTGCGGCATACAATCGCATAAAGCAAAACCGAAACAAGCAACCCTGCGGCAACCGCTCTCAACATAACCAAACTCCATATATAGCAAGTTATGATAAGTGCTACGATCGCAACGCTCTTGACTACCGTAGAACCTCTTCCAAAGATAGTAAAAAAACCACTTAAAAAGACAATGATCATGGAGTAAGTTGGAGGTTTTAAACGAAAACCTCGTGACTCATCATATGTTACTAAATGATGAGTAAACGCATCTGTGGAAAAGTATGCAGCTTCCAGATCAAGATAGAAATAGAAAAATAGATAACTAACTAACGTTAGAGAAGCGGCAGCCATGATAGCTCCAACCAATCGGCTAATGCTCATACCTATGATATGTAAGAAAAATATTACAGGGGCTAACAATAACAGCATGAATTCTCTCGACGCAAAAATTGACGGAGTAATAGCTACTCCAGCCTTCAAAGAAAATATTGCAGACCAAGTAATCATTACAAACAGACAAAAGCCTGGTGCGCCAACAACCCACTTCCACCAATCAAAAGCTTCCATACGAAATGCACTTAAATATGCCCCCTGAACATAAAGCATTAATGCTAGCGCGATACCGAGTTCTTGCATGCGATTGTGTAAGAAATACTTACCACCTTGAAGACCTGCAAAGAGAGCAAACACAAGTCCAATCCACAAGACATTTCGATACGTAGCGCCAATCTTTACCACACCCGTTTGCCCAACAATATTCGAAATATCAGTAGTGCTTTTTGCGGGTGGCCTTGTCGAATACGGTTCATCGACTGCAACAACGTGATCAACCATGCCAGAGGATAGGCCACGGGATTAAAACGCCAAATTACTTTAAGCTTGTTACGAAAAATGTAAAAGTCGGACAAAAGAGATGATTGTCTCGCCCCACTCGGAGAACCAATGCTAGCACCCTCTTTGTGATACACCACCGCATCCTCGGCGTAAACGTGTTTGAATTTTTTCTTAGCACGCATGCACCAATCAATTTCCTCGAAATAGAGAAAATAGTCTTCTTGCATAAGTCCAACCGTGCGCACAAAATCTAACGGCACCAGCCAAGAACAACCTGTAATGAAGTCTAATTTCAATTCAACACTTCGATGATCAGAAACCTCGTCTAGCAATAGGTCTCTACCGAAAGTTGTACTGGACAAACCAGTCCACCGATTAAATCGCGCTCCACCAAGTGCCTGAATGGTATCGGGTCGGAAATAATGCATTACACGTGATCCACATGTTGCCGGTTCACGTTCTGCGTCAAGACGATTTACCATTTGTTGCAACGAGTCATGCTGACACAATGTGTCGTTGTTCAGCAGCCATACATAGTCGAAAGTATTTGAACTTAACGCGTATTTCAATCCAATATTATTTGCTCCTGCAAAACCTAAGTTCTTTTTTACCGGAATAATGAGTAATTGTGCATTATGGGTATGACCACTCTGAATATTTTCGATCTCACTTTGTTCCACTATAGCCGCTTCCATAGAAGCACTTTTGTGGCTCTTTGATAATAATTGTATGTTTCGATCCAGTAACATATCGATTTTGCGAGTTTTACTCCAATTGTAAATACTCTCTATCGACCCATCATTCGAATAATTATCACACAGCAGAACTTGATAATTTGTATAAGAAAGTCTGGAAATACCTTCCAAGCATTCAATTGTATCTTTTGCTCCCTTGTAATTAACGATCACTATCAAAACACGGGGTTGACTACTCATGATGTAACCACTGCAACAGACCCTAATTGAGGGTTATGGACGTTAGGATTTGAAATTACCTTTCCAGTTTCTAATAAATCCATTCGTGACTGCATAGTGTTGAAAACATGTCTCCATGTATATCGATCCCGAATGGTTCGACGCGACTCCCTAGCAAGACGTTCCCACACCAAACGATTACTCAGTGTAGTATGTATATTATCGACCATCTCACTGGCGTCTTTGGCAATCGTAAGCTCTTTAAAGTTACTTACCTGCAAACCTTCAACACCTGTTGGAGTAGTAGCTAAGGGAATACCGCGTGCCATCGCAGTTAACACCTTAACTTTGATGCCGCTACCAACCAGTAACGGTGCAATCATGACACGACAACTAGTCATCCACGGTTCAAGGTCTTTTTGAAACCCCTCAAAAAGTATATTGGCATCACCTGCAGCGACGTCCAATAGACGAGGATCAGGGTTAGCACCAATAATATTTAGTATCAACGTTGGAAAGCTTTGTTTAAGTTCAGGCCAGACATTTTTAATAAACCATTGCAGACCCTGCACATTAGGCTCCCAACCTAAATGTCCAACATATAGTAAAGATAGATCAGTGTTACTCCATGAGAGATCGGGTTTAGTAATATGTGACTCATCGCCAAGATGTAATGTTGGCGCCATTTTATCTTTATCGACACCTATACGTGCCAACATATCGATATCGTTTGGCGCCGCAAACACCAGGTCTGCACGTTCACAGCAATTACGTTCCCATTTCTTTACCCTGCGAGACTCGAATAATGCAGCCCCCCGCTTAATAAGTCCTGACCCCTGCTCCGCAAATCGTTCCCATAATACATAGTAAGCATTATGCTGATGGAGTATTACGGTGCCTGAGAAATTAGCCGGTACGTACTGCATCATTTCGTAGTGATCCACAAATATAGTGTCACAGTGCTCAATTTGATCGCGTACCAGTTCAGCAAACTTTTCATCCTGATTTCGCAAAACATTAAGTGGTATGCGTTTTACAATGCTTTTTGCAAAATTCATTACCGTTCTTTTCACATTAATCGATGATGTGAATAAATTAGTCAGGTTAACCGCATCAGAAAACTCTTCAACATGATCAATATCATTACCTTTTAGTAAACTACCCACCGCAAGAGAATAATTTTTTGCTAGATACTTGATCAGATTAAAGCTCTTAATACGTCCACCACTATGCGGCGGCCAAGGCATTTCAGGGGTAAGAAAAAGTACTTGTTTCATATTAGCTCCGTTTAAAAGTCTCGTGAATCTGGATATTTTTTATCTACGTTGACTAGAATGCAAAATACGTGCCAATAACATAAGTTATTGTTATTATTAAATAAAACTAGAATCATGGTTAACCATTTTTTTATTCTAGATTTTACATTTCATTTATGACTCGCAAAATGCAATGAAGTTTGCAATGACGTTCCTGATCCGCCAAAAAAGCTACCGTCAAGATTTAAAGACAAACTTTCGCGCATAGAACTAGTTCATAAAAATACAAAAACATCAGAAAACTAAAAACTTGGCATGAGAGTTGCTTGGTAACAAAGTGAGCCTCGTCAAATACCACTTTGGCGTACACTTTTACCTAATTACGGAATTTACGCACATGTCCAGTAATACATTTAATCAGCTATTTGCTACACAGGCAAAACTCAACTCTACTGATCTGTTCACACTAAAGGTAGGTGTTCATACTCTGTCCGACCAACTACACCGACTATCAAAACGACTGCTCGATGTTATTGTTGCGTTCACTGCTATGGTATTGCTACTACCTGTGTTCTTTGGAGCAATCACCACCATAAAGCTTACCTCGCCAGGTTCCGCATTCTTCAAACAAACTCGAGTGGGTAAGAATGGAAAGCCTTTTCAGCTATGGAAGTTTCGTTCGATGTACCTCGATGCAGAACAACGGAAGCAGGATCTTATGGCACTTAATGATCTGGAGAACAATCTATTGTTCAAGATGAAGAATGATCCAAGAATAACACCTATAGGTCAGTTCATCAGAAAATACTCCATTGATGAGTTACCTCAACTAATCAATGTTCTGAAAGGCGACATGACCTTGGTAGGCCCACGGCCTGCGGTACCGGGAGAAGTTTCTAAGTATACAGAATATCAAAGTCAACGACTGATGGCTGTCCCAGGAATTACTTGTATCTGGCAGGTAACCGGACGATCAAACATTCCCTTTGAACAGCAGGTAGAGCTTGATTTACAATACATAAAACAATCAAGCTTGCTTCTAGATATAAAGCTACTGCTATTAACCATACCCGCTGTTTTAACTGCACGAGGTGCTTATTAAAGACATACTACTGCCTAGGCAATTGATGAATGTCATTCATATGCTATTTTCCATTGCATGGCGTCTTAAGCTGACGGTAGGAAAATTTTCAGGGCGACAACTAAAGGGCTCGCAAATTGTCGTTCTTTACCACTCAAAGATTTTGTTAATTCAAAACACGTACCGCAGTGGGTACTATTTACCTGGCGGTGGTCTCCACCGCCACGAAAAGCCACTGGACGCGGCTGTTCGTGAACTAAAAGAAGAAACGGGTATATCCGTGCCAAAAAAAGAGTTAGAACTGCTAGGTTCATTCAACTACTCAATAGATGGTACTAACATATGTGATTGGATCTACCAGACAACACTTAGTAAAAAAACCGCTACCCACATCGACCCGTTGGAAATTCGCGAGGCTCAATTTATCGAATTGAATACAGCCCTCAAACTACACTGCCAACCTCATGTTCTCAACATAATTAAAGCACTCTGCATTACCAATCCTGTGGGTAATGAGTAAAAAGCAGTTTCATTAAACATCTATTTAGGTTTGCAGATCGGCTCATAAATACCGGTAATCTCCGCATATGATGGCATCACTTCGAAGCATCGCAAACATTCCTGTTACAGTTGAGTGAAGCGATTAATTGGACATTTTTTGACGCAGAATTTTCACCCCTGTTTTCCCATTTAAACAAACCTTCAAAGACGATTAGGCTAATGGTTAATTTAAGCATTCGTAAACACCTTGAGAATTTAAGTGATGAAGTGTTGACACATCTCTGGGTGCAGAATCCCTGCTATCAGGCGATCATCGGGCAGTAAAACGATTACAAACCGGTAGCGATCGTTTACTGCACGAATTACGGCGTCAAGCGACACCAGAACAGTGGCGCACTATGTTTATGTTGTTTTTACATGAGTATAAAACTCTTTAGCGTATTGGCCTTGTCCCGAGACCCATAAGAACTCTCTCCCCGGCCGCCAAATGGAACATGATAGTCAGTTCCTGCTGTAGGCAAATTAATCATCACGCAACCGGTCTTAACATTACGTCGAAAATCATTCGCTCGTGCCAGACTTTGGGTATCGTGGACGGATGCATGCACAACTAATCGTGAAGAGGCGATACATTTCTGCCCTGTTGACCCAAAAGCTCCGCCCAAAGCACAAGCTACTGCGATATCCATATCGGCATCATCCATCACCGCAAGCGCATTTTTTCAACCCGTTTCCAGTTGAATTTTAGTGAAATTCCCAACTACGGCCTTAGCAAATTCACCGCCCACAGGAACCGAACCGGTAAAACTAACGACGTTAATTAAAGGACCCTCGACTAAAGCTTGGCCTACCGTTGATCCCGGCCCCATTACCAAACTAAACAAACCTTTGGGTAAATTTTGTTTTTCAATTTATAATCCATCTAAATTAATCTCCATGCTTACTATTCTTGCTGGTATCTGTAGAAAAAAACACAACATAACCTGATATAGTAGATCCACTTTATTGCCCGCAGTTAACCTATCAACCCTACGAATAAGTTATGTATTACGACGCTATTAAAAATAATCACGGACTTCCTCACGATCCCTTTAAAGCACTGGTTGTACCTAGACCTATAGGTTGGATAACAACAATAAGCAAAAACGGCGAAGTTAATCTTGCGCCCTACAGCTATTTTAACGCGGTAAGTGACCGTCCACACTATGTGATGTTTTCTTCAATGCATCGTAAAGACAGTTTGAGGAACATCGAAGAGACTGGTGAATTCACCTGTTCAATTGCCACATGGAGCACACGAGAGGCGATGAACATAACATCGGCGCCTTTGTCCCATGAACGCAGTGAGTATGAGCCATCGGGGCTGACTATGGCCAAATCTAATGTAGTAATCCCCCCCTATGTTTCCGAAGCACCGGCAGCTTTGGAATGCAAACACTGGCAAACAATTCGGCTACCCGATATGAACGAGAATGACGATCCAGACCTAGGTCGCTATGTAGTATTTGGTCAGGTTGTCGGCATACACATAAGCGATGACTGCATAAAAGATGGTCTGGTAGATACCGCACTTATGCAGCCCATGGCGCGTTTAGGTTATATGAATTACAGCGTCGTACGTGAAGATAATATGATAGCCATGATCCGTCCACAGTTAGATGACAACGGCGATGTTATAAACGAGCAGCCTGCTAAATGGGATGGCGTCTATCGCTAAAGACACCGGCTGGAAATGAGATTATCTTTTTGCGGTATTTAGCCGATTTCTATAATCCAATACGCGTGCTTTTAAGCCGGGATGTCCCGCCGTTTTTACAATAGAGGCGAGATCTTCCGAACGTGTATCTGTAGACGTAATGCTAAACATCTGATGCAATGCATTTAGAGGTAACGCCTTCGTTCGATCGATTATGCCATCGACTATTTCGGGCCATCGTTCCGTCTCTTCAATTTGATTTATTAATCCGCATTTCTGCGCATCATCCGCATAAAGCGTTTTCGTATCAATCAATAAGTCTCGTGCAGCATCTGCGCCAATCAAGTTCTTCAAACGACGGGTACCCAGTGCCAATTCAAAATTCCAACCAGGCATTTTGATCTTTGTATTCGCTGACGCTATACGTTGCCAACATGCCGCAAAAAGATCCGCACCCGCCCCCACCACATGCCCATGAGCGAACGCAATGACCGGAAACTTTGCATGATAGATGATCTGCAGCAGTGTCTCGATACGCAAGAACCTCCAAAGCAAGTCACCATCACTCAGTTGTTCAATATCCGATAAGTCGAAGCCTGCACAAAAATTTCGACCATTTCCACGAATAATACAGAGTCGACATTCCGCTGAATTATTAAACACGTTGAGTAACGCCTCGACAAGCTCAGGACTTAAGGCATTAGCGCTGTCTGGCCGATTAAGCGTTACGTTCAACACACCACTATCTTCATTAACGACTAATATTGGCTCGCTTGAGAGCTGTTGGTTATCTATCACTTCGAATTACTCTTCTGTAGTGCTGCGTAAACCCAACTTTGCCAACACTTGTTGCGTATGTTCGCCGAGCAATGGCGGTCGTTGTTCAACCGACGCTGTCTCACCATTAAATCGTAGTGGTGAGACAAAGGTTTTTGTCTGAACCCCATTAGCAAGCGTAAGATCCTGCACCCATCCCATATATTCCACCTGTGGGTCTTTCAACGCTGACGAATAACTATTAATCGGGCTGCAAGGTACACCGGCATCCGCAAAGGCTTTTAACCAAAAATCAACAGCTTTACTCATGAATATTTCTTCTAGCGTAATCCTCAACTGATTCTGATTTTGCGCACGTAACGTCGGATTTATATATCTTTCATCTTCTTGCAATTCGGCAAGACCAACAACGTCACAAACGGAATGCCACAATCCGTTATTGCCGGCGGCCATTCCGAAAAAACCGTCCTGCGCTCGAAATGCCTGATAAGGTGCATTCCGCGGATGTGCAGATCCAAGTTTCTTTGGATCGTTTCCAGTTCCAAAATACTCACTGGTCTGCAACGCCGCTATAGAAAGAGACGTGCCCAACATGGATACATCAATGTTTTGCCCTTCGCCGGTCTTCTCCTTATGACGCAAGGCCGCACTAATAGAGAAAGCACCATACAATGCGGCGGTGAAATCACATAACGGCACGCCACATTTTACTGGCGCACCGCCCGGCTCTCCAGTGACACTCATAATGCCGGCCATCGCCTGCATCGTTAAATCAAACCCTCCTTCCCGAGAACGTGGACCAGATTGTCCGAATGCGGAAATCGAGCAATAGATGAGTTCAGGTTTTTCCCCTACCATGGTTTCATAATCAATACCGAATTTAGCTAAAATACCGGGACGAAAATTTTCCACAACAACATCACTATCCAGAATAATCGCTCTTGCGGCCTCCAGCCCATGCGCAGTTTTCATATCCAAAACAACTGATTTTTTATTCCGATTAACCGATGCAAAATTTTCACTATATCCCTCATTAACCGGTGGCCAGGTGCGCATAGCATCGCCCGCTGGTCTTTCGACCTTGACCACTTCCGCACCCATGTCTGCGAGTAACATCGCACAAAAAGGACCCGCGGCTATCTCACAAAATTCAGCAACTTTAACGCCCTGAAGTAATTTCATTATTTTTTTTCTCTACTTTATTCCGTCCCGATGATTAGCAAGTGTAGTTCATACCCAATCGCCCGCCATCAACGTAAATAGTCTCACCAGTAATATAGCTGGCTTTACTAGATGCTAAAAACGCAACCACATTTGCCACCTCTTCAGCGGTACCAATACGCTTTAGCGGTGTGCGCATCATAACTTTATTCATCGCTTCTGGATTTGAATTGACGCCCGCTAACATCTCAGTATCAATCGATCCCGGACCAACTGCATTAACGCGTATATTATGCGGCGCCAAAGCCAATGATGCCGATTTAGTCATCTGCATAACACCGCCTTTAGATGCACAATAGGCAACAATACTAGGTATCGCTACCTGTGCATTAATAGATGACATATTGACGATACTTCCTGCTATTTTATTTTTCACCATCGCCTTGGCTGCACGTTGCAACGCCACGAAAGTGCCGGTTAAGTTAACATCTATAACTTTCTGAAACTGCTCAAGTGTTGTTTCGAGAAAGTCTGCCGGTAGTGCGATTCCGGCATTGTTTACCAGAATACTGGCCACGCCAACTTCTGACTCTACACGATCAAACATAGCATTAACTTGCTCTGCATTGCCCATATCGCAAGTAATCGGTACAGCATTATCACCAAGATTTTCTGCAGCAGTTTGAACACCGGATTCATTAATATCAACAAGAACTATACGAGCACCATCTGCAGCAAGTGCCTGAGCACAGGCAAACCCGATACCCTGAGCGGCTCCTGTTACTAGTGCAATAGGTTTTTCATTCATTTATCTTCTCCAATTGGATAACCAAAAATTTTATGAACAGAATAGTACATAACTATGTCAGCGATTTTGATAAAAATTTATTATATTCCACCTCAATAGGGACTACTGTTTAATCCAGCAATATATCTAATACGCAAACGTAAATAATATTTTACATCTAATCTTCTTACACTTGGCTCAATTTCATCAACGATAACTCACGCATCGAAACTATGTTCAGAACCGTTAAGTAGAAGCCGTAAAATTAATTTTTTAAGACGAGGTTGATTTGGTTTTACTCCTCACGCAGCCACTGTCTTCTATTTAAGAGAACCCACTGATATTAAGATTTCGATAGTGTTCAGCATTAACCAGATACCGTACTTCATTGAACAAATTATAAAACTAGGTTTTCTTGCCATTCATCACTCTCCAAAAACTCAAGCACCGAATCTAATGCTAATGGTCTCCCAAGTAAGAATCCTTGAATTTCATCACACCCTAATGCCGTAAGCATTTCAAGCTGACTGCTCGTTTCTACACCTTCAGCCACTACGGAAAGGCGCAAATTATGTGCCATATTAATCACCGCATTAATAATTTCTAGATCGTCACCTTTTTCTGTTAAACGACTAACAAACAACTGGTCTATCTTGATACGATCAATGGGGTATTGTTTCAATGCAACAAGAGATGAATAACCGGTTCCGAAATCATCAATCGCAATTGAAACCCCCAAAGACGATAAACTATTTAGTGCTTCTATACCTCTCTCGGCATTATCCATAATCGCACTTTCCGTAATCTCCAATACAACTGAAGACGGGGGCACCTGATAACGCACTATCGCATTTATTAAAGTATCTGCAAAATCGGCCTGATATAATTGCCTCGGTGATAAATTTATGGACATTCGAAACCCATCAAAGCCGTTATCAGAGAGATATCGAAGATCAATACACGCCTTTTCAATTACCCAAGCCCCAATTGATTGAATCTGTCCAGAGTCCTCGGCAATACCGATAAATTGTCCTGGGCTTATGACACCCAACTCTGGATGACGCCATCGTATCAATGCTTCAAAACCTACAATTTTTCCGGATAACAGATCTAGTTGCGGTTGGTATTCCAAGAACAGTTCATTTTCATCCAATGCACTGTCCAGCTCCGCTTCAAGCCGATTTAATGTCGCTTCTTCGTGCACGGTGAAATCATCAAGCAGGTAAACTGCATCTCGACCTCGTCGCTTCGCTGCAATACACGCAATATCAGCATAACGAATCAATTCAGATGTTGTCGTCGCATGTTCAGGATAGCAAGCCACGCCAATACTTACTGAAACAAAAATCATTGGCCCCCCCAAATTTACCGGCTCCAGAACTACGTCACGGATAGAATGCCCAATCCTTTCACCGTCCGCCATATTTTCTATACTCATCATGGCGATAAACTCGTCTCCGCCTTGCCGACAGATCGTGGCGGTTTCGCCAAGCACCGCCACTAGTCTTGCTGCAATTTCTTGTAGTACCAAATCACCAGCACTGTGGCCATATGTATCATTTATTCGTTTAAAACGATCAAGGTCAACATAAAGTACGGCAATACTCGTTTTACCCTTCGGCAGCAGTTGTCGATCTACTTCATCAAGAAATAGACTACGTCTTAACAAGCCAGTTAATGAGTCGTATTTTGCAAAATAACGTAACTTCTCTTCGGCAGATTTCAAATCGGAAATATTCGTATAAGTACAAACCAGACCGCCTTCCTCGGTTCGGTTCTGGGTCACGCGAAAAGTCGCTCCATAGGACGTTTTCATATCGAAATTTTCAGCAGTTCGATGAAACTTCTTTCGTCGTTCCTGTAAACAACTGTCATCATCATTAATACTAACCAGTGGTTTAAGACTATTAATCGGCTGACAAAACGACTCAAAGGTTTGTCCAATGATTTTGGAACTTTCCGCAACACCAGACAGCACCAAAAAATGGTGGTTACAAAAAATTATTTTATCCACAGCATCATAGACAACGACGGCATCATTCAATACGGACAACGACTCATCCATTCGAAAACGAGTTAGTGCGAGCTCCGTGTCCGATTTTCGCTTTACAATATATAAAATGACTATGGATAAAGTTAATAAACAAAATAGCCCTATGGTTGTTTGAAGTGCCAAAAACTTACCCGACAGATTTACTACCGCTCCATAAAAGCGTCTATTAAAACTGCGAACAACAGTTTGATAAATTTTATGTAATTGAATATTTAGTTGCTTCGCTAAATCTAGGGTTTGAGTAACTGCAGATTCACGATCTATATCCTGATGCAAAATAGATCTTATATAACTTTGCAATCGTCTTTTGCGCATCCAGCATCGTTCCATTTTTGAACGCCGAACGGTCTGCGTTAATTCTACTCGTCTGCGTAAGGTTCACGGATATGCTTGTTATTAACGATCGGGTTCTTTTTATATCTTCATCACGTAAGTGTTGTTTGAAAAGTTCAATAGTGTCAATTACTGCGTGACTAGTAACAACAGCATCAACAACTAGTCGCTCAGTTTTTACAGCTTCTTGACTGAGGCTTACTTGACCGAGGGTCTGATCTATTTGAATGCTAAGAACAAATACGGAACCTAAAACGGTAAGTAGAATAAGAATATCCAGCCATCGCACGCGTTTCGTTTCTATTTCTTTTGTTATAACGTTCGACACAAATTCGTCCTGTTCTTACTCATTTTACATAAAGCAACGTTATGTCGTGCTACGTTATCAGCGACAAGAATTACCATATCTATGGCGCCACTAGGGATTAATCTTGATCAATTCATTGATATGAACAACCAAGTGATAAGAATTAAGCCAAACAAAGCGCAATCTCGCCCTAATCATTGGTATATCAATGCATTTATACGCTAAAAGAATAATCACTCACGAAACATGAAGTTATCCGTATTACGATAATTTTAAAAATTTTAAACGTTGCGCTGCAAATAAAGTCATTCTCAATAAAATCATTCCATGACGCCAACGGTTTATATTGGTATCACCATAAGTTCGTGCACCATAGCGAATAGGAACATCTTGTATCTTCAGATTCTGTTTGGCCGCACCGAAAATCAGATCGAAGTCACCAAACGGATCAAACTCACCAAAATAATTTCTGTTAGCGGCAATCTGCTCATAATTTTTACGTGTCATCACTTTAGTTCCACATAAGGTGTCTTTAATGTGTTGACCAAGCAACCATGTAAACGCCTTGCTAAAAAAGTGATTGCCAATAATATTGAAGAAACGCATGGCCTCGTCTTCCATTGGATATACCAGACGCACTCCATTTGCAAATTCAGCTTGCCCACTGCGTATAACTTCATAGAATTTGGGCAGTTCCTCCGGCGGCATCGTCAAATCTGCATCCAAGATGAACAATATGTCGCCGGATGCTTTCGCGAAGGCTTCACGACAGGCACCGCCCTTCCCTTTAGTTGTTTGCTGCATCGCGACGATATTACGCTCGGAATACTTTTCCTGCATTTGTAAAATCGTGTCCCATGTATTATCAGTCGAGTGGCCTTCAATAAATATTAATTCTGTTCCGGCACCAAGCTCCACCGTGCGTTGAATAGCATTTTCTATATTTCCCGCTTCATTGCGCGCAGGCACAACAACAGAACACGTAAACTGATGCCCGGAATCCGGTGCCGGCTTGGGTCTTGCCACGACAAACACAGCCAGACTCAAGTGACGTATTAAAGGCAATGGTGCGACCCAACGATTAATAAAACTTGCAATAAAGGGAATTTTGATCGGAATCAATATTCTCTCATCAGTTTTTACTACTTCCCAACCAGCTAGATCCAACAAGTTTTCCATATCCGACTTTGATAACCAGTTTGGCAGAAGCGTTGGAGCTTTCAATCCTAACCAGATTGCTAGGGTTAAAATGGGTCTCCACAGATTATTAAAAAAGTTAAGTACTATGCGACTATCCTTATGTGCAAGTTTCAATGCACGGGTTAACGTTCTCTGTACGTCCGGTAGATCATTAACCAAGTCAGACACAAGTATGTAGTCGAATGATTGTCCCCCAGAAAATGAATCAACGTCCGACTCGATAAATGTAAGTTCAGGATGTCGCTTGGATGCGATCTCGACCATCGCTGGACTGAAATCGATACCAACACCCAATTCAGGTTGCACAGCCGCAAGCAGATCACCGGTTCCTGAGCCCAGCTCAACAACAGATCGATTGGGTGGAACCAGAAATTTGTAAAAGTTTCGCAATAACGTATGATAAAAACGACTAGATTCTGACACCCGAAATTGAGCGCGTTGATTATGAAACTGAAGACGTCTTGCCATGAAGAACCTTGTCGCCGATGTGTAATGAAAATAATTTTTACCGAAACGACTGATATATGGATATATAGATCGTAATTTCAATAAACAATAGTTGTCTTACAATTTTACTAGGCAATTAGTGGATTTGCACTCGTAAAATCTCAAGTTTTAACCAATAAAGCTAACGAGAATAATGGTTTTCCATTGTTAACAATTGGAAATCAAAAAGATTTTGCGGCTCGAACCATATTACGCAATTTTTCTCTCGCCTTATCTCTGCCCAGTAAACCTAATCCGCAGTCAGGAGCTAAAATAAGTTTTTCCTTTTCGACAACAGTTAGAATTTCTCTAATTCTTTCAGAGATAACTTCAACGCTCTCTATTTCACTTTTCGCGATTGCCACTGCACCTAAAATCACAGTTGTATCGCGAAATCTTCGTAACAATTCCAAATCGTTATGTCGATGCGCGTCCTCAAGAGAAATCGCATTAATGCTGGAGGATTCAATAGCATCGGCTATTTCAATGTATGCATTTTTATCCGCCTTGGGATAATTCGGGTTATCCAATTCGTTAGGATAGCCACAACACATATGGACAGTACGCACAACAGATTCAGGGCAATTCCTGAATGCTCTTTCTAGATTCTCAAAACCATAGTCCAGAGCAGCTCCCGGCTTACGAGCAAATAAGGGCTCGTCAATTTGTATATATTTGCAACCAGCCTCGGCGAGTGCAAGAACTTCCTGATTTAGAGCATCGGCTAAATCTTGGCCTAGTCTAGCCGGATCGTCGTACCAGATATTTGCATTAGTATCGCTAATAGTCATTGGTCCGGGAAGCGTAATCTTAACCGGCTTATCAGTAAGCTTTTGCGCGCGATTCCAATCATCCACTAAGAACAAATCCCGCGCAGATACTTTGCCATTTATGGATGGTAAGTTCGCAGAATACGCACCATTTCTAAGCTCCTTACGGGTTAAGTTAGTAAAATCGAATCCATTCAAATGCCGGCAATGATAATGAATATAGTTTTCACGGGGAACTTCGCCATCTGTTGGGATATCAATTCCTGCGTCAACTTGATCCTGCAAGACCTCTGCAATTCCCCGCTCAATAATTTGTGCAGCATCACTACCCATGCTTGCCATAGCACTTTCCCATTGAGCTGTAGGGTCTGCGGAATCTGGGCCATCTTCGATAGTGAACCAGTCGGGCAGCTTCACATATTCTGGTTTTGGATAAGCACCAATACATGTTGTTAATATAGTCATTTATAGTCTCAATTTTCGAAATCCGGGAAAATTTTCCACCTGATTTTTCGTACCAGATAACCCAAACGCAGAATACTATACCCATAGTTGCACTACGACAAACCAAACAAAAAATAATGGCATGTAATAGAAAGATGAGCTGTCTTGGGTTTTCGAATGCTTTATTCCCCTCAAATTGGATGCAGCGATACTCATCCATTTGCAGATTACACAAACGTGATGTAGTGTTAATTAATAGATACTACATGAAAGCAAATTAGTCGTTATAAAGCTAAATCACATTTAAATATAAAAAATACCGATAGTGATCGTCACATGAATAAATGGGCACAGGGGAATCAGATTCGACTAAGATTCGTCCTATTTTTTGGGTTCTTTCTGGTTTCGCTTATACCTGTTGCTATTATAGATTTTTGGGTACAAAGATCTGCCCTGAATAATGAATACAATGCCGTTCAGGAAAAACACCTACTTGTAGCGCAGAACCTTACAAATGCCCTATCTCGATATAGTATCGATGTTGCAGCAGCATTTTCGGCGCTTGCTGATGATCCAACGATTAGCACCGGCAATCAGATTCAAGAAATCCTATCCACTCTGCACTTCAAATCTATACATAGGATTAATGGAAATACAGGTTTATCGATTCAACTATTTGGTATCAAATCGAATCCTCCTATCGTAGACGAGTTTGTAGACGGAACACATACCGGGGATGGTTATGATCAGACCATCTTCGGTTCACTCGTATTTGATAAACAAGAAATGCCAGTAATACCGGTATTTCGTCAAATTGCACACAATGACATTATCGTCGGAGCATTAGATCCAAAGTATATTATTGAACTCCAACAGGCTATTTCATTTGGCGATCGCGGACACGCAGCTATTGTCGATCATACGGGACAGGTCATTGCCCATCCAAATAAAGATTGGCAAATGAATAAAAAAAATATAGGGGTTATTGCACCTGTCAAGCAAATGATGTCAGGTAAAACTGGTGTCGCAACGTTTTACTCTCCGGCAATGAAAGCAGATATGATTGCGGGCTACTCTTTCGTACCCGAGACAGGCTGGGGAGCAATGATTCCGCAACCTACCGCGGAACTCGAAGAGCGTGTTAAGGAGTTTCGTTATATTTCCAATAGCATCATGGCTGTCGGCATTCTACTGGCAATTATATTTAGTCTTGTTCTGGCACTATGGTTATCCCACCCACTCCGCGCACTTGCCGATGCCGCTCGTTCCGTAACCTCCGGCAATCCCATCAAACCGGTAACGTCTCTACCCTCGTTAACACCGTCAGAAGTTAGAGATGTAGCCGACGCATTCAACGCTATGATCCATACAATATCAATCAAGCAAGCAGAAATATCCGCGAATACAGCGATTCTTCAGGCCACCATAAACAACATGGCGGAAGGGGTTGTGTTGATAGATGATGATCGCAATATTCGGCTACATAATGAAAAATTTTTAAGCCTTCTAAATATCGATGTTTTAACTCTCAACTCCCACGATTTAATAACTCAACTGGCAAGCATAGGACACCCACAACAGGATATCAAAAACTTATCTGAGTTGCTCAACTTGCAGTCAAAGAATGAACTTGCACACATCTCAATGACAGAGTTCTTTACAGTTGACCAGCGAACGCTTGAGTTCAGATGTGGCGTACTGCCAAATAAATATATCGTTCTGACCTGCATTGACGTTACAGAACGAAAACTCACAGAAAGCAAAGTTCAGTATTTAGCAACCCATGACTCATTAACTCATTTACTAAATCGTCATGCTTTTGATGAGAGATTGGATAACCTGATTAAATTTCACACCCGCAACGTTACCATTCCATTAATCTATCTCGATCTTGATCTGTTTAAGGAAGTAAATGATTCATTAGGACATGGCTTTGGTGATCAACTTTTAATAAAAGTAGCAGATAGGCTCCGCGGCCTTTGCGGAAATGAAGAGTTCGTTGCCCGATTTGGTGGCGATGAATTTGCTTTATTACTCCGACCAAATGGTGATGCACATTACGCATCTACAGTAGCAGAAAAAATCATTCAGATGCTTGCCCAGCCATTCACGATTGATAAACATGAGGTATTTATTCAATCATCACTAGGAATAGTCCTGTTTCCGGAGCATGGTGATTCACCTAAGGAGCTTCTTAAAAAAGTAGATTTGGCAATGTATGCAGCAAAGTCTACTCGCAGTGGAAGTTATAAGTTCTATTCGCCGGATATGGAAATTGCGCTAAATTCACGTAAGAAAAATGAATATGAATTACGCCAGGGGCTCATAAAAAAAGAATTGGTTATCCACTATCAGCCTATTTTAAATGCACAAACAAATATGGTTGTTGGAGCAGAAGCGTTAATTCGGTGGCAACGAAACGATCAATTTCTCCTACCAGCAGAGTTTATTCCTATCGCAGAACAAACGGGGCTCATCATACCGATAAGTGAGTTGTGTCTGCGAACCGTCATATCCCAAATAAAAGAAGTGCAATCGCGTCAAATTATTGCCGTTCCAATTTCTGTAAACTTATCCGCAACTCAGTTTAAAAAAGTCGGTTTAAGCGCGTTAGTTTTTGAATTACTTGATGAATACGAAGTCGATCCAGCCCTTCTGGTTGTAGAGATAACCGAAAATGTTGCAATTGCAAATGAAAAGATCGTTCTTAAAGAACTAACAAGCCTCTCATCAAAAGGCATTCTTATTGCTATGGATGATTTTGGTACTGGGTATTCCAGCTTAAGCCATTTAAAAAGTTTTCCTGTGGATTTCGTTAAAATAGACAAGTCATTTACGTGGAGCATCGGCTCTAATCGTGATGAGACTCTAATTGTAACGGCCATAATTCAGCTATGTGAACACCTTCAACTAACACCCATAGCTGAAGGTGTGGAAACAATTGAGCAACTTGAATTTCTTAAGCAGGCGGGTTGTTATTATATTCAAGGCTTTTATTTTCATCCGGCTCTACCCTTCTTCGAATATGAATCCCTATTAGAAAAAAGAACGTAGTTTGATCAAACTAAGTGAACTATTTCCATAAAAAGACTTTCGGAAATATTATTGTCTCAATAATTACGAACAACACCACACCCATGTTTTTATGTTAGACGGATTAAATGCGTTGAAGTCAAAATCGGATAAAGTATTACAGGAAGTTTTAGCCTGGAGTAAAAATCAACAATATCGTGGTTACAATAAACACGACGGTTTAAATAGCCCCTTGCTTAAGCTATTCATGGGATGGGCAAAATGGCCTCGTATCGTTGCGATCCAAACGGTGATGCGTTTTCCTTTAAACTTACGTCCATTATTGCTGGCACCTAAAACCTATAATCCGAAAGGCCTCGCATTATTTATACAGGCTCTTTTAACCCGCTATGAATCCATAGGAAATTCTGACGATCTCCATGAGGCAATTCAACTTCTCAAAAAATTAGATAAACTCCAATCTCCAGGAACCTTTTCAGGTGCATGCTGGGGATACCACTATCCTTGGCAGGATCCTGGTTTTTTTGCTCCAAAAAACACACCAAATGCGGTAGTAACCTGTTTCGTTTGTGAGGCATTTCTGACCGCCTACCGAATCACTAAAAAGAAAGAGTATTTGCAGACTGTAGAAAGTGCGAGCCAATTTTTGTTAAACGATTTAACCATACTGAAAGATCAACCAGACGAGCTCTGCTTGGGCTATATGCCGATGCCGATGACCATGCGTGTAATAGATGTCAGCATCTTAATCGGCAGCGTCCTATCCGCTCTCATCCATTATGGATCGATAAAAACTCATAATGACAGTACTGCAAAGCGTTTGGTAACCTACGTCGTTAACCAGCAAACTACAGACGGCGCATGGTTCTACACAGATCCACCAAGCGACTCCCACATAACCCACGACAATTACCATACGGGATTTATTTTGGACGCACTATGGCGTTATATGCAGCGAACAGGGGATCACTCATTTCAGGAGTCGTACGATAAAGGTTTAGCCTTTTATGCCGAAAAATTATTTAACCACGATGGATCACCTAGGTGGATGCACGACACCGATTTTCCTCACGATATTCATGGAGCGGCGCAAGGCATCCTAACTTTTTCACGCCATTCGAGCCATGCACCACTTGTTGAGAAAATACTCAATTGGAGTCTTGAGAACATGTACTCAAGAACTGGGCGGTTTAGCTATCAACAAGGTCGATACTTTACAAAGCGATTTACCTTATTACGCTGGTGTAACGGCTGGATGAGCTACGCGCTCGCAGAATATGCTAAAAACTTGCGGAAACATCACCAATAAATTATTGCCAGTGATTAAAGATCTATTGGATATCGGGGGTGATGTATCCCTGGCTGATAATACCCAATCATTCTAGACTCCATTGCACGAAGTGTCTGCTGCCGCTTTTGTGAAGACGGATGTGTGCTCAGAAACTGCGGTGGACCGTTTCCACCAACCGAACCCATTTTTTGCCATAGTGTTGCAGCAGCAGAAGGATCATATCCAGCCGAAGCCGCCAAACGCATGCCGATTTCGTCTGCTTCACGCTCAGCTGTTCGACTATTTGGCAGAGTAACTGCGAGAGTCGCTGCAACAGAAGCGGCTGCAGCACTACCAGGCTTATCCGATATAATTGAAATGGCCAAAACACCGAGGCTACCGGCTAACGCCACAGACATTTTCTCAGCTGTATGATTGGCTAGTGCGTGTGCAATTTCATGGCCGATGACCTGCGCCAACTCGTCATTACTTGGTTGAATTTGATCAATAAGGCCAGTATAAAGCGCCATCTTTCCACCTGCCATACACCATGCATTAATGGTTTCGGGAGACTCGATAATTCGAATAGACCACTGCCAATTTGCTGTGTCCGGGCGCAATTTAACGGCCTCATGCACCAGTCGTTCGGTAATACGTTTCACCCGACGGTTTAAAGAAGGATTTCGATTTAGCTTGCCTTGTTGTTCCAGCGGTTCCATTACTTGAACATAGGCTAAAGCCGATTCGGAGATTGCCTGCTGCTCAGAAACAAGCATCAATTGTCTTCGCCCGGTAGGGCTAGTTACACACGATGCCATCACAACAGAAATAACAACAACTAATAATATTTTATAAAAGCGCATAGTAATTTTTGGAGAGAATGTGTGTCCAGTCTATCGACTTTTCTTGTTCTCCGTCAAAATGAATTTTACTTACTAAGAAATCACATGAGCCATTCCAGAAAAAACCCAGTCAGGAAAAAGTCATATTGTCGAATCTACCCCATAGATCGACACCCTCATAAAAGTCAGACCTTCGGAAACCTTGCGCGCTTTTCCAGTTGATAAATAGGCATAGTGTTTCGAATATACGTTTCCGCAGCGTTTTCCTTAGGCTGGTAATCCCAACTTAAGAGTTGATCACTCATCACATTTTTCAAAAATTTACGACGACGCTGACTTTCCAACACTCGTTCAGTTAATGCTTCCCGATCATAGTTTTTTCTAACATTTGCAATCTTTTTAGCCAATTCCGCTCTGCAATGATCACTATCAGCTAAATTTCGTAACTCCAAGGGATCATTGGTTAAATTATAATATTGCACTGGATCATTATGAGAATAAATTAATTTATGTTCGTTTGAGCGATTCATAAATACAGGAGTGTTGGTTCCTTCAGCAAAATATTCGCCAATAACTTCATCGTGCTCGGTTCCTCCAGACAGATGAGGAACAAGGGATCGACCTTCGATCGGTGTGGCAAATTCACCAAATTCTCCATCCCCGGCAATATCAGCGAACGTAGGTAGAATATCGATTAACGATACAGCGGACTTCACCCGTCGAGGACTTAACATCTTTGGCGCATGAACAATTAACGGAACTCGCGCTGAGTTTTCCAGAAAAGACATTTTAAACCACATTCCCCGTTCACCTAGCATATCCCCATGATCTGAAGTGAAAACAACGATGGTGTTGTCTGCAAAACCCGACTCCTCCAGCGCATCCAGCAAAGACTTAACCTTATCATCAATGGCAGAAATGGAACCGTAGTAAGCATGACGTGCGTTTCGAACGGCATCCTCATCCAGTTCTACATCACTTGCGCCATAGCCATAACGAAGCCGAGCAGATAACGGGTCTTCATTTATTTCCGCAAGGGACACTTTTGGCAAATCTATATTTTCATGTTCGTATAGGTCCCAGTGCTCCTTTCTGCAAAGATAGGGATCGTGCGGCTGAATCATGGAAACAGTCATCATAAAAGGTTGGTCGATATCATCACGCGCGCGTTCAAACATAAAACGACGCGCCTTGAATACCGCTTCGTCATCATAATCCATATACATTGACCGAACGCACGGTCCAGCTTTTGTTACTACTTCCATATTGTGGAACCAATCAAGTCGCTGATCAAAACGATCCCACTCTGGGTGCCAGGTAAAATCTGCGGGGTATACATCTGTGGTTAATCGCTCACCGAATCCGTGCAACTGATCAGGCCCAACAAAATGCATTTTCCCACTTAGACAGGTGTGATAACCCACAGACTGAAGATAGTGAGCAAAAGTTGGCACTTCCGATGAGAATTCAACGGCGTTATCCCATGCAGCGATTTTTGATGGCAGACGTCCACTCATCATTACAAATCGGGAAGGTGCGCATAAAGGTGAGTTTGCGTAAGCTGAATCAAACACCACACCCTCATTGGCAAGTCGATCGATTGCTGGGGTTTTAACTAGCGGATGTCCGTAACTCGACAAAAACTGTGGAGCAAGCTGATCGGCCATGATCAACAAGATATTAGGCTGACGGCTGGTTGCACTCATTTGCTTCCTCTTTTATTAATAATTGCGGATCATCAAAACCAGAATAATATATACAGAGTTTCGCATCAAAACTTAACGCTAAACGGAATTTTTCACCGCATTCGTATGTTATGAATAAAACGATCATTTGGTCAAACCATAAAACATAGTTTATATTGCGAAGCATAAATCAAACATTCTCTAAACGATACAACACACGGTAATACTATGTTCAAAAACGCAATTGTTCGAAAGCCTTGTCCCAGCATGGTTAATGGGTTGCGTGATCAGGATCATGGAGACCCTGATTTTGAACTTGCAGTAAAGCAACACACAGACTACTGCAGTGCGCTACGTCAATGCGGCCTGGAAATTACAGAGCTAGAATCTATGAATCAATTTCCCGATTCCGTATTCATCGAGGATAACGCCGTCTTAACTCGAAAATGTGCCATTGTCGCCCGCCCTGGTGCCGACAGTCGTCGCAACGAGACCGAAGGCCTCGTTGAATTGCTTTCTTGCCTTTATGAATCAGTCTACGAAATAACCGCTCCGGGAACGCTAGATGGTGGCGATGTAATGATGGTCGGCGATTATTATTATATCGGTCTTTCAGAACGAACTAATTTAGAGGGTGCACGCCAGTTTATTGAATTTTTAAAACAACATGATATGGACGGAGACACCATTCAACTTGAAGCCGGATTGCACTTAAAATCAAGTGTATCCTATCTCGAACACAACCAAATCGTTGTAACCGAGCCATTAACCAACCATCCTCTTCTATCTGAATTCGAAAAAATTATTATAGAATCGGAAGAAGCCTACGCCGCAAACAGCGTATGGATTAACGACAGCATTTTAGTGCCCAGCGGATTCCCACAAAGCGCTTCAGCCATATCAGAATCTGGATTATCGATAATAGAGCTAGATACGAGTGAATTTAGAAAACTCGATGGAGGCCTTAGTTGCCTATCATTACGTTTTTAAGAATATAGTTAACCGAATATGCAAAATTGGTATAAGCCAGCAACCTCCTTAGAAAATATCAGTGACGCTTAGCCAAACAAATTTCCTTACCCTCAATAAGAATCTGGAGTTTCGATGACAACGGCCCAACCGAACGTACTATTTATTCAATGCGATCAGTTAACCGCACGATTTTTAGGTGCTTATGGAAATCCGATTGCGAAAACCCCATTTATCGATCAACTCGGCAAACAGGGAACTGTATTCGAAAGCGCTTATACCAATTTCCCCTTATGCGCTCCCTCCCGTTTTTCAATGTTATCCGGAATGTTGGCCTCACGCATAGGTGCTTATGATAATGGAGCTGAATTCCCGTCAAGCATTCCTACCGTGGCTCATTACATGCGATCCTTGGGTTATCAAACTTCGTTAATAGGGAAAATGCATTTTGTAGGAAGTGATCAACTACACGGGTTTGAAGAACGACTCACCACAGACATCTACCCGGCAGACTTCAATTGGACCGGCGATTGGACAGAAGTAACACCTAAATTCGCTAACGATCCACGTACTTTCTCCCAAGCAGGTGTTTGTACACGTAACGTACAACTAGATTACGACGAAGAAGTAAGCCACCGCGCCTGTCGCAAGCTCTATGATTTGGCACGAAAAGAAGACCCTCGTCCGTTTTTTAGTTTGGTGTCATTCACACATCCCCATGATCCATACCAATGCACTCAGGAGTATTGGGATAAATATGACCACAGCGAAATCGACATGCCGAAAACCGGCAGGATTGCGGACGATGAACTTGATCCCTACAGCATACGTTTACGTAAACTAAGTGGGCTCGATCGATATGCCGCCACCGATTCAGAAATTAGACGTGCACGTCATGCGTACTATGGATCAATAAGTTTTCTCGATGATCAAATCGGAAAGCTATTAGGTGTGCTTAAAACCACCGGTCTAGATAGCAATACAGTAATCGTCTTTACCACAGACCATGGCGACAACATGGGCGAACGCGGGCTCTGGTACAAAAAGAATTTTTATGAAGATTCGTGCCGTATACCACTCATAGTCAGTGTTCCCGGCATATCTCCGAATAGACAACTAACACCAGTTTCTCTAGTCGACTTATTACCTACACTTATTGAAGTTACAAAGCATGATGCCGAAAAAATACTAGTCGAGCCATCTGACGGGGAGAACTTACTGCCGTTAATGACGGGGCGAGAGGAACAACGTACCGTTTTCTCCGAAATTCTTGCAGAAGGCGCCAGCTCTCCATTGATTATGATTCGTAAGGGCAACCTGAAATATATTTATAGCGGATGCGATCCGGAATTGTTATACGACCTGCAAGACGATCCATGTGAGCTCAATAATATTGCACAGACACCCGAAAGCTCTAGTATTGTTGAAGCATTTCGCGCCGAGATTCATAAACGTTGGGATATAGATAACCTAACCAAGGACATTATCCGAAGTCAAAAACGGCGCCTCTTTCTTCGAGAAACTCTGGCCATTGGCACACGTATTGAATGGGACTATGAACCTCGAGATCAAGCAGCCGACCGCTGTTTACGAGCCGGTGGCGTGTATAACAATTGGGCATACGATGATGTTCTTGATCTGGACAACACCATAGGACTCGATGAATAAACCCCTGCACCCAGTTCTTTATTCCTTCAGACGTTGCCCTTATGCTATGCGGGCAAGGCTTGCTATCGCAAGTGCAGGAATTCGCTGTGAGCTACGCGAGATCGTTCTGAAGGATAAGGCACCTGAGTTTTTGCATACCTCGCCGAAGGGTACCGTTCCCGTATTGGTAAACCATAGCGCGGTCATCGAGGAAAGCATCGAGATCATGCAATGGGCGCTCGAGCAGAACGACCCTGAGCTATGGCTAGACATGCCCCCCGGAGAGAAATTACTAATTGATCAGGCAGATCAAGAATTCAAATCAGCACTAGACCGATATAAATATTCAAATCGGTTCGATGAAGTCGAAACTATTAAAGAACGTTCTATCTGTTTCTCCTTCCTCAAAAAACTGGAAGCTAAACTAAAAAAGCAACGTTATTTAGCTGGAAGTACGTTCAAAATAACAGATGCCGCAATAGTGGTCTTCGTGCGGCAATTCGCCTTTGTAGATAAGGACTGGTTCGATCTACAGCAAATTCCTAATGTGCAACGATGGCTTGACGAGTTTTTACATTCCGAGCGTTTTACTATCATGATGGCTAAATACCAAAAATGGGTAAGCAATGCCCTGCCCGTGTACTTTCCCTGACACTACCCCTGCCTAAAGAAAATGAATAACGAATTACAAATCCTTTTCCTTTCTAACAGAAAGAAATATAACAACCCGATCAAATAATCTTCAATAGACTGTGTTTACGGTACAATACATAATCACATAAAACTCATATATAAATCTCAATGCAACGTCGTCTTGCCGCAATTCTAGCCGCTGACATGGTGGGTTATTCACGCTTAATGGGCGTAGATGAGGAAGGCACTCATCGGAGACAATCTCTATTATTGGATGAAACACTTCTACCGCTTTTTCAGACTCATCAAGGACACATTGTAAAAACCACCGGCGATGGAGTTCTGGTTGAGTTTTCTGCGGTTACAGATGCGGTTGTCTGTGCATTAGAAATTCAGAAGTCAGTAACCAACATTGAACAATCTCGACATATCGAACAACGGATCGAGTATCGAATTGGAATTAACCTAGGCGATATCATTATCGATAATGATGATATTTTTGTTGATGGGGTGAATATCGCATCCCGCCTCGAAGGGCTAGCCAAACCCGGTGAGATCTGTATTTCCGACTCAGTAAACTCCAGTATTCGTAATAAGCTCGATATAGAATTTGAAGATTATGGCGAACAGTATTTAAAAAATATTTCCGAACCCATTCGAGTTTGGCATTATCGAAAAGATTCCAGTGCCCAACAAACACAAAATTTTGATTCGACGACAAAACACCCAGAACTTCCACAGAAACCATCCGTAGCTGTCCTACCATTTACCAACATGTCTGGTGATGCTGAACAAGAACATTTCGCCGATGGTATGGCAGAGGATATTATTACCGAACTTTCCAGAATGCCCTGGTTTTACGTAATCGCTCGTAATTCAACCTTTACCTATAAGGGCAAGGCTGTCGACGTAAAAACGGTAGGTCGTGAACTGGGCGTAGCGTATGTGCTTGAAGGCAGTGTGCGACGCGCCGGAAATCGATTGCGTATCACGGCTCAGCTAATAGATGCCTTAACCAACAATCATGTTTGGGCAGATCGCTACGACCGCGAGGTCACTGATTTGTTTGATATACAAGATGAAATTACGACCGCTATCACTGGAGCTGTGGCACCGGAGTTTATCTCTGCTGAAATTCAAAAGGCCAATCATAAATCTCCTGACCAATTAGGTGCCTGGGAGACGGTGATGAAAGGTCGTGCGCTACTTTGGAAAATGAATCGCCTGGATAATGAGCAAGCCAAAAAATTGTTCGAACGTGCAATACATATTTCCCCGGGAAAACAATTCGGTCTAACTGATTTAAGCCTTGTTTACTGCCAACAACATTTCTATAACTGGGGAGAAATAGACGAAGACCCGTTTAGTTTGATGGTGACTACAGCGCGTCGTGCAGTAGATGCAAACAATGGTGACCCTCTAGCATGGACAATATACGCCTGGGCCGTTCTCTTTTCGAAAGACTGGGATGAGGCCATGATTGCCATAAATCGCGCGATCAAACAAAGTCCGAACTTTGCTCCAGCAATCGGTGTTAAAGCAGCAATTCTCGCATGTAACGACGAGCCAGATCACGCAATTACAGTAGTGCAGGATGCTATTCGACGAAGCCCTTATGATAGTTTTATGCCCTATTGGCTATTGGCCACATTCTGGGCTTACCACTCTCTACAAGATTACGAATCGGGATTGAAGCTTTGTAGCGAGGGGCATTGAATTTCACCCAAAAACCCAACTTTCCTCCGTCAATTAGTTGTATGTCACTACATGCTTGGGAATCAGAGTAGTTGCGATGAAGCCATACGTCAGTATCTATCTGTAGAACCTACGGCAACAGCCTTCGACTCCTACCGAATACCTTCACGAAACAAGGAACAACTCGAACGCTATGTTCGAATTCTGGAGGACGCCGGTATGCCATCAGGTCGGCCCATCAGTTAGCCAAGAATAATCTCTTGCTCATTAACCGAGTTTATATTCACCGCTAATTAAATCGGCTGCCGCCTCGCCAATCATCATTACTGTATTACAAATGTTAACGCTAACCATGTCTGGAAAGACCGATGCATCAGCAATACGTAATCCATCGATCCCCTTAACCTTTAGATCTGGCGTGACAACAGTATCCGCATCCCTAGCACGACCCATTTTGCATGTGCCAGCAGGATGATAAACCGTCTCGCAAGTGCCGCGAATATAAGCCTCCAAATCCTGGTCAGACATTACTTCTAAACCGGGTGTTATTTCACGCTTGAAATAGGATTTCAACGAGCCTGAATTCCCAATTTCTCGGGCAATACGTAACGCTCCCAGCATAGTTCTAATATCGTAGTCTTCAGGATCAGAAAAATAATTTAAGTTAATTTCCGGGGCAACTCCGATTTGTGGACTTTTCAATTTTACACTTCCACGACTCCGCGGCCGAGCGACATTTGGTGCGATTTTTACGCCATGGGCAACATGCTTAAAACTATTTCCAGATACATATTTTTCACGCAGGCGTAAAATAAAATGAAACAATATATCGGGGTCTCCACACTGTTGATCTAAGCGCATTAACACCGTTGATTCACAAGGAGTCAAATTCCATGCAGGTGACTCTTGATAGAGTTCAAAAGTTATATTAGCGGCGACGTGGTCCATTAGGTTGGCTCCAACACCGGGTAAATCATGAACCACATCAATATCCATGTCGCGTAAATGCTGTGCGGGTCCTATACCTGACAACATAAGAATTTGTGGTGTATTAACGCTTCCTGCGGATAGAATAGTTTCACGTCTAACCGCAATGCGACCAAGATCTGTGTTAGCCGCGAACACCTTGCTATTATCCACAACTAGGCTTTGCACATGACAGTTTGTAATCACCTGCAGGTTTTCAGGCAATTTATTTAATGGATGTAAATAACAGACAGAACTAGATTGTCGCAATCGACCCTCAACATTAAGCGGAAACCATCCCGTTCCGTTGCCCGGGTTTTGGCGAAAGTCTTTTTCTGCAATTCCCATTCGTTTTGCAGCATCGATAAATGCCTGACTTAGAACAGTACCTATGGGCGAGGATTCAACACGAATTTGCTGATCTAAGCGTTGTAAACAACGTTCCATCCATTGTGTGGACCAATTATCGGCCCCGGCCATTCTCCATCGTTCAAGATCCCCAGCAAGTGGCGCAAGGAACGCACAATCGTTATGATTCGCACAGCCACCTAACATTTTCGCACGAGCATAATCAATTGAAAAACCACCACCGTTTTCTACTGTTTGAGCGACGTAACTCCAGTCGTAATGTTCATCCTGTTGATCAAGACAATCTAAGTACAGCGCTGCCTCATCACCCTCGTCGTTTCGACCTGCCTCCAGTAAAATGACTTTTCCTTGAGTTCGCTCGGCAAGTCTTTTTGCAACAATACATCCGGCAGCACCGCCACCGATAATCAAATAATCACAGCCCGTTATAGCGTTCAATCATTCAACTCCATAAGTATTGCAACCCGATGAATTGTTTCGATCTGCTCTATTGAGTTGATCATTTGCGCCCGTTGCTCCGCAGTCAATAACGCCATGGAATTCTCAGCAAAAACCAACTCCAGTTCAATCTCCCCAGCATGATAATGGATGACCATTCGAATGGGTCTACAGTTACCAACGAGTGGCTCTATTGCCATATACACGTGTGATTCAAGTTCGGTGCGTAGAGGTAGATGCGCAGACGGTTTCTCTGCTTCATCATCTTCGCTATCCACATGAATTACCGCATCACTTACGTGGGGTAATTGTTTACGTAACGACTTATAAACTTCATCACCAATTCGATGCCCCTCAGACACACTAATTTTAGGCGCAACATGAATATGCATATCAGCCAAAACACTGGATCCCATTCTTCGTGTGCGTAAATCATGTACATCGGTGACACCATCCACCTGTTTTGCAACAGACATTATTTGAATCAACTGATTTTCATTTAGTCCGGTATCAACTAACTCCTGTATTCCCTCATGGCCAATCTCCCACGCAATTTTAACAATTAATGCGGCGACCAGTAGCGCTCCAACGGTGTCAGCCCAGGGAATACCGGCAATAGAACCTCCTACCGCCAATAAAACCACGAACGAAGAGAATGCATCACTTCGTGAATGCCATGCATTCGCCAGTAATAGCTTCGACTGAATCTGCTTAGCCGCTCGTGCGGTATAACGATAGATTCCCTCCTTAGCGAACATCGAGACTGCAGCAACAAATATTGCCAAAAAACCAGGCGTGGACTGTGATTGAAGATCAAACAATCGCATTACCGAATCATAGGCAATACCTATTGCAACAAGAATCATGAGTGTTGCTAGCACTACAGCAGCAAACGTTTGTATACGATCATGACCATAAGGGTGATTATCATCTGCCACGCTCAGCTTATTCCGAGACACCAAGATCACAAGAGCGTCAGTACCAAGATCCGAAAGAGAATGAATACCGTCGGCTACCAATGCGTGAGAATTCGCCATGATGCCGGTGATAATCTTCGCAATACCTAAAACACCATCGATTACTGCACCAATTAACGTAACTTTACGAATAATTCGGTTTTCTTCAATTTTCTGTGCGCTCATGACGCAACAGGTCCCGGTAAAGTCTCACCAGACGATAAACCAAGCATAGCAATAACCTGACGATTGGATGAATCACCATCAAATGGTTCCAGCTCAATTTTCCGTAATCTTTCTCGTCCTTCAATGTACTGATCTTGACCACTCAATTGCTCATTAATCATAGTATCTAAAGACTCAAAACTTTCAGCTAATGCAACACCACCACTTTCGACAATAGGCCTGTAATGGTCCAAATCATACCAGCGCTTTACACTTTCATTATAAGCTCTGGTCAAATACCCATCGAAGCCGATATTAATGATAGGCTTATCAAACGCCGCAGCATCAATTGTTATAGAGCCTTGAGTCGCAACAACAATATCAGCATGCAAAATAGAATTAATCATCATTTCTAAGGCGCCCATTTGGGCAGGCATTAATGTCACACAAGAAAACTCTGCGGCCTTTTGATATCGCGCCGCCCATCGCAGGTCTTGTGGATGTGGACGAATCAATAACTGAACTGAGTTTCCGTATTTTCCAACTAAAATCTGATCAGCAATATATTCAACAACACCGGGTTCATGAGCTCCTAACCGTTCAGAATTTCCGGCAAACAGAATGACTTTATGATCAACCGGCACTCCGATACTTTTTAAAAAATGTTTACGTTCTTGGCGTAAGGAACGGTCGAAATAACTATCCATCTGTGGCCAACCGACCACATCAATAATGTCTTCTTCATAACCATGATAACGAACTAATTCTTGTTTCATTATTTGGTTATTAACGATTAGTTTTTTACACCCTGGACAGATCGGACCCTTGGTGGTAGGTCGATCCCAACTGCCAATTACACCCACATAGGATATTTTTCGTTTCCTAGCGCACACAGAATAATCACGATAAATCTCGTTTTGAGTATGCCAGAAAACTAACTTCTCAATCTTGATTTCTTCAAAAAAGTCTTCAATTCTCGGATCCGAAACTTGATGGGTTGAGTAGAAAAATGAATAGCATAAACGATACAGCCTATGGCTATTAGCAAACGGGAAACCAAATCTACGACTTACATAATTTCCAGCCAAAATTTCCCGCTGCCGTCGCTTCGCATTCATTTGTCGTTTAAATTTATGCGCATAGAAACCCTGAATATGGTTAAAGCGATAGGCTATATTTGCGAAACCTAAGCCACACCACCGGCTCAGTCGAACTGAAATGGCTCGGCTAATTTGCTTAACGAAACTAGATGACCGAGCACCTGAAGAGGGCTTATAAATACTACGCCATTCAACATATTCAGGTAAAACTGACTTATCAGCCGGGTTGGAACTCAAAACAAAAATATGAGAATAAACCCCAGAATCAACCGAGTGTTTTACCAATTCCAACACAGAACTATTGGTAATGGCACGAAACGACATTGAATTTGGAGATAGCAATACAACAGCTCCGCGATTTGTAGTGTTTGACATCAAAATTAATACCGTAAATATTATTTCGCTATTGTAATGGACTTAACCGTACTTAGGTTCTCGCTTGACCAAAATCCAACACTATATTTCTCTTATTATCAGTTCAGAAGGCTTATTGTCCGGTTAACTATCAATTTAAATTTGACGAATACCGTTACCAAGATTAGACTGATATTTAGCAGCAGCTCATCGAGACCGGCGGAGGGAAGGGCCCAGTGATGCCGGGGCAACCTGCGAAGTTAACCACTTCGAAAAGGTGCCAACTCCCTCGATAGATCGTATTTTACAATGCGCTATCGAGAGATGGGGATTTACGCAACATCAACTAAAAACTGATGAAGGGCGTAGTAGCAACTTTGTGATCTAAACTCATAAAGTTCCCGATGATTTGCTATTTATATAGATTATCATTCGGAGACCACACCAACATGTCCAAACTCGAACAACTACTGTCCGCCAAGGGATACTTACTAGCTGACGGCGCAACCGGTACAAACCTGTTCGAAATGGGTCTGCAAACCGGTGACTCACCCGAACCCTGGAACACAGATCATCCAGACCGCATAACCCAGTTACATCAGGGTTTTATCGATGCTGGTTCAGATATCATTCTGACCAATAGCTTTGGCGGTAATTTTTATCGACTTAAGCTTCACAACTGTGAATCCAAAGTTCAGGAATACAACGTTAATGCAGGGAAAATTGCTCGCGCTGCCGCAGATGCAGCAGATCGACCCGTTCTGGTTGCCGGCTCAATGGGCCCCACTGGAGAACTATTTCAACCCATGGGCGACCTTACCATGGCAGCAGCAACAGCTGCGTTCACCGAACAGGCACAGGCGTTAGCAAGCGGTGGAGTGGATATGTTGTGGGTGGAAACTATGTCGTCCAAAGAAGAGGTGATTGCGGCGCTTGCAGGGGCCAGCACAACCAACCTGCCTATTGTATGCACATTAAGCTTTGATACTAACGGCAGCACAATGATGGGGTTATCCCCCTCAGAGTTTGCCGAAATGTCTCGAAGCATAACCGTTCGACCTCATGCCTATGGTGCGAATTGTGGACTTGGACCAGCGGAAACCATTTGCGGCATTCTTAATCTGTCTAACGCAGCCAAACCCGGTGATGTTCTTGTGGCTAAAGGAAATTGCGGAATTCCGGAATACATCGACGGAGTAATTAGCTATGCGGGAGAACCAGAATTAATGGGCCGTTATGCCTGTTTAGCCTATGATTCAGGCGCACGAATTATCGGCGGATGCTGTGGCACAACATATGAACATGTCAGGGTTATGCGGCAGGCGTTGGATAAGCATACCTCCATCGGTAGACCAGATACCCAATCAGTAACATTAGAACTGGGAGAAATTAGCACTGGTGGACGCGCCTTTCTGGAAGGTAAAATGAATGCAGATACCATTGCTGTTGGTAGAAAAACCGGTAACCGACGGAGACGTCGAACCAACTAACACCAGTATTTAATAACAAACTCCGATTGCAGATATAAATATGACACGAGCTCCGATTAGTTTCGACTTTAATAATTCAAGAGTACTTATTACCGGCGCCACATCCGGTATTGGCAAAGCCGTAGCCCTTGCTTTTGCAAAAGCAGGGGCACAAACAGTTACTACGGGCCGGAGCAGCCAACGTGGAGAAGAGTTGTGTAGCGAAATTTCAGAAATTGGTCAACAAACACGGTTTCTGGAAGGAGATTTGACCAATGCCGAATTCTGCGAGAATCTGGTTGCTAGAGCTGAACAGCACCTAGGGGGTATTGACATTATAGTCAACTGCGCCGGTATCATTTTTCATGCCAACGCCGAGCAAACAACCGACGAACAATGGCTAGACACTATGGCTATTAACGTTAACGCTACTTTTTACGTATGCCGCGCAGCGCTAAAGAGGATGAAAAAACAGGGAGGTGTCATTCTTAATATCGCATCAGATGCAGGCTTGTCCGCTAGCTCCGGACTATGCGCATACAATACGAGTAAGGGTGCCGTCATACAAATGTCACGCTCTATGGCCAGAGATTACGGAAAACACAATATTCGTGTAATTCCTATTTGCCCGGGTGATGTAGATACACCAATGCTACGGGACGAATTTGTGCAGAGAAATATTTCTGCCCAAGCCGGGCTTGCAGATTCCGCTCAAGGTGTGCCTCTCAATCGTGTTTGTACGGCCGAAGAAATCGCCTCTTTAGTGCTTTACGCGGCAAGCGATGAAGCCGGATTCATGAGTGGTTTCCCGTTGGTTATCGACGCAGCAAATCGGGCTTAAATAAAAAGTTCCTAAACACCTGTGTATAGACCGGAACATTGAACCCCGGAGTCCGGTCTAACAACCAGCAAGGCGATACCCAAGAAAAACTGCTGAATTCTTTCTCTAACAGTCTATTAGCATCTGGTAATGGGCCGTTATAGTGCAGTAAAAACCACTTCTGTCGCTGCCCGATATACATACGATCATCCTTTATCTGTGGTTTCGGAAAAAGATAACAAATCCATTCATTGTGCTCACGAACAATTGGAACATCGGACAGTGTAAGCCCTGTTTCTTCCAACAACTCACGCTCCAAAGCTTCTTCTGGTGTTTCACCGATCGCAATACCACCTTGTGGCATGAGCCACTCGCCTGGATAGTAAAATGCCTCGCCGGCCAAAATTTTGCGTTCCGTATTGATGATCACGATTCCGACATTGTTACGATAATCGTCATCGGCACCAGTTAAATTCGACATTACTCATGAGCTATTATAAAGAGATAGTACGAACTTTACGCACAAATCAAATCCAAAACCAGTGCACAATAACGTACTATCTCTACTCGAGCTAAAAACCATTTTCAGTTCTTCGGATTTAACGTTAAAAATATTTAGAGTCACAAACATGGCATACAAACGCATGGTAGTTGAAATAGGCATGGGTACTGATCTACAAGGTGCCGACTACACCAAAGCCGCGATAAGAGCATTAAAAGACGCTCTTTGGCATAACTCATTAACTGTCGCGCCCGCACTTGGTTTACCGCGGGAATCTATGATGGTTGAAATTTCCATCGGTGTGGCCAAACCAGAACTTGTCGATACACAGCAAGTACAAGCAGTTCTACCTTATGGCTCCTCCACTATTGATGTTGTGGAAGGGGGACTGGATATCGTTAGCGATTGCGGCACGAAAACAACCGTTATCGCGAATGCGGCAGCGGTTGTTTATCTAAATATCGCTGAGGCAAGTGGCGCCCAAGCAACAGGAGAGGTGATTTAATGGCCATCCAACGCATTATTCTTGAAATGGGCACTGGTAATGATTTGTACGGTGAAGACTATACAAAAGCCGCTATAAGAGCTGTGCAAGATGCTCTGCACCATAGTTCGATAACATTATTTCGTTCTCTCGGCATTGATCGGGATTCGATGATGGTTGAGGTCACCATTGGTGTACAAAAACCGGATCAGGTAAATATTCATGAAGTAGCGAAACAAATACCCTTTGGCACAGTGATCGTTAATACTGCTAAAGGTGGTCTTAATATCAATGATGCAGAAAACGATATCGTAACGGTAATAGCCAGTGCTGCAGTAGCGGCCCGCCTAGATATACCTAAAGGAAAATATATTGCTGGCCCACCTGCGTCTTAATTCATTCTACTGCTCGTCAGGATGCTCGTCAGGACACCCAGTGGTGTTTTCATTAGCGAGAAAACTTTAAAAAGCAATTTAGCTAACTGATAAACCGCCATTCAGATTATTGGCTGGCCTTGGGATACAATGGAAAAATGTTATTTAATTCAATAATCGTGTATTGCCTCTACGATCACGGCAACTCCGGAGCTACCCCATGAAACGAACTCCTATAGCAAAATTCGACAACCTTTTTGATCGAAAACCTGAGTATGCGTTAGTCGGTGAAGTCGACTTAGTAGTTGTGCGTTGGGACGATGATGTATCCGTTTTCTATGGGCGTTGTTTACATCGCGGCGCATTAATGTCCGATGGTTACGTACGTGGAAATAATTTAATCTGCGGAGTTCATGATTGGGATTATCGACTGGATACAGGTGTGTCGGAGTACGCTAACGAAGAAAAACTAAAACGTTTTTCTTGTTGGCTAGAAGATGGAGAAGTCCAAGTAGATGCAGACGAAATATTTCAATGGTCTCAAGATAATCCACAACCCTTTAACCGGAAGAGCTATCTTGGATTATACGCCGATACCGGCCACGGTACCGCAGAAGAACCACACAACGGGTTGATCCGTCACTACGCTAGATTTGGACTAAAGAAAACCGGACATCATGGACAAGTCGATGCCATGGGCGTTCCGCGTGACGAACTACCAACATGGGATGATATCCAAATTATCACCGCCCAACTACATAAACCACCGTTGCTAGATGACGACACAGTGGGAACTGAAGTGGTAATAGGCCCTAATGCTAAAAAGCCGCTAACCCTGAAAATTCCCCTGTTTGTTTCCGATATGAGTTTCGGGGCACTATCAGAGCCTTCAAAGAGAGCCTTAGCGGCAGGCGCCGAGATGGCCGGAACCGGCATTTGTTCGGGAGAAGGTGGAATGTTACCGGAAGAACAGGAAGAAAACAGCCGATATTTTTACGAGTTGGCATCAGCACGTTTTGGCTTCTCGTGGGATAAACTCGACAAGGTGCAGGCGTTTCATTTTAAGGGTGGTCAGGGCGCGAAGACAGGCACCGGTGGACATCTTCCGGGAGAAAAAGTGAAAGGCAAAATTGCTGAAGTACGTGAATTACAAGAAGGACAGCCCGCGGTTTCGCCACCTCGTTTTCCAGACTGGACAGACGTGTCTCAAATAAGAGACTTTGCCGATCAAGTTAGAGAACGAACCGGCGGCATACCGATAGGTTATAAACTATCTGCACAACATATCGAAAAAGACATAGATGCAGCACTAGATGTTGGTGTTGATTATATTATCCTTGATGGACGAGGCGGCGGAACGGGCGCCGCACCGATCATATTTCGAGATAATATTTCCGTACCCACAATCCCTGCTTTAGCTCGAGCACGTAGGCATCTTGATCAGCGCGGAAGACAAGATATCAGCCTCGTTATTACCGGTGGACTGCGAAAACCTGGGGATTTTGTTAAGGCATTAGCAATGGGAGCTGATGCTATCGCCCTATCCAATTCTGCAATGCAGGCAATTGGCTGTATTGCAATGCGTGCATGTCATACCAACAACTGTCCGGTTGGTATTGCGAGTCAAAAGCCACATTTAGCATCTCGTATTGTTGTTGAAAAATCAGCAAAACAACTTGCAAATTTTTTCACCGCATCGACAGAACTAATGCAGGTAATGGCGCGCGCCTGCGGACACGATCATCTATCAAAACTTTGCCTCAACGATTTGACTACATGGAAAAAAGAGATGGCAGATCTATCCGGTGTCAGTTTTGGCGGACTTAAATGATCAGCGCTGAGACCATTATAGACTTCCTTGAAATCTGGGGAACAATAGGCCTTACCACTGCGGTGATTTTTCTCACCGTGGGTATTGATCGAATTGACGATGACGCTCGTGGCGCTTATGTTTTTCGCATTTTACTAATTCCCGGCATCATACTAATTTGGCCTATGGTACTGCTGCGTTGGATAACTCTCGAGCTAGGCAGTGACCACCCACACTCACGCCATCAGCCGCCAAGAAACGCTCACCTAACAATGTGGGCAGTACTGGCCGTAATAATCATATTAGTTTTTAGTTTGGCAATTTTTTTTCGGTCCGAAGCTCCTACAAACTTCATCCCAACTAAAATCTCATCTAACACGGTCGCAGAATAATGAGTGTTAAATACATACCGGTACAGTGGAATCGGAACAAGTGGTTCTACGATGGAGTTCTGGCCGTTGCTGTTTTAGTTTTCTTAGCCTTTTTCCTTTTTCTGACCCCCGAACTCCTTAATCACGAACGACAGGCCGACAAATCAATTCAAAATGCACGAGCATTTGGATTATGTGCATTTTTGATGCTAACGGTTATTCTTTGCATCGGACCATTGGCTAGATTAGATAGACGATTCTTACCCCTGCTCTACAACAGACGTCATTTTGGAGTTATGACCGTATTTGTGGCACTTACACACGCAGGTTATATCGTTAACTGGTATTTTAATTTCTCCCATGTGGATAAGTTTCAAGCCGTATTATCATCAAATCTAAGTTTTACTCAACTGATTGGATTTCCGTTTGAAATTTTAGGAGTTTTTTCACTACTAGTTCTATTACTGTTATCAACGACTAGTCACGACTTTTGGATAAAATTTCTAACCGCACCTGTTTGGAAGCGTCTTCACTATCTCATTTATCCGGCGTATGCGGCTCTAGTAGGACATATTGCACTGGGTATATTGCAGGACAACCATCAGCCTGCACTTATGTGGTTCTTTGTTATAAGTGTTGGCACAGTAATATTTCTACATTTATTTACAGCATTTAAGGAGACTTTTTCTGGAGACAAGGAAACGGTAATGATGGACGATTGGAACAAAGAAGATGGTGATTATTGGGAAGCTGTATGCAAACCAGAAGAAATTGCAGAAGGCTTTGCCAGAATTGCAAAACTCTCAAACGGGGATCGTGTAGCGGTTTTTAAACATCAAGGAAAGCTTTCCGCCATATCAAATGCCTGCGCTCATCAAAATGGACCACTCGGCGAAGGTAAAATCATCCAATGTCTTGTAACCTGTCCTTGGCACGGGTTTCAATACGACCTCACCAATGGAAGATCACCTGCTCCATTTACAGAAAAAGTACCAACCTATAACTTAGTTATTACAAACGGTACTGTGCGCGTCAACCCTCAGGCCAATCCCCCTGGCACTTTCGTAGAACCGGTCATCGTCAATACTATCGATGGACAGGCAACACTATGAATTCACATAAAAAACCCTTTTTCGTCGGGTATTTAAAACCACCACGCCAGTTATTCGTTTTCTTGATAATCTGCTCAGTGGGCTTAATCATCGGATTTGGGTTAGCCAGCTACTTAACCGGTGCAGCGCAGAATGATCCAGGTGATGGGCGATATCGCTACGACCTTAAACGCCAAAACCTTACCGGTTTTTTTGAACTATTGCCGTACCCACTGTTTCATGTCACACAGGGAAGCGCACATATTCCTGTCGGCCATACGTTGATGCTGACCCGTGGCGGTAAAAGAGGGTTAAATAAGACAAATAAAGCACTCGCAGGCAAACTCGTTACCTTAAAAGGTGTTCTCATAAAACGCGGAGGTTTGGATATGCTGCAAGTAATAGGGCAAATAAAGCCTATAGATAATTCGATTGTTGATATTCCGAAAATTACTATTGAAAACCTGGGTCGTTGGAAAATAGCAGGTGAAATATGTGATGGAGAATGTCTTGCTGGTGCTATGCGACCCGGACGAGGTCTCGCTCATAAAGCTTGCGCGAATCTCTGTTTAAGCGGAGGTATACCCCCAGTTTTTGTAGCCAGTGAAAAAGTTCTAAACGAAGAATATTTCCTGATAACGGGCCCCGATAACACACCGTTACCCGATAAATCCAGCGATTATATCGGCCAGTACATTTCACTCGAAGGCGACCTGCAACGACGTGGAAGTTTGGTTGTTTTACGAATGGATCCCGAGTCGGTCAAGAAACTATGATTTTACACAAACTAATCGGACTGTCTGTTATCTCACTTGTAAGCCTTGTGATATTTTATTTATCACGATTTTGGATATTCAAATGGTGGTCGAGAAAAGGACTATTTGAAATAGATTCAATTAAACCGAGCGGCGGACTTCTAGGTCATTGGTTAGCCGGTACGCCTTTTCAACCATTTGAATTACTCATCTGGGCCGGTGGAGTTTTTCTTCTATTAACTTTCTTACAGAAATTATTTCAGAAATTTGATTCCTAACAGAATCGTAGCTATGAGTGATAACAAAAACCGAATGGGTGTTTTTATATGATACAAAAGAAAATTCAGTGGCCAAATGGTGCTCAATGCGCCTGTGCTATTACATTCGACATGGATGCGGACAGCCTCATTCATATTTCAAAGCCAAAAGACAGCCATAGGCGTCTATATCCCATATCGATGGGACAATATGGACCGCATTGCGGCATTCCCCGCATTCTGGATACGTATAAAAGACTTGGCTTAAAACAATCTTTTTTCATTCCCGGATGGTGTATCGACCAATATCCAGAAACAGTAGAAAACATCATTGCAGGCGGTCACGAAATTGGCCATCACGGTTATTTACATGAAGACCCCACTGCACATAGTCATGACGAACAAATCGAATGGTTCGACAAAGCTATGGAAACGCATAACCGGATAGTCGGAAAATCGCCCAGAGGATACCGGGCACCGGTTTACAATATTACGCAGGGTGTTATTGATTTATTGATCGAAAAAAACTTCAAATATGATAGTTCATTGATGGGGGATGATATCCCGTATGTATTGAATACAGCCAATGGTAGTTTAATGGAGATACCCGTCCACTGGGGTACGGATGACTGGCCACCCTTTGCTCATTATGAGGAAATTGGTTATATGATGCCAGTGAAAGCACCGAGTGTTGGACTTCAAGGGTTCTGGGAAGAATTTGATGCCCAATACGAGGCTGGTGGACTTTGGCATGCGATCTGGCACCCGTTCTTGACCGGACGGCTTGCTCGTTGGCAACAAGTAGAACGTTGGTTGGAAGATACACTAACAAATAAGAACGTCTGGTTCGCATCGTTGGAAGAAATAGCGGCCCATGTAAGGGCCGTTCAAAAACAAAAACCTGGTGCTATTCGCGAAGATCAACTGCCGTATTATGAAAGCCCACCACGTCAATGGTCTTAAGTATTTTCAAACAAGGCTATGCTATTTCAAAATGAGCATTGCGTGGTTTGTTGCCACATATCGACGTAATATCTTGTGGGCATGCCGAAAAACAAATAATCAAATCCATTTCGGCACGCATAACAATAGAATCACCTTTCTTCGTAGTTGGTAAATTCGGTTTGATTGTTCCATCTTCTTCAACCGGTGTGTTTTGCCATAGGTTGAAGGGGGATGGGGTCTCCGGTGGCTTGTATCCTTCTGCAACCATAGCTTCCCAAAGATTATCCGTACAATTACGGTGATAGGTTTTACAACCTAATTTCTCGTACCGATATCGATCACATGCTGCGAGTAACGTATCGTGACAACCCTCAGCGCTATCTTCCATAATTTTCAAAATAGGACGGCGTGTATTGGTAACCATAGTATCGCCAGTTTTGGGGGTTACCCGCTCAAAAGCAACTCTGCAATGCTCCATGGACATATACTCAGAGATATTTTTAGCATTAAAAGCCCAACAGTCGACAACCTGAGTACCATGGGTATTTATCACCCGAATAAGCTGGCGTCGTTTTACAAATGTTGCCTTGCCGTAACGTGCCGGAATTAATTGTTTATCACTCATAATTAGATCTCGAATAAAGAGTTGTGAAATTAAAACTGTTGACCGGGCTAAGATAGAAACATTTTCGATCATAGAAACTTGTTCATACGAAAAGTGTTAAATTTACCTAGCTACAGCAAAGAGCTCTTTTTTACAGAGAAAGATTATAAACTTAAGGTTTATCTTATTCCAATTGCTGACATATTTATTATGCGTCAGCTGACCAATCAAGACAACTTTCAACCAAGCAAATGAATTATCTTCATAACGTATCCGAGTTAAAAAACCGCTACTTCGTAATCCGCCATGGAAATAGTTTAGCGAATCAACAAGCACTAGTGGTTAGTTCTCCTCAAATAGGCATCGATAATTATGGCCTAACTTCTTTGGGCCAGACACAGGTGGTCAATTCGCTGCAACTAAACACAACATTACCAGACAACTTTAAAATCATAAGTTCTGATTTTAAACGCGCTAGCGAAACGGCAAAGATTGTTAAACAACATTGTAATTCCCAAAACACAGTCCATTATGACGTTCGACTCAGAGAGCGTTTTTTTGGGGATTATGATGGCGGGCCCAATACAGCATATGAAAAAATCTGGGCACTAGACGAACAAAACGCGGACCAAGTTGTTGCTAATGTTGAATCGGCAAATAATGTAACCCGTCGAGCAACCGAGTTAATTGTAGAGTTAGAGCGAAAACATAACAAAAAGTGCTTCCTGTTAGTATCTCATGGCGATACGCTGCAACTGTTGCAAACAGCGTTTCTCAAACAATCAGCACAAAACCACAGGTCTGTTAAACACTTGGAAACTGCCGAAATTCGCGAACTTATTTTAACTATTATTTGAGCTGGCTATCCTTATTACCGCGGCGATTAAACTGTTGTGAGTTAGTTTCCATCTTATCCATTTCAGTCTGGCATGGAATACAACGGCGAACTCCTGGAAAGGCCTCACGCCTCGCCTGTGGTATTTCAGTTTCACATTCTTCACAATAGATCAGACTTTCACCTTTAGGTAGACGACTCCGCACAAGCTTAACCGCATCCTCTACACTCGCATCAATCTGTTCTTGAACAGCACCGTCTCGCGACCAACCACCAGCCATTTGAAACTCCAATAATATTCATTCAGCACTGGGCTACGGTATCATATTTTGATAACGTTGGTATTTGGGCAGGCATAACGTCAATTCAGATGTACTTTTTTGATCCATCCTAAAATTTCGGGCAGATACAGAACATGAATCATACGCAACAACGAATTGAATTAACCGCAGCACTTCGCTGGGCATCCCGACTCGGGTGGCAATCCGGCATCTGTAATCATTTTAGTCTTGCGGTTGACGAATCAGAAGACGGGCCTGCGGGTATTCTGATCAATCCCCAAGGGTATCAATGGTCTGAATTGACTGCGTCATCCCTCCTTCTTATGGATCAAGCAGGAAAAATAATCGATGGTGAGGGCAGCGTGGAGCGAACCGCTTTCTTCATTCATTTGGGCATCCACAACGCGGAGCCATTGGCTAAATGCGTGCTGCATTCCCATCCTCCGTATACAACAGCAATCATGTGCACAAAGCCCGGTCGACTCGTAAACTGCCATCAAGACAGTCTTATATTCCATAAACGTGTAGCGTATGACGATAATTTTGGTGGGATTGCAAATAGCGAAAATGAAGGTGGTAGGATCGCTTCTACACTTGCGTCAAAGCCAATCGTTCTAATGGCGAATCACGGTGTATCAGTTACTGGAAAATCTGTCGCCCATGCGTTGGATGATTTTTACTATCTTGAATCTGCCGCGAGATTTCAGGTACTGGCGCAATCAACCGGTAATCCGCTTAATATTATTGCTGACGAGGACGCGGACCGTATGGCGCCCGGCTTTGGTACTGATGAAAACCAGATCAAAGGCCATATGGATTCTATTTTGCGTATTTTGACCCGTGAAGAACCGGACTTTACGAATTAGCACATTCGAGCCCGTGCATTGAAAATAAGCGGTAGTTTTCCTCAAATCATCGAACCGGAACTTTCCGGCGCCCCCGCCTTAATTTGCTCCTGGATTGACAGTAATCGGGATACATTATTTGATATGCTCAATACTTCAGGTGCAATTCTGCTTCGCGGGTTTAGTATTTCAGACAACATGACTTTTCGAAAAGTCTGTACGTCAATTACTCCTGATCTTAGAAACTATATCGGTGGTGACTCGCCTCGTGTAGCCATCGACGATCAAATATATACATCTACAGAATACATCAATGATCTAGAAGTATTACTTCACAACGAATTATCTTACGGCGGTTGGTTTCCGAATTTTGTAATGTTCGGCTGTATGCAACCTGCCAATATAGGTGGCGCGACCCATATTGCCGATGGCAGAAAAATCCTAAAAGACTTACCAAAAGATTTGGTCGAAAGATTTTCCCGAAATGATATTACCTACCTCCAGTATTTACCCGACAAAAAACACACATCAGAATATGGAAAGACGTGGCAAGAAACTTTCGAAACAGATAATGCACAACAAGTCAGCGAGCATTTAATCAAATCACAAATCAAATACGAATGGACACCATTTGGACTACGAACACGTGCAACCCGACCGGCTATACAGATTCATCCCCACACCTTAGAAGTTTGTTGGCACAACCAAGCAGATCAATGGCACCGGGAATTAAGCAGTGTTAAAGACTCTGTTTTTAGAGATTCTTCAGACGCATGTGATAAGACTGCTGGTACAAAAACATTTGGCAGCCATGCATGTTTCGGCAATGGAGAGGAAATTTCAGCAGACGATTTACTAAAAATTCGTCAGGTAAGCCAAAAGCATGAAGTCCTTTTTAACTGGCAGAAAGGAGATCTGTTAATTCTCGACAATATACTAACTATGCACGGTCGAAAGCCTTATAGCGGAGAGCGTCGCATAATCGTTGCCATGTCCTGAACAAAATCGATAACAAAAAATTTAATCGCTCAATGCATTATAAAACGGCTATTTTCAGCACTAGGACAATCTATTCAAGACTTTTACAACTGCAGTATTACACCGCAATTGACAACTCCTGCAACCATATGGGCATAACATCTAATAACCATCCCTCTATAACTCGCTCCCAATGAAATAATATGGTTATACCTACAAGCAAAAGCACCGTCCCCATAATAGGTTTGGCATAGGGCATAATTTTCATCAACCCTTGTTTTCGACTGTGCAGTAGTTCTTGAGAGCCGTAGGAAAGAGCCAGAATTATAGTTCCTATACCAAAGCCGAATGCAACCATAACCGCAGTCGCTTCGAACAGCCCGTCTCCGCTTGCCGCTAAGCCAATAGCACCACCTAAAGTAGGACCAATACAAGGAGACCATACCCCGCCAAGCAATAATCCCGTGAAAAACTGACCTTTAAAAACCCCATTATTCTGGTCTAATTTAGTGTTCGCACGGTTGGCAAATGGAGTCGCCAGCTTCGAGACCCAATCCGTTGCGCGCGGAACTAATAAAACCAACCCAAATACAATCATAATAATTGCAGAGATACGGTTTACGAGAACGTCATCCAGTCCTATTAGATGGCCAAAGGCACTTACTCCCACACCTATAACCGTGAAAGACAGAATTAGACCGGCTACTAAATAGAGAGGCCCGACTCGACTATGTTGCAAACTGCTTGCGAGAACAATCGGTAAAAGCGGGAGTACACAAGGATTGAGAAGAGTTAACAATCCCGCTACATATGCCCAAAATAACACCATTAGTAAATAAACCTGACCTTACATTTATTGTCAGTGGTTACATCACCAGTTTATAGAGAGCTTCAATTTCGCTCGATCCAGTTTGCGCCACAACCCGTCCTACTTCTTTTCCACCAGCAAACATTACCAGGGTCGAGCGTCTGGGTATCTTCAAACTCTTTGCAAAATCCGATCTCCCGTATTTGTCCCAATCCACACGCATTACAGTTACGTTTTTGTATGCCGCGTTTTCACTTTGTAAGGATGCAATTGTTCGTTGTTGTGCGCGACATGTTCCACACCAAGAAGCATAGAAATCGACTAATAAAGGCTGACCATTATCAATCGCTGCAGAGTATGCTGCCGGGGTGTAATCTACATGGCCATCAGCGGCGAAACTGGCAAAGGGAAAAGTTAACAATAATAAAATCGCAGGTATAATATGACGTCGTATCATTTCTTAAGTTCCGATGAGTTGTGTTGTATGGATTGAGTCCACATGAATACTATTATTATTTCTTCTTTCTTAGGCAGTACAATTACCGATAAGTTCCTTTATATTTTCAACCGCCAAGCAATGAAGTCTCTAGAAATCGTTTAACAATCCTATCCAATAAATCCCGAGTATCGCAACCTACAAACATAGATGTTATGAAATGATGAAGACAAATTATTGGCACTCGACACCTTCCGGTAAAACACGCAGTCGTGGTTTAGGGCTGGAGTTCAACGGAACACCCGGTATATACAACTCGATTACCGATGTACAAGATGTTGCGGTCGGTTACACAACATTAATATCAGGAGACGGAAAGCTTATTACCGGACGCGGCCCAATCCGAACCGGTGTTACCGCCATATTCCCCCGGCATCAGGATATAACGCCTTGTATGGCTGGCACGTTTAGCTTTAACGGAAATGGAGAGATGTCCGGAACTCTGTGGATAGATGAAGCAGGCGAACTGCAAACCCCGATTACTATCACCAATACTCACTCCTGTGGAGTAACACGAGACGCAACACTGCAATGGATGGCGCAACAAAAAATCGCCAACACTCAGGCATGGGGACTACCCGTATCCGCGGAAACATATGATGGAGACCTAAATGATATCAACGGTTTTCATGTTACTGCGCAACACACATTTGACGCACTGAATTCTGCAGCAGGTGGCCCAATAGAAATGGGTAGTGTGGGTGGTGGTACCGGTATGTGTACCTACGAATTTAAAGCTGGGTCAGCAAGTGCGTCTAGATTAGTTTCTATCGATGGGCAATCGTTTACGCTTGGTGCCTTCGTACAATCGAATTTTGGCTTACGAAACGAATTGGTAATTAACGGTGTACCGGTAGGCAAACATCTAACCAACGACCTGTTTCGATCCAAAGGGATGGGTTCAATAATTGCTATTATCGCAACCGATGCCCCCCTACTCCCTCATCAACTTAAACGACTAGCTCGACGCGTGCCTATGGGGTTAGCGAGAACAGGAACCATTGGACATCATTCGTCCGGAGATATATTTCTCGCTTTTTCAACTGCAAACCGTGATGCCTTATCCGAAGAAGAATCAAAAACCAGAACAATTGAATACCTTCCTGATGCCTATTTAGATAATCTTTTTCTTGCAGTCGCTGAGAGCATTGAAGAAGCGGTTATCGATTCAATGATCGCAAATGAGGATATGACTGGCGCAAACAATTTATGCGTTAGAGCATTACCCCACGATCAACTATTGGAAGTTATGCGAAAATATCACCGCTAGCATGGAACACAGTTCGACTCACGAATCTGTCAAACTTAATGCAACGGTGTATGCATCTTCTCCCAAGAGAAATATTCATCATCGCTTGCATTTATAAAGAAGACAATCGACCAACGAGCGCACTTGATAGATACATTTAACTGCCCTTGTTTTCCTATGACATCATGCCACGCCGGTTTAAATTTTCCTGCGGACGTTTGATAGAGCATCCACGCGGGCATGAACAAGGCCTTTCCTTCCCGATGAATAACTTCCTGTAATCCGTGATGATCACAACAACCGATTCGCAGTCCCGGCGCACTATCAGCAAGAGCTAGGGTACCAAAGCCCTTATCGTAATGCCCCGATGCACCCATCTGCTTGTCACCAGCAGTTGAGTAACTTAAAAACCGCAGAGTGCCATCACGCAACTTCCCGTCATTAAAAACCCGATTCTTATGCTCAGGCAAAAATTTATCAAAGACAGTTAACAATGACTTTTCAATTTCTAAATAGAGTATTGATGCATCGTGAAATAGACGGTCGACTTCCGGAATTTGCTTTATTAGTCTCTGACATTCGGGATGATCCGCCAACTGTGGATGCCAATGAAAAAACTCCTTCGCGTCCTTGTTCAATTCCGAAGTTTTATCTGTATAACCATCAGCACTAGCCCGTGACTTAGTGGCAGGAAAATGCAATCGCCTTTTTGTCTCATTGGGCAAGAGTAAAAATTTAAGAAAATTTTCAGCAATCCGATTTAGTTCGGCTGTGCTCATTTCAAAATCCACAGCTGAATAGTGCTGTTTCAGCAGATCATTGACAAAATCTTCAGTCATAACGATAACAAGCTAACCATCGTGGCGTTGAAGCTATCATTTCGCATTTTACATGGATTCGAAATCTTGTAGCGGAAGTTCGCATTAATTTACAAACTGACTATCTAATACGAGCGTGGCATTCCGAGAACATGCTCGGCAATGTAACTCAGGATTAAATTAGTTGATATTGGAGCAACTTGATACAGCCGAGCTTCACGAAACTTCCGCTCGATATCGTATTCCTCTGCAAAACCAAACCCGCCATGGGTTTGAACACAGGCCTCGGCTGCCGCCCAGGATGCATCGGCCGCAAGCATTTTGGCTAGATTAGCTTCCTCACCTGGATTCTCCCCTGCTTCATACAGTCGAACTGCTTCCTTCAACATCAATTCTGCAGCACGCATTTGAGAATATGCTTTAGCGATTGGAAACTGGACACCCTGATTTTGCCCAATAGGTCGTCCGAAGACAGATCTTTCGGATGCATAGGCAGAGGACTTACTAATAAACCATTTAGCATCACCAATACACTCGGACGCGATTAATATGCGTTCTGCATTCATACCAGAAAGAATGTAACGAAACCCTTTTCCCTCCTCGCCAATGAGACTCGATTTTGGTACACGCATGTTGTCAAAGAATACTTCTGTGGTCGCATGATTCATCATGGTTCGAATGGGTCTGATGCTAAGACTCTTATCGTCACACTCGCGCATATCAACTAACAAAACAGATAGGCCATCTGTTCGCTTTACAACTTGATCTTTTGGTGTAGTCCGACACAGCAACAACATGAGATCGGAATGTTCTGCACGGGATGTCCATATCTTTTGACCATTAACGATATAAGTATCATCCTCAAGTCGAGCAGTGGTTCGTAATGCCGTGGTGTCAGTACCACTGGTGGGTTCCGTAACCCCAAAGGCCTGGAGCCGCACGCTACCGTCAGCTATACCCGGTAAATACTGCTGTTTTTGCGACTCTGAACCGTGTCGCAATACCGTGCCCATTGTATACATCTGCGCATGACATGCGGCCGCATTACAGCCAGACTTATGAATTTCTTCAAGAATCGAAGCACCTGCCGAAATACTCAAGCCGGAGCCACCAAACTCCTCAGGTATTAATGCACCTAGATAACCAGCCTCAGTTAGTGCTGCAACAAACTCTTTTGGATAGGCTTGCTCCCGATCACACTTTCGCCAATATTCGCCAGGGAAATCGGCACACAAGCGAGCAACACTTTCACGAATTTCAGTATGTTCAACATCATAATTCATAGTTTTTTCCTTTGTTAACGCATGATAAACGGGTTAGAAACACTGGTTTTCTGGGCAATCCAGACCGATTTAACCTGCATATATTCTTTAATCCCTTCGATTCCACTTTCACGACCAATACCACTCCGTTTATATCCCCCAAATGGTGAGGTATAGCTCACGGCACGATAGGTATTAACCCATAACGTTCCCACTCGAAGCTTTTCCGACATACGAATAGCGCGTCCAATATCTTGGGTCCACACTCCAGCGGCAAGTCCAAAATCAATATCGTTACCAATGCGAATCGCATCAGCCTCGGTATCAAATGGAATTACACAAAGCAATGGCCCAAACACCTCTTCCTGAGCGATACGCATATCATTACTTACACCGGTAAAGATAGTCGGTTCAACAAACTGCTTACCCCTTGCCCCCGGTCCAGAATAAGGAGAACCACCCAAGACACATGTTGCACCGTCCTGTTTAGCAATTTCAATATAGTCCAGCACTTTTTGATATTGTGGTGCAGTGGTCACAGGTCCAACATGGGTATCCATAGACATAGGATCTCCAATCGTTGCAGAACGAGCCACTTCAACAAGCCGCTCAACAAATTTATCATGAATAGAGCGCTGCACTAGCAAACGGGATCCAGCAATACAGGTTTGTCCAGTAGCTGCGAATATTCCTGAAATAGCGCCCATTACAGCCGCTTCAAAATCGGCATCTTCAAAAACGATATTTGGAGACTTTCCGCCAAGTTCCAACGACACATGCTTAATCTGTCGCGCAGCAGCCTCATAGACCTTCTGACCTGAAACATCTGATCCCGTAAACGCAATAGCCGCAACAGACGGGTGACTTACTATTGATGCACCAACATCAGCTCCAAAGCCGGTAACCACATTGACCACCCCAGCTGGAAAACCAGCCTCTTCAAACAAAGGCATAAATTCCAATGTAGACGCGGATGTAAATTCAGATGGTTTTATAACCGCCGTATTTCCCGCAGCCAATGCCGCAGCCAATTTCCAGGCAAGCAATAACAAGGGTGAATTCCAGGGAGTAATCATGCCAACAACACCCAGTGGTTCATAGCGGGTAAAGTTTAATACCCCGGCCTTATCGCTAGGTATAACCGATCCCTCAATTTTATCTGCCAAACCGCCATAGTAGCGATACCACTCCGCCATATATTTGGTTTGTGCAGACATTTCAGCAATCAGTTTGCCATTATCTCTAACTTCTACTTCACCCAATCGAACAGAGTCTCGTTCAATAAGTTCGGCCAATTTGTTTAACAGCTTGCCGCGCTGAGTCGCACTTATTTCGCTCCATTCCCCGTCAAACGCATTCGACGCCGCAGAAACAGCTAAGTTCACATCGGATTCCGTACCCCGGGCGATCCTAGCCCAAACCTCATCTGTATAAGGGTTTTGGGTATCAAACCACTCGCCATCGCTAGGATTAACCCACTCGCCATTAATGTAGTGCTGATAGTTTTTCATTCTTAAAGATCTCGATATTTCAAATATGCTTCATCAGTCAATACTGGCTAGAACCCGGCAATTGAAGTTAATCTGCCAATCTAATATATGTAATAGAGGTTGTGATAAACCTGCTCTGGATCGCGGGGGACGCTCGACACTGAATAGCGTCAAATCATTAAGTATTGATCGTGGGTTAACTTACAACAGAACATTCATCCTGTATGACTGTACGCATAATTATGTCACGATATTTTACATTTCGAAACAAACACAAGCAGATTTTTAATCTAAAAATAGTTACTCGGTGCAAACTCCCCTTTATACTTACTTAACAAGTTATAAGAGTCGAGCTAAGGTAAAGAGGAATATCATTATGAATAATACCGTGGATGTGCGCGAAGTCGGTTTGCGCGACGGTCTACAACTGGTTAAGACAGTTCTTAGCACGGCAACAAAACTCGATTGGATACAACAGCAGGTAAATTGCGGGTTCACCAATATTGAGGTCACATCGTTTGTGCCACCAGTCGTCATTCCACAGTTTGCTGATGCTCCGGATGTTCTTGCCGGTTCCTTAAACATCCCGAACTTGCATGCAGCAGTGCTGGTACCCAACTTAAAGTGGGGACTAACTGCGCTTGATCATGGCGCGCAAAAGATTAATTTCGTTTTATCGGTAAGCGAAGCACACAATCAGGCAAATGTACGTCGTAGCACAGATCAATCCCTCGCTGAATTCCAGCAACTTGTCACGGAACGAAATTATCGCGGTCTTCAAAACACCGTAGAAATGGCAGTATCCCTAGCCACCACGTTTGGCTGTAGTTTGCAGGGCGTAGTTAAAGAGAGGCGAGTATTGAATGTGGCCGAACAAGTTCTCGCGAACGGCATCGAAGAAATTAACATGGCGGATACAGTCGGCTATGGCAATCCGATTCAGGTTAAACGCATCTTTAGGGATATATTATCTATAGCTGGGGATACACCAGTTGCTGCCCATTTTCACGATACCCGCGGCATGGGTCTGGCCAATGTTGTAGCGGCCGTAGAAGCCGGTGTACGAAGGTTTGACGCGTCGCTCGGTGGTCTTGGCGGGTGTCCATTTGCGAAAGGTGCATCTGGCAACATAGCAACCGAAGATTGTGTCTACTTACTCGAGAACCTAGGTCTGGCAACCAGCATTAATATTGACACTCTGCTAGCTACACGAAAATGCTTAGATGGTTGGCTACCCAATGAACCACTGGAAGGCAAATTATTAAAGGCCGGGCAAGCACGTACGTTCAGCAAAGTTTAATTCATCATTGACCGCACAAACGACCGTCTGCATAAATTTGCATACATGACCACGCAGATACAACCTCATATTGATCAGTGTCTACAACTGCCACGGGTAAAACAATATCGTAAAGTTTTGCCGCAACCATGGTTCCAATAACTAACGCAACATCGTTGAACGGTACAACAAAACCTAAAGGCCCTGAGCCGCGTCTAATGCTTTCAGCTATCCCGGCAGGCCCGCCACCGGAACCCCTGCTGCCTGGCATAATTACGATCTTACCGGTAAGACATAGCCCACTTTGTGGGTGATGTTTATCAATTATCGTGCCATGAATAGGGTCAAATCCTCCCCAAAAACTTAATGGATCTGTCAGCACAGTAATTTGGCCATCACAGATTCCGGGATTAATTAAGTTTGATTCAACCACAGTAGTATCCATATTAAAGCCCCCACATGTCGTTCGACCATAAAATAGGATCACGCACCACGTAACCACTTACTGCCGACTCAATACACTCGTCTAGAGAACCGAAGGCCACCTCAACCGGAAGCATACCCGGTGCATAATAGGCCCACTTAGCAGAATTAGTCATTACCCTGCCCTGTGCCGCCCGAACAGCCGGAGAGAAATACGTGCAGGTATCTTCTAGGATTGACACACCGCTTTGCACCAGACTTTCATACCAACCACGCTCTCGCACCAGGTTGGCAACAAAACGACTGGTAGAAATATAAAAAGTCATATCAGAACGAATTTTTCTTCCATTAAAAATTTTTACTGCCCGTTCAAATTCACTAATCGAGAAATGTGGCGTACCTACCGCTACCATCGATAGCTCTCCTTCAATAACGGGAGACAATAAGTTACGCGCATCAATTAACATTTGTGGTGAGACCTTAATATATAACTGTGGCTCAACGCCGCCTGTAGCTTGAGCAAGGCTATTTGCTTCCGGGGTAACACCAACAGCATGATACATGGTGATTCCCCCTGAAGAAGCACCGGCAGCGGCTAATGCTTTAAGACTATCCCCCGGAGTTTCTGACGGCAGCCCACAGACAACTGGCACCCTATTGGCAGCATGTTGCCCCATGACAATTCCAAGCACATGGCAAAACAACTCGGTCTGACGCATTTCTAGAGGAATTTCAGAAACATCAAACACTATTGACGCTCGTCGACCTTCATCAGTGTGCAGTCCCGCAAGGGGTGCTCTTCCTGTCAGCCCAGCGCAAACATCTAAAAAATCACTATATTTGTTCGTTCGAGCACCAACAGCAGAATTATAATACGATACTGCGTTGTACTCTCCAACAACAATATTATCGCCGAACTGAGGCCCGTTTGGTAATTGATAGGGAGCACAGGTCCACACGGGATTACTGCCAAGATCTACATATAAACGAGCTAGCTCACGGGCTTCACGAAGTGCTAAAACATTTGCATCACCCCGAGTTTCCTGATCTGGTTTTAAACTAACAGGAATGGTATTTGTCCATGCAGGGATTTTAAATCGAGCATTATGATCCAGAAAAAACTGAGCAAAGTCTAGATGGGCCCGGCCATAGTAATGACAGGCATCAATATGTACAAAACTAACGTCAGTAAGTTGCGCTGCACCCATTACACTAGCAGCACGAACAACTACCAGCATAGCAAACTGCAAGGCTTCGCCATCGGCGCCATTAAGCATTGCGTTATCAGAATCGGTTAGGTGTAGTTGATGCGAAAGTTTCATAGCATTTTTTACTTTGGATTTAGCAACTCTGTATGTCATACACTAGAAAGATAATTCTCTTCCAACACCTGTCTTCTAAAAATCTATCTAATTTACAAGCAGAATAGTATGCTTGATTCATTCATATTTGTCGTCGGGTAGCGCAGCATGTATCAACTTTATTATTGGCCTGGTTTACCCGGTCGCGGTGAATTTATTCGTCTAGTATTAGAACACGCCGAAGTGGCTTATGAGGATATCGGGGTAAACCAAGGATTTGAGCCAATTGTGGCAATGAAGCAGACTGCCGCAGGATTCGCCCCACCCTACCTCGTGCATGGTGAGTTCACGTTAGCACAAATGCCGGCTATCTGTATTTATCTGGGCCAACGACACGGACTATGCCCCACAGACCCAGCGTGCTCAGCGCGAGTTCTACAACTACTGTTAACGATTTCCGATACGGTGTCAGAGATTCATGACCTCCACCATCCGGTAAGTATCGCGCAAACCTATGAGCAGCAAAAAGACGTGGCACAACAATGCGCAAAAGAGTTTCATCAAAACCGCCTACAACAATGGATAGCTTTTTATTCCAAACTATTACTCGGGCGGAATTGGCTGGTGAAAAATCAATTATCAGTGGCAGATTTAGCACTGTTTCAGCTGGTTAGCGGCATCGAATATGCCTTTCCTAGGGCTTTTGCAAAACTAATGAGCCCGGAACTACTACACCATCAAGCGCAAACCAGAAAAATAGAAACCATCAAGAATTACTTAGACAGTAGTCGCCGGCAGAGTTTTAACGAAGCAGGGATTTTCCGCCACTATCCGGAATTAGATCTCGAGTAGGATTACAGTTAGAACTCGAAAACTCAAGGGTTCGTTTCTTCTCAAAAAAGTATTGTGCAGATTGCGACAAGATAACTCCTGATACGACTAAAGCCGCACCTAGAGCTTGAGACCAACTCCATGGTTGATCGAACAACAGCACAACGAGAACCATCACATAAAATGGTACTGCATTCATATGGAATGACGCAATAAACACACCCAATCGCCCAACGCTCTTAATCCACAAGTAATGAGCCCAAGCAAACGAGACAAAGACGAAAATAAATAGTAATCCAATATGCCGCAGATCCGTTATCCCAGGGCTCGCTGTCTCAAACCCAAGCAACCGCGTAACGATATAAATAATAATAGTCACTATCATGCCACCAACCAGAGTCGTTGCAGTCTGCCCAATTGATGACAGGTGGGAGAAATCTTTTATCGTGGCACGAGATGCCCATGCGAACAGAAATACCGCAATACAGCATAAAACCAAACCAAGCCCAAAAGATCCATTTGCAAGATTCACTCCCGCTGCGAAATACCCTCCTAGAAGCACTAGAACCACAGCACAGATAGTTAACCAATGAAGTTTCCGCTTATCAAGAACCACTTCAACCAACGCACCGGCCACCGGCATTGTCGCCACTGCAATGGCTGTGGTAACTGGATCCGATAGATCTTGCCCAATCAGCAGTAAAATAGCTCCGATACCAAACCCTATTCCGCCGACGAAAATTGCGCGTCCCCAGGAGACAAGCTTTATAACCCGCCAGCCATCTCGATAAATCCATGCAAAAACCAGTATCGACACAGATAAAACAAGACGCATACACTGGAGCGCGATAGCACCCCAGCTTTCCAATAGAAGTTCGGCGGCAGGAAACCCACTAGCCCATAAAACCATTGCTATGAAGCAGTAAACATTAGCCGTAAAGATACCTGTTCGACTAAAATCACCCTTCTGTATGCCCTTACGCATTTATCTCACCAAATTCTAAACCACGCAGAGTAATGAAAAGCTATGCAAAAATAGAACATATAAACGACAGTGACTATATTAAAAGCAACTAAGGTTGCCATCTCTCTAAAAATAAACATTCTAGGTTAAGTAACTCTCAACACCGACATGCTCGTGTTAGTATCATTGCTGACAAATTTATCCGCCCATCAATTTCATTATCAGGCCTAGCAATGCCCCTGCGGAACGACACTCGAAAACATGGAATTAAATTTAAGTCGGATATCGAATATCCGATAGATCAACTACTGATTGATGCCCTAGATGTTCTTCCCGACGGTTTCGTACTGTTAAACGAAAAGCAACAACTAGTCTTCTGTAATCAGCGCTATCTTGAAATCTATGCACCAATAAGTCAAACATGGAAAAATGGAACAACCCTGTCCAAAATTGCCCAAGATACCGCACGCCATTGCATTGGTATAAACGCAGAGAATGAAATACAAACCTGGGTTGAGCAACGACTAACAACATGGGGCAAATCAGATAGCTGGGTAGAACAACAATTTCAAAACGGTCACTGGATTCGCATCGGCGAAACCATTCTCGCCAACGGCTGGAGTGTCGGAATACGCACGAATATAACAGCACTAAAAAACGCCGAAACTCAACAAAGAGAAAGTGAAGAGCGCTTTCGCGATTTTGCCGAATCGGGTGCGGACTGGTTTTGGGAGCTAAATAAAAACCTTCAGTTCCACTACGCTTCTGATCGACTTGAGGAAATTACTGGCATCTCTGTCCAATTACTTATAGGTGTAAGTATACGAAAAACTAGTTTATTTAAAGACTCCCTCAAACAAAAGGACGTGATTACACTGCTGGAGCACATTAATTCCGGTGTAGATTTTAGAAACCTTATTTGTACCCTAACTATCGATGGAAATAATTTACGTGTATTGCAACTGAGTGGAAAAGTACTATTTGACTTAAATGGAAACTTTTTAGGTTATCGGGGTGCCGCTCGCGATATCACCGATGCGCACCTATTGTCCGAACAACTCAAGTACGATGCTATTCACGATGACCTAACCGGATTAATCAATCGTAAGGAGTTTCTGCAACAACTGGGAGTCGCTTTAGGACAAAGTGATCGGTACCAACAACATCATATCTTATGCTTCTTAGATCTAGATCACTTTAAACTAATTAACGACACCTGCGGCCATGCGGTTGGAGATGATTTTCTGAAACAAATTTCAACTACAATTCAAACTCTGACACGCACTCAGGATACAGCATCAAGACTCGGCGGCGATGAGTTTGGTCTCTTACTACGTAACTGCGAGCTGGATGAAGCGATGCATATCGCCGAGTCGATCCGTAAAGCAATAGAGGCACTTCCATTCTTATGGGAAAATTATACCCATACGGTTAGCGCATGCATCGGCATGGTAGTGCTAAATGCCTCTATTACTAGCCCAACCCACGCACTACAATCTGCAGACATAGCATGTTATAGCGCCAAAAATAGAGGCCGAAATCAGGTATGCCTATACAAGCAAGATGACATTGACGTTAAAAACCGTCGAACTGACGTTGAATGGATAACACGTATACAAGATGCTTTCGATAACGACGGGTTTCAATTGTTCTATCAGCCAATTTTTCCTCTCGGCATTAACTCAGTTCAAACTTATAACGGCACTGACACTCAACACGTAAGTCACTACGAATTACTGCTAAGAATGCAGGACGAATCCGGGAAAATAACCACACCGAGCGAATTTCTTGGTGCGGTAGAGCATTTCGGTCTTAGCCAACGCTTAGATCAATGGGTTTTAGAAACCGCACTTTCCTGGTTACAAGAGAACCCAATTCATAGAGACGACCTAGAACTTTGCACCATCAACATCTCTGGAGCATCGTTGAGCGACGAGCGTTTTCTTAACTTTGTTACAGTTAAACTAGAAGACAATCCTATTTGTGCAGCTAAACTATGTATCGAGATCACTGAAAGCGCTGCCATTCGGAACCTCGAGGCGACCGCTCAATTCATTAAGACATTGAAGTCTAAAGGTTGCCGTTTCGCATTAGACGATTTTGGAAAGGGATTCTCATCCTTCTCTTATTTAAAGTCACTACCGGTTGACATCTTAAAAATTGACGGTGGATTTATCCGCGATATTTTGAAAAGTGAAATCGATAAAGCGGTAGTGGCCTCGGTAGTTAGCATAGCTAAGGAACTGAATATGCAAACAGTAGCGGAATTCGTCGAAAGCACAGAAGTGGCCAAACTATTAACAGAGATGAATATAGACTACGCACAGGGGTTCTCAATCGGCAAACCGAGACCCCTTACATTAATGCATTTCAAATATTAATCAGCGCTTATTATCAAGGGACAAGTGATTTTCGATTCCCCTAATAGAATCTTCACTTCTATGGTTGACATATAAAACTGTCGTTTCCTCGGCGGCGCAGATCTTTTCGATCAAGGTCAATACCAGCTGACGATTTAAATCATCAAGACCCAGGCATGGTTCATCCAGAATCAACAGCGATGGGTGTTTAATCATCGCTCTCGCAATAAGAATTAGACGCTGATCACCAAATGATAGCTGGGTAAACGGTTGTTCGGCACGGTCTTCCATACCTAATAGCTTAAGCCAGTTAATAGCTGTTTGCTTCTGTTCATCACTGTATTTCTGATAAATACCGATACTATCGTAGAACCCCGATATCAAGGCATTTCGTACATTAACACTAACTTTGTATTCCCATTGCAATGCACTCGATACATAACCGAGGTGTTGTTTTATATCCCAAATACTTTCGCCGTTTCCGCGCTGCATGCCAAAAACGAAAATATCGTTTACATAGCACTGTGGATGATCCCCGGTTATTAGATTAAGCAAACACGTTTTACCGGATCCGTTAGGACCGGTAATTTGCCAATGCTCACCAGGAGAAATGGTCCAGTTCAGATCTGAGAAAATAACTTTTTCCCCATAAGCGACTCTGCCATTTCGAATTTTTACCAACGGCTGCTCTAGATTTAGATCATCCAATCTGGAAATCACGCCTCGGGCAGGAACACTAAGATCCGTAGTTTTTAGATGCAATAACTGCTCAACATTTGAGAGCAGCTGTGTATCCGTTCGATCTACACGATGTATCAGACGACCGTTATCCATATAGCCAAGGTGCGTAATAAAGGCCGGCACTTCGTCAATTCTGTTCAATACTAATATCATCTGTACAGACGCGGCAATTTCCAGCAAAAGATCGTTCAGATACCCATGAGATGCAACATCCAACCCCTCAAACGGCTCATCTAAAATAAGCAGCTGCGGCGCACTACACAAGGCCCGAATCAACATCATCTTTCGCGATTCACCAGACGACAACTTACGAAAACTCTGTTGTAATAAATCGGTAAAACCAAAAGCAGTTATAAGCCGATCACGTAATTCAGAATCTTTACAAACCTCATTTATGATTTCGCTCACGGGGGTACCCTCTGAAATCACATCAAGCAAATCGATATCATCTTTCTTACGTTCAGCTTCTATTAACGCCGCTTGCGCCTCAAATGAAGCAACCGCGATACGATCTGGTAAACCCTCAACAGATCCGGATAACACATCGCCATCGCCGATCAATGCACCAGCCAACGCCGATTTTCCAGAACCATTTGGACCTACAATTACCCAGTGCTGATTATCCTCAACAGACCAATCAATATCTTTAAGTGAAAAGTGTCCATCAAAATCAACACACAGTTTATCTAATTTAAAATTTGTCATAGCGCATGAACGAGCTGTTCTGAAAGCGCGGCATTATGGACGAATTAAGAAAAATTCTCACCCCCCCCAAGCACTACTGATCATTAAGTACCCGTTCTGGCTTTAATTGATTGGGATAACTTTCTAAAGAACATTTCCAGAATGCTTGCAGTAACGGATCCTTAAGTTGTTCTTGCAGTGCACACAGACCTAGTTCGAACGGAGGTAATTCGTTTAGCCACGGCAATACCCGAACCGTCTCCTGCTTTGGGCTATGCTGAATCACCAGTTCGGGAACCACGGCGAGACCAAACCCTAGACTTACCATCGATACAACCGCTTCATGACCAGCGACCTGAGCATAGATATTGGGTTGCCCACCGTTATCAGAAAAGTATTTCAAGAGACGTTTTCTGGCCAACCCACGCTCGGCTAATATCATCGGTGTTTTTGACCAATTCGGTTCATGTTTTTCGGCTACACATTTCTCAATCATATCGGAAAATGCTCCAGGTGTAGTCGGACCAATAAGACGCAACGGTGTACCAAGCAAGGGCAAGAAAGTTAACTTGGAGGGTAATTGGTCCGGTCGGGCAATAATAGCGCAGTCTTCATCACCGGAAAGCACCCGCTCGATGCCGTCGGCCTGATCTCCTGTACGCAGTTTGACATCTAAGCCAGGTGAGCTTTCTCGTAGCTTAGGCAATATCTGAGTGAGAATACTGTAACTTGCAGTAACTGAACCAAAGACACTAAGTTCACCACTAATTTGGGTCTGAGTCTCACGCAACAGACTCTGCATTTGCTGCCAATCATATATTGCCTTGCGCGCATACGTTAGAAATACCTTACCGGCCGATGTCAGCCGTACATGACGATTATTACGATCCACCAGCAACTGACCCACACTATCTTCCAATCTTTGCAGCTGGCGACTAACGGCCGATGGGCTTAAATTGCAGCGAACCGCTGTTTGCCCAAAATGAAGACTTTCTGATAAAAAAACAAATAGTTGTAGACTTTTAATATCCAAAAGAACACCTTTAATGCAAAAAACGCAATACAGTGTATCGAATATATCATTTTACGCAACAAGCAGATTGTTTTATTATCTCGCGCCCTATACAAACAGCCACTCGGAGTGAATACCATGGGCCAAAATTATTTCAACACACTGCCCTTAAGGCTTCAGCTTGAAGAACTTGCTAAATGCCGTTTTATGGAAGCAGAAGAGTTTTCGGACGGCGTGGATTATATTCGCGGCAAGAAGATCGTTATTATCGGCTGCGGCGCCCAAGGATTAAATCAAGGTTTAAACCTTCGCGACTCAGGTCTTGATGTGAGCTACACACTACGCGCAGAAGCGATTGCCGAAAAACGCCAGTCGTTTAAAAACGCATCAGAAAATGGCTTTACCGTAGGAACTTATGAAGAGCTCATACCGACCGCCGACATCGTTATGAACCTCACGCCAGACAAACAGCACACCGCTGTTGTCAATGCAGTTATGCCTCTTATGAAAGCCGGCTCTACACTTGATTATGCCCACGGCTTCAACCTTGTTGAAGAAGGAATGCAGGTTAATAAGGAAATCACCGTTGTAATGATGTGCCCTAAATGTCCTGGGTCTGAAGTACGCGCAGAATACGTTCGTGGATTTGGTGTACCAACACTAATCGCTGTGCATCGTGAAAACGACCCTAATGGCGACGGTTTGAAAATCGCCAAAGCATTGGCCGTTGGAACGGGTGGACATCGCGCAGGTGTTCTTGAGTCCTCTCCAATTGCCGAAGTTAAATCCGATTTAATGGGTGAGCAAACCATCTTATGTGGTGTTTTACAAACCGGTTCAATTCTTTGCTTCGACAAAATGGTAGAAGAAGGCGTTGATGCTGCTTATGCTGCCAAATTAGTTCAATTCGGTTGGGAAACCGTTACCGAAGCGCTAAAACATGGTGGTGTAACCAACATGATGGATCGTCTAAGCAATCCAGCAAAAATTAAGGCTTTTGAACTTTCCGAAGAGCTTAAAGATTTGCTCCGTCCATTATTTCAAAAACATCAGGACGACATCATGTCCGGCCATTTCTCCACCACAATGATGGAAGATTGGGCTAACGACGACGTCAACCTACTGAAATGGCGCGCCGCTACCGGTGAAACGGCTTTTGAAAAACAAGAAATTACAACTGCTGAAATTTCAGAGCAGGAATATTTCGACAACGGCATTCTTATGGTGGCTTTCGTTCGCGCAGGTGTTGAACTTGCGTACGAGACCATGGTTGAAGCCGGCATTATCGAAGAGTCTGCTTACTACGAGTCACTTCACGAGACACCGCTTATTGCTAACCTGATCGCACGCAAAAAGCTTTATGAAATGAATGTAGTTATTTCCGACACAGCAGAATACGGTTGTTACCTTTTTGATCATAGCGCACGACCATTTCTTGCCGAGCATTTTATGCCTAGCATCAAAACAGATGTTATCGGACGAGGCTTGGATGTCAGTGATCTCGGCGTAGACAACAAAACACTTGTTGATATCAACGCTAATATTCGCTACCACTCGGTAGAGATCGTTGGTAGTGAACTACGTGGTTATATGACAGGCATGAAATCAATCGTCTGATTCATTTCGAACAGACCAACGGGTTATGAACACACATAACCCGTTAACTTTTCCGACTAGTCTATCTGGATAAGTAGTTATGTATCTTCTCTATGGTGGTGGTGTTACACGTTCTGCGGCAGATGAATCAGTGCTGCGTGAGTTACAAATTCCATTCAAATTAGTAAGCATCGATATTCATCAAGATGAACATATTTCTGATGAATTCAAAAAACTGAATCCGAGTGGACTGGTACCAGCGCTGGTATCACCAGAAGGGGAAGTTTTAACAGAAATGGTGGCCATTGCGATCTATCTTTGTGAACGTCACCCGCACAACAAACTCGTACCCGATATCAATAGTCCACTACGAGGCAAATTCCTGAACCGATTATTCTTTATCAGCAATCAGCTGGATAATCGAGCGAAGACACTTTTTTACCCGCATAGATGGTCTATAGTCACTAACGATGCCGAGCGAATAAGTAAGAAGGCGGTTAAGGATCTAGAGGCAAGCTGGGCTATCTATGAAAACTGGCTACAAAACGAAGGGCCCTATGCCCTTGGCGAAACATTCAGTCTGTTGGATATATTAATGAGTCTTTGGGTCGCGTATGGCTTGGATAATCCAGAAGACATTAACCGTCAATTCCCGGCAGTTAACGATTGTTATCAACTTGTTTGCAAAAGACCTCTCGCCGGACCTCCCTTGCTGCATATACGCGAACTAGTAGAAGCCGGTTTTTAATTAATCGCTATTAGCAGATTCGGCTACTATGTCCTGCAATATAGCAGTGTAATTCTCAACACCCTGGGCACCGGTAACCAGGTACTTCTGATTAAACACCATCGCAGGCACACCTTGAACACCACGAGACATCCATAGTTTTTCTTCGGCTCGAACGTCGGCAGAACATTGTTGATCGTTGAGGACCTGCTGAGCCTTACCTCTGTCCAGACCCGCTTTTTCCGCCACATCAAGTAATACATTCACGTCGCTGATATCTTTTCCATCGGTAAAATAGGCCGAAAACAACGCCATCTTCAATTCATGCTGATACCCCTCTTCGCCACACCAGTGCAATAACTGATGCGCCTTAAAGGTATTCACAATACGCATATCGTCGCTAAATCTAAACAAGAACCCGAGATCGACACCGATCTTCATCAAATTATCCCGCGCGGCTCGGCTTGCCTCTACGGTAGTGTCATATTTGGTAGCAATATGATCGCGTAAATTCTCTCCTTCAACAACCATTTCCGGATTAAGTTCAAATGCATGCCATTCTATCTGCGCATCAATTCCAGTCTTTTCGAGAGCGTGTTCCAGCTGCTTATACCCAACGATACACCATGGGCAAACTACGTCGGAAATAATGTCGATTTTCATTTCTTGGGTCAATTAATAGATCTCAAATAAGTTACAAATATTATTGGGTCTTCTCTGATTTGGAGGCATTTTCACGATAAGCAATGATAAGACCACCCGTTACTATCATTAAAACACCCAGAGAGCTCCAACCAGAAATCACATGACGAAACGCAAGATAATCATACAATGCTGCGAATATAGGTGTTGCATACCAAAAGGGTGCAATAAAACTCGCATCACCTAAGCGCAATGCCATTACATTGGTAACTTGAACACCAATCATAAGCACACCGATCAATGACAATCCTATCCATTGCTGCCATGTCGGCTGAATCCAAACAAAGGTCAGAACAACCATAGAAATAACCGCACCAATCAAGTTATTTATAAACAGTATCCGTAGTGTGGGCTCGCGACCGCTAAGTTGTTTAATAAATATAATTTCAAAGCCAATAAACAATGCTGCCATCAGTGCGACCCATGCCATAGGGTGAAAAGCAGTGGTACCCGGTCGAATTATGACTAACACACCGAGAAATGCGAGCAGAGCAGCACTCCAGCGTTTTGGCCCAACCTTCTCACCAAGTAGTGGAACTGCCAATGCCATAGCTACAATCACGCTTAAGAAGCTCACCGCATTAGCATCGGCAAGTGGTATCGCAATCGCCGCAGCAAATAAACAGCTTACACCGCTCCATCCACTAATACCCCGTTTTAAGTGTAATCCCCAGGGTATGTTTTTAAGGCTAATCGGTAGAAAGCTTAACGATGCGGTTATCGCAAGGAACGCTATGATAAAGCGTGCCGCTGAAATCTGCAGAGGATGCACACCAGGCCCAAATTGTTCTCCACCCAACAATTTTGCGATCAACGATATTAATGCAAATAATGCGACAGAGATGAGCACCAGAATAATACTCTGAGCACGAGCGGATAATGTATTCATTTAGATTTTTAATCGCGCAAGAATAACTTCAAACGTCTATACGCGAGAAAGATGCTTTCTGCTACCCAACCCGTTAATGCTTAGGCGGATAGCGCATATCATCAAGACCATCGATAGATTGCGCCGAAACACAGATACTACTGAGGGTTCGAGCTTGGGTATAATCCCACGGCACACCACGGTGCAACATAGCGCGCTCGTCCCAGATCAATACATCCCCTATCTGCCAGGAATGCGAATAAACAAATCTTGATTGTGTACACCACTCTAGTAGTTCATCGATTAAGTCGAGCCCCTGCCGAGCGTCCATTCCAATCACTTCACATGCATGAGACGCAATATAGAGTGATTCCTGCTGATTTACCGGGTTTTTCCAAACAGCCTTCCAGATTTGATCACCCCAATGTGTAAATTTCTCGTCTGCCGCTAGATTCGGATCAATCTTGCGTCGAGAATGGCTGTAATTGTGTTTGAAATAAACGTTATGGATACGTTGCTTTAATCTATCCGGCATTTCTTTTAACGCGACACGAGTCGATGTAAATTCGGTAGAACTACCAGAAGAAGGGATTACTCGGCCAATCAATATATTTGCTAAAGCCGGCACAGGTAGAAATGTACTATCAGTATGCCACAACATGTTTGACTGTAGATCGAGCAGCCGTTTCTCGCCTTTTCCATGCAGCGTATTGTCCTGTTTAACATTAGACACCATGGATACCGCCGGATCACGATCCAGTGGGTTTAACGAGCGATCTTCACGAGGTCCGAATAATGCTCCTAATGCGAGGTGAGCACTATCGTCTAGGTTCTGATTCGGAAAATAGAGTAACGACTCTTTCTCAAATAAAAAGCGAAGTTCACTATATCCTCTAGCAGTAGATATATCTCGAAGTTGAATATTTAGTACTTCGACACCGTACTTAGAGTGTAGCGGTGTAGTTAAAAATTCCACGACTTAGTCCGTATTATCTTAGATAAGAAAAAGCTCAATTTCGTATATTGCTGTAACATTCATAATACCAACAACTTTACATATCATTTCATTTTCAAACAATTGAAACTCAACTTCATATAAACGAGCCGTAGTTATTAACGAATGAGTGGAATTGTAGCCGCACTATATCGAGATAGACAACCAGTTGCGAAGCAACAACTGTCTAGCTCCATTCAGAAACTTCATCACCGTGGACCCAATAACCAAGATTTTTGGATAAATAACCATATAGGCATAGGTCACGCACAATTGTGGACCACAGCTAAAGTTAAATCTGAGCGCCTACCGTTTGTTAAATATGGCGGCGAATTTGTAATTAGCTCGGATAGTCGACTAGATAATCACTTCGATCTTATACATAAACTGTGCCTGCCACGAAACATCAGCCCGGGAGATTCGGAATTAATCATATACGCTTATGAAAAATGGGGGGTTCACTGTATTGATCACTTTATCGGTGACTTTGCCTTTGCTCTTTGGGATTCTAAAAACCAACTATTATTTTGTGCCCGCGACCATTTTGGTGTTAAACCTTTTTGTTATTTCAACTCATCGAAACTATTTGTATGTGCCTCAGAAGCTAAAGCACTACTGTGTTGGGACGAAATACCAAGCACCATTAATAAAGGGCGAATCGCAGATTTTTTTGTGCCTCAACTGGAGGGAATAGATAATACCAGCACATGTTTTGAGTATATTCATCATTTACCACCTGCACACTTTTTAATCGCATCCCAAGATACATTTAAAATACAACAGTACTGGCAGCCCGATACGAAAACGGAACATCACTTTGCAAATTCAAATGATTGTTACGATGCCTTTCGGGAAATTTTCTCCGAGGCTGTTGAATGCCGATTACTAGGAGTAGATAAACCTGCCTCTATGCTTAGTGGCGGCCTTGATTCATCGTCGATTGTTGCATTGGCACAAAAGAGCGACCGAACTAATCAGATTTCTACGTTCTCGGGCATCTCTGCTGGAAATCCAGACTGTAATGAATCTTGGCATATAAAGCATATGATTAGCGAAATATGTGTTAGCCCGCATTTAATCAGTGTCGATGAAACACTTTCTCATATCGAACAACTCGAATACTTGTTTGAACATACTGACAACATTTTTGATATGGTGATGTTTCTTCCCCAATTAATGTACATAGCCGCACACCAACAAGGTTATGTGGTTTTGCTAGATGGCGTGGATGGCGACTATGTCACCGGGCAGTCGGCACATTATCTATCGGACGTAATACGTTCAGGGAACATTGGAGATATAACTCAACAATGTAGAGCGATTAGTCATTTCCAACCCTCCCACGGTATTCATTATCACTCATCTGCCAACCTATTTTTCCGCGCGCTTCGCAGCATGGCAGTACCTGAAGCTTTACGTAAATTTAGGCGATACATCACCCGTCAAAAGAATACACAACAGATACTTGAAAACAGCTTACTAAGCCCAGAATGTGCCGACCTGGTAAACCTAAAGAGTCGACTGGACACCCACTTTCAGTCTAGTGGGCTTGCAGAAAGCCGAACTTTCCGAGAAAAAAACGCACAACCAATTCGCTCCCCTTATGTATCCGTAGCGTTGGAACGCTATGATCGTGTGGCTTCGGCCTACAGCATCGAACCCCGCCATCCTTTTTTTGACAAACGACTAGTCGATTTTTGCCTGGCACTATCGTGGCGGGAGAGAACCCATGCCGGCTGGTCAAAAGCCATTCTACGAAAATCAATGGAAAATAGCTTGCCGCAAGAAACATGTTGGCGAGAAAGTAACGGCGAACGACTCAACGCCGTTTTTACTCAAGTTATAATTCGAAACTTACAAGACAAGCTAATAGATTCATTAAGAAATAGAACTGGAACACTGCACGAATTTGTCGATCCTGAAACGGTGGAAAAAGTAATACAGCACTACACCCAACTACCGAATATTGATAACACCTATTCACTATGGTACCTTGGCTCAGCCAATATATGGTTAAATAAATACACCCGATAATTTTAGTATATTCAGACATACTCAAAGAAAAATTATGGAACCCCAAACTAATCCCCCAGCCTTACCTCTAGAAAACTTTCCCGCAACGAAGGAAAAGTATTCAAAACCCAAACTAAAACGTTATGGTTCAGTAAAAACATTAACTAGAGGAGGCTCAGGTCATGCGCGAGAATCTAGTCAGGGTAACAAACCCAGACCCTAAGATAAGGGATTTATGGCGATTTTCTATTGAGAAGACTTCAACATTACTCCCGACAACAATAATAACTGGATAAAAATGGCATCTTGTCTACGGCTCTATAGTGACGACGTAAAAAAGAATTTAAATGTGTGTAATGCCTAAATAATAGTGCTATAAACAGGTAATCCTCCGCCAACAGGAATAGCAGAAAGCCAGCACCATTTTATTGTGTTTAAACGTCATCAATTCGGAGGCAAAAACATGCTAAGATTATGTTTATACTGTGATAAATAGTGCGGCAATGGCGCGGAAATATAATGATGTATTTTTCGCTGACGCATCAACCTTGAACTCGATATTTGCAGATGAGACTCCGGTTTTTACAATACCTGCCAAATCAATTTTGTTTACTCGCGGTTTTACTTTTACCTAACACTGTAATTGGACAATTAGAACCGATTGATAGTGAGGTTAAAGCATCCTATGGAACGGCTCCTGCGGCTTTAGATCATTCTACGCAAACCGCACTTTTAAGCCAAATTGACACAGCAATTAAGCGACTAAAAGCGGTTCGAGCAACGAGAGGTGGTACTTCAGAAAGCTCTTCACTAGACCTTGCCCTCAATATGCTAGAGCTCTCTAAGGCACAGGTTCTCGGCAAGTTATCCGCAAAGGATGCCGAACCTCAGTTAGCGAATGCAATGGAAGCCGTACAAACACAAATTAACCATCTTAGAATTATCGCCGCAAATTCACCCAATTCAGAATTATTACTCGGCCAGTTGCGTCAAACTCAGGATAGATTGGATTTCGCCAAAAACCAATTTAAAAAACCGGCGAAGGTAAGAGACGAATCGCCCGAGACTATTGCCCGTGTTGAAAGTATTTTCCAGCGCGCCCAAGAACGACTGGATCAGGCACGAATGAAAGCATTATTGCAACCGAACAACACAGCTGTGCTGCAGAATTTAGACGATGCACAGACCCAATTAGATACCGCACGCCTAAGCTATGAAACTCGTGGTGATACTATTCAATGATGAAAAAGCTACGGACCAATGGACCTAGCGCAAATATGGACGGTTTCTCATTGCTGGAAATATCTGTGGTGCTGGTTATTATCGGGCTTATTTATATGATTTGGAGCAGCGCCAATCCGTGGATTAATGAAGAGCAGCTATTCGAAAAAACCCGAAGTGTGCTCACCGAAACAGAAGAAGCAATAATTCTGTTTAGTAGAACGAATAATCGCCTACCCTGCCCCGACACCAGCGCCGTAGCCAATGGTCTGGAAGGAAGTGGTGTTTCTGCTGGTTGTGCCGGCACAGATGTAACCGGCGTAATTCCCTGGCGCTCCCTATTGCTCGCGGACCAAGTGCTGGATGCTCATTCAGTACCGGTAAACTATACCGTTTATCGGAACACCACACCCGATGCCGACCTTGCCAGGGTAGCAGAGCGCATTGATATTATGGATGATGTTAATCATCTCAACATTGTAAATAGCCGTATAAACATTTGCGACTTTTGCGAAGCACTTCGAAATGGCACAAGTGCAGCGGCAAGTAATACCTTTGCATCTGTCTCGACACAAATAACTGCGGGTGGCTGCGCATCCGGAGATTATCAAAACCAGGCCTTTGTTCTAGCAAGTTCCGGATTCGAGAATGCCGATGGCGACGGTACAAACAACTTACTCGACGAAGAAAACACTACAGCGCCACCAACCTGTTATGCATCACCACAACCAGGTCGGAGTCGCAGCTATGATGATATTGTGGCCGCAACCAGTTTTGTAAAACTCACCGGTGCCGTATGCCGCACACCGATATGTCTCGGCCCGAATACCGGCTCACCGTAATGAACTCCCTTAACGATAAGCGTTTGCCGCATTCTGGGCGCGTGACTCGCCGACAGTCCGGATTTACACTCATTGAATTAGCGTTAATTCTGGTGATTCTGGGTATCGTTGCGATTCTAGCCATTCAACTTGTTCCCCAATTAACCGATCGGTTTCGTCTGGATGAAACCTCCAACAACCTCCGTGAACTAGAAGATTCAATAACCGGTTTTGCTTATCAATATAATCGTTTACCGTGTCCGGATACGGATAGTGACGGTATAGAAAACTGCGACGCTGGCGATCATGTCGGCAGGATCGCCTACAACTCACTTGGCTTACCGGGTCCAGCAATTGATGAAGCACGACGCCCACTGCGTTATGGTGTTTATCGCAACACCGCAGACAATGCAGATCTGGCAGCATTAACCGAGCTATTTGAGCCGGCGCTACCAGACACCCTCACCATCACACCGGGCACTGTTTCCGAATGCAACGGAACTCTAGCCGTACCGATAACAAGAGTTGCTTATAAAAACCCACCGGTTGTTACGTTAGAAGTTGCTTCTACCGCAGACTTCGCCGTAGATCAATTTATTGGCTTTTCGCAAATACAATACGGTAATGAATCCCAAGTGCAGCCACCGGCTCCCTCTGAAACTGGAGTTTCCCCATCCTACGAGCACAACTGTCCCTGCAACAATAGTGGATCACCGTTAGGCAACTGCAGTGTTTGTAGCAGCTTCCAGCTTTTACCGAACCAGGCACCCGCTTCCACCGTTATGGGACGTATTCCTTTCAACAGCATAGCCGGAAACGATTCTACTAATATGATTGGTAACGACTCGCCCCATATGCAACTCCGCTCTATAACCCCGACTACGCTAACCGGTCCGATATCTAATTTTGCCGTTGGAGATAATATCAACGAACTCTATGGCGCACCCTTTGAAGCGCCGCGACCTTCTCGGACTGTTCGTGACCATATTCCTAATGGATTAGGCCCTAACGTACCACCTTCACTAGGTAATGACAGTATTCCGACTATAGCCCTGAGTTATCGCTTCCACACAGGGGTTACCGCCATCGCTACCGGAGTCACCACAAAAGTTGCCCAAATAGAAGCCATTAATGGCAATGTTTTCACGCTAAAACAACCGGTAGACAGTACGTTCGTGGTAGGTGATGCTATTTATAGTACAGAACACGACAATACGACATCCGTTACCGGCGCCGGGCAAACCACAACCCAGACGGTTTTTGATAATTCTGAAGTAGTGAGCAATGGGGGCGGAGGAAGCGCGACCATTTTAGGTGGAAGTGATACCGGTTCTAGTTTTCTGGTAGACGGGGCGGTCACAGGAACTATTTCCGCGGGAGACACTATAATCGGAGGCAGCAGCGGTACCACGGCAGAAGTGGTGCAGGTTAGTCAGAATAGTGACAGCACTCCCGGGTTTGGCGCGGGAACGATCAGTTTTACCGCAGAAACTGCACGGCCGGGTTATGCAGCGTATACCAACGAACTGGATTTTTGCCAGAGCATCAAGAATGCCATTGCCGCAACATCTGCCGCTAGTTCTACCGACCAGATTCATACCATAAATAGACAAACACCGCGTATTACCGCTAATCCGGCCTATTTACTGGTAAGCGGTGGCGTGGAAGATGCCGACGGCGATGGAACTGACACAGCGTTTGATGGTGACAACGAAGACCCGGCCCCCGTTGCGGAACTCGGTTTCGAATCCCCCGCACGCCTGCGTAATGATTCAACGACGGCCGCTAATGTATACGACGACATAGTGTATGTTCGGGCCCTGCAGAATCTCGCCGAACGTTTCTCATGTAACAGAAACATTAGCATGGTGAATGCTCTTGCAACGACAGCAGTAGCACAACGCAACATGGCCGAAGTTGCATTCAATCGAAACGAACAGGCAATCGCCACTATAGCCTTGGCTTATCGGGCTTATGAAGCCGCAAAACATGCAGAAACCATGGCCATATTACAGGAGGTGATGACAGGGGTTGGAATCGCGATCGACGTGTATAGTGTTATTAAAAACGTCGAAGGTTCCGCCGCCCTCGCAGTCGCCATTGCAACCGGAGTAGTAGCACTCGCAGCCTCAACCGCTAATCTTGTTCTTGCAGTCGAGTCAAAAGATAGTGCAAAGGAGGGTTATGACGATGCATGTAATAGTCAAATAGAAGCCGCTGCAACACTATCTGCGGCCCAGGTTGATGCAACTAATGCTCTGGAAATGGCCCGGCGGGCTAACGCCTGGGGTGGTGTAGAGTGAATATTACAACGTTTTCTCTTCGCAAACAAAAAGGCATTAGTCTTCTGGAGCTCGCGATTGTTCTGGTCATTATTGGCTTAATGATTGTGATCGCTGTAGCCGTAGTTCCACGCTTAAGCGACCGCTTCCGTTTGGATGCCACCTCCGACATAACGATTACCGATGTACGCAAGGCGATCATAACTTTTGCGGCGGAAAACAGCCGATTACCCTGTCCGGATACCACAGCTACCCCTAATGGTCTGGAAGGCAGTGGGGCGGTAGCTGGCTGTGCAATTGGAGATGTTGTTGGCAATGTGCCCTATCGAGCATTAGGTTTTTCCGATCCAATTCTGGATTCAGCTCATCTTCCCGTTCGTTATGCCGTGTACCGCAACCAGAATGGTGCGGTAGATCCTGATTCTTCAGTACAAGCCGATCTAGCAGTACTAGCCAATCGATTTGTTCCCGTGTTGCCTGGTGATGAGGCGACCATAGAGTTTCCGGTAACTGCCGGACCAACCCTGACACCAGATCCGGATAACACCGAAGACCCCGACCTGATTAGCGAAGGACTTAATCCAGTTCGTAAAACACCGAACAACCAGAACGATTTAGATTTTTGCCTCGCTATACGAAATGCCCGCTCTGCCGCTGCAAGCACCAGCTACGTGCATACTTTAGATCTAAATGGAGCGGCACCGGCTCTTAATGCAGCCTTTGTTTTAGCCAGTGGCGGTGTTGAAGACGCAGACGGTGATGCCAGCGATCAGGCATTTGATCAGACTAATGAAGGTACCGCTGGTGTAGATTTCGAATCTCCCGCAAGACGCCGCAACGACAGTACGACAGCCGCCGACGTATACGACGATGTTATTTATGCCATGCCGTTTCATTTACTGGAGAGTAAACTATCCTGCGCAGCTGTAACTATGAGTGTTAATGCAATGGCAAATATCTCCAATGCGGCCGCTCATATGGTTGTGCAAACAGAAGATTTGGTTACCCTTGCATTTCAAGCTACCGAGAATGATGATTTGGCAGTCACCTTGGCAGAACTGGCACTGGCATTAGCGATTTTTGATGAAGTAGTGATCATTGCAGACGGTGTTATGGCCGGCCTAAATACCGCCTGCCCACCGACAGCTACCGACGCCGCTGCCATTGCACCGATCGTCGCAGCCGGAGTTGCCGGATTAGTTAATGCAGTTCTTGCCGGTGTTAGCCTCTCGGATGCTATAGCGCTACAAACGCTAAACGACGATGTATTAGCAGATGCACTGGCTAATGCACTGGTTACAAACGATGTTGCTCAACGTATGTGTGTAGATGCAGTAAACGCAGATCAACGGGGTGGGCAACTCAATGCTCCACCTACTCCTGCTAGCCCACCGAATCGATAGACATGAGTGAAGCCACAGTAGTTCATAAACCCATGATAATGAAACAAAAAGGTTTCAGCATATTAATGCTATCCATCTGGATGATTGGGCTGGGGCTAGCCGTTGCTATCACGCTTATGCTGTCGCCCAATAAGCAGCATGATAAAAAAATAGAACAAACCGTACAAACCCTCGATGACTCCCGCGATGCTATTCTGGGTTTTATTGTCGAAAATAGCCGCTTGCCATCACCTGATACCAGCATCAACAACAGCGGTATTGAAAATATCGGCTCTACTAGTGGCGCTTTACCCTACCGGAGCATGAAATTACCGGCCGCACTCAAAGACGAAATGAGTCGCCCTATTCGCTATGCACCCTATCAAACCGGAACAACAAATTTAACAACCGCAACTCAGGTTTATGAACCGGGTCTACCCGATTTATCCGACCTACAAGGAGATTTAATTGATACTACGGTTGCCGATATAGCAGCACTAGGCACATTTGATTTTAGTTATACAGTTGATACTTGTGCCGCACAAGCGACTACATCTCCTATTAATATTCTGGATTTCTGCACCAAACTCGATAATGCGATAGGTGCTGCTGGAAATACCAGCGCAGTGAACATCGGCCCAAGCGCAACCAATGTCGCCTATGTACTCCTAAGCGGTGGTCTTGAAGATGCAGATGGCGACGGTGCGGATGAATCTTTTGACGGTGCTAATGATGATGGTGATCTAAGCTTTGACGACCCGGCTCGTGGCAGACAATCCGGCTATGACGATATTCTCCGTGGAATTACATTTGGTAATGTTAAACGTGAACTATCCTGCGAGGCTTTAACCGACTCTGTCGATCTACTCGCTTCTGTTTCGAATAACGCTAAAGACATAATGAGCGGCGCCATTTCAGCCTACAACGACGCCGTTGTTGGATACATAATGGCGGAAATTACGGTTTTACTCGATATAATTGCAGTAGCCCAAAGCGTCGCGGGAATAATCGGTATCGCCGCTGATATCGGAAAATCAGCCGGCGGATGTGCGAGTATTGTTCTATCTGCAAATTGTTGCCCAGCCCTTGCGGGTAATATTGCGGGAGCAATCGTATATGGTGTTACAGCCGCTGTGCAACTAGCCGTTCTGGTGGCCGACATAGTCGCCGTTGCAGACAATCTGGCATCGGCTAATTACTTTCGCAACACCCTTCTTCCTGATATAAATGAACACATGTGCAGTATTATTGGAGAAACAACTGCAGCTGATAATAGGGGCGGGTTAACCGGACAAGTAACACCGTAAGATATTTGTTATGAACAAATTGAGCCATGCCGAGAGCACCTACTCAATTTATAACCCATTAATAATTTCCTACACCGACCTTACCAATCAACTGATAGATTGGCAGAAATAACCCAACAACAATCAGAATAAAGAAACCTCCAACCATAAGCATTGCCAGCGGCTTTATTATCTCTCCAATATTTTCAACGATATTGCGCAACTTACGTTGGTACTCTTCCGCAATGTATTCCAACTGTTCGGAAAGGTTGCCACTTTGTTCACCAATATTAATCATACGCACAACAAAACTTGGGAACACCTTTGCGTATTGAAACTCTTTCGACAGGCTGCTACCGCGCTCCAACCCTTCACGTATTTCGATAATTTTTTCCCGATATACTTCGTTTCGAATAGTCCCTTCAAGGGTCTTCAAACTACGTAAAATATCGATACCGGAAGCAGCAAACAAACTAAAGTATTCAGCGATAAATGCCAGACCCGAGGCCTGGGTGATTTTGCCGATAACCGGCAGGGATAATAGTATTTTGTGATACAGCTTACGCACCTTTCGGTCGGTCTTTATAAAAAACATTATAAGCAGCACTATTGCTACAAAGACCAGCATGATCAGCCATGCATAGTCTCTGAGAAAACTAGCCGTCGCCAGCATTATCACGGTTAAACGCGGCAACTCCAATCCCATTTGAAGGAACATATCTTCGATACTGGGAATTACATAAAACACCCAGAACCAGCCTGCGGCAAAGGTAGTGGCGAGCACAAATAACGGATAAATCATACTACGTGATGTATCGCTTTTTATTTGTCGCAATCGTTCCAGGTGCTTGGAAGAATCACGTAATGTTCGATCAAGGGTACCGGCCTCCTCGCCAATTCGAGCTAAATACCGGACGGATTCTGGAAATACCGACGGGTGTTGATCTAGAGCACCTGAAAAACTTAAGCCCGCTTCTATCGATAATTCTATTTGTTCAACGGTACGGACTAACGATTTATTTTCCGACAGACTAATACTCTCTGCCAAGGCAGTAAGTATCGGAATACCACTACGCAACATAATAGCTAGATTGTTAAGGAATTCTATCAGTTCGTCCCGGGGAATATTACGCCCTAACCTCGCCTCACCCAATTCGAGAAACTGACCCGCCAAAGCGCCAACCTGACGCACCGAAAGAACGGTACCGCCACGACGCTCAAAATATTCCTTTGCGGCGGCTTCAGAAAAAAATGGTAACTGCACCACGCCACCCATAACCCTTCCATCGGTACGTAATACTTTATAACGAAAATAGTTCAACCCTTAATGCCCATCATACGCACCACTTCGGCGAGTGATGTAATACCGCTGACCAACTTAGCATAGGCGCTATCCAACATACTGCGGTAACCATGCTTACTACCGATTGCCTGCAATTTATCCAGCGAATCCTCCCGAGCAATCGCCGCAGAGAGCTCATCATGGATTCTTAATATTTCATAGATCGGTACACGCCCGTGGTAGCCAGTATCATCACAATGTTCGCAACCGCGGGCGCGAAATAACTGGCTGAGCGCCGGTTTATTCAGGTATTTGCGCTCCTGCTCGCTCGGGACATAGCTCTGCTTACAGTGCTCACATAAACGCCGAACTAAACGTTGGCTAACCACACCAATTAACGAATCCGCAATCATAAACGATGAAACACCTAGAGAATGCAGCCGGGGTATCGTGCCAAATACACTATTGGTGTGTAAGGTAGATAGCACCAAATGCCCGGTCTCGGCAGCGGTTAGAGCCGTTTGGGCCGTTTCAGAATCACGTATCTCTCCGACTAGAATAATATCCGGGTCATGTCTTAGAAAATGCCGAATGGCACTGGCAAAGGTATAACCTGCTTTTACATTAACTTCTGTCTGCCGGATAAGCGGCACTTTGTACTCGATCGGGTTTTCTACGGTCATGATGTTTTTCCGTAAAACATCCTGAGCACGTACACCCGCATATAACGTTGTTGTCTTTCCACTACCGGTTGGACCGGTAAGCAGGATAATACCGTGGGGATGACGAAACATCTGCTGCAGATAAGGAATATCTTCCGGTAAGAACCCTAGCTCACGAAACCCTTCGGTGTTGCTGTTGCGTGGCAAAATACGCAAAACCATATTCTCGCCGTCCGGCGATACTGTAGTCGAAGCACGTATATCGTAGTCTGTATCCAACACATTAATACTAAAGCCACCATCCTGGGGTAAGCGCTGCTCGGCTATATCCATGGAAGAACGTATTTTCAACGTAGAAATCATCCTGCGCATATTGGTTTTCAACGAGAACGCTGGCTGCAATAAGCCATCAACACGGAACGAAATAATAATGCAATCGGTAGTCGGCCGAATATGAATATCCGTTGCCCGTTTTTTTACCGCAAGACGAAATAAATTGGTTATCAATGGGTCGAGAGATAACGTCGGTTGAATCTCATTAGATGCTTCTGCAACCTGACGTTGTAATAAATCTTCAATCGGATTATCGAGAAAGTAGTAGTAATACTGAACAGCCCAACTGGTCTTTTTCTTTTCGGAAAAATGAAATACAGGTTCTAGCCCACTGTGACGTGACACCAGAGCATATAGCTGTTCAATATCTCCATTGGATGTTGCTATATCAATTCGATTACCCGTAACGCGCAACGGTAAAAACTGATGTTGGGTACACAGGTTATGTCTAAACGCACGTAACGCATCATCTTCAGGAACAATACGAGTAATATCCAGGAACTCCAAATTCCACTGGGTAGCGTTAGCGCTGGCAAGATCATACTGACTGACAAACCCGCAGTTCTCAAGAATATCGCTAAGCTTAGCTCGCGTTGTGCGCTGCTCCAGCAGAGCGTAGTCGAGCTGATACTGCTCAAGCAGCCCTTGCTCTAGTAATATCTCGCCTAAGCGCGTTTGTTGGTCATTAGCGGCCAATGGAATACCTACTCTGCAGTAACGCTAAATGATGCATCTTTAGAATCAATAGTTTTTTCCTGACTTAAGAACTCTAGTAAAAAAAGAGTTTCTGTATCGGGACGAGCGGTTAAGGGCAATCCCACTGTTTGCTGAAATTTTTCAACTGCAGCATTTGTCTGAGTTCCAACAATGCCATCTAGTGCGTGCCTATAAATACCAAAGGCTTTTAATTGACGCTGCAACTCTACAATTTCTTTCTTACGATAAAAAGATGAAAAGCTTTCTTCAGACCAGAGTTTAGGTTTCCAAAAAAGTAGAAACTCTCCAACCGTACCCGACCCAGCGGAATGCTCTAAAGTTGCATACCCGCTACGAATCTCGTCAAGCTCAGATGGCAGTGTTACCAGACGTAATCCGCTATGCGCGAGAATATCATCACTTACTTGTCGTAGGTCCCTATTTTGCAAGGATAATGCGAGTGATGACGCAAATACCTCTAGATTGTAGGATTGCAAAAATGCCATTATCGATTCGTCTACTAAATTTTTAGACTCACCTGCAGCTTGCGATTCTGCCAATGAAGTATCGTCTTCCATTATTGCAGTACTCTCGACTGGTAATGCTGCTGCCAGATCACCGCCGGGCACAGATGATTGCTCTATGGGTATTTCGATGGTATCTATCGCTACTTTTTGCGCATCGATAAGGTCTTCATTGCTATCAGCACCATTAACTATTTTTAGTGCTAGATCTTCAGCTATAGTCGTTCCATCAGAGACTATGGTATCGTCTTCTTGCACTGAAGCAACCATTTCGAGAGCAACATGATCCTCGATTACTACCAAGGGTTCGGCTATGTCATCCGTCGACAACTTAGTACTCGTCTCCTGAACGATTTCCATCTTTTTCACAACCGTAGTTTCAGAATTAATTGGCTTTTCTATGACGGTAACAAAGCTAAGTGACTGCACGGAGAAATCAAAATAGTGGGCGGCGATAGGCAACCCGATGAGCATCGCAAAAATAGAGGCAGCAAACAAACGCACTCCAGGCCTTGAACTAACCGGCACATAGATTTCCGATTCATTCATATCATTTAGAGCCAACTCGATCACGTCGTAATTCATACGTCTGGTCTTCAACGACACCGCCGCATATAAACTGCGACCCATGATGACATTGATTCGCCGGGGAAAACCACGACTAGCTTTATGCACTAACCGCACTGCGGCGTCGGTAATCGTCAATCGAGATTGGTCGCCTCCACGCTCCAGCTTACTGCGGATATAGGCACCACTTTCTTTCAAGGAATATGGCTTAAAACCTCGCTTTAATACTATTCGACTTTTGAGCTGACGCAATTCATATCGATTGAGCTTTTCTTCAAGCTCTGGCTGGCCAACAAGAATGATTTGCACAATCTTATCGATACCGGTTTCCATATTGGAAATTTGACGAACCAACTCAAGACTCTCGATACTCAGGCTTTGTGCATCATCAATAATGATTACACAGTTATTTCCCTTAGCACGCTCATTAAGAAGAAAGTGATTAAGCGCCTCCATTTGCTTTTTCAGGCTATCCGAATCAACTGGATTGTCGAAATCGTTATTGATCTGGCTTATTAAATCTGCGCCTTGAAAAAACGTATTAAAAACAAGTGAAGTCTGTATACCCCTGCGTTCTAGTTCAAACAAAATCCGTCGGCTAATGGTCGTCTTACCTAAACCCACATCACCATATAACAAAGCAAAGCCCATACGGGTCTCAACCATCTGCAATACTTCAACTACAATAGTTTCTACTTTAGGTGAGGAATAAAAATTAACGATGTCTGGAGCCATTGAAAACGGGTTATAGCTTAACCCGAGTACTTCAAGACAACGATCGTTGGTATCCGGACGAATAGGATTGCCGGCTAGATGATCCTTGTTCATCCAGTGAACCGACTGTCCTGATAAACTCATGGAATAGAATTAATTAACGTTATTAGCTGTTCGTCATCAGGGTATTGTGCAGCCAATCGACCCAAGCGTATTCGCGCACTATCGGTTCTTCCGAGATTACTCTCGGCGACAGCCATATTCATGGTTGCATCTTTATCACGTGGGTTTCGAACTAAAACTTGGCGCAAAAGATCGATGGCGTATTCCATATCGCCACCTAAAGCCACCTGAACATAGGCCCGAATTTTCAGCATGTAGGAGCTATCAATACCAACCATGGATTGCAAATGCATCAATACGGCTCGAATTTCTTGTTGATCCCGATTTTGTAATGCACGATCAAGATTAATACGCAAGATACGAATCCGTTGGGTATCCTGAATACCGGTAGTCCGAACCGTAGGGCGTTGCCGCGCCATCTGAATTTCTGCAGTATAAAATATCGGATCTTTCTTATGCCGAGATACCGGAATTATACCGGGTTCGACAAGGCTATTTACTGTGCCATTCGAGGCTACGGCAATAACACCAACATTACTGTCCTGAAGGCTACCAATAGCCGGTTGCCCATTAATTGAAACACGTATACTGCCACTGGTTTCAGGCGTCATTATTGGTTGACTTCGAATCGGAGTAATCGACGGAAATTCTGAAGGAGTAGCCACTGCAGAAACCGCAGAAACCTTTGCCTCAACAGGTTGCTCAAACTCAGCCAACACTTTGCTTAACAACACTGAACTTCGGACAGCGTTTTTATCATCGCTCAGTTGTTTTGGTTGAAACGTTAACTCGGTTTTAACACCACCAGAATCATTTTCAACAACGTCTTGTTCACTAGATGCGCTAATCTGCTTTTCTATTTTCGTAACAGAGGATTGAAGAGACACTGGCTCGATACTAACACCGTCTTTCTGAGCGAATCCCGATTTTAGATTTACGGTATCAAGCCTTTGCGTGTTATTAGCAAGAATAATCTTGGAAGCGAATGCCGCCTCCGTTGCTAAAGATTTTTTCCCTATTTCCATCGAATGCTTAGGGACGTCAACCGAAGCGTTATTGTAACTTGACCACTGCCATGCAAATCCGGCGGCCACGCCAGAAATCGCGAGAACAGCAATAGATACCAGCAATACAACCGGCGATATAGAACGACTATCACCCCCATGCGACTTAACAGAGCCGGAATCAAAACCTAAATTATCAACGCCATCTTCAGACTCAATGGAGCGAAGGGCTTTGTAAATAACACTCAAACTTCAGTCACCTTCAGCACAATAACCAGTTCACGAGTTGCATCAATTCCTTGCTTATCTTGAAAAAGTTTTCCCACCAACGGAATTTTAGAAAGCCCGGGAACGCCATCTGTACTACTAGCCTTACCACGATCTATTAAGCCACCCAGCATAATTAAATCACCATTCTGCATAGATATCGTTGTACTTATTTCTTTCAAATCAACCTGCGGCAAGGTAATACGTGATTCACCACCGATATCCTGAAGAGCTAAACTTGCAGCATCTACGTTACTCTGTATTGGATGCACAATCATCGAGATCTTGCCGTTGTCTGCAATAAACGGCAGTAAACCGATAACCAAACCATCAAAAACACTACCGGTTTCCACATTTTGCGTTACCGTAGTGCCATCTCCATTAGGAATAATAGTACTGCCGGTTTCGGCAACATAAGTTGTGCTTCGTCCCACACTTATCAGTGCTGGTTGGCCATGCTTTGTGCGAACACTGGGGTTAGATAAAACCACTACATCGCCAAAGGTTTTTAGCAAATCAACCGATATACCAAAATTTTCACCCAAATAATTAAGACCGAGAAAGCTGTCGCCCAATGCTTCAAGAGTTCGCCCGGGAATCGTCAATGATCGATCACCTTGAGTAATATTCGGTGTTGCTGATTCAGATCCGCTAACACCAGAACCCCCGCTTCCAAAAGTGGTCGCTGTACGTTCATGTAAAAAAGCCCAATCAACGCCATAACTGAACGACTCGCTTAGCGTTACTTCCAAAATCTGCGCTTCGATCAGAATCTGACGTCCCATAACTAGTCGATAACGCTGAACTAAATTCGCAATGGAATTAACCACTGAAGGTCGAGCTCGAACGTATAGTGTGCCAGTAATACGATTAAGTGAATAAATCGGTGTGTCATTTCGTCGCGCCGTATCAACCGTTGCCAACGCAGTTACTTCCTCGACACTTCCTGCCGCACTAACATTAGAAGGTAGTGTACTTTCTTGAGCACCGACCAAAATCTCCAACATATCCTCTAGGGCATCATATGGATTGGTATTCTGCGCGCTACTACTATTCAACTGGAAATTTCCAGTAAGGCCGCTACTACCAGAGCCATCCTGATTCGCTCCAAGCACGTCACCACCCGCAGAAAGACTCATGGTTGTGGCACTTTCCATGAAGTCCAGATGCATCACCTTCTCTTCCATAGGGTTAACAATCAGCATATCCCCTTCAATATTCCCGGAAACGTCCGCTATACGCAGTACTTCATGGAAAACCTTGGAGGCCTCGGCGTTATTAAAATGCACACTAATACGATGGGGAACCCTAATAAGGTTCGGATGAATCACCAAGTTCATGTCGATTTGCGCTGCTAATGCGCGTAACACATGGTGAACATTGGCATCTTCAACATCGAGGGTTACTCGTATGCCTTCAAGAGGATCAAACGCAGGTTGTACCGGCGCAATTGTTGTAGCTTTAGGTGCAATACTCTGAAAACGATTGCGTAATTCTTCCTGCTCAGCGAGCAGCGCTTTGGAATATTTTTCAAGACGATCCGAGGCGGATTGTATGGGTGTTCGGGGTTCCGGTTTCGGCGTGCTATTAGAGGCACAACCGGCAATTAAACTACTTGCAATAACACCGGCAAGTAATGATTTGGTGATACTAAACACGTTAACCTTCCTCTGAGCTTGGGACCCTATACCATTAGAATCAGATTTCTTATCTAACTTGCGATTTAAACTAATTATTGTAGACATAATATTTGATCACTCTTTCTTCTGTGTTGCTTCGAGCTTATCCGCAAGCGCTTGGTAATCGGGATAGGAGCCGAGTAATTCCGTGACTGTTTTCAAAAGATCACTCGATTGATTATTTATCTGCCCCTGATATTCAGGGTTTTGTAGTTTTGCCAAGGGTTCACGCAAAGTCGCGAGCACCGCATCTTCAAGTATTTTTTGGGTGGAAACCAAATCGCCCATAGAAAGCCCCTTACCACTGTTTGCAATACGATCACGTAAGGCATCTAGTTTCTGCTGGGCTTGCAACCATTCAGCGTTAATTTCGAGTTCAAGTTCTGTCTGTTCAGCATCACTTAATGTACCACTATCCAATTCGCCTTTTGCAGCAATAAGACGTTCACGTAGTTTTTCCAGATCGGCCAATTGCTCTGCTGACTCAGGTTGATTGCTACGTGTCTGAATCGCTTCTTCAAGTTGAGCGATCGCTACATCAAGATAACCGAAGGGTGTAATCGGCTCGTTTGACGTAGCCAATTCGGTGCGGGGTGGCTCATTCTCTAAGGGAATCCATTTCTGAACACCTTGTTTACTCAACAAGACATTACCCGATTGGATATCCAATACTATTGTTCCATCCGCGAGGGAGTCACCAACATGGTAAAATCCGCCATTGATCGTGGTGAATTTTTTGTCACCCGATACGAAGGTCATGGTTACCTTTTGACCGAAAGTCGGCTCAGGATCGACTGAAGATGCGCCCTGATTGCTCGTTAAGCCAAGATCCGAACCATCAGAACCGGCCAACGCTAACGGTGACGCTAATAGAAATGCGAGTGTAATAAATTTAAACTTCACGATGAACCTCGGCACTAATTAGCTGATTAACATTGCGCGCTGGTTGATCCGCTGCGGAGGAATCACCATTAACTTCGTTGTTTGAACCAATAGATTGTTCCTGCCGTCGAATACCCACCCACTCGGTTCGGTCACTACGCTCGATCCGAACGGCACTTGGGGTTATGGCCAGGACACGCTCTCCTTTTGGCAAGATCGCACCGATACGATAAAAGCGCCCGTCAATAACAGCAAACTGTCGATCACCGGAAACATAAGTCATGCTTACATTATAATCAAACGGGTCAGGAGCTGGTGGCGCCACAACAACAGCTGGCTCGGGCTCTGGAATAGGTTCGGGCTCCGGCGTCAAGGGTTCAATTTTCTTATAACCCAGCAATGCCAATTCAATAGGTTGTTTGTTTCGTGGCAGAGGTTTGCGAAGTTCCGATAAATGGGGCTCAATTTTCTTGATCGCCGCTAGTGCCTCTCGATCAATCTGCATAGCCGTCATGGCATTCTGCATACTGCTTGCCTGCACCCGATAATTACGCGGTAATTGGGGTGTGTTCAAAATGTATAAACTAATGCAAATAGATACTGCCGATGCTACGAGTCCAATTTTCCCAACACCATAGATCATGATTTCACCTCACCAAGAGGCTGATCCAGCTGCATTTCAAATCGAATTGTATTAGGGTCTGTATTTAAATCACTATCGGATAAGTTATATCCTGCTGCACGCAATGCAGATATAAAATGGCTGTAATGCAGCATGCTATCGCCCTGACGGCTTTTGTCCGTATCACCTTTAAGCACTATGGAAACACGCTCGGGCTGATACTCCACCTCGACGGATTGTATCTGCGTCGACCGGGATTTTGCCGCACTGGATACTTCGGCAATCACATTACGCAACGATGGCATATTCCGCGCATAAAAAAGTTGCTCAGCGGTTTCCAAAGCCCCTGAAACATCAACAACATTTGTTGGCACCTGATTTACCCGGGATTGCAAATCTGCCTGCAATGTTTCAACCTGAGAGCGCAATAAAGTTGCCTGTAGTTGAAAAAATAGAAACGCGCCAATTGCCAACATACAGCACGCTGCCATACCGGCGGCGGCCACCGGCAAGTACTGATTCATTTGATATTCTGCAATAACGGCGGGAGACGAACAGGAGTCTTTTGGTTTCAAGTTTTGCAGATTTGATAACACGGAGCTATAAGCGGTGTTACCGTTTATTTTAATCTTGGTTGTTTTTTGCAACTTGCAAGAAATCTTCCGCGATGCAGCAACGGCACTTATCCAACGATCCGCCTTTGCATCCATCATTAACACATGCATCACATGTGCTTTTTTTATTGATATATTATTTTCCCGTTCTACTTCACTTAGGGCATCATCCAAATTACGCGACAATCGCTCCGGATCTGCATTACTGTGAAATGCGGAAATCCTAAACGACGCATAAACATTGCGCTTATCCCCAACCACCACATCCAAATCTTGCTGATTCAACATCATCACCGCCATAGGTGTTGAGGGTGAGAGTGATTCAAGTGTGGTTGATAATAATTTGTGCAGAGGAAACAACAGTGTTTGTTCCGTTGTTTCTTCACGATCCATATCCCGTTCTAAACCAATGGGTACAGAACTCGCTAGATACAATATTTCGGTGGCTCGGTCACCACGTTTTCGACTATGCAGGACCACAACACGTCCACCGATTTCGATGTGACCCATTTCGCGCAAGTCTTTTTCAAGTACTGCCGGAGCGAATTTGCTGGTTGATTCAACTGTACGCAACTCTGCCACAGCACCTTCAAAATCGCTGACTACAATTTTATCCCCACGTAATTCTCGTAATCCAGCAACCGCTGTGAGATTCTTGCCACGCAAGCTGTAAAGGGTTTTATTTAGTTCAAGAAGTATGTGGGATGCGCTCATATCTCAACGCTCCACAATAAAGGTGCCGGAAAGGCTAAGCGTAATACCGCCTGGCTCTGGCTCTGATTTATTGGTTCCAGCAAGCTCGGCACGGGTCACCGTTGGCCGAGCCACAATTTTGGCTTTTTCGGGAATAAAAAATGCATTGTCGCCTGGGCTCATATCCGCGACAAAATTCTCTACTTGATCGAAACCCAAAAACATATCCTTAACATCAACACGATGAGTGTCCCAGTTTTCTGCGGTTATGCCGTATTCCGATGCAGATTTATTAAACCCACTTAACGTTGCCTGATAATTTTGAAAATTCTTAACTTGAGCATCGAAAGCCGCCAAGCGGTTTTGTTGTTGCTGCAAACGCAAAAGACTTGTCTGTAAACCACGATGATCGGCACGTGCACCCAATGCAAAATAAACCGACACAGGTAGCGCAATGGCTGCTGCGATAATCAGTAAAAAACTGGTGTGCCGGTTTAACATAACAATCTATTGATTCATCTTGTAATGGGCAGTAACTAAGCTGATTTTGTCTTCATCACGATTCTCGCCAATACCTTCTGCTGTCGGTGGAATAACATCATCCAAACCAAAGGTATTGTTAGTATCCCACTCAACTCCAGAAACTCCATGAGTGCCGATGGAGTTGTTCGATGTATTCTGCTGCCGAAATAAACCTTCCCTTGCATCTGCCTTACCATCGATCATTTCATCCAGCATTCGCGCCAAATCCGGTGTTAAACCGCGAATAACCATCATATTACCCGACCCACTGGTTACTTCTGCGGGGTTCCATTGAAAGCAAACCTGCACTTCCTGAGGATTACCATTGGTATCCAGATACACATAACGATCCTCACGACCTTCGCCACGAGCAGGGGGCATACGTATGCCATGTTTATCCATGAGATTAATAAGATCGATTTCCGCCACTCTATTATTTAGCACTCGTGGTCGCGCCAATGCCCGGTCACCACGACCCGAAACATTGGGCGCATAACCCTGGCCACGGCATATTTTGCCGGGAATACCCTTAATACCATAACCCGGAATACCTGGCTGAGAACCACCCTTGGGGTACTCCAGAGTCGCGCCACCGACAATAAACCGGGGCTCTGTCTGTTCATCACCAATGACCACACCGGTCCGCATATAGTACTGGTTATAAGCCTCTACCCACTGATCCACAAACTTTTGCTTGATCTTGTGATATTCAGCGGTACGCTGTAGATCTCGGCCTATAGAGATGGCGCTGACGATCAATCCGATAATAATGAGTACGGATGTCAGCTCCAACAACGTAAAGCCACTTTGGCGTTTTTTGGCATTAACGTTCATGAGCATATCTCCTATTCAATCGATTACTGATTCATTTTGTAATGAGCAGTAATCGTGATTACCTGATCCTCATCAAAGTTTTGGTCGACCTCGGTTGTAAACTCCTCCCGATTGATAGCTCCCCACTCGCGCCCGGGTTCACCAGGATCCGTTCCCGCAGAAACGACAGCACCGCTACCCACTTGACTTAATGTAGTCGGCGTACCTTCATTTTCGATACCTTCTTCCCGAAACAAGCCTTCTCGGGCATCCGCTTTACCGTCAATCATTTGGTCGAGCATTCGGGCAATATCCGGTGTTAACCCCTTGATAACCATTACGTTACCAGAGTTACTAAAAACCTTCGGCGGATTCCATTGAAAACAAATTTGAATTTCCTGTGGGTTCCCATTGGTATCCAGATAGATATAGCGATCTTCACGACCTTCCGCACGCCCTGGTGGCATTTCTATGCCTTCGATGTCGAAATAATCATGTAAATCTATCGTCGTCGCCGTACGATCTAGCGCAGGATCAATAGTCGTATAGGACGAATCATGTATATCTACGTTGGCATCTTCAAAACATATTCGAGCGGGGACTTCGCCAGCTGTTAAGTCTGCATAATTGGATATGCCAGCATTATGAATCGCTGAATTTATTTCTCCGACAGACAATGCGTTTATCGCTAGCGTTGGAGCTATCTGCGAATCCGCTAAAACCACTCCTGTCTTATAATAATATTGATTATAGGCCTGTGCCCATTGATCGATAAATTTCTGCTTAACCTTGGCGTATTCCGCATTACGCTGCAGATCCTTACCGATGGATATGGCACCTAAAATTAAACCGATAATAACCAATACCATGGCCATTTCGATCAGGGTAAAACCACCCTGTTGCCCCTTTTTAAGCTTTGCCTGTTTTAACTTCATTTTATTAGTCCTCTTTCGACTGTCGTGGTGTACTAATCTTTCTATAAAACTCATTATAAATTTCTCCGCGTATTCGCGTTACTGATTCATTCTGTAAACGGCTGTTAATACGTCGACCTGGTCTTCGTCGAAGTTATCTTCGGTGCCAATGGCACTGCCAAATTCATGGCGATTGGTTCGACTCCACTCTGTGGATACACCGGTAATCGTTCCATCGGGATCCGTTCGGCTGTCCGCTTCACGAAACAACCCAAAGCGAGCATCAGCTCGTCCATCAATTGTCGCGTCCAAGCTACGCGCCAGATCTGGATTTAGTCCGTAAATAACCATAACGTTTTTATTATTAACCGAATCTTCCCATTCGATATTTTTGAAACAAACCCTAAGTGTCATTGGATTACCATTGGTATCTTCATATACATACCAATCCTCTCTGCCTTCGGCCCTACCCGGTGGCATTTCAATACCGACCGAATCCATAAGATTGTGCAACGAATCATTAGCCGCAGCGGTATACCCGTTCAGTGGAATACCATCTAGTGGACCACATAACAATGAATCAGGCGCACCGTTTACCAGAAGTGTAGGATTGGTCTGACTGTCACCCACTACTACACCAGTGCGCGCAAAATATTCGTTATAGGCAACCGCCCATTGTTGGATAAATGTGGAGTAAATTCGTTGCTGAACAGCATTGCGATGCAGATCTTTACCAATAGAAAGCGCGCCTAGAATTATGCCGATTACAACCAGCACTAACGCCACTTCTAATAGCGTAAATCCGCTTTGTTTATTTCGTCCCGAAATCACCTAGCGCTCCAAAGCTTTGCCAGACAATATTTCGATACTAAACACAACTTTTTGTTACCTCTTAAAATCAACGATATTGTCGATTTATCCTATCAAGATCTTTTATTATTATTGTCAAGATATTCATAACTTAATACTACTGCAGTAGTAGCGATAATGAACATTATGTCATAATTCTACATCAAACATCTAATTCATAGTCAATATGAATTTAATCAAGTAGTTAAATAGCCCTTTTATCCCTTAACATTATTATTCTCTACTTGCCACATATCTTCACACAGTCCAAACTAAATGCTTATATCAACCCACTACGTCGTTAGTATTGGGCCAAAAAATAAAAGATCAAAAACCAGCTACTAGTCTGTGGCGGTCAGTAAAGGTCTTTAAACAATAGTTAGTTGTGGAATGAACCCGTACGTTAAGCCCTTAATAGCGTTTATATTTACCCAGCTTTGGATAGGGTCACAGAGTGCCCAGGCAGGTGCATTGTGGGTAAAAACCGCGCGGTTGTTAAGCCCAGATTCAACACAAACCACCTATATCGCCAGCGCAATAGGTGGCGCCCAGCTTGAAACAGAATGCAATGCAATAGATGCGCTTACCAACAACAGCTATCGAACCGGTTGTGATCATAACGACCCGAGTGTTACCGGACGTATAAATATTGGCTACCAGATCAACAAAAATTTCGCTATTGAAGCAGGCTACGTTGACCTGGGTTCATCTGATTTAAAATTTAGGGGTCAGAGCAAGGTGGATAACAGAATTCCGTCTGGGCAGGCCTTTGAATCAACCTCATTATTTCAGATTCGCGGCTACACACTTGGCGCCCGATTTTCTAAGTCGTTGTCTTCGAAATTACAGATCTACGGCAAACTCGGCGGTTTTCTATGGCATTCCCGTTACGATGCTACGTTTCAAACCCCAACCGATCAATTTTCAATAATCCGCCTTGAAAGCGGACCCGACACCACCGGTGGGCTCGGATTACGTCTAGCGCTATCCCCGCATTGGTCAATAGGTATGGGTTGGGAATACTATGCTGCAGATGGTGAACACATGGATTTATATTTGATAGATCTGATCTGGCAACACAAGCCATCCTAACGCTTTTTTAGATTACGAATATGTAGTCAGACAAAATTTAAAATTGAATAAGTTAAAGTTGAATAATGAATAACTAATGAATAAGGACATCCATCGATCTCAGAAAACAAAAAAACGACTCAATGAAACGTAAAAACCTCAAAATAACAATTATTTGTAGGTCTTTTTGCGTATTCCTATCTTGTCGGATTTTAGACACAGCGCTACAATAAGGGTAGCACGTCCCCACAGTGATCCACTCGTGAATTCTCATGCGGCTCCCGCCACGAATCTACTCACTGAAACCGCTATTTTTCAGATTTGACGGGTACGGACGAACTCAAGTCTGTTGTCTCGTTGATCTCAATTCACTCGCGATATTTTTAAACCCGTTTTACAGTTCTTTTGGCCATGCTTAACTCAATTGACGTTCGCCTGCGACTCCGTCGTCTTCTGCCATTCTTACGTTGGCAATCTCGCGTTACACGAGAAAATTTGCGTGACGACGCTATGGCCGGTTTAACCGGTGCCATCATTGTATTACCGCAAGGGGTCGCATTCGCAACTATCGCCGGTATGCCCCCGGAGTACGGTTTATATGCAAGTATGGTACCGGCAATAATTGCCGCCCTATTTGGTTCATCATGGCATTTAGTATCAGGACCAACCACTGCCGCGTCTATTGTCATGTTCTCGGCATTAAGCCCCCATGCAATACCCGGCACAATGGATTATGTATCGTTAGCGATCACCCTTACCTTTATGGTCGGCATAATCCAGTTACTGATGGGCTTTTTCCGGCTGGGTTCACTGGTCAATTTCATCTCCCACTCGGTGATTGTTGGCTTTACCGCAGGTGCCGCCATTCTGATCGCAACAAAGCAAGCTAAAAACTTTTTCGGGCTGGACATACCACCCGGTGGTCATTTTCACGATATTATCATCTATTGTTTTAATCATATTACAGAAGCACACCCGCTGGTATCCGCGGTTGCATTGGTGACTCTCGGCGCAGGATTGCTGGTTAAAAAATACATACCGAAAATACCCTATATGATCGCTGCATTGGTGGCTGGAAGTATCGTTGCGATTGTCCTAAATTTGATATTAGGTGAGGAAGTTACCGGCATAGAGATGGTTGGTGCACTGCCACGATCCTTACCGCCTCTTTCCACACCAGACTTTTCCCTTTCGGTATTTAAAGAGTTAGCTCCAGCCGCCCTTGCGATGACGTTGTTCGCATTAACCGAAGCCGTTTCCATCGCCCGATCAATATCGTTGCGATCCGGACAGGCTATCGAAGGCAATCAGGAGTTTATCGGTCAGGGTCTATCCAACCTGGTCGGCAGCTTTTTCTCGGCGTATGTCGCCACTGGATCCTTCAATCGCAGCGGTGCGAACTACGATGCTGGTGCAAAAACACCTTTATCCGCAGTAATTGCTGGGGTGTTACTGATACTCATTGTCTTAGCTGTCGCCCCGCTAACAGCCTACCTGCCTAAGGCAGCCATGGCCGGATTACTATTCCTGGTTGCCTGGCGACTCATAGATTTTCCGCAAATACGCTTAATTTTGCGGGCGAGTAAAAACGAAGCTTCAGTAATGATACTGACCTTCCTTGGAGCGCTATTCCTTGAGCTTGAGTTCGCTATTCTATTGGGAGTTACATTATCACTAATGTTCTATTTATCACGCACATCAAAACCACGGATCGTTCCTAGGGTTCCTGACCCTAGCACATCGGACCGTCGATTCACTACCGGCAGTAAGCTTCTAGAGTGCCCCCAACTGAAAATTCTGCGTATTGACGATTCTCTCTACTTCGGCGCAGTGGCTTATGTTAGGGAGATTTTGAAACGTATACGCGAGCATTATCCGGAACAAAAGCATTTATTAATTTTTTCCGAAAGTATTAATCAGGTTGATGTAGCGGGCTCAGAACTACTAGCGGAAGAATTACATGCTCGCCGGGAAATGGGTGGAGACATGTACCTCTATAAGCTGAAAGATTCAGCAACAGATGTAATGGAGAAAACGGGGCTAGTAGACGACATTGGACGTAATCACTTTTATGATTCAAAAGCTTCAGCAATTAACAGTATTTACAACAAACTAGATCGCTCAATCTGCGACACCTGTGAAAATCGCATCTTTCGTGAATGCGGGCGTATGGCTATACCTTTAACGCCGACGGATGAGAAAGACGAAAGTTAGGTTCTAATTCTGATATCCCAATGTACCCGCTGGATATTTTGAATAGTAATCCATTAGGATATCTTCAATTTGTACCGTTATCTGTAAATCATTGGATAACACATCGTGAAAAAGTTCTTTCAATATGGAAAGAACTTGTTTTCCAATTTCCTGCTTAACCTCGTGATCCCTGCCCTGCACAAAACTAACATTCACGTGCACAAATGCATTAGCTGCATCTCCATTACCCACATAGAAATCTTCGGCAACCCTTGCCCGGCTTTTACAATTTTCCTGTTTTATTCCACCTACGCTTTCGAGCACCTGATGAATACGCGAAAAATACTTTTCCAGTCCGGTTCGGTACGGCAAATTAGATGAATACTCAAGTATGATATGCGGCATTGAAAGTCTATATAAACGAAAACGTAATCATAAGCCACACTGGCTTAGGAGCACAACTTTTCATCATTTGAATACGCAAACGCCAGCCTTAGTTTTACCAAAATACAGAAAACTACAGTATAGTACTTGTTAGTAATAATACGAGATAATCACCGTGACAGATCAAACAGTAATATCATTTAGCAACAATGGGCCGGCCAATACTGGCTTACAGCAATGGGATGAGATTCCCGCTGAAACGTTAGTTTCCGGATCTCCAGTTCAACGGGGACACGAATATTTTTCCACTGCAGGCGGCACACTCACTGCTGGTGTTTGGGATTGCACGCCGATGGAAGAACAATTCGGAGACTACAGTGTTAACGAATTTATGATTGTGCTTGAAGGATCAATTGAAATCATTGATCAACACGGTACCGTAGAAATTTTTAAAGCAGGCGAAAGCTTCGTTATTCCCAAAGGTCTACCATGCACATGGCGACAAACGGAATATGCAAAAAAGTTTTATGTTATTTTTGATGATCCGTCCGAACTAAACGTACCTACCGACTCTCTAAGACCGATTCGTGTTGATCTACAAATGGCTCTTGAGCCTATGGGAGAGCAAAACCCAGACCTATTTATTAGTGACGCTCCCGATATGAATGTGGGAACTATTTATAAAGATCAATCTGACCAATACGTTGTAGCCATATGGGACTCTCCACCAATGCACCGTAAACCCGCAAATATAGCCCGCAATGAGCTAATGCATATACTAGAAGGAAGCGGCACAATCACTAACGCTGATGGTGTAGTTTTTTCTTTTACAGCTGGAGATACCTTTATGGTTCCTATCGGCATGGGTTATGAATGGAACAGCACGGAATACGTAAAGAAAGTATTTTGCAGCTTTACCCCAAACACTTAATAAAGGCCAACGCTTAAAATGTCTCGTGCAATATGGACACTTATCTACGACCTACAAGATGCAGATAAACCACTTTATCTCGAATGGTTTCATCAGGTGCACATGGCAGAAAAACTAGCCCGGAAAGGTTATCAATGGGCATCTCACTACGAGGCATCGTGTAGTGAATCTGACACAGATAACGTAAGTCGATTTATCGCCTTTTTTGGCGGGGATTCTACCTCAACATTCCTGAATCCCTGCCCCCGCCAGCTAAAGCAAACTCAGGATGCAGAAACCCGCAGCATGATGGGTCTCCGCTCAAACTCAATGGCTCTGATTCTAAATCACGAATGGTCCGCAGAGAATAACGCCATAAAAGCGCAACTGAATACACCCATATTAAGTGAAGAAATCACCTTGGCACTGCTAGACACCCCCGGAAATAATGAAATAGCCGGTGCATGTTGTATTCAGGAAATAGTAGCAGAGAACAATTCACATGCTCGAATCAGTAAGTTCTCAAACATAATGGACGGTATGCAGCACGGGTTAATCTTTGAGCGTGACGATACATCCACACCACACCCCATATTCAGGTTTGAAGGTGAACTCGGAAGTCTTATCCGGACTCCCCTAGAGCAAAGACAAATGCATGCAACTTTAATTTGTCATGGGGCAGCATCTTAAGTGAATTTCTGTCTTTCTAGTTTACGAGCAATCTCACGCTGATGTCTGGCTATACCCTACTGTTAAACTTGGCCGGAGCAATAGCGCTTCTATTATGGGCTACTCGAATGGTACGCACCGGTATCCAACGAGGTTATAGTTCTGAACTGCGTCGAGTCATTCGGAAGTCATCATCCAGCCTATTTCTATCTGCAACTTGCGGTGCCATGAGCGCCCTATTGCTGCAAAGCGCAACCGCTGTCGCCATATTAATTAGTGGTTTCAGTAAGAAAGGCTATATCACTCCAACGCTGGGATTAGCACTGTTACTCGGAGCCGATGTTGGCTCGGCTGTAGCGGCTCGAATTCTCTCACTTGATCTCACCCTGATCATTCCAGTGCTTCTTATCATTGGCACAGCCACATTCCTTAAAAGTGATGATAGAACATTTAAGCAAATTGGACGTGTAGTTGTCGGCATTGCGCTGATACTCATCTCCCTAGGTATGATCTCTAACGCAACATCCCCGCTACGAAATAGCGAACTTCTGCCTGTTGTCATTAATTACCTGTCAACTGACATCGTAACAACGATGATAGTTGCTGCGATCTTCACCTGGCTTCTGCACTCTAGTGTAGCGTCAGTTTTACTTATTGCGGCATTAGCGGCGAATGGCGTAATTGAATCATCATTCGCAGCAATACTAATACTCGGAGCAAACCTGGGTGCTGGTTTGATCGCCGTTGGTGTGACTCGCGATAGTGAGCCCCCAGAACGCGCAATTGTATACGGCAATTTACTGGCTAGGGGCTTGTTTGCGATTGCTATTGTTAGTCTGTTTAATAATGATATTTTAGCATTCTTCTTGCTGGGTGCGTCTCCAACAGCTCAAGTTGTGAATTTTCATGTCATCGTAAATTTAGCATTAGCTATTATATTTTTACCTCTCTCACCCCTAATCATAAAATTGACTCTGTCAATTGCGAACCTTAATACAGGTAAAAAAGATCAGGAGGAAATCGTTCACGACGTAACCACTGCTCTTGATCGAACGGTAATTCATACACCGCGTCTTGCACTGGCAAGTGCTACCCGAGAGATTCTACGCATGAGCGAAACCATCGATACCATGTTACGCCGGGTAATCGACTTATACGACAGCAGCGACAAGGCAGAGCAACGGGCGCTGGCCCGTCTAGACGATAGTGTGGATAGCTCCCATATGGAAATAAAACATTATTTAGCAGAAATAACGCGAGACGCGCTCACCGATGAAGAGTCCGTACGGTGCCTCGAATTAACCGAGGCCTGTATCAAACTAGAACACGTGGGCGACATCATCACTAAAAACCTCATACCCCATGCGGCGAAGATACAAAACAAAAATCTGAAGTTTTCCGATCAAGGATGGATTGAGCTTACCGAACTGCACGGGCATGTAGTGGTTAATGCCCAACTCGCATTAAATGTACTTATTTCCGGCGACCTTGCGACCGCTCGACAACTTGTAACAGAACAAGACCAAATGCGCCTAATGGAAATAAGAAATAATAGGCGTCACATAGAACGGCTTACCGCCGGCACCATCAACAGTATCGAGACCAGCGAAATTCACCTAGATACAATTCGAGACCTTCGTCAAATAAGCTCGCTGTTTGCCTCATTTGCATATCCCATACTAGAGCAAAATGGGGAATTACTCAGTTCGCGCCTTATTAAATAACTTCAGCTCAACCAAAAGATTTCCCGTTCAGAAAACCGTCAACCATACCAACAAGACTTAACTATCAAGTTGTCTCGCTATTTCATCCATCACCTTCAAAACAGTTGGCTCTACTTCTTCGTCAACCGGTAGAGGCTGGGATGCTACTTTGGAAATCACTACGTCACGCTTCGGGTTGATATACAGGTATTGACCATGAATACCCATGGCACAGATTGCATTATCATCATTACCGTATTGATACCATTTATTGCGATATTTACCGTTCGGTAAAATATAGGCGAAATCTCCTTTCTGCCAGGCATCCGCATTACCACCATGTAGAACCTCTTCGACCCAATGGGCGGATAATACTCGCTCACCTTTCTTGTTCAGACCACCATCGCTTATTAATTGGCCTAGTCTTGAAAGATCGGCTATCGTGGTACAAATACCTCCCGCTGTTCGTGCATCTCCGCGATGATCCACAGTCACCCACGCCTGGGAGTCCGCGCACATAGGCTTCCACAGTAGTTGTTCCATAAGCTGTGGAAATGGCTGCTTTGCGGCGCTGGCCAGAATCATGCCGAGTAAATCCGAATTTGGCGAACGATAACGAAACACGTTCCCATGATCATCAGCGCGCTTTTTCAACGGCAATATAAATGAGCGCAAACTGTCATTGTAAGAGGTCTGATCAACCGGGTTCCATCCAGATGCCTGACGATATTTAATATAGTCCGTTGCCGCGCTTGTATAGTCCTCGTCGAAGTCAAGAGCGACTGTCATATCGAGAACGTGTTGAACAGTGCAATCAAAGTACGCCGACGCTATAGGCAACTCAAGATACTCACTCACTGGAGCATTCACATCGAGCAAACCTTTTGCTTGTAAAATACCCGCAACCGTGGCGGTTATAGATTTACTTACTGAAAAAAGCAAATGTGGCTTTGTTGGCAAAAAGTGATCCGCATACCAACTAGCCACCGGCCTCCCTTTATGACTAACAATAAAACCGTTGGTATGGGTACTTCCCAGAAAATCCTGAAGCCCAGCATAATTAGCGAACTTTCCGTAGTTTTCGATAGCCTCTGTACCAAGTTTTTCGTAAGGGTCACCATCGCGAGTATTAACACTGTTTATCAACGCACAAGGAACTACTTCAGTAACGTGCTGAAAGGCCCACTTGCTGTTTGGGTGCTCCCGCCAATTTGATAGTTTGATATTTTCTGGGCGCATAATTTGAGTACTTATCCTATTCATTTAATTGTAATGTCTATCGTACTACTGAACTTCTCGTATCTCCACACCCATCGCCCAATAGAGGAAATACGCGAAGTTCTTTCTAGCCTGTAGCTTCAGTTTCTAAGTGTAAGAATAAGCGCTATTATTCGGATGTAGATGTCACCTTATCAAAACCTTAAAGAATGCAGGTACATAACTGACAAACCATCAGATTCAATACATCAAATAATTAACAATAACTTTATGGACAATACAATTTCAGACTATCCGCTAATTATTGTCGGTGCAGGAGCCGCAGGCTTAGGTGCATCTGAGTTTGCCACCGAACAACAAATTGAACATGTTGTTTTAGAGGCTTCCCATAGAATTGGCGGTCGTGGTCTAACCGAAAAACTAGCCGGAGATATACCTATAGATCTTGGTTGCCACTGGATGCACTGTGCTCGTTTTAACCCCTATGTGAAATGGGCCGATAAACTAGGATTTCATTATGAGAAGAATCTCATATCGGATCGTGATGCAATGTTCTTTGATGGAAAATGGTTAAACCATAACGATATTCTTGAATACGATACCTATACCGAACAATGCGCAAAAAGCATAAGCAGTGCGTATGAAAAGAACAAAACAACCTCTATTTTTGACGCTGTGAATTCCGCATCAAAATGGACACAAAATTATTTCTACTGTCTATCATTAGGGCATTCTAATGACGTAGATTCTGTATCAGTGCAGGATGTTATGGAATTTGAAGAGACCTACCAAGACTATCCAGTTCGAGAAGGATTTGGTGACTTAATCGCAGCCCAAGGAAAAGATCGTTCGGTGCAACTGAACACGGAAGTACAAAAAATAGATTGGACTGGTAATCCGATCAAAATAACTACAAACAAGGGAATGATAACAACCGATAAAATATTGCTAACAGTATCCACCGGTGTGCTTGCAGCTGATGCTATAGAATTTAAACCCGCATTACCGGAAAACAAACTGGAGGCAATCCATAACCTACAGATGGGTAATTCGAACTACTTATTCTTTCACATGGATGAACATACCATCGGCGACGACATAGGTGAGAGTATTCACTACCAGAAAGACGATGTATCTCTAAACATACGGATAAAGCCATTTGGCACACCGTGTATTTTTACCAGTACCGCCGGACGATTTGCATGGTGGCTTGAGAAACAGGGGCCTACTGCTGCAAAAGACTTCTTTACTGCGGTTCTGTGCGATGTTTTTGGAGCCGGAATTAAAAATCACCTAAATGAATTTAAATCCAGCGCTTGGGGATTTGACCCATGGATACGTGGCGCCTACGCTTCCCAACAGCCCGGTTATCAAGATCTTCGACCGGTGTTAGCGGAACCGCTAAACGAGACGTTGTTTTTTGCCGGAGAAGCTACATCAAGCAATTTCATGAATACCGCCCACGGCGCCTATCTATCCGGAAAACAAGCAATAAGATTAGCATTTCCAACGAACATAAAGATCAAACGAGAAAACTAATGAAAAAGGCACTTGTACTCGGTGGCGGTGGCTTCATCGGCAATCATATGATTAATCAACTTAAGAGCGAAGGCTTTTGGATACGTGGTGTCGACTTACTGTTACCGGAGTTTTCACAAACTCAGGCAGATGAGTTTGTAATCGGTGATCTGGCTCAACCTGAATTTACTGATTCCGTGATTGACATGCAGTTTGACGAAATTTATCAATTCGCCGCTGACATGGGGGGAGCAGGTTATATATTTACCGGTGAGCACGATGCACAAATCATGCGAAACTCAGTATGTATCAACCTAAACACATTAGAGTCTTGCCGAAAAAGTAGAAATACTCGCATTTTTTATTCCTCATCAGCATGCATCTATCCAGAACACAATCAACTGGACCCGGATAACCCTAATTGCGAAGAAAAATCGGCCTACCCGGCAAACCCCGATAGCGAATATGGCTGGGAAAAACTGTTTAGCGAGCGACTGTATTTCGCCTACCAAAAAGATTACGGTATCGATGTTCGTATCGCTCGATATCATAATATCTTCGGACCACAGGGCACGTGGACGGGCGGACGTGAAAAATCTCCGGCAGCGCTGTGTAGAAAAGTTGCCGAAGCCAAGGAGTATGGAACTATCGAAATCTGGGGTGACGGCAAGCAGACTCGTTCATTCTTATATATTGATGACTGCATTAAGGCCACTCAACGTTTATTACGAAGCGACTGGTCTGGCCCTGTTAACATTGGTTCGGATCATATGGTAACCATCAATGAATTAGCTACGATCATTATGAAATTGGCCGGAAAACCTCTCCAGATACAGCACATTCCTGGTCCGCTCGGTGTTCGCGGTCGCAATTCAGACAACAAACTAATCAAAGAAAAACTAGGATGGCAACCGGCGAGAAACCTTCAGAATGGACTAACATACACCTACCAATGGATTAAACAACAGGTAACTATAGCCAATAACAACGACGAAATTTAACGCTATTGGCTCAACTTATCGGAAAAGTAGCAGAGACATAAAAAGCCGTTATGTAGTCCAGCCTCTACAAAAGCATTACCTCGTTGGTAAAGCTGCATTGTGTTATCGATTAGAACAATGGCTATCACCACCATGTTAAATGGATGCAATCACTCCTCCGATAACAGCTGACAACACTAGCACACGGGTAATCGGCCATTGTAATTTGAACACTAACACCGCGCAGAGAACAACCAAAGCCACAACACGTATATCGACCGACGTGAACTGTGGTAGCCAGATTGTAAAGACACCAAACTGCTCTCTACTTACCGATTGAAAAATAACGTGTAATGAAAACCAAATAGAAAGATTCAAAATAACACCCACAACAGCGGCCGATATTCCGGTTAACGCACCCTTTAAACGTGGCTGATTACAAATCCATTCAATATGCGGCGCACCGGCAAAAATCCATAAAAAACAGGGAATAAACGTGGACCATAATGTTACTCCAGCTGCCGCCAAACCAATGCCTATGCCACCGGATCGAAACCCCGCAACAAAACCGACAAATTCAGTAACTAGTATTAACGGTCCCGGGGTAGTTTCCGCAAGACCTAAGCCATCCATCATCTCACCTGCGCTCAACCAGCCAAACTGGCCCACTACGGCCTGTCCCATATACGCTAATACCGCATAGGCGCCACCGAATGTTACTACCGCGAGACGAGCAAAAAACAAACCTACTTCTGATAACAGCGGTACCGAGAAAACTGCGTCAATTAGCCACAATGGAATCATCCAGATTGCCAACCAAATTGCACTGGTGCGTATAAGCGCGAACATTGAACGGTCGCCCGCATCGGCCTCAACAGGATCTGTATTGGCATTAGCACCCAATATAAAACCGATACCGGCCGCAACTAGAATTATTAATGGATAGGGCAACGACAAAAAGAATATTCCAACAAACGCTGCAGCCGCGATTACCCAGTAGACCGTACCATTCAACGCACGCTTAGATACCTTCAACAACGCTTGCAGAACAATCACCAAAACCGTTGCCTTAATACCAAGAAATAGAGCGCTAACCAGGGGCACCTCTTCGAATAAAGCGTAGACAATGGCCAGCACTAATACAATACAGGCTCCCGGCAATACGAATAATAGTCCCGCCATTAACCCGCCGAGAGTGCCGTGTAAACGCCAACCCGCATAGGTAGCCAGCTGCATAGCTTCTGGTCCGGGCAACAACATACAAAAACTCAGAGCGTTCAGAAACTTTTGTTCACTCAGCCAGCCTTTTTCCTCAACTAGAATTTGATGCATAAGGGCAATCTGCGCGGCAGGTCCTCCAAAAGAAAGAAGGCCAATTTTAAGCCATACCCGGGTTGCTTCCATTAACCCCGGTGAGAAAGATTGTGCTTCCGTATTAGTTTGCAACGTTTCCATAGCGTTTAACGTCCTCCGCGCATCTGCCTATCGTGTTGTTCATTTGGCGCGTCATCCATACAGAGCGGTTGCGTACAATGTTTACGATCTCCGCAAAATTGATAATCTAGACTAAATCTCAATGGAAATTACTGGAACCCAGATAATTACTAAACTAGCGATGAGTTCGACATAATCGCTATACTTAGCCTTCTATAATGTCGTCGTCAATTATGTTTACACTATTACTCAATACCCACCTGTTCTCGCCAGAAAATAAAGGGATAAAAAACATCCTCATTTGTTCTGGAAAAATAATCTATATTGGCGACGATATACCGCACCTCGATCCTATACTACCACGCGAAACTTTGGATCTTGAGGGCGCAATTGTTATTCCTGGTTTAATCGATGCCCATTGTCATATTACTGGCGGCGGCGGCGAGTCCGGTCCATCAAGTCGTGTACCCACACCGATGTTGTCACAGTATACTCGGGCTGGCGTGACGTCGGTGGTCGGCGTTCTCGGCACTGACGATCTTACTCGTAATACCCAAACACTGGTTACCCAGGCCTACGCACTCCGAGAAGAGGGTCTTTCTGCCTGGTGTTATAGCGGAGGCTATCATTTACCATTAATGACGCTCACCGGCAGCGCTCGCAGCGATATTGTAAATCTGGACCCGGTTATCGGTGTAGGCGAATTAGCGATTAGCGATCATCGCTCTAGTCAGCCGACGTTAGACGACATTTTACGTGTAGCCAGTGAAACCCACGTGGCCGGATTAATGACCGGCAAAGCCGGTATATTGCATATTCATTTAGGAGACGGTAGTCGCGGACTCGATCTTATTCGCCAATCACTTACAGTATCGGAATTACCCGCACGAATTTTTCACCCCACACATATCAATCGAAATAAAACACTATTCGATGAAGGATTAAAACTGGTTAAAGAGTATAATTGCACCATAGACCTAACTGCATCTCCAGACTGTGATGCGGACCCGGGTTGGAGTGCTGCTGAAGGAATACTTCGTTACCACAACGCCAAACTACCTTACGCTCAGTTAACCATGAGTTCCGACGGTGGTGGATGCCTACCGAAATTTAATAAGGACGGTGAGATAACATCTATGCATATTGGTAATTCGAAAATACTACTTCAAACTTTGGCTCAACTCAAAGAACAGGGTGTATGCCTCGAACAAACACTGCCCTATGTGACTACCAACATCGCCCGGGTATTGCGCCTTAAATCTAAAGGTGAACTCGCCGTTGGTATGGATGCAGATTTATGTGTCTGCAGTAATGATTTGCAGGTTAATTACCTTATGGCAAAAGGTGTTTGGCATATTAAAGACAATTGCCAACACATTGCGGGTACATTTGAAAATAACTAAATCAAGCATATGCGCACCACAAAATCCAAGCGGCCCTAGTACTTTAATTCAAGGCTTACTGTGTTTGGATCAATGCTGATTTTTTGGACAATACGGTTAGCCATAACTTTTTGGCCAATCTCATTAACGTGCCCGGCACCATCAAGATATGCGAGATGGTAATCCTTAGATTCAGCTCTGCCCTGCTTTAACAATTTTCTAAACTCATCGTTTACGAAAATTGCTGGAAACCTCTCCCTATTGGAGATCTCCTGCAGATGGTTTTCCACATTTTTAGGGGTAAAAGAACCCGCATACGGCGTGGAAGAAAACCGATTTCGAATCGACGCTTCCTGTTGAGAATCAAACTCAAGACTGTGAGGAATAGATAGCAATAAGAACTCAGCACCATTGCCTAGGACTTCCCGGTTAAAAGCTGTAAGTAATGCGTCATTTAATCTCCAAGCATCGTTCAAACGGATCTCGTCTTTATCGGCGAAGCCAAGTAAACCACCACGTACCCGGCTTTTTTCTCCAAGCCAGCCACGACTAATGGCATTTCGCCTTACCGCACGTACTTTCAGTTTTTGCCACTGATAAAATCGGCTATTCTGCTTAAGCCATTGTATCCACCCAGTAGAAGGTTCAACATATTGAGTAACCAATTCACCACCATCAGCCAAATGCATATAAATACGTGGATTACTACTTAGCTGTCGGCTGTTATCGGAAAAATCATTACCGTTATAAAACGCACAGATAACCAGATCAACATCATATTGCTTTACTCTCTGCCTAAAGAGATTCAGCTGTTGAGCCGTGCTAGCACCTGACACGCTAAAATCCATAACCTGCCATTCAACATCCGTAAAATTCTCTGCCAGTTGAGTCGACAATACATCTCGCAGCGTATCTGTTTGGTTCATATTTATTGCTGCGGTTTGAGAATCCCCAAGAATGGCTACCCGCATTGTATTCGCAGACTTATTTATGGGGAATTGAGGTCCACGAAAACCCAGTTGATTAATACTCACTAGAATACTCTTCCCTGATTCCGGTGCAATTAACCTAGTCTCAAGACCGGGCCGATAATGGCCGCCGATATCGGCCGATCGTTGTATCAATCGTGGAGGAAAGTTAGCAAGCAAACGGATTGCCACCTCCAATACACAAAGCAATACAATGAATGAAAGCACAAAGAGCAATCCATTCTTAAAAATCTTTGAAAAATAGCGCACGGTATAAAACTTACTCGTAAGACAACAGATCTTAAGTTTACGCGATAAAGCTAAAAACGGTGATAGCCAGCAACGTACATACTGCAATTTGTCGATAGCGATGTTCGCTCGATTTTCGAAACCCCCTAGAACCAACTTGAGCCCCAAACCAATAGGTTACCACACCTGGCAACGCTGATGAAATATCGCTCCATCCTGTTGCACCACTATTAATCGACACCAATAAATAAGCTATCGAGGTGAGAAAAGCCCATGCAATTATTAATGTTCGACCACTATTTTTATCATCCGGCCCAAGCAAAATAGCCACAACACAAACAAGTGCTATGTAAGTTGCGCCAAACACAATCCCGGCAAGAATCCCAACAACAATCAGTAGGGGCGTAGTGAGAGTCGCTTTATAACGAACGCCACTCAACATCAGTACACAGGTAAACGCAATAATCAACGCAATCGCGCGTTTCATAGTCTCTGCATCCACATTAAACAACAGAAAATGCCCCAAAGGCATAGCCAGTAATGTTGGAATGAACAGCGTGAGGGTCCGTCGCCAATTGACGTCCACACAAACTTGCTTGAACAAATAGCAGCCGGTACCAAAATCAACAATCAAGACCTTGGCGATAATCACTATCGGTGCGTAGAACATGGTCAAAATAGCCAGCATGAATGCTGGACCACCAAATCCAGTAAAACCACGGATAACCCCTGCAATGAATGCCACTATGGCAATAACTAGGGTATCAGGGGTTGCAAGTGGGTCAAACTGGGGAAGAGAGAACACGTATTAGCACAAATATAAGTTAGGGCCTAATCTATCGATTAAATGCTCATGGTGCTACTAGTGCATTTTAAAAATACCGTTAAATAAATCTGCATACAACAATTGCACTTCGAAATAACGACCTAATATTTGACAACTATCCAAAGTATGTTATTTGCGCGTCCTATGTTCGCAAAACTATTGCAGTCTATAAAACTTATGACAGTTCAGGCTAGTATTTCCATGCTTACTTCTGACAAATAACAAAGCATGTCTAGCCAAACTAAATTCTCATAGAGGCTGTATCCACTATATCATCCCAGCATCCTATCTAAGGCTATGCTTACTGAGCACTTAAGGCGTATCTTCTATAAACATCACTTCAAATTACAATTAGGTAACTCATCAATTATTCAACACATTCTTAGAAGCACAGGGGTAAACTTAGGGCTGCAAAAATATTTTCTGGTCGTTTTGATAGGGTCTAAATGGTCTTTTTATTGAAAAATCATGCAAATTCGGATAAATCAGATTACCAAGAACAAGATATAAGAGATCTATATAAATGAAATCAAATAACCTCTGTCAAACACTACTAGCATTATCTCTAGCTGCATTGTCATCGATGAACATGGCAATAGCATCAGAGGTTAAGGTTACTCCTCTTGGCGCCCATGACGGTGAATTTTGCCATCTTGACCGTGCGATGATTTTTGAAGATCCAGATGGCACCAGAATTTTGTATGATCCGGGTCGCACCGTCGCCGGTGCTGATGATGCAAGATTAGGCGATATTGATGCCGTTCTTGTCAGTCATATGCACGGCGATCACGTTGGAGATAAACATATAGCGGAGGTTGGCGCAGCAGGCGAATGTGCGAAACCGAGTTTTCCAACCAACTCATTACCCCATACAAATGTCGCTAACATTGCCATGGCAAAAAATGCAAAAATAATAACCGGTAGTGAAATGCCAAAGTTTTTTGCTAATAAACTCAAAGCATTAGGAGGCGACCCAAAGAACTCCCAGCTGGTCCGCTTTGGCGGATCGAAAATGATCGGCGGCATTAAAATAACTACCGTACCTGCGGTTCACTCAAACGGTATCAGTGGTGCAATGATTGGTGGAGAGCTCGGTGATATGCTTGATGCTGCAGGCGTTAATGCATATGCAGGCCCACCAACTGGATACGTTCTAACATTTTCTAACGGTCTTGTGACCTATTTATCGGGTGATACCGGTGTGACCGCTGAACAGGATACGGTTGTACGTCAGTTGTATAATGCCAAACTCGCTGTTATCAATATTGGAGATACATTTACAACCGGCCCGACAGAAGCTGCATGGGTAGTTAACACTTTAGTGCAACCAGCATCGGTTATTGCCTCCCATGCCAACCAACCCTCTACAAAGGGCGGCAAGGTTATCGATGGGTCAAGGATTGATCAGTTTATGAAAGCCGCAACAATGCCGGTTCATGTACCACTAAGTGGTAATACTATGGCCTTTAACAACGAAGGAACTTGCGTAAGCGGCTGTTAAAATAACTAGATCGTCGGCGAGTTTCACATGAGATTCGCCGACGATCGCTAGGTATTCATGAACGATTAACTTTGCGGTCCAGCTAATAGTGAAAGCAATGCTTGGGCATGATCGGCTGCTTCGCCACCCAGAGATGTCAAATAACCACCATCACTTTGGGTCAATAAGCCACTATCAAATAATCGCTGTGCGGCTGAAATCAAACCAGGATCAGCTGATTGGTGAATCTTTATGCCTTCCAGTTTTGATCGATCACTGAACAACATCAAAACTTGCAACTCGGCCAGGCTTTCTTCGTTATAGGACATTCACAACCCTTTTGTTATTCTGTACATTAATATTATATGCGTAGCACTCCCTTGTCATATTAGAATATAGCCCGTCTAATTTCAAAGGAATTTCGCACTCACCTAACTAACAACTTTCATCAATAATGAGCCTAAGAGAAGAGCAGTTAAGGTCACTAGCCAATGATACTTTTGATGTAGCCATCATTGGAGGTGGGATTAACGGCGCCGTGTCCGCCGCAGCGTTATCAAAGCGTGGCGTTAAGGTCGCACTAATTGATGCAAACGACTTTGCCGGTTTTACCAGTCAACATTCGTCCAACCTGGTGTGGGGGGGCATAAAATATATGGAAAGTTACGATTTCCGCCTAGTTGCAAGTCTATGCAAATCACGGAACGAACTGATGCGCAGCTTTCCTTCTACAATCAAGGAAATTCGTTTTTTTACGTCCATATCTCGTGGTTTTAGACACCACCCACTCACCCTTTTACTGGGTAGTTGGATCTATTGGTTATTTGGTCGGGGCTATACACAGAAACCTAGATACCTTACAACCCGCAAAATTTCCGCCCTAGAACCCGTTATAGATACCACGGACTGCATTGGTGGTATGGAATACTCGGATGCCTATCTATTTGATAACGATGCACGTTTTGTATTCAGTTTTATCCGCTCGGCAATTCAATCCGGAGCCGTCGCCACCAACTATGTGGCATCGGAAGGCTCCGTTAGAACTAAAGATAATGAATGGCATACCCTTGCAAAGGATCAACAAAGCGGCGCTCGTTTCACCATCAAATCCAAAACTCTAATCAATGCAAGTGGTGCTTTTGTTGATAAACAAAACCGACTCTCAAGTGTATTAACCGATCATCGTCACGTGTTCTCTAAAGGCATTCATTTAATAGTGCCTCGTCTAACAGACAACAAACGTGTGCTAACTTTTTTCGCCAGCGATGGACGTTTATTTTTTGCCATACCCATGGCTAATCGAACGTGTATTGGCACCACGGACGAACGCGTTGATGAAGCAATCACACAGGTAACTGACGAAGATCGAGACTTTGTACTATCCAACATCAATAGTCGATTAGCGTTGGATAAACCGTTAGATAAGAACGACATAATATCCGAGCGATGTGGGGTTCGACCATTGGTAGTGGATCAATCTCTCAGCGCCTCTACAGATTTTCTTCATATGTCTCGCAAACATATCGTAGAAGTGATTGAAGAATCATGTCACTTGAGTATCTTCGGCGGCAAGCTTACCGACTGCATCAATGTCGGTGATGAAATATGTGACAAAATTTCGGCATTTGGAATTGACGTGGCTCCACCATCTGGAAAATGGTACGGCGAACCCGATATCAGTCAGAAAAATTTATTTTTACAAAAAGCCAAAGAATTAAATCTGCACACACGGCAAGCAGAAGATACAGATGAGCTATTTACCGACCGACTCTGGCGGAGATACGGCAAGGACGCTTTTAAAGTACTTCAAATAATCGAGTCTGATCCAACGTCCTGTGAACCTATCATTAGCGGCACCGGATTAACTCGTTGTGAGGCGATATATTCTCGCCACCATGAAATGATTGAAAACCTGGAAGACTGCCTACGACGTCGTTCCAAGCTGGAATTATTATTTGGACGGGACAAACTGAAAAACCATGCAGATTTACCCGCATTATCAGCAGCACTATTTGGCGATAAAGCCGAAGCACAATTGCAGAAATATAAACAATGTGACGGCAACCCAATATACAGTTAGTTAAACCGTATATTTATCTACACACCAACCAGGCGAGAATTGACATGAGTGAACTTTGGCAACAATCTGCAAGCAAAATCAGCCAGATGGTTCGTAGCAAGCAAGTCTCGGCACTAGAAGTTACCGAAGCCAACCTAAATCGACTACAGAGTGTTAATTCTAAAATTAACGCCGTTGTAGACGAATTCCCCGAACAAGCACTCGCTGCGGCAAAGGAAGTTGACCAGCAGATAGCCCAAGGCAAGTCTCCAGGGATACTTGCTGGTGTACCGCTAACCGTAAAAGTTAATGTCGATCAGAGAGGGCATGCCACAACCAATGGCCTAACCTTGCAGTCGAATCTTATCGCCGAACAGGACAGTCCAGTAGTCAGCAATTTTCGCAATGCCGGAGGAATTATCATCGGTCGAACAAATACACCGGCATTTTCCTTACGCTGGTTTACCCGCAACAACCTGCACGGTCACACACTCAATCCGCAGAATCGACTCCTCACACCGGGCGGCTCATCCGGCGGTGGCGCTGCAGCAGTAGCCGCTGGTATCGGCGCTATTGGACACGGCACCGATATTGGCGGCTCCGTGCGTTATCCGGCCTATGCTTGCGGTATACATGGGCTGCGTCCTACTCTCGGTCGTATACCTGCGTGGAATGCGAGTTCTGCCGATCGACATATTGGCGCTCAACTTATGGCGGTTTCTGGCCCTATGGCAAGAAGTATCGACGATATCGAGCTCGCACTTACAGCTATGAGTGTGGGCGACAACAGGGATCCGTGGTGGATGCCTGTACCATTACAATTAGACACTCCCCATAAAAAAGTTGCCCTAGAAATAGCTCCTGATGATATGTCAGTAGAGCCTCGGGTTGAAACGGACCTTCGCGATGCTGCCGACAGACTCCGTGCCCAGGGCTGGCAAGTAGACGAGGTAAAAACCCCTGGATTTGCCAGAGCGGCAAAGATTCAACTTATCTTATGGATGAGTGAGTTTCGTCGCGGCGCCGCAGCGATGGTTGATAAAGAGAATGAAGCGGATTCAAAATTTGTTTACGGACAGTTGAATGGTATGTGTTCCGACATAGGCCTAAATGACTTTCTAGATGCCTTGCAGCAACGTGTTGGCATCATTCGAGAATGGCAACAATTCCTAGAACAATACCCTCTGGTATTATCCCCAGTATCCGGCGAATTACCTTTCACTGATTTACTAGATATAGAATCAGAAAGCACATTTCAACGGGTATTTGATGCTCAACTCACTCAAGTAGGTCTTCCAGTGCTCGGACTTCCCGGTCTCACGGTAAGCACAAAGATGCACGACGGCAACATACCTAGTGGCGTTCAGCTTATTGCTGGCCGTTATCAAGAGCAACATCTGTGCAACGCTGCAAGAGTAATTGAAGCAGCAGGGTCACCGCCAAGCCCAGTAGAACCGTCTTGATCGCTAAAAATTCACTAAATCTCATTGGATGTTATGATAAGGGCCTCTGTACGGGATAGTGACCGCAGATAAGTAATTTCATTAACACAGAAAGCTCGCTCATCGGGCAAGGAGAATGAAATGACTATTAGTCAAATATTACGACATAAAGATGGCAACATCTTCAAGATTAATACGCAACAAAGTATTGCCGAGGCGTCAGCACTTCTAACCGGAAAAGGCATCGGGGCCTTGTTAGTTGAAGGTAACAATGCATCTATAGTTGGTATACTGTCCGAACGAGATATCGTTCGCGGTATGCCGCCCCACGGTGCGGATCTGCACGATGTTCGCGTATCAGAACTGATGACCACCAATATCGTTTCGTGTTCACCAGAGGATACCGTTTTGGAAGCTATGGCTATGATGACCGATCGGCGTATCCGGCATCTACCAGTGTACGAAGATGGTAACTTGATAGGCTTAATTAGTCTGGGAGATTTGGTTAAAAGCCGCATTGCCGAAGTTCAGGAAGAAGCAGAGGCGATGCGTAGTTATATTAACTCGTAAATCTCTGCCCCTAGTTCGAGTAACGTAGAGGGTAGTCTCGCCCAGTGTACTAATCAGAATTAGATAATTGAATAAATCTTAAGATTATCTTGAGAACGATTATGTGGAAATCGAATACTTACAATTTCGATTTCCACCCTAACTAGATTAGAGATATAAGAGTTTTCAATTTTAATCACACTATCTGATTTGATACTACTCAAGATGCACCTTATGAAATAATTTATTTGGTTCTTCATGCTTTAGTTGGTTATATTGAGCAGCGCTAATTTTCTGTACCGTGTCACAGATTGAACCGCGAAATTTTTTATCTACAGAAGAACAACTCAATCCTTGATCACTACAAAAAGTCGCAAGATAAACTTCAGCGTATCCTGAACTAATGCCAATATTATCGTGAACGCATTGCATTAAATGTCTTGAGCACCGTGCGACGAAGACGAACGCAGCATAGCGCTCCTCCATGAGTTTCTCATCCTTCCAATTCAAGTTATCCCAAACCCACCAGGAACTATCTCCATTAAACTTCCACATGCCATTGATAAGAATCGCATCAGTGATGTTTTTAGAATCGTAATGATGAAAAAAATCTGCCCAGTCCCCGCTAAATCGAACATCATATTCAATAAACCAATAATAATCGTATTCAGAACGATTAACATAAAGATAACCCAGCAGGCTATCGATGTTGTACCAGTTATCCGTGTGCAGTGAGTTATATTTCTTCATAGATTCTTCATCCAGAAGAAGTAAATCATCAACTGGAAACTTATCAGTATCCCACACAACCTTTGTTTCATCATGGGCGACCACTAGATCATAATTCTTAGGCAAAGTTTGTTTTAATGGAAGATAGGAGTCTTCGTACAAAAATTTGCTGACATTATGAGTTCGTAAAACCACGCAGATGCGCAATGGCCTGGCCAACATATCTAACTGTGCTTCACGCATTATATTGCGAGCATCCGAATTACCACGAGCGTTACCCGTAATTACCGCAGTATTGCAAATCTAAACTTTTATTGTGTAGACCTAAATTAAAATAAACTGAGAATTCACTAACCGCAGAGGAAGATTTAATTAAGAAATTACATTTTGATAATAACAAACTGTCTATGAGTGCATCCTCGCCTTTTCTATAGTTAGATGACAATGATAATTTAAAAATATTATGCTCATCACGAAGTGCATCATAATAACAACAACTATCTGCATACCTCGCGATCATCTTCTTCAGCTCCCTTGGGGAATCCGTTGCACAGAATATCTTAGCGCGTGGGTTTTCATCCAAATAACGATCAATATGTGGAAAGTATTCCTCAGAAAGAATTTGTCGACCGCCTATTCCAGCAAGTTTATCCGTTGCTCGCACGTGTACGCCAAGCATATGATTATCATAAAATTTCTGTTGAACAAAATTATCAATTTTCCTTAATATTTCGGGCTTTATGCGGATATATTGATTAATAATTTTGTTCGCTTTCTTACGCATTTCTAGATACCAACGCGAATCATACGAAAATCTCTTTTTTGAATAGATTCCTGCTTTATATGGATAAACTTGAATCCCGTGCCGATAGTGTTCATGAAAACGATGACTAGCAATTTGTTTGTGTACAATCTCACAAACTTCTTCCGGTAGAATGGTGCGATAATTTATATCCGTTATTGGCTCAAAATAGTATTCCCAGATATTTTCTCCTTGCAATGAGTCGTAAAAAGGCAACTTAGGATCCGATATATAAACAAACGGAATAAGATTATTCCTTTGAGCAAACAAAATGCCATTAATAACATAAAGTAAATTGACAAAAAATCCACCACCATAATCTGCATGATATATACGCAAATATTTATGCTTAGTGAAATCACGAGAACTAAAACCATCTACCGCACATATCGATTGGCCTGGTTTATAAAGTCGCGTGCTCATTGATTGTAATCTAACTCACGTAGCACCGTATAATCTGGAAAGTCTTGGAGTTTTAAATTTCTTTTTTTACTCATCAATCTATTATATTCACGCATTTGTGCGACACACACTTGATGCAAAGGCAAACGGGAATCTACCGTATTAATATAATGATGTTTAATTTTAAATGCATCGAATAAATATAAATCTACATTAAGTAGTAACTTCATATTAGTGTCGATTCCCCAACCAAACGTGTTTTCGTGAGTCATAATACTTGTCCATTCATGAAACACTGCAGGCTTCATTATATAACAAAATAGTTCTATGAAATTCACCTCACGAATCATCATTCGGTCGTAAGTTTTCATCACTTTGTGAGCCCAAGCCGAATCATTCGAGACCGTCGGGGACATAATGTCCATATTATATTGGTTGTATTTATCAATCATAAAATCTAGATCGATATTCAAAATTTCGACATCATCTAATAACACAATAATATACTCATATTGATTCACCTCATCTGCATATAGTTGAAATACCTGATACAAACCAAGATTTCCACTAACCACTTTATCGACTTCTTCTGGTAAGAGGCCAACACCCGCGTAGTCATATACATGAACGGTAAGATTACATGCACAATCATGTAAACGTTCAATATTCCTGCTTAAGATGGTTTTTCTGTGATCGAGATACTCGACACTAACGCCAGGTATAAGGCAAAGTACATTATACATTCTTTGTCCATTAAGATTAGAATTTCAGATTTCAGTATATAATGTTTATTAATATTTTATGTCAACGAGGAAACTATCCATTCAGTTAATTTATTAATTCCTCGGACGCATCAAGCAATATAGATATTTCGGCCTCACAATAAAAAATAGAGAGTGGTATTCGATTGAAGGAAATACTAATTGTTGGAGCTGGAATAGCGGGCTCCGTAGTCGCACTGACACTGGCAGACACGGGCAAATATCTAGTTACAGTAATCGACAGGCGCAATCATATTGCAGGCAATACTTACAATCCTTAGTGTCCCGATACGGGACAACGGTTTCATAAATACGGACCCCATATTTTTCATACCAACAGCGAAAGCATACTCAAATTTATAAAAAAATATGGTAAGTGGTTACCCTATAAGCACAAAGTACAGGCCTATGTTGAGGGCATCGGGCAAGTTTCCCTGCCTATAAACCGAGATACTCTAAATTCCCTATACTCGAAACGACTAAAGTCGGTTGAGGAAACTAAGCGGTTTCTCGATACACTACGAGAGCCTTATACGAGTCCAAAAAATGCTTTTGAGTATTTAACAAATATTTATGGTTCCGAATTAACAACACTATTTTTTTTCAGGCTATTCGAAAAAAATGTGGGATCTTGATCTTAAAGAACCTAGTGCTGCACCGGTAAAAAGGCTACCAATTAGATATGACGCCAATCCGTATTATTTCAATGATAAGTATCAACTAATGCCTGCTGAAGGATATCTTAAGTTCTTCACAAACCTATTGAACCATCCATCTATCAATATACGATTATCAGAAAATTTTGATCGTGACATAGAACATGAATATTTTCATGTGTTTAACAGCATGCCGATAGATGAATACTTTGATTTCTAATTTGGTAAATTACCTTATCGATCAATAATATTTAGTGATTCAAAACTAGACAGTTTTAAACCAGCACTACCCATTGTTAATTTTACAGATAAACGACCATTTACACGAGTTACGCAATGGTCTCTTTATCCCGGCTTGGGTTGGCGGCACTCAGATAAATTTACCTATGAAACACCATGCTCATATGAAGAAAATAACAACAAGCGCTATTATCCAGTTAAAACAATTGATAATAACCCGCAAGTAATTTATCAAAAATACCGAAACCTTTTAACGTCTTGTTTATCCGAAACAACATTTATCGGTCGCTGCGGACAGTATCAGTACTATGATATGCATCAGGTGATTGCGAATAGCCTAAATATTAGTAATGACTTTTTAAAGGAACAGTAAAAATAACACCCGTAACATTAGCAAGAAAACCAAAACTCCTCGCTGACTTAATAGTCATATTGGAGAGGTTGATTCCATTATCAGCATCATATACGCCTATGCTACAACTCCGTTTCATAAAAAATATAATCTACAAGTAACCACTCACAAAAATACAAGAGCCCCTCAATCAAGGGAGTTCCGTGGCGGCTGGATACATCGATATAGAAGCCCAAGGGTAAAACGCATTGAGTGCCAACTTTTCTATCGGCCGCGGGAATACCGCTTACCGTGTTTCTTTCAAATCAGTATTAGACAGGATCAACAAATTATCCGGCTAACTTACTATGATGGTAGATTACTTCTAGCAGGTGATCAATCTCAGCCTGTTCCGTATAGCACTGCCATTATCATTTCTAAGCAAAGATAAGTGTTTTATACTGGCTAAAACTAAGTAATCAAATTTTCAAACATCG
>Ga0213861_10000009_pt1 | contig 123328 bp, 139 predicted proteins | sample PICome_4_FD_160110 | JGI IMG/M metagenome (GOLD analysis project Ga0213861, IMG submission 160110) | Coastal seawater microbial communities near Pivers Island, North Carolina, United States - PICO131 | ecosystem: Environmental > Aquatic > Marine > Coastal | place: USA: North Carolina... | reverse complement strand
AGCGTTCGTCCTGAGCCAGGATCAAACTCTCCAACAAAATCTTTGAATTTTAATCTGACCAAAGAATCAACATGGGTTTTATCCCATATTATGGTTTTTAAACCATCACTAACTCTTAATAAAAAGAGCTAGCCATCAACTTTTAACTTAAAAGTTGACAAAAAAAGAGTGCTAGAAAATTAATTCTGCACTACCGGCGTTCATACTCTACTCAGTTGTCAAAAAGCCAAATTTCGTAATTTAAGAGTAACACCTTCTTGTTTAAAGAGGGTATTATTTTTTATTTATTCTTAAGAATTTTCTTTTACCAATCTGTAAGATTTTTCCATCTAATTGTGGAGATAGTATATCCAATTCAGTATATTTAACATTTTCAATTTTAAACCCACCAGAAGTAATAATACGTCGAGCTTCAGAATTGGAATTAGTGACATTATTTTCTGTTAATAGATTAGGTAAATGTACTTCCCCTTCAGATATGTAAGCATCGGGAATTACATCAGGAATATTTTTGTTAATAGTTATGTCATTGAAACTCTGTTCGGCTTTAATAGATAGTGTCTCATCGTACAGTTCATTAGTAATAATTTTTCCAAGGCTTTTCTTAACATCAAAAGGATTCATTTTTTCAGCTAAAACAAGGGACTTAGTTTCCTCGATTTCGTCTAATTCTAAATCAGAAAGCATTAAAAAATAATCCCACATAACTTCATCAGGGATACTCATTATTTTTCCATAAATATTATCAGCAGATTCAGTTACTGAAATATAATTATTCAAAGACTGAGACATTTTCTTCTTACCATCAGTTCCAACTAATAGTGGGAACGTAATAGCAACTTGTGGGCTCATATTATAAAATTTTTGTATCTCCCTCCCTAACATTAGATTCCAGAGTTGATCGTTACCACCAATCTCAATGTCTGCTTTAACAGCTACAGAATCATAGCCTTGAAATAATGGATAAAAGAACTCTAGTAATGATATTGGATTTTTAGAATCGTATCTTTTCGAAAAATCCTCACGCTCTAGCATTTGTGCAAGTGTTGTTGAAGATGCAAGATTCATCATTTCTGAAATACTTAATTTAGAAAGCCATTCCTTATTAGAAACTATTTCAAGATTATCAGAATGTAGAATTGATTTAATTATTGGTAGTACGCCTTTTGCGTTTATATCGATTTCATTTTCCTCTAAAACTGATCTTGTTTCTGACTTCCCAGATGGATCACCAACCTGTGCAGTAAATTCACCTAATATTAATACAGCAGTGTGTCCGTATTCTTGGAATTTTTTTAATGCCCTTAAAATTGCATACCAACCTAGTGTTACATCTGGTGCTGTTGGATCAACACCTAGTTTAACTCTTAGTTTCTTTTTAGACTTGAGTAATACTTCATAATCAGCAAGTGGATTTATTACCGAAGACCTATCTTCAATGTATTTCATTTTTGTACCAAGGAATATCTCCAAAGATTTCTATCTTTAGATTTTGCATTTTTTCTTTGAGTAGCAATAGCTCTATCAACTGGATGAATACGAGTAGCGAGATTGAGTGATCCTGAAAACAAATCTTCACCATCATTAACTAAATCTATACCGAGTCCTTTTGTTATATTTCCTGGACCAGTGACTTTGTTAGTTTTCATTTTAACTTTCCTTCTAGACTCTACATAACTTTTACCTAACAGTACTACACCTGAACGTATTAATACTGCTTCACATGATCCTTTTCTCGAAGTTAATAAATATAAACTTTTATTCTCTCCATATGATTTAAGGACAAGAATATGAGGTGGACCTTTTGGTAAAGATTCTGGAAATTTTCTGTTAAACATATTAACGAGTGACATTGGATCTGTATTTTTTCGTCCAAAAGCTTCTGTCTCAGTAATCATTATTTCTGTAAATTTATTTTTATAATTAGTTGAAAGTCTCATACCAAGAATATCAACGGCTACTTTCGATGATTTCTGAGAAAGCATTTGGTAAACTCTGTTATTCAAACCAGTTGTTTCGACCATTTAATTTCCCTTATTTAGTTTTATCGAGAACTTATTTTCAAGTAGATTAACTACCTGATTAAGAATATCTGTTACCTCTTCTTCGCTATAAGTTTTAGAATAACTTCTTGTATTTATTCTAATTCCTAAATTCCTACTTTGCTCGTTCTTAAAATCATCAAAAATAGTTATTACATTTTCGTTGTTAATTAGGAATTTTTCGACTTCCAGTATCAATTCATTTGAAATAAATTCATCTGGAACCATAAAAGATAAGTCAAACTTTACATAAGGATACAGAGATAATGGCGCATAGTTTATATTAACTAAATCTTCAGAACTGAGTGAGCTTAAGTCAATACTAAAAAGAAATATGGAATTATTTAGTTCATAGGATTTTTCTAATTGCGATGCTAGTTGTCCAAAATGTCCTAAAACTTTATTATTTTTCAATATAAGAAAGGATAGGTTTTGATGAAATCCGGGTTTGTGAATTTGTTTTAATTCAATTTTGCCAAAACAATCTATTAAAATTTGTTTAACAAAATATATATCCTGTAAAGTAGGTTCCTGTCTCATATCAGAATTTGTTAATTTAGATGGGATTAATGCAGATAACGAATATATTTGATTAGGAATGGATTCAAAATATGGATGTTCACCAGCATCAAATGTATTGTTAATTTCGAAAAACATTTCGGCCTGATTATTATGTTCAAGATTACTTTTATACACCTCTATTAATGAAGGGTGTAAGCTTGTTCTCAAAAACTTGTTTGTTTGATCGATAGGATTATTTATTTCCACACTCTTTTTTTCAGGAGTAAAGATTTGGTTTATTTCTTGTGAAACAAAAGATAGTGTCTGAATCTCATACATATTCATAGAAATAAGTTTGTCAGTGAGGTGTCTTTTGAGATACCAATATTCACCTAGGTTATTTTTATTATTACCCATTGGTAACGTGCTCTCAAAATTATTGAAACCATAATGTTTAGCGAATTCTTCAATTAAGTCTATAGGTCTTTCTAAGTCATAGCGCCAACTGGGTGATTGAAATATAATTTCGTTGTCAGTTAACTTGTAATCAATTCCTAAATACTCAAGCATATTTTCAATAAAATTATTCTCTAGTTTTATTCCTAATATTTTATATATTTCATTTCGATTAAAACTTACATCATTCGTAGAAAACTGTTGCTTTGAATCTATGACGGGAGAAGAATAGGTAATATTTTGATCTTGTTGAAAAATGTGTATGAATCGGTTTAGTCCTAATAATTGTAATTGGTGATCAATTCCTCTTTCAAACCTAATAGAAGCATCTGAAATTAAATTAAGTTTTCTAGATGTGTTCATTACTGATACTTTATCGAAATATGCACTTTCGATTAAAAGGTTCGTTGTATCTTGTGTTACTTCTGTTGCTAGTCCACCCATTACGCCTGCAAGTGCAATTGGATTATCATCAGCAGTGATAATTAGATCATTTATAGATAACTGACGGTCATTATTATCGAGAGTTAATAAAGTTTCATCTTGTTTAGCATACCTAACTGAAATTTTACCAAATAATTTATCTCTATCAAAAGCATGGAGTGGTTGTCCGATATCGTAAAGTACATAATTGGTGTAATCAACTACATTGTTAATTATCCTTGTTCCAACCTGTGAAAGTCTATACTTTGTACTAAAATTTGAATCCATAATTTTAATGTTCTCAATTTCGATGCCTGCATAAGTATTGCATTCCTTGATAGTTCCGCTACTCAAAGAAAGGATGCTTTCAATAGAGGGGTTGAGATGTGATGAATTATCTAGAAGAGGCTTTTTAAAATAATGTGAAAGTTCACGAGCAATACCTAAATGAGACATGCAGTCTCCCCTATTAGGAGTTACGCCAATTTCCCATACAATATCATTTTGTGGATAAATGGTAGAGAAATCGGTGCCAGGTTTAACACCATCATCTAGTAATAATATACCGGAATTATCTTCCCAAAGATCAAGCTCTGTTGCCGAACATATCATGCCATTTGATTCAACACCTCTGATATCTCTTTTGTCGATTAAAAAAGAGTCTCTGATTTCCGATTTAGGTAAAGCTACAGGAACAACGGCACCAACATCAAAGTTAAAAGCACCACATACTATTTCAAAGACATTGTTGCCTGTATCAACTTTTGTTACTCGAACCTTATCAGCATTTGGGTGAGGATAAATATCAATTACTTTACCAACAACAATATTTTTGTAGTTAGGCTTTATATCGATTCTTGATTCTATTTCGAAACCAAGACTCTCGAGTGCTAGAGATAAATCTTCACCAGTAATTTTATCTATATCAACCCAATCGTTCAACCATGATTTAAGAACCTTCATTAAAATTGTTCCAAAAATCTCAAATCATTTTCATAAAAATGTTTAATGTGGTCAATTCCATATCTGAGCATAGCTAATCGTTCAACGCCTACTCCGAATGCGAAACCTTGAGTAGTACTTGGGTACTTTACATTTTGAAATACATTTGGATCAACCATTCCACATCCTAAAATTTCTAACCATTCACCATCTCTCCAACTGACCAGTACTTCTGCAGAGGGTTCAGTAAATGGGAAAAAATGTGGAATAAATTTAGTTTGAACATTCTTTCCGAAAAATTCTTTTACGAAATACTCAAGTGTCCCCTTCAAATCTGAAAATGTAATACCATCATCAACAGCCAGGCCCTCGATTTGATGGAAAACTGGAGAGTGTGTTGCGTCAAGTTGATCTGATCTGTAAACCCTTCCAGGCGCAACTATATACACAGGAGGATCGTTATCTTGCATGTGCCGTACCTGAACGGTACTTGTTTGAGTTCTTAGAAGATTCTTTAGATCTTTATCTAAATATAATGTGTCAGATTCATATCTTGCTGGATGCCAATCTGGGGTATTAAGAGCATCAAAGTTATGCCAAGATGTTTCAGCTTCTGGACCATGGGCAACTGTATAACCCAGTGAAGCGAAAATATCTACCACCTCTTCCATTACATTTGTGAGTATATGTTTCTTTGTACCTTTTTTAGAAAACCAATCTATAGAAATATCAGGATTTTCAGATTTTTCTTTTTCTATAAAGTAAGATTTTTCAAAGTCCTCTTTGAAATTGTTTAACTTTTTAGAAACGTTATCTGCAAATTCTTTTAATAATGCACCATATTTTTTTTTATCTTCATTGCTTAAAGATGCAAGTTTTGCTCTTTCTTCAGAAAGAACTGAACCCTTACCTAAATACTCTTTTTCTATTTGATTTAGTTCAGAAATATCTACTACGCCATCAAGGCTTAATGTGAATGAGGCAAAGATTTTATCTAAATTAACTTCAGCCATTTAAGTTATCTTTAGCAACATCTACTAATTTTTTAAAACCTTTTGGATCATTTATAGCAATATCTGCAAGAATTTTTCTATCAACTTTTATATCTGCTTTATTTAAACCATTTATAAATTTAGAATATGATAAGTCATGTAATCGTGCTGCAGCATTTATTCGACTAATCCAGAGTTTTCTAAAATCACCTTTTTTATCTTTTCTATGTGTGAAAGAATCGGCTCCTGCATGCATAACCTGCTCTTTGGCTGCACGTAGGGTTCTACTTCTAGCTCCGGTATAACCCTTAGCTTGCTTCATAGTCTTTCTTCTTGATTTTTTACTATTTACAGATCTCTTAATTCTGACCATTTAACTCAACAACTTTCTAATTTTTTTACTATCACCCTTAGATGCTTCGACATCTCTTTTTAGCCTACCCCAAGTGTTACTTCCTTTAGCTAATTTGTAATGTGAAGTATGAGCTCTACGTCTCATAAATTTCCCAGTACCAGTAACACGAATCCTCTTGGATGAGCTTTTGTGTGTTTTATGTTTCATTTTCTACCTCCATTTGGTGCTAGCACCATAGTTAATGACCTTCCATCAGGACGAGAAGTTGATTCTACTTCAGAAATCTCGCTAAGTTCATCCTTAAGTTTATCTAATATTCTTTGCCCAAATTCTGGATGCTCTGCTTCTCTTCCTCTAAATCTCATTGTGAACTTTACCTTATCACCATCTCTTAAGAATTTTCTAGATTGATTTAATTTAATATTGTAGTCATTAGTATCAATTTTTGGTTTAAGCTGAACTTCTTTGACGCTTATCTTAACTTGATTTTTTCTTGATTCTTTTGCTTTTTGAGCAAGCTCATACTTGTATTTACCATAATCCATTAATCGAGCAACTGGTGGTTTACTTTCGGGAGATACCTCCACTAGATCTAACCCAAGTTCCTCAGCTACAATAATTGCTTTTTTTAACTCTAAAACTCCAACTTGTACGCCATCTGGAGCAATAACTAACAACTCCTTTGACCTAATGTCTTCGTTTATCTTAAGTTCTGGTATAACTTTCTCCTCTCAATAAAAAAAACAGCACGAAGCTGTTAATTTACCATACTATTTTTCACAGTAGGTGGAACTTTGTTCGCTTGACTTAAGTATATACTAATAAAAAGTAAATCAACTAAAAATATCTTTTAATGCCAAGGCAGCTTCTTTGCCTTTATTGTTATCATCTTTACAACGCTTTGCTGCTTGCTCTAAATTGTGTACGTTGAGTATACAATTAGCAATATAGACTTCTTTGTGAATTGTAAGATTCATAAGTGCAGTTGCTACAGATGAAGATATATATTCATAATGATCTGTATCCCCTTTACAAATAATACCTATGACGATGAATTTATCATATGTCGAAGTAAGGGAATTGGCCTTGAAAACAATATCCCATGCACCTTTTACTCTGAAAGTGTCATATTCAAAATTTCCATCGAGGATTGATGTTGCACCTGTAATTAGTTGCTCAGTGTACTCACCGTAATAATCAGCACTAATTATTGCTACCTTATTCTTCATTGTAATTATGGCCCATTTTGTTTTTTTTAGTCTCCAAATAATGTGTATTATCCTCTGTGATCTTACCCAAAAGAGGTGTTCTTTTTGTAATGTTTAATCCAAAACCTTCTAAGCCAGCTCTTTTTGAGGGATTATTCGTAAGTAAATTCATATTTGTTATTCCAAGTTCTCTTAAAATAAGTGCACCAGTTCCATAATCTCTTTGATCCATTTTGAAACCTAATTCGATATTTGCATCTACAGTATCACTCCCCTCATCCTGAAGTGAGTAAGCCTTAATTTTATTTCCCAAACCTATTCCACGACCTTCGTGACCGCGTACATAAAGAATAACGCCAGATTCATTTTCTACAATTGTTTTAAAAGCTGCTTCAAGTTGATATCCGCAATCACATTTTTTTGAAAATAATACATCTCCAGTAAGACACTCTGAATGAACTCTGACCATTGTTGCATCTTCTGATAAATAATCACCGTAGGTCATAGCAATATGTTCCGTATTGTCATTATTATCTCTAAATACATGCGCATTAAAGTCACCGTATTCTGTTGGAACTTTTGATTTTGATATAAAAGATATAGGTGTTTTTGTCTCCAGCCTATATTCGATTAAGTCTTTAATCGTACCAATCGGTAAATCATGTTTTTGTGCGAATAACTCAAGGTCTTCAAGTCTAGCCATTGATCCATCTTCATTTATAATTTCACAGATTACTGCAACTGGATAGTGTTCAGATATTTTACATAAGTCTATTGCAGCTTCTGTATGCCCAGCTCTTCTTAAAACTCCCCCATCCATGGATTGCAATGGAAAAATATGACCTGGAATACTGAAATCATTTCTTGTGGCATCTTTATTAGTAAGACCAATTATTGTCTTATATCTGTCTTCAGCAGAAATCCCTGTGGTAACACCTTCACCTTTAAGATCAACTGAGGCAGTAAATTGAGTTTCCATTTCATTGTTAACTCCTTCCATAAGAGCAAGTTTTAAATTAGATGCAATCTCGGATGAAATTGGTGCGCAAACTAATCCTTTTGCATGAGTTATCATAAAATTAATATGTTCAGGTGTTAAGTTTTTGGAAGAGATTACTAAATCACCCTCATTTTCTCTGTCTTCATCATCAATTAAAATAATCATCTCTCCATTTTTAAAGGTAGAGATAATATCTTTTATATCACTTATCATCAAGAGCTCTTTCAACATATTTTGCCATAATATCGAATTCTACATTCACAGGTGAATCTACTTGAAGATTATTAAAATTTGTTCGATCGTATGTTTCGCGAATAATTGCAACAGAAAATTTATCTTCATTTGGGTTAACAAGAGTAAGTGAAACTCCATTAATAGTTATAGAGCCTTTATCTACTAAATATTTATAATTATTGTTAACAAAACAGAAATTCCAAAGATCATCAGAGACCTGCTCAATATTTGAAACTGTGGTAATCGTATCAACGTGTCCTTGAACAATGTGCCCACTTAGAAAAGTTTCCATAGTAAGTGGTAGTTCTAGATTAATAAAGTCCCCGATAGTGTAATTCTTTATAATAGATCTTGAAATTGACTCGTTGGAAACTTGGAAGGTTAGATTGTTTTCATCATAACCTCTTAACGTTAAGCAAACACCGTCAACAGCAATACTTGTTCCTAAGTCATGATTTAGGAATTTATCTGAATTAGTAGAGATAATTAAGTTTTCTCCATCTAGTGATGTAACAACTCCAACACTTTGTATTATTCCAGTAAACATTAACTCTTAGTATAAGTAGTTAATAAATTATCTAAAAGAGCATATCTGTTATTCAAAAGAAAGTTTTTATCTATCTGCTTTATATACTCACTCCCAATATGGATTCCATTTTCTATGGATGAACTACTCTTAAATTCATAAATTGAATCAATTTTGCCATCTTGGAAAAAAGAATTAATGATACCTTTGCCGCCTTCAATAAAAATGTTTCTGAATTTTCTTTTAAGAAAATAGTCTTCAACATCGGTAAGTGAATTTGTTGAGCAATATATATTATTATCTCGAGATGGCATGCTACTTAAGAAAGTGAAGTGTGAATATTTTTCCATTGTAGACGTCAGATTCTCTGTTGACGTGCCCCACAAAACAATCGGAACAGGATTGTGGTCAATATTATTAACACCTGATATACGAACATTAAGTTTTGGTTCATCATTAATTAGTGTATTTTTACCAATGACAATACAGTCAGCCGTTGCTCTTAAGTAATGGACAATACTTAGTGATAGTTCGTTAGTGATGTACTTTAACTCAGAAGCATCGTCAGTTATATAATCATTCTCAGATATTCCAATCTTTAGAAGGTAGTGAATATCTTTTAATTTCTTGTGTTGGTTTTGGTAATAGGGATTAAGAAAATTATTAGCATTCGGTTCTATTTGTACAGATATATCATTATCTTCTAATAACGAAATACTTCTCCCGTTTGTTCTGATATCAAGATCTATATCCCCAATGACAATATTTTTAACGCCCTGTTTTATAATCTCTACCGCACAAGAGGGAGATGTATCGTTATGAAAGCACGGTTCGAGCGTAACATAAAGGGTATCAGAATCTTCAACTTCCACCTGATTAAAAATATTAATTTCAGCATGATTAGTACCTTTTTTTGTATGATTAGCTACTGCTTTAACATTCCCATGATTGTCAACTAAAAGTGCACCTACTCTTGGATTAGGGTACGGATTAACTTTTAATGCTTCGACCATAGCTAGGGCCATAGGCTCTGAATAACCTAAATATTGAAAGTTATTTTCCAAATATAGCTCCACCTTGTACGGCAATATTTACTCCATGAGATTCAAGGGGGCCTAAATCATTCACCGTTACACCGCCATCAATGATTAACGTATAATCACTGTTGCCTATAGTACTTTTAAACTCATTAATTCTATCAATAAGATTTACTGCTTTCGGCTGATTGGAAAAGCCGGGGTTGACAGTTAAAAGTAAAAAAGTTGATGTATATTCAGCATAAGATTTCAAACGTTCAATTTTAGTTGTAGGTAATATACCAATCCCAATATTTTCAAAATTACTAGTTAAGAGTTTAAATTCATCAATTTCTGTTGATTCACAATGAACCGTAACTATGTCCGCTCCGTAATCAACAACTCTTTCAACATATTTAGTGTTTTCTTGAAGCATCAAGTGAACATCCAGTTTATAGTCTGTACTGTTTTTCATCTTTGAAACAATATCCAAAGATAGACCTATATTATTAGTGAAGTGTCCATCAGTAATATCTACATGTAGTTGATCGAATTTGTTTGCATTAGTTTCAATATCTCTAAGTAGATCGAGTTGATTCGCAGCTTGAATGCTTGCAGAAATATCCATTGCTAATCTGTTTTAGTAACGATTAAAGAAAATTTACCAACTTGTAACCTATCACCACTTTTAAGGGTTGATTCCGTTAACAGCTCTCCATTTATAAAAATCCCGTTAGTCGACTCTTCGTCAGTAATAGAGATTTCTTCGTCATCTACAGTTATGAAAGCGTGATGTCTGGAAACCGTAACATCATCTAAAATAATTTCTTTTTCTGGAAGCCTACCTATTTTATGTAAGCCATTTGGTAAAAACCATGATGTTGAAGAGACTTCCTCATTAAGCAATGAAAGTATATATTTAGAATTTTGATTAAATATTAAAGAATCTTCTAATGGTATTGTTTCATTGTTCATAATTAAATACTAGGTAATAAAGGTATTCTAATGCAACAAAGTAATAAAAAATCATGACTGGAAAGGCGATAAAATTAATTAACCCTGTGCTCAAACTAATATCCAACACGTATAAACATATTGTAATAAACATAAACACCGTAGCTAGTTTTCCTTTTTTTGAGACTTCGATGGGTTTCTTTGAAAGTAAAACATATATACCACCAAGTAGAACCAATATTTCTCTCGCGATTAGTGCTATGAAAAAAATGTTTGGAAAAATATCTTGGAGCCAAATAACTAATAAGATGAACACTGTTCTGTCCACAAAAGGGTCGAGAATGATGCCAAGCTCACTAACCATGTTAAACTTTCTAGCAACAATGCCATCAAGTGAGTCACTTAGACCAATAACAGCAATAACTATAACTAGTAGGTAATTATTTATATCTAAGGGATGAAAGATTTGAAAAAGATAAACCGAAGCAAATAATCTAAAAAAAGTTATCAAATTAGGAGGTAGGAAAATATCTTTAAATTTCAAATAAGTAAATCCTTGACATCGTGTGTTGCTATAAAATGCTCATCACCGATATCTACCATTGGTAAGTTATCTGTATTATTTTCAATGATTCCATCAAGTTCTGTAAAATCTAATTCGTATTTTACTCTTGTGTATTTAGGATCTGGCACTGGTATTGAAGAAATTAATCTCTTTGTATATGGATGTATAGGATTACTAAGTAATTCTTCAGTTTTAGCGATTTCTACAATTTTACCATTAAACATGACTGCAATTCTATTACACATATATCTTGCTACCGCTAAATCATGAGTTATGTATAAATATGAAACTTGTAAATCTTTTGCTAGGTCTAGCATCAAGTCCATAATTGAGATTCTTATTGAGACGTCTAGCATAGAAGTGGGTTCATCGCATATTACAAATTTTGGGTTCATAATCAAAGATCTTGCTATGGAGACTCGCTGCCTTTGCCCGCCAGACAATTCATGTGGGTATCTTGGTAAATAGTTTTCTGGAGGGGTTAATCCTACAGTTTTCAAAATTTCAACTACTGCTTCAGTTCTATTCTCCAGTGAGCCGATATTATGAATGTTCAACGGTTCTAATATTATGTCTTTAATTGTCCATCTTGGATTTAATGATTCATAGGGATCTTGAAATATCATCTGAGTATTTCTGCGAAATTGTTTTACCTGTTCTTCAGAAAGATCATCTAAGTTTTGCATCTCATTTGCTTCTGAATTGTAAAACTTAACATCTCCAGAAGTTTTTGGATCAAGTAGGCATAACGCCCTAGCTGTTGTTGTTTTACCACAACCACTTTGACCAACTAAACCCAAAGATTCACCTTTTGGAATACTGAAACTGATACCATCAACCGCTTTTACAACCTGTTTAGTGCGTGAAAAAAAGCCACCCGATACATCGAAATTTTTAACTAAATTATTTACTTCTATTACATTATCCATTTATCACCCACAATTTACACAACACTGATCGGCCCAGTGTCCAGTTTCTAGCTCTATTAGTTTCATATCTAGTTTTCCATTACTGCAATCCTCTGAAGGGTCTGGACATCTAGGCGAAAATGCACATCCGCTTAAGCCATTAATAAGGCTTGGGGGCTCTCCATCCAGAGCTCTTAATTTCTTTTTTTCACCAACTACCGAAGGTGTTGACTCTAGCAATAGTTTTGTATATGCATGCCTTGGGTTAGTAAAAATTGAGGAAGTAGGACCCATTTCCACAATTGAGCCAGCATACATGACTGCCATATTATCTGTCATCTCTGCAATTACAGCTATATCGTGAGAAATATAAATTAGACTTAAGCCCAATAGTTCCTGAACTTTTTTTATCTCTTTCAAAATTTGGTCTTGAATAACTACATCAAGTGCTGTTGTCGGTTCATCTGCTATTACAATTTTTGGATCGCAAGATAAAGCGAGTGCAATTACAGCCCTCTGTTTCATTCCTCCTGATAATTCATGTGGGAATCTATCCATAATTGAATCCTCAAGACCTACTATTTTAAATAATTCAGATATTTTTTCTGTATTCTCTTTTTTAGTATTCTCAGGATGATGCTCTCTTATAGCTTCTCTAATTTGTTCGCCTATTTTTATTACTGGATTCCACGCATTCATAGCTCCTTGAAATACGATACTTATGTCGTTCCAACGTACCTTACGTAATTCAGATTCGGACATACCTACAAGTTCTTGATTCTCTAGAAGTATGCTTCCTGAGGAAATTACTGCATTGTCTGATTGAAGTTGTAATAAAGTAGAAGCAACAGATGACTTACCACAACCTGACTCACCGACTAAACCAAATGACTCACCCTCTTTTACTGTAAAAGATACATTATTTACTGCCATCACGTTTCCTTCAAGGGTTTCATAATGCATATTAAGATTATCTACAACTAGAATATCTTTCATCGAATTACCGCTTCCTTAAACGAGGATTGAAAACGTCATCAAGTCCTCGGCCAACTAAATAAAAGCCACCTGCGAGAAAAGTTACAGAAAGACCAGCTGGAAGTATCAACCACCAGTATTCCAAACCAGAAAATATAAATCCATCAGTCTGTGAAAGGTATATCATTAATCCCCAACTCATATCTATGTTTAATAATCCTAGAAATGATAGAACTGATTCTGAAGCAATAGCACCAGTAACACTAAAGACCATAAATAGTAAAGCTAGCGGGGCTACGTTTGGTAATACATGTGAGAACATAATTTTTCTTTGTGAGCCACCTGTTATCCTTGCTGAATCTACAAATGGTTTTACTTTTACCTGAAGCGCTTGTGACTTAATAGTTATAACTGAGCCTCCAAGACCACCAAGTACTCCCAGAACAACAGCAAGATGCCAAATCTTCAACTCTGCAAAAGCAGAAATAATAAATAGTAATGGTAAAGTTGGTAGCATAAGGACTAGGTCTGATTGTCTCATTAAATATGCATCGATCCTACCACCAAAAAAAGCGGCAATTGTTCCAAGTATTGTTGATATTCCTACACCTAAAGTTGCACTGAGTAAGCCCAAAACAAATGCTACTTGACTACCTTCCATTATTTGAGAGAATACATCTCTACCTAGTGAATCTGTTCCAAGTATATGTTTAGTTGATGGAGGTGCTGGCTGTAAATAAACATCATACATATCACCAACTTCTACACCTTGGGCAAGATATAGCATTTTTTTCTGGACCTCACCGTCTCCAGGACAATCAAGATAAGTTTCATATTTAGGAGTTGGATAATCCTTAGGGCATTCAACAACTAATTTGTTTTCAATAATTTGATCATAACCAACTACAGGATGATAAATACTTTCATTCCATAATCCAGTCATGAAAAGGAAAGGTTGTAACAATGCCAAAACAAGAAAGAATAGTACAATTCCCAATCCAATCATTCCTAATTTGCTTTGTGAAAATAATTTCCAATTTCTTCTGATAGCTTCTTTTCTGAGCTGTTTTTGTAAATTCTTTTCTTTTAATTCATCAATTTCCATATTTTATCCTTGTGATTTAACTCTAATTCTTGGATCTAAATATGAATATGAAATATCAGCAATTAAGTGAGCAATTAGGGCAAATACGCCTACGAAAGAAAACGCTGCCATTGCAACTGGTATATCCTCTTCCAAAACAGCTTGAAGAAGTAACTGTCCCATGCCAGGCCATGAAAAAATTTGTTCTGTAAGAACGGAACCATCGATTATTGTAACTATTGTGAAAATGAAAGACGTTACAACTGGTAAAAGTGCTGTTCTAGCGGCATGTCTATCCCTAATTCTTTTTTGGCTTATACCCTTTGCTCTTGCCGTAAGTATATAGTCTTCCTTTAAAACTTCCATCATCGTTGTACGAGTAAGAAGAGCTGTACCGGCAAAAGCTACAATTGTAACTACAAGCACTGGAAGTATCATATGATAAGCGATGTCTGCTGCATATGGCTTTCTAGCTAAGGCTTCTCCTGTATTCCAATAAAAATAACTTCCAATAAATATTGCTATCAAACTTGCAAACCGTACATTCCTTCTTGAAGAGAGTGCTTCTATACCTCTAGTTGCTGTGTACGCTGCGAATTGTAGCAAAGAAATTATCACTACAAATTTAATCATCATTGAGAATATAACATCACTATCAAAAGGAGCGTCATACCATTTTTCAGGATATAAGAATTTACCGATTGGAAACCAACCCATTTTATATCCAAAGAACCATAACATCATTAATGCAAACCAGGGATAAAAAACAGTGTAAGAAAATACTGAAGTGATAGTAATCCATGTTTCAGACTTTGAACCTCTTCTCCAAGCAAGTACTTTACCAATAAAAAAACCGGTATAGAAAGCAACGATGTTTACAACAGAAAACAACATAAGAGTACGAGGTAATCTTTCTGCTATTAATTCAATAGGAGTTTTAGGGAAATATTTATATGAGTATCCGAAATCACCTTTAAAAAAGTTAACTACATAAAGCTGTACTCTTTCAAAAAGAGGTTTATCTAAGCCATAAGTTTCTAGTACTTTTTGATAGGCATCTGGAGGAAGATTTGGATTCAGAAGTAAATTAGAAAATGCATTACCAGGAATAGCGTTAAATAAAAGATATGAACTTACTAAAAAAATAAAAAACACAACAACCATTTGTAATGTTCTTCTAATTATGTATTCAACCATATTAGTACCCTATTTTAGACTTTTAAAAAACATAGGTAGGCCGAAGCCTACCCATGTTCAAGTTATATTATTAGCTCTGTACTTTTACAAGTGAAGCGTAACCGCCACCTGTTCCAGTTAATCCGTCTAATACATCTGTGAATGGAAATTCTACAGTATCTTTATATACCTCTAGTGTAGGTACGTTGAATAATACCAAATATGGCATTTCTTCAAATAAAATAGCTTCCATTTTTTGCGATAGGACAATAGCATCACTTATTGTTTTAGCAGCTTGGAATTCAGCATCTAATGCGTCAAATTCTGCGTTGTTAAAACCAGGTGTGTTATAGCCACCTTCGCATGTGTCGTTCTTGGAATTGAAGAAATCTCCAGGGTGATTAGGGAATGCACTTAAACCCCAACCAAGCATGTAGAAATACCAATCCTCACAAGTTTCTGGTGTGAACACCTTGTCAACGATAACGTTGAAACCAGTAGGTCTCGCTGTTACGTCAAGTCCAAGTTGTTGCATCCAATCAGCAATAAATAAGGACATTGTTGATCTCAATGGATCATAACCAGCACCTGGTGCATAAAGCAACATGTCTGATGGAGGTGTTTCTCCTCCTGGTCCTTTAATTCCTGTTGGAGCGACTGCTCTTTCAGCACCACCAGCATGGGAACCCCAGTCTGAAGCTGTCCAGCCACCTGCTTGAAGAATTCCAACTGATTTGTTGAATCTTTCTTCTGCATTAAGGCCAGCACAATCAGCAAGGACACCTGTTACAGGTGCAACCCAGGCTGTTAACGCTTCAGGCATTTGACCATCCATATTTACAGCAACACCTTGAAGAATGTTGTTTAACACGAATTCTTTATCAGAAATACATGCAACAGCTTGTCTAAAAGATTTGTCGCTTCCAGGGAAAACCCTAGTGTTGAATGCCATGTATCGCATACCGTTACCTAAGTTGGAAACAGTTTCGACACCTGGAACTCTGGATAATTGGTCAAAAAGATTTCTCTTAACGCCTAGTGGGTTAAGAACGAAATCAACTTCGCCATTTTGGAATGCAAGATAAGCAGCATCTTGATCACCATATAATGTGAACTCAACAGTTCCTACATAAGGTCCTGCTGTGTATGAGAATGAATCGCCAGTTGTATCACCAAATGAATTGTTGATTGCTGGAGCTTTTCCATTATCCCATTCGACTGTGGTACCACTCTTATAAATTGTGGTAGTTCCACCATCCCACATTGTATTAGCATCATATGTCCATGTGTAAAAAGCACCTTGTTCTACTTTGTTATAGACAAATGCGCTAGCTACTGGAGCGTCTGCTCCCGAGGCTGCTAATAGGGTTTCTCTGTCAGTAGCATATTGCGCCCAATAACTTTCTGGAAGTATTGGTGCTTGTGCAATTTGATACTGCCATGAAGCTAACCCGGCATCAAAGTTTAGAGTTATCTCTACAGTGTAAGCATCACTAGCAACGAGGGTTAAAATACCCTGTGCATATCCCTCAGCAGCTGAGTCTGTTCCACTACCTTGTGGGTAGTTTGTTTCCCAGTTACTTAAGAGGCCAAGATCTTTAGCGGTATTATATGTAAATACCATATCGTTGGCTGTGATAGCTGAACCATCACTCCACTCATAACCTTCAGTTATAGGAACACTATAAGTCCATGTTCCGTCACCGTTATCAGTTGAGGCTTCGACAAGTTCGTCTGCGATTCCTGTAACTAACTGATAGTTAGGATATGAAATAGAGAATAATGATACAGCTTGTCCGGACATCACGTATTGTGTCCATACATCTGTTTCTGTATCAAGATAATTCCAGTAATTTTGTGTTTGTGGATCTGAGAAGATCGCCATCTTATAAACACCATCAGGTCCTGATGGAGCTGCTTCTTCAGCTGCCGCAGCAGTTGTAGCAGGAGCTTCAGTTGTTTCTGTCTCTTCGACAGCAACTTCTTCTTCTGCTGTGTCGCCTCCGCAGGCAACAACAACTAATGCAAAAACTGAGAAAAGTAAGATAAGGCGCCAACTTCTGGATCCTTTGAAATTACTCAATTTTTCTCCTTTTGTATACAAAATCCACACGTAAATGTGGATGTATTAATAGTAGATATATATATTAACATTTCAATCTAAAATTTAAATTTTATTAAAAATATGTTGTTTTTGTTTTATATGACTAAGTTGATTAAAAACTGAAATAACCGCAATATAAGATAAAAGCCAAACAGGAATACTCCTATTTTGAAGCCAAAATTTTCCATTTTAATTTTTAAATTTTATATTTAAACATATATTGTCAAAATTATATGTGTCACGAAGTCTATTATCTATAAAGTTCTGATAATTAATTGGGACTCTACCACTTAATATAAAACTGAACGAAGGAGGGTAAACATCGTACTGTGTCACATATTTTAGCTTCGCTCTCCTACCTCTAAACGGATGAGGTGGTTTTTTTGTCCATATTTCTCTGAAAAGTATATTTAATTCATGGGTTGTAATACGAGTTGAAAGCTGTTTCTGTAAATCATAAATCACCGTATTAAGATTTTTTACACCTTTGCCATTAAGTGCTGAAATTCTTAAGATCTTTAACCATGAATATTTCTTTAGCAATGAAGTAATGTTTTTGTTTATAAAAAGTTTCTCATCTTCTTTTAGAAGATCCCACTTATTCATAATTAATATTGGTGTTACTTTATTTTCAATGCATTCACTAATTAACCTCATATCTTCAAAATTAATTCCCTGTTTTGCATCTACAACGAGAAAAGCTATTACAGAATTCTCTAATTGACCAACGGCTAAAGATGATGCGTATCTATCTATTTGGTTTTTTTGTTTTTTACGTGGCACCCCAGCGGTATCAATAATGTTATAAGAATCTGAATCGAATTTGATTGTCTCTTCTAATTTATCTCGGGTCGTACCCGAAATATTTGAAACAATTGCTCTTTCCTCATTCAAGAGCTTATTAAATAATGTAGACTTACCCGAGTTAGGCTTTCCAATAATTGCTATAGACTTATAGGTATTTTTAATTGAATCCGTATTAGATGACATGCTTTTTGTAATTGACTCCATTAATTCTTCAGTACCCAATTTATGAATAGATGAGACGTAATAGTCTGAATCGTAAATGTATTTATACAGCTCTGTATTCAATTCAAACTTTTTAAAATTTTCACATTTATTAAATACTGTTATGACTTTTTGTTCTTTATTTATATTTTTTTGCAAAAGACTGTGTATTTTATCTAATCCAGAATAATTTGTTGTGTGTACGTCAATTACAAACATGATTAACTTTGCATCATTAAGATACGCTTTTAGCTTATTTTGAAACTTTTCATTTAATTCATCTGGGTCTTCTAGATAACCAGGTAAATCAGAAATATTAAAAACTTTATCATTTCTCTTAATTGTTGAAGAGACTTTATCTCGTGTTGTATTTGGCGTAGAACCAATTATTGATACTTTTTTTCTGGACAACGCATTTACTAATGAAGACTTACCGGAGTTTGGTAATCCAACTAATAAAACTTCATCAATATTGTTTTTAGTCATAATTTAAATATAGCTATCCTACTGATATGGTAAACAATCTTTATTTAGTTACTCCAAGGGGCTTTTGTGCTGGTGTTGAGATGGCGATTAAAGCATTGACATGGATGTTGAAAATATATGATGAAACTATTTATTGCTATCACGAAATTGTTCATAATGACTGGATTGTAGAAAGATTCAAAACTAAAAACATTAAATTCATTGAATCACCTGAAGAACTTCCAAAAAACGCCATTGTAATGCTTTCGGCCCATGGAACTTCGCCAAAAATAGAAAATGAATTTAATTCTCTCTCATCCATTCAAGTTAATGCGGTATGTCCACTAGTAACTAAGGTACATCATGAGGCAAAGAAATTTAGTGAAGCAGGGCAACAAATTATTTATGTAGGTCATAAAAATCATGATGAAGCGCTCGGAGCTTTAGGCGTTGCACCAGACTCAATGTTTTTAGTAGAGAAGGAGGATGATTTAGAAGAAATAAACATATCCAGTGATAAAGTAGCATTACTTGCTCAAACAACCTTAGCTATGTCAGAATGGAAACCAATAATGGAATCTGCCCAAAAAAAATATCCCAATTTAAATATGCCAAGAAAGAGCGATCTCTGTTATGCAACAACAAACCGCCAAGAAGCTGTAATCAACGTTTCAAGTATGGTTGATATAGTCTTAGTTGTAGGTTCAGATACATCAAGTAATACTAAGGCGCTTGTATCAACAATAAAAAACTTAGGTAAAGAAAGTTACCGAGTGAACACAACTGAAGAAATAGATAATTTAGACTTAAAAGATAAAAATGTTGCTGTGACAGCTGGAGCTTCTGCACCTGATCATATAGTTCAAGAAATTATCAATAAACTTCAACCAAACGAAACAATATATTTTGAAAATACGAATGAAACAGAATATTTTCCGCTTCCTAAAGAGCTAAGGTCAAGCATTACAACAATAAGTAATTTTTTACTGGCATTATTTCCAGAGAATAAAGTGGAGCCCGTAAGAAGTGTTAATAAAGATAAGCAATGGTCTGCTACAGAAGCTTTAACTTCTCTTTAACCAACTCAAGAACTTCATCCATATTTATATCAGAATTATCAATATAAAGTGCATCGTCGGGAATTACTAAGGGTGATTCTGCTCTATTTTTATCATTATCATCCCTTTTCAATAAATCTTCTTTTGTCTCAGAATCGTTAGATTGCTTTAATCTTCTTTTTGACCTTACTTCAATGTCTGCATCAAGATAGATTTTTAAATCAGCATTTGGAAAGACTATAGATCCCATATCTCTACCTTCAATAATTAAACCATTTGAAAGTTTTTTGGATAAATTAGTTAGGGATTCTGAAACAATTTGTCTGACTTCTTTTATTTTTGCAATTTCAGAACTTTTAGAATTGATATTTTTTATATACAAATCAGAATCAGAATAAGAATAACTATTTAAAGTAATTTGTAATTCCTCGTTAATTTCTATTTGTAAATTGCTAGTGTCAGAAGTTGAGTGATCAATGAAGTATTTAGCTATAATTCTGTATAGTTTTCCACTTGAAAAAAAATTTGAATTATATTCTTGTGCCAAAAGACTTCCCAATGATGTCTTACCAACACCTGAGGGTCCGTCAATAGTTACGATATAATTCATACGTAACTATGTTAATTTAATTTTTTTTAACTGACCAATTTTCATTTTACCAATTTTAAATTTGTCAACTTGAATCCTTTTAAGGTTTTTAATTGGAATGTTGTTAACATCAAAAATCCTTCGTATTTCACGATTTTTACCAGTTTTAAGAACTATTTCATAAGTTAATTTTTTAATCTCAGTTAGTTTATGAATTTTTAATTGTTCGTCATTATCTTTTATAGATTTTCTAAATGTTTCAAAATTAATTTCTTTACTTGTAACAACAATGTATTTTTTAGAAATATTACTTTTTGGATGCGAGTATTTATTTAGCCACACGCCATCTGTGCTTAGTAGCATTAAGCCTTCTGAGTCCTTATCCAGACGACCACCAAATTTTAATGATTTATTGTGGATCAAGTCGTAGATAATTTTCGACTCCCCTTGTCTTTTGTGAGATGATACATATCCATAGGGCTTATAGAAAAGAAAATATTCATGTTCTTTTATGGCTTGGATAACTTGATTCTTATGCATGACTATATCGTCATCATCTACAAGGTCACCATGATTAGCTATAACCCCGTTTATCTTGATAGATTTATTCTCTACGAGAATATCACTATCTCTACGTGAAACATTAAGATTCAATGCAAGAAACCGATTAATTCTCAATAATTTACTCTTCTTCTGCTTTATTAAAATACTCACCGATGGTCGGCAGATTATTTATTGAAGATAAATCTAGTTTTTGTAAAAACAATTCTGTCGTTGTATACAGAATTGGATTACCAGGAACGTCGAGTTCGCCACCTTTTTCTATGAGACCCCTTGATTCTAAAGTTTTAATGGAGGACTCAGATTCAACCCCTCTAATTTCTGAAATTTTCATTTTTGTAACTGGCTGTTCGTAAGCAATTATTGCAAGAGTCTCTAACGCTGGCGTGGAAAGACCTCTTAGAATTGCTGGAGGTTTTACATCACCAAGTAGCTCTGAAATTTCTGATTTAGTCACAATGTCAGATTTAAAATCATTATATTTTATAAAAAAACCAATGTCTGCATTTTCAAAGTTGGCATTAATTTCATCAATTAAGTTTATAAGTTCCGAATTATTTATTGTTAGTAGTTTTTCGAAATATTCGTGTTCTACCGGTCCATCACTTACAAGTAGTACTGCAGATATAACTTTTTTGCTATTCATAGTTTTTCTCAATAATAATCTCTTTATTGACATTTGTTTGCTCAGCTTTAATAAAGCCCCATCGAACAGCTTCAAGTAACGCTAGGAAAAATGCTACAGCCTCTTGTGAAGAATTTACTGAGGAGACTAATTCTTCGAATGTTGTATTTAATCTTTTATCAACAAGTTTTAATAAATCATCTATTGCAACTTGTAAATCAGGGAGTTCTTTGTCAATATGTGAAAATCCCTGTATTGTTTTATATCTACTGAAAACTTCATTTGCTGTTTCTGTAAATTTAGTAATGTCAATGTTGTAACGAATTTCGGGCTTTACTGATAATGAACTTGTTTGATAATATTTAAATGCGGGTACTTCACGTTCGGTTTGTTTAACTTTTATAGCTAGAGCCAGTCCAACTTCAGTAAAAGCTTTAAATTGGAGCAATCTGGCAAATGCAAGATCTTTGTCTTTTATTAGTTCAACTTCATCAAGCCAATCTACTTCCTCATCTTGGGGAAGTAATCTTTTTGCTTTTAACTCAAATAGTGATGCACCAAGTAGAACAAACTCGGCATAATTGTCTATATCTTCTTTTAATGATTTATTTTGGAAACTCTGAAAGATCATTGTGAGATTATTAGCAATTTGTGTTTCTGTATTTGATGTATATTCAACAAGAAGACTTTTTAAATTTTCTATTACTTGTATATTTTCCATTAGTAATCAGTTTTATCTAGTATTTGATGCTTATTTTGAAGAAGATTTGTTTTATATTGATCAACTAAAGAATCTATATCCCCAATTTGAGACAATACTTCAAGTCCTATTAATTCATGATCGAGATATTTCTTAGATTTATATGAAGAAACTATTTTTAGGTCAGAAAGTATTCTTAAGAGCCATGAATAATGCCCAGTATTTTTACCAATATCATGGAGTAGGGAAAGTTGTAATAATTCTAAATCATCAGAGAATCTTAGGGTTCTATTCATAACCTCAATAGAATGATGTCTATCAGCTTTGTTTAATAACCAGTATTGTTTTATTAATTGATTATTTTTAAGTGTATTTGAGATTACCAATTGTTCATCTATAGAAAGATGCTTATAAAAAAGAAATCTTATGGCTCTTTTTGATTTTAAATAAATTTTATTCATGCTCTTGGGTGACTTTCGTTAAAAACTTCATTAAGAAATTCTTTTGTTAACTTAGTATAGATTTGCGTTGTGGATACAGATGAATGTCCTAAATATTCTTGAAGTGTTCGAAGGTCACAACCAGCTTCAAGCATATGAGTTGCAGCGCTATGCCTTAATGTATGGGGATGGATATTTAGAGTTGTTGAGGTTTTAAGAGCTGTTGATTTAATTATCCTAAAAATAGCGGTACGTTCTAGCGGATTGTCGGTACGGGAAATAAACAAAAAAGGATTATTTGATATATCTTTTACAAGCTTTAGGTCGAGATAAGATAGTAAATTAATTTTAAGTTTGGAACCAATCGGGACAATTCGTTGTTTTGAACCTTTTCCGGTTAATTGAATATAATCTTCATCAAAATCAATATCGGCAATTTTAACATCACATAATTCACTAACACGACATCCGGTTGAATACATAAAATCGATTATGGCTTTATTTCTCTTACTTATAAAGGTTTCCTGATCATGAAAATTTATTAATTGTTCAATTTGTGTAATAGAAAGTGTTTCAGGAAGTCTTTGACCAGACTTAATTGTTACATCTTCAAGAATAACTGTTTTAGTATCTTCCCTAAAGTTATACCATTTTACAAACTGTCTTAATACGGAAACTTTTCTTTTTTTTGTATTAGGACTGTACTCTTTTGTAGAAATTAACTTTATTAATTTGTTGAGTGCATCACTAGATATATTTGTTACTAAGTTTTCTTTGAATAAGTTTAAAAGATCAGTTCTATATGCTTCAACTGAATTTTTTGATAATCCTTTTGAGTACAATAAATAATCTTGGTAATCGTCAAGTAAGTATTTAATAGAATTATTAATCTTTTACTTTCATTTTAGTAGAAGTTATTTTCTCAGTATTTTGAGAAAAAGCTGCGCTTTGTATGAATCTATCAAACATTGGAGCCGGTTCCCAAGGACGAGACTTGAACTCAGGATGAAATTGAGAGGCAACGAAGAAAGGATGGTCTTTTAATTCAATCATTTCTACTAAGTTATTATCTGGAGACAAGCCACTGAAAATTAAACCGTTTTTCTCTAAAACTTCTCTGTATTTGTTATTCACTTCATATCTATGTCTATGACGCTCGTATATAACTTCCTCTTTATATATTTCAGAGGTAATAGTATTTTTAGTAATTTTACAAGGATATGTTCCTAATCTCATAGATGCACCAACATCATCTTTATCTAGGTCTTGATTCGGTAAAAGATCAATAACAAAATCTTTTGTATTTTGTGAAAATTCAGAAGAATTAGCTTCATTAATTCCACATACATTTCTTGAATACTCTATAACGGCACACTGTAATCCAAGACAAATCCCAAGAAATGGAATTTTATTCTCTCTTAAATACTGTATGGCTGAAATTTTACCTTCGATCCCCCTCACTCCAAAACCACCTGGAACTACAACCCCATCAAGGTTAGAAATGTCTTCAGCATCATAATTGTCAGCATCAATCCACTGAAGGTCTAAATTAACTTTATTTTGAAGACATGCATGTTTTAATGATTCAACAACAGACATGTAGCTATCCGGTAAGCCGAAATATTTACCAAGGATCGCAATCTTAACATCTTTAGTCGATTCTTTTTTTAGAGAAAGCATATTTTTCCATTCATTCAACTCCGGCTCTTCTGTGTTGAGGTTTAACCTTTTATTAACTGCTACATCTAAGCCCTCGGAGTGCATTTTAAGAGGTACGTCATAGATGTCATCAAGATCTGGAGCGTTAATTACATTCTCATAACTTACATCACAAAATAGTGAAACTTTGTTTTTGATATCTTCATCTAGTTTTCTATCTGAACGAAGAACAATTATGTCTGGACTAATTCCATACCCTCGTAACATTGAGACTGAGTGTTGAGTAGGTTTTGTTTTCAGTTCTGTACTTGGTCCAATAAAAGGAACCAAAGTCACGTGAATAAACATAACATTTTCTTGACCAAGCTCTTTACGCATTTGCCTAGCTGCTTCTAGAAATGGAAGTATCTCTATATCACCAACAGTACCTCCTATTTCTGTAATCTGGACATCTACATCATTTGAGATACCTTTAATTCTTCTCTTTATTTCATCCGTGATATGAGGAATAACTTGAACCGTTGCTCCTAGGTAGTCACCTTTACGTTCTCTTTCTATTACTTTTCTGTAAATGCTTCCAGTAGTCACATTTGCATCTTTTCGTAGATTCACCCCAGTAAACCGTTCGTAGTGACCAAGATCTAAATCAGTCGTTGCGCCATCCTCAGTTACAAATACTTCACCATGTTGAAAAGGATTCATGGTATCTGGATCAACATTGATATATGGATCAAGTTTTTGATTAACAATTGTAAGTCCACGTGATTTTAGAAGGTTACCAAGGGATGCAGAGGTAATCCCTTTACCAAGACCAGAGACTACACCACCAGTTACAAATATGTATTTGGTCACTCGAAAATTTTAGCATGATAAATCCTTATTAAAAGGATTATCTAAGAATTTGATTTAGAAATAAATCTAATCTGGGAGAATTATCTGTTCCTATTATGTGTAAAGACTTTTCTGATAACGTATAGTCAAGTTTGTTATCTTTATCGCTTTCTACTTCCGACTCAACAACACCATCAAATTGAATTGCATAATTTTGCTTTTTTTTGATTTCAATCTGAATTTTCGACTTTTGATCTAAAACAATTGACCTGGGAAATTTAGAAAATGGTGAGATAGGTGTAATGATAATTGAATTAAGACTATTTTGTACAATTGGTCCACCTGCTGAATAATTATATGCTGTTGAGCCTAAAGATGTTGAAATAATAATTCCGTCAGCTCTTAGTTTTACTGTTTGGTCATGAGTTTTAAATACAATATCAAGAATTCTTGTTGGAGAATTTTTAATTAATACGATTTCATTAAAGGCCGGGGATTTTAAATTATTATCTTGTATTATTGCTTTCCTATTGTTGATGTGGCTCTTGCCTTCAATCCACTCGTCAAGTATTTGCTCTATATTTTCAGATTTGTTTACAAGGTATCCAACTCGTCCAGTTCCTAAGGGCATGAATAATAAATTATAGGTCCAAGATATTTTCATAGCCTTAAGTGCAGTACCATCTCCGCCAAAACTGATGACAAGTGTATCTTTGTTTAAATAATTATCATATTGTTCTACATCTTCAACAAATGAAATATGGAATTCTAATTTTCTTGATTTTATCAAACTAACAAAATCTGTATAATTTTTTAATTTGGTATATTTCTTTGATGAAATAATTAATATATTCTTCACTAGGATATATTATACGCAACTTGGAGTCAGTACAACATGATACCTATATCAGATATAAACCCTGCTGAGAACACTCCATATATAACACGGTTTTTTATATTTTTTACCATTGCTGTATATATACTGTTGCAACCAAAAAATAGTACAGATCTATTCAACTTTTTTTATGAATTTTCGGCAATCCCTTGTGAAATTCAAAAAGGTGTACCATTAAGTGCTAATCAATTTTACTCAAACGACTGCATGGTAACTATTGATAATGTTATATTTGCTAATAAAAACTTAATGCTAAGTCTCATAACTGCAAATTTTCTTCATGCTAACTTACTTCATCTTGTTGGCAACCTTTGGAGCTTCTGGATATTTGGTAACAATATTGAGGATAAGCTAGGAAATTTAAAATTTATTATATTTTTAATGGTTGCCGCTGGAGGTAGTATCGGTACTCATATTTTTTTGAATTACTCAGATTTGAATCCAATAGTTGGAGCATCAGGAATTGTCTCTGCTTTAATGGGTGCATATTTGTACAGATTTCCAAATGCAAAACTTTTAGTTTTAGTTCCTTTCGGTATTATATTTCCGACAACTATAAAAGCTAAATATTTTATGGCATTTTGGTTTGCTTCACAAGTATTAATATCTCTACAAAATAATAATATATCCTGGGAAGCGCATATTGGTGGATTTTTTGTTGGCTATCTCACAATGAGATTAATTAATAATAGATGATACAAAAGTAGCAAAATCTGTAAATTTACTATCTGCAAAGTCTTCACTCATAAAATTATCAATGCTAGATTCCACTAATATTGAAGTTGCGCCAAGCTTGTTACCAAACATAATATCCGTGTCTACCCTATCACCAATCACATAATCAACTTCAATATTCTTATTTAGAAAATACTGACTGTACAACTCACCTTCTTTTCCAAATGATTGAAGTTCTTTTTGTGATTTCGATTCAATATATTTTGCAATTTGTCCATTTCCAGGTTTAAACTCTGATTCACTTATTGGATAGGTAAGATCTTTATTCAATGTCGCACCCTCTTTTCCAGATTTAATTGATTCTGCAATTAAATCGAGTTCACTTTCAGATGGTGATTCGACTCTACCCATTATAATAAAATTGCTGTCCTCTAATTTTGTGACAGTATTTGAAATACTGCTAATAAAATCTTTTACATCATTGGATCCATAAACAAAGATAGATAGTTTCTTGTTACTTAAATATTCTTTTAAAACTACAAGCGGAGTAACTATTGAAGATAAGTCAATATCGACATTTAATAAATTACTTAATTTTTTAGCTAACACATCAGTTGATTGAGAGCTGTTGTTAGTAGTATGAAATATTTTATAATTATCAAGTATTAAAGATTTATAAGCAGATTCAACACCCTTTATGAGTACATCATCAAGATACAGTGTTCCGTCAAGGTCTGTAGCGAGAGTTTTCACGCTTTTCCTCCATTATTAAGGCACGCGCAGTTATTAGATTACTTTCATAAAAGTTCTTTCCTGTTCTGTCACTTGGTAAAGTGACAGACCTTATTTTAAGATCTAATGACTTTGTATATTTTCTAATTTCATTAAATATCCTTGTGCCAAAGCCAAGTTCTCTATATTTTGGTGAAACAAATAGTTCATAAATTGTTATAAAACCATTTTCTTCAGTTGCACTACCATAACCAATTTCAATATCATCTTGAGAAAGTATAAAATAATTAATTTTTGAGAATTCTAATTCTTTGTAGTGGTTTATTAAGATATTGTCGATGGCGGACATTTCAGCAATAAACTCTTCATGAAGGATTTGTGGCTTTGAACTGCTTTTTTTTATCGAAAATTTGTAATTTAAATCATCAAACTCATGCACAGTCTGCACACACTTTAGACCTTGGCTTAGCGAGTTGAGTATTCTTGAGAACTAAGAAACAGACAGAACAAGTAAACTCATCATCTTCTTTGTCCGCAGCAGCTTCATCTAGCTTTAAATCAGATTTTTTAACATTTCTTTTTTCAGCTGCGTCAACACTCATAAATGAGCCCTCTGCATCATCAGGTTCTTCTACTGTTTTCTTTTCATTTTCAACACGAGCTTCTAAAGATTCGGTTTCAACCTCCTCTTTTTCCTCTTCTTCATCAGTAGGCGTTTCTGAATCTTCTAGATCGTCTTCATCAAGATCTTCTAAATTAGGTTCTTTAATTTCATCTACTTCTTTTTCTGCCATGATTCTCCTTAAAGTGCTTTTAAAATCATACTAAATTTTTAGCTGTATGGAAGCTTTTTTAACAAATATCTCAGCTGGGCCCTTATCGAAATAATCACCATCAATTTCTATTGATTGACGTGATAAAAGCTGTATCTCTCCACTTCTTTTTAAAAGAACATCTGGTTCTGTTAAATGTAAACCCTTCTTTGCTAGAAAAAATAATTTCATAGCTTTCTTTTTTGTTACTTTAAAAATTTGAATATTAAGTAGACCGTCTTGAAGACTGGATTTAGGTGATATATTCCAACCACCTCCAAAAAACTGACCATTACATACAGTAATAACGAAGGCATCGGCATTAAATTCATAATTGTGTGTTTTAATAGACATCATTCCAGACCTAGCAGGAAGTAGCTTTAGCCAGAAGCTAATCGGATATCTAAATCTTCTAAAAATCTTTGGTAATTTTTCACTCATTTCAACTGTATCAGCAAGAAAACCAAAGTTTAAAATATTAACAAAATGTCTTTCTTTTTCGGAAGTGGACACAACTGCTGTGTCAATAAGGTAGGTAGAATCTCCTTTGAGGTGTTCTATTGCAGTTTCTATATTTTGAGGGATTGCAAAAGTTCTTAAAAAATCAGAACCACTACCTGATGGAAGACATCCTACAATAGGACGGTCTAGACCTTTTCTTAGAAGACTATCTATCAAAGAATTAATAGTGCCATCTCCCCCAATTGCACAGTAATTATATTTTTTACTGTCCTTATGTTGTTCTATTATTTGATCAATTTCTGAAACATTAGAAGTCATAAAGATTTTGGATTTCAAATTATGCTTTTCAAAAAGTGTGGTCAAGTAGCTTTCGGTTAATTTTTTACCTCTAGAATTTAGGTTATAAACTACAACATATTCTTTCATCGCATAGATTTCTGGATTAACTCATCATTAAAAATATCAGTAATCATTTTAAATTCCTTAATACGATATATATTAAAGAGTTTAGTTGAGAGTTCAGAAGCTTCCTTACCAGCACGAATAAAATCACCGATACTGATATTGAATTTAGATAATACTGATTCAACGTCTTCAGATTGCAAATATTCATTAAAAATACTGAACCAGCCAATTTCAATTGAAGTTATTTTTTTGACCCCTGCAAATGATTCCATCTTATTAATCTTTTCCTCCATAATTTGAAATTTAATGAATGTATCCACATACAACTCATTAAGGGACAAGTCATGCCTGGTTGTGGATAAACCAGAGCATACAAGCATCAAGTAGAAATTCATATCTTTATCAAAATCACTCTCTAGTAATTCAAGTCCAACGATTAGATTATCCCTATAGGTTTCGGTTAAAACCATGGATTTCTTATTGTCATTCTTGAAATTTAACAACTCAAGGACTTCGAGCTTGGATGTAAATGTATTTTGAAGCTTTTTGATATTGAAGTTATTTTGATAAGAAAAGAAACTTTTTTCAAGGAGTTCTATGGCTTCCTTTAGTGAGTATTTGCTTAACATATTCAATATTGAAGAATACGAGACCGAATATGCAGAATTTAAATTACTTGATTTGAGGGTAAATAAGTTGTTATACCAAAAATTTTCAATATTTCTGTCATAATTTATAAATGCAAATCCCTTTGTGTCAATCCCTCTCCTTCCTGCTCTCCCAGTCAATTGTAGAAATTCTGATTGATTGATTAATCGTGTTTTTATTCCATCGTATTTGTAAAGTCTATCGATAACAATAGATTTCGCAGGTAGGTTCAGACCAAGTGATAGTGTTTCTGTGGCAAATAAATATTTTATATATCTATTTAGAAATAAAAATTCAATAAATTCTTTTACAATAGGTGCGAGCCCTGCATGATGATATCCGATTCCTCTTACCCACATCCAGAGTAGTTCATCCAAATTTAAAAGATCATATTGAGTTGAATCTAGAGAACTAAAAACATCATTAAAAACATCTTTAATCTCATTTGCTTTTTTAATTTTATTTCTATTTGTCGCTGCCTGCCTAGCCTTTGTTTCAACTCTATCTCTTGAAAAATAAAAAAATATTGAAGGTGTAAGGTTTTTACTTTCGAGGTAGTCAAGTTGAAAGCCTAGATGAGGTCTCTTGTACTTTCTATATTGTTTTTCAAATTTAAAGATTTTATTATTACGCTTATCTTTTGAAGATTTAATTATTTTTAATTGCTCACTGTGAGGGTTTAAACCAACTAAGGATATTTCTAGTGGGACGGGCCTTATATTGGAGTACACCAATGATGTTTTTCCTCTTAATGAAACTATCCAGTTATGGAATTCTTCTTTATTTCTAATAGTGGCTGATAGAAAAAGAAACTTGATGTTTTTTGGGGCATGAATAATTATTTCTTCCCAAGTTGTGCCTCGCTCAGAATCAGATAGATAGTGAACTTCATCAAGGACTATGAGTCCAATTTTTTTTAATCTTTTGTCATCTGAATAAATCATATTTCTTAATATTTCTGTAGTGGCAACAATTAGATTTGAATCTGGGCTGATGGTCCTGTCTCCTGTGAGCAATCCAGTATCAATGTTCAAATTTGTGAAATCATTAAATTTTTGATTCGATAATGCTTTAATGGGTGTCGTATAAATTACATTTTGGTTCTGGTTAGTATATTTTTCAATAGCTTTTTCGGCTATATAGGTTTTTCCTGATCCCGTAGGTGCAACGACTAATACATTAAAATCTTTATTAATGGAGTCAATTGCCTCAACCTGAAATTTATCTAAATTAAAATTCACGATTACTTTTTTTATGAATAAAAATCATTATTTCTATGAGTAAATACATAGGCAGAGTGAAGATAAAAAGCGAAATAGGATCACCCGTTGGTGTTATTACTGCTGAAAAAATAAGTATGACTATAAACATTTCAGCCCGTTTATTGGTTAGGCTCTTTACGTTTATTATTCCTTTGTTAAGGAGAAAAAGCATGATTAATGGTAATTGAAATGAAACTCCAAATAACAAAGAAATTCTCGTTATGAATTGATAATAGTTTTGAGATCTTAGAATAATTTCATTCTCATTAAATGAAAGGAGGAACTCAATACCGACATGAGCAATGCTTAGTGAAGAAAATATACCTGAAAAAAATAAGAGAGTAAAGAAGATGAAATATAAAGAAAAGCTTAATGTTCTTATCTCTAAAGCTGGTTTAACGAAATAACCTAATATTAAAAGTATTAATGGAAATGTAATAATTATGGATATCCAAAAAGTATTCTGTAGCTTTACTTGGAAACCTTCATAGATTGTTAATGCGAATATATTAGAGTCATCATATCCAGCATTTATGAGAGGTTCTAATAAAATATCACCAAAAAATGAGTACTGGTTATATACAAATATTGCAACTATCCCAACTAAAGTAAAAGAAAATAATATTCTGTTATTTAACTCTTGAAGGTGCTCCATGAATGGTTTTTTCATATTATTCCTCCTCATTTTCATCTAGCCAGATCCAATTTTCATCAATTGAATTATCTCCAATTATTTGGCGACTTTGCCCATTTTGGAATTTAGAAATTTTATTAAAGTAATATAAAATTTTGCTTTTATCAAATATACCAAGAGAGATTAGGACTATAACTAGTAATTCAATAATGCTCATGATAAAAACTCAGCAATCAATTTATTTTTTCTTTTTTCAATTTCAACTCTAACGGAGTTTGGAGCAATAACATTTTGTGAATCTATATTCTTTATGAAATGCTCTACAGCAATTTCCTCTGAACGGAAATGCTGTTGATGTCTTTTTAATGCTAGGTCTTGATAGGTAACTGAAATCTCATTATCATTTTTTGAAAACCTTTCTTTAAGATTTTTTTCCTCTGGAATGTTAACAATTCTATCTATTAAAAAACTTTTTATTTTGTCGTCTTCATAGTCATACGCTTCAAGAACATCTCCATCATTTGTAATATTGAAAGATAATGGCTTAATTTTATAGATATTTGAAATATTGTGCCCTAATTTAATGTACTCTATATACAGCTCATCGGATACAAACACTCTATTAAAGTCAAGTTTGGCACTGCTTGCTGCACTTTGGTGAGATTTAAAATAATTATTTAATGTGTTATATAGGTAAATAAGATCTGACTTATTATCAAATAACTTTTCAACATTTATCTTAGGATTATTTAGAACCGTATATATTTTAAATAAGTCTAAATCAGTAATTGTAGGGATACTTGATAGAGATTCATTGAACTCGAAGGTAATGACATTCTTTTCCAAATTTACTTCAAAGTTTATAAAGCTGTCGCCATCTGAAGAGTACACTTCCGATAAGATTGTTAATGAATACAACAGTTTGTCGGAGCTTAAATTAACATTTTCTGCTAAGTCTTCTAAGTTAAATGATCTTTCTTTTTTAATGAGTGAAAGAATGTGAATTATATTACCTAGGTTTATTTTAAATTCCATTTATTGCTCTCTTTAGTGCCTCTTTGTCTTGCTTATTTATATTTAGTAATTTTGGGTCAACCAACAATAAATACTTGATTAATCCATGATGATCATTCGTTTTTAATTTTATGGTAATATTTTCTTCATTTTCCTCCGAAGAGACTTCAGTAAAATTGAAAATCCTACTGTGCACTCTATGTAAGTCGTTATCTGAAATTATCTCGACCGTAATAAAAGTTGACATGTTTTCCCATGAAAAGTTAAATTCTGAAATATTTTTAGTGTGAAGATTCTCTTTGTTACCTATTTTTAGATTTTCTATAGTGTTTATTTTGAATGTTTTAACAATATTTCCATCATCTGCTCCCAGGTACCATATTCCAGCATGGAACCTCAGGCCTAAAGGATATACTTTTCTTAGTTTGTCATTGTAAATAAATGAAACTCTTCTCCGCTCCTTTATGGCTGTATTGAGTATTGGTATAACTTTTAAATCTTTATTGAGTTGTAAATATGGTGATAAGTATTTCTTAATAACAGAATATGTGTTGATAAACCTTTCAATGTCAAATCCAGATTTACTTTGTAGGTCTAAAATTATATGTGTTCCTTTAAGCTTATAACCATCCTCAACACTCCATTTGTCATTTTCATATTCTAAATTGAACCCGACCTCTTTTAGGAGTGCTTTATCTCTCTCAAAAGATCTTTTGTACGCTGCATCATTCAAATTACGATACTCGGGTATATTGTCTTTTATGTAATTACTATCGAGATTGAATGTGTTTGAGCTATCGAAAAGAGCGATTAACTTTAAACACCTTTTAAATACATTTTTCATAAATAATTAGTTTTAGCTTTATAAGTATCTTACAAAATATTAGATATAAATTTTATATTCGAAGATTTGTGTAAATCTATAACAAGGTAAAATACTACTTATGAAAGTATGGATTGATCAAGATTTATGTACCGGTGATGGCCTTTGTGAAGAGATCGCACCAGATGTATTTGTCGGATTAGATGATGGCCTTTTTTATGTTAAAGAGGGTGATAAAGTTTTTTCAGAAGAAAATGGGAATGTCGGTGGTGCTGAAGGCCTAGCTGTTGTTCCTAAAGGTCAAGAAGATGCAGTTGTTGAATCGGCAGAGGAATGTCCTGGCGAATGCATAATGATTGAACCATAAATCATAAAATATACCTACCACTCACTATAAAACCCGTGTGACCCACCATTGTGTGCTTAGGTCTTGAAATATTACCTCGTATCGTCCACTCTCTCTCCATTGTCTCTTTAATCTCAACATCTTTAAAGCTATTGTCTTGCAAAACTTCAGCTAACTTAGACACTTGAGATATTGAGGGTAAATATGAAACCCAGTAAAGATTACTATTTATATGATTATTTTCGAAGAATACCCATGGTTCTGGGACATCTGTAATAACAGTATCAAATTTAAAAGGAACAGTATCAATTTTAAAATCAGACAGATCTGTATTAATAAATTGAATATCATTTATAAAATCAGATGAATAATTAGATAAATATCTTGATATTGTCTTTTTAGCTCGATATTGATTTTTTTTACTGATATCTAAAGAATAAAATTCAGAATTATTACCTAAAATTGAGGCTAAAAAAAGAGTTAATGCTCCAGACCCAGTACCAATCTCCAAAACTTTACTATTTGCATTTATATTCCCTGAAATGAGTATTGAACCCACATCTTTGGGATATATTATTTGAGGCCCTCTCTTCATAAGAAGAATAAATTCTTTATAAGATGGAACATAAATTGTAAATATTTTTCCGGTTGATGATTCAATTTGAGTAGGAAGGGATTTTATTTTATCAAATTCTATTTTGCCATCATTAGTTATGAATTCTTTGCCTTTTGTTATTACGCTTAAGTACTTTTTTGATTCAGATGAAATTATTACGAGTCTGTTGTCAATTTCCACAGATTTATATTAACAGTAAAAAATAGGCAATCGTAGAAAATACAACACCAGCAGCTAAGACGATTGCTACGAATTTTTGTAGTGACTTATTCACGAACGTTTTTTAAGGATTGATTTTTTAATCTTGCGATATTTTTCGTAAGCTCTACCAACTAGTATTCCAAAAAATAGGAAAGAAATGACTTTTGAATTCTCTGAATTAATATTTTTCTTCAGTTCGTTATATGTTTCTCTATATTCTGTCATTTCAATATTCTCCATACAATTAATCCGAAAGCAATCAAGGATAATAGAGCCATAGAAAAATATGTCATAGCTTGTAGGAAATAGTTTCCAATAAACATCTGACTTAAAATAGACGCTACACCAATAATGATAAATAATGTCGCAAGAGCTAAATAGTTACCTGCTTTGAAGTTTCTTTTTAATGACTTTATTGAGTTCTCAACCTCATCAACAGTCTCCTCTTTAAAGTGTTGGAGAAGATTATCAATAGATTTCACAGCATTAATAGGTATATTTATAAAATTATTCATTTTTGCTATTCTCTATAATAGTTCCTACTACACCTTGAATTGTTGCAGCAACTGGCAATGCTAAGATTGCGCCAACAGCACCCACCGTATAAGCTCCAAATATAGTTGAAAATACTGCAACAGCCGGATGGATCTCCATTGTTGACTGAGTAACTTTTGGACTTATGAAATAGTTTTCAATTAACTGATACACAGATAAAACAATCAATGTATATAGAACATAGTTAACACCAAGTGATATAGAGGCTAAAACTGGAACAATTCCACCTAGGAATGTTCCTATCACGGGGATTAGTTGTGAAAGAACACCTGCAGCAATACCTAAAGCTACAGCAGATGGTAACCCAATCACAAGAAAAGATACTGTGAACACAATACTTGCAAGTATCCCAAGAATTACTCTTGCCACAATAAATCCACCAGCTTTAGAAACTCCGATTGTCCATACTTGTTCAATGAGATTTGAGTATTTCGGTGCGATATTTTTCTTTAGATTTTCTCTCCAATGTTCACCTTCACTAATCAAATAAAAAGAAAAGAAGAAAATGATAAAGAAATGACCAAGAGCACTTAAGACGCCTTGACCAGCAAAAACTACTGTTTCTCCGACTGTTCCTCCATAAGTGTTAACAAATGTACTGAATTGTGACTCCAAATCTAGAGACTGGTTGGATATTGTAAAGCCTTCTCTATTGAAATAGTCTAAAAGGTTATCTAAATATGTTGGTAATTGTGTAGAGATATAGTAAATCTCTTGAACCATTATTGGAATAAGAGAAAAAATAATTCCAAATATTACAAGAAGTAACAGTGCTACAGAAATGAGTGCAGATATCTTTCGACCGAATTTCTTTGAAAGTCTATAAACAACTGGTTCTGCCAATGCTGCTAAAACTACAGCTACAAAAAGATCAAAGAGCAGAGGTTTAACTCTTAAAAATATTATTACCGAAATGCCAATAAATAGTACATAAATAAATGCTCTATTTAACAATTCTTGTCTAGATTCATTTTTTTTCATATTCATATATTATGACTCAAGCTATTGATTTATAGTTACGATTATTAAATATCAGTATCAGAAAAAACCCTATTAAAAAAACACTCATATAGAGTTCGAGTGTAGTGACTGAGTTATAAAGTTGATACCTAACAACTAATGTAATAATCTGAGATAGAATACCAATTACAAGTAACTGGTTTTTTAAATCTTTTCGTCTTATCGTAACATTAAGTAATAACAGGCCAATAATGATCTTAACAAATGCTTCAAATGTATTTCCTGAAAACAAATATAACTGCCTTAAAGAAAAGAACCCTGATAAACCAATGCCACCAAGAGTTATTTGAAAAATGCCAATCAATATCAACATTGAGGATATCCAGGCAAGAAGAAAATTACTATATGATAACCTTGCTTTTATTGGGGTAGGCCATGGTTGAAGTGGGTTCACTCTCTTGATTAAAGAACGGGAAAGTCTAAAAGTTTGTCGTTCGTAATTACCAAAACAAAAAATAATTAAAAATATAACTAATGGGTAATAGATTGTAAAAGTCGGGAAATAGCTAATGAAAAAAAATAAAACAACGTGCCAAAGAAACAAAGTATAGATATTTGCATGTATTGTCGAGAAAATAGACCAAATAATTGACTTATTTAGCAAAATCTCGACTTGATCACGAAATAATAGAAACAGTGAAATTAGCCCTATAGATGAGATTAAATATACAGTGGTTGGAGGGTCTTCATTTGAAAAAGAAAGTAACCGATAATTCGAAACTGATAAATACTGTTCTGTTGTTGTGTGCATATAAGCTAGATAGCTATAAGAAAAAAAGGTTATTCCTGCAAACAGCGATTTCCTTAATGCAAAGATTTTTCCATCAGCTAGAAAATAACCAAGCTGGTGTATTGTTAACCAAAAAATTAGATAATTAAATAGCTTTATATAAGAGAGTGATAAATTGAATTCAATATTGTCTATTAAAATCAAGCTAGATATCAAAAAAGAAAGAGTTAAATATGGATTCTTTTTATGTAGATATATCGTTAGCGGGCAAAACAATACAACTACTAAATAAATTGAGACAAGCCATAGTGGCCACATGATAAATTCTGTAACCGTGAGAATACCATCTTGTTGATTTGTTATATATTTAGGAAAATAAATAATTCTGGTTGCTACGTTCAAAGACACTGTAATGAAGAATATCCAAACAAGAACAGATCCCATCAATCCATCTACCCTATCTGTTAAAAATTTCCACTGACTTCCGTCTCTGCCAACATTTGAATACCAAGCAATCTTATTGGTGAAACCTGTAGAAAAGAAAAACAGAGCCATCCCTGCTGTCAACCAAGTAACAGGAGTTAACGAGCCATCTAAAACAGTACGATTGTAAATAATAAATTCTCCACTTGATTTCTCAAAATTTAGAAAATAGTTTGTATTAAAAATAATTAGCAACAAACCAGAAACTTTAACAAAATCGATAAACCTAACTCTAGAATTTGAAGTTTTAGATACTTCGTCAAGAGCTCTTTTGAAGCTTCTCAAAGACGGCAGAAATAAGCCTGTAAATTGTTTCATACTAAATATTTTACATACTATATGGTTCTTGAATAGGAATATAATTACATTGTGGAAATTGTACTTTATCAGCCAGAGATTGCGGGAAATGTTGGAGCTTGCATACGACTCTCGGCCAATACGGGTGTTCCATTAAATATAATAAAACCCCTTGGTTTTAGCTTTCAGGAGAATAAGATTCGGCGTGCTGGTTTGGATTATCACGATTTAGCTACTGTCAGTAGTTATGAAAATTGGGATGAATTTATTCAAAAAAACCAAAACAAATCAATCGCATATCTTTCTGCAAAGGGAAACAAAAACTATTGGGACTGTAACCTCCTATCATTTGATTACTTAGTTTTTGGTCCGGAATCTGTTGGATTACCACAAGATATTATCTTGGATCAAAAATATCTTTTGACAATACCAATGGATGATAATTCGCGAAGTATAAATTTAGCTAACTCAGTTGCAATAGTTGGGTATGAATACCTGAGGCAGAAAAATGTATAGTAAAGTTTTACTAGTTTTTCTTGGTGGTGGGATAGGTACAGTCTTAAGGTTTTTGTTAAACACACTAATAAATGTATCTTCGTTACCACAGTTCTCGACATTATTTATAAATGTACTTGGATCATTCTTATTTGGAATAATATATTCAATAGTTGCAGAAAATAGTTTGGTTAGTATCTTCCTACTTACAGGCATACTTGGAGGTTTTACTACCTATTCACAATTTACCTTTGACCTAATAGAATTAAATACCCAATCGCAATTATCTACACTTGGTTATTTTTTTTCAACAGTACTTCTTTCAATCTTTGGTGCATTAATAGGTGTATACATAGGTAGTAAAATGGTAAATTAGACTATGGAAAATATATTTTGGGTAGGTCTTTTAATAATAATAGTTTTTTTACTAATCAGGTATAGGTCGTTAGAAACCAAGATAAAGCTCTATGAGAACTTTGATAAAGTTGAAGAAATCAAAGTTTTAAAAAAAAGTATTAATAAGATTGAAAGTGAACTTAACTATATTAAAGAAAAATACGGGAGTTGATTATGCCAAGTTTTGACATTACCTCAGAATTCGACAAACAAGAAGTTTTAAACGCTGTAGACCAAAGCAAAAGAGAAATTGTTAACAGATATGATTTTAAAAATACGAGTACTTCTATTAATAGTTCAGAGTCAACTGTAAGTATTAATAGTGCCACGAAAGATCGACTTTTAGCCGCAGATCAAGTATTAAGAGAAAAATTTGCAAAAAGAAATATTTCTATAAAGTTTTTATCTGACTTTTCAGATGAAGAAACACCATCCGAAAACAAAAGAGTTTACACCCTAAAAACTGGGATTGAGACTGTCGATGCTAAAGAAATAGTTAAATTTATTAAAGAAAAAGATAAGAAAATGCAAGCCGCTATTCAAGATGGTTCGATACGTGTAACTTCAAAAAAAAGGGACTCTCTGCAGTCAATTATGAACGAGATTAAAGATAAAAATTATGATATACATCTATCATTTGGAAACTTTAGAGATTAAACCTTTTTTTTAATCTTTTAAAAATTTGCCTTGATAGAAGAATGGAAACGATTAAATAAAGTATATAAACTTCAAAACCTACATTTGCTTTATATCCAAAGTAATAAAAGACTATTAGAACAACAACGCCATGTATGGCCCGGAATATAGAAAACAACACAAATGTTTTAAATGTTTTTGTTTGAATTAGTTTATTCAGTTTATTTATAAAAAAACCTTTTTCTATTTTTAGAAATTAACTTATAAATTGAGTTTCTAATAAATTTCGGGATTATATATGAAATTTTAATAATTTTATAAAATGCACCCAGATCGGCGACAGACTCAATAATTGCATCAGAAGCATAAAATTTTTCTTGATTCTTTACATAAACAACTTCATCTCTAGCTATGTCCTCATTACTAAGATCAAGCTGATTAGACACGCTTACATTTTTATTTTTTTTATTAATAAATTTTCCATAAGCACTACAAACAGTACAGTTTTGGTCTACAAAAATTTCACTCATTTACTTGAAACTCTAAGCTAAGACTGTTGACACAATACCTTTTCCCCGTAGGTTTTGGACCGTCAGGAAATATGTGGCCAAGATGGGAAGAACAAATTTTACAAAGTATTTCAGTTCGTATCATGCCTAGAGTTGTATCTTCTTTAGTTTCTATTTTTTCTGCAACTGCATCAAAAAAACTTGGCCATCCTGAGCCTGATTCATATTTTGTTGAGGAATCAAATAATATTTCTTTGCAAACTGCGCATACATAATTACCAATTCTTTTTTCATTAAGAAGTTTTCCAGAAAATGGAGGCTCTGTCCCACAAAATTGTGTAACTTGTATTTGTTCTGCGGTTAAATGGTCTTTATTTATTGTCATAGAATTATTTTATCTTATTGAGGATTAAAGTAAATTTCTGTGATTGTAGACTCTGTTTCTACTATTTCATTCTTAAGAGCTGTATTAATTTCAACTATGTCTACATCATCTAGGGAGTCTTTGTAATCAAGTTTTACTAACGCTAAATATTGCTTACTTCCTATTGGTAATATTTTTAAGTTTGTTAAATTAGATATATTTTTATTTTTATTAATTATATTTTCAATTAACTTAAGTTTCTGTTGTGAAATACTTTCTCCAGTAATTAAATGTTTCATTTCATACCCTAAAAATAAACCAGACACCATGAGTAGAACTCCAATAGAAATTGCAGATATTGAGTCATATATCGAATTTTGGGTAAGTGATGAAAGTATGGTTCCGACTAATGCTATAAAAAGTCCTAAAGTTGCTGCAAAGTCTTCCACTACAATCGCTATTAAGGGTCCATCTGTTGATTCTTTTAATAGTCCAACAACACTTTTTTTATTATCTTGTCCCTTTTTTAGCTCTGTAATGGCTTTTTTTAAGACATAAGACTCGAGTATTATCGAAACAATTAATAACGTTATTGAAATTGCTAGGTTTTCAAGCTTTTTAGGATGTGAAAGAGATTCTATTCCGTGTTCTAAAGAAACAAGTCCTCCAATAGTGAAGATAAGCACAGCTACGACAAGTGTCCAAAAATATTCTTCTCTGCCTCTCCCTAAGGGATATATTCTTGCATCTACCTTTTTTGATTGCTTTATTCCAAACCATAAGAGAAATTGGTTACCAGTATCTACAAATGAATGTATAGCTTCTGAAAACATAGCACTTGACATAGTTATTGTTGCAATGATTGATTTAGCAATACCTATAGAAAAATTGACAGACATTGCAAGAAAAACTGTTTTAGATGATTCGTTAGTTGCCATCACCAAACCATCTAACAAGTTCCTGAAAACCACCAATACGTTTGTTGTCTATAAAGATCTGTGGAACAGTTTTCACGTCTTCACCTAATTTTGAATAAAATTCAGATCTAACTATGTCATCAGATAAATCGATTTCAGTAAAGCTGAGGTTTTTTGACTCCAGCAAGGATTTTGCTCTGTCACACCAAATACAGAAATCTTTTGTATATATTTCTATATTCAATTGTTTTCAGATCCTGTAAATATTTCATTTGTTGTTTGAGTAACTCTTATAAAAGTGGTACTTTTTGGCAAGTCCTTGAGAGTCTTTGCACCTACATAGGAACATGCTGATCTGATTCCACCGAGGATAGATTGAACAGTAGAATCAATCTCACCTTTGTATTTAAGTCTTACTTTTTTGCCCTCTGGTGCGCGATGTTCTGCTAGGTCACCATAATATCTCTCTTGAGCTTTTCTTGAAGACATTCCATAAAAATCTTTGTACTGAACACCATTCTTATCGGTGACAAGTTCTCCTCCCGATTCTTTGTGACCAGCAAATATTCCACCAAGCATGACATAATCAGCACCAGCTCCAAAAGCTTTAGAAACATCACCTGGGTACTTGCAACCACCATCTGCAATTACATGACCGCCAAGGCCGTGAGCAGCATCAGAGCATTCAGAAATTGAAGAAAGTTGAGGGTAGCCTACCCCTGCTACTTTTCTAGTAGTACAAACTGATCCCGGACCAATACCTATTTTAACTATATCAGCACCAGCAAGAATTAGTGCTTCTGTCATTTCTCTTGTAGCTACATTCCCGGCAATAATTATTTTGTTTGGAAATTTTTCTCTATATGTTTTAACTGATTCTACAAAATCTTCGCGATAGCCATTTGCAACATCCAAGCATAAAAATTTTATTCTATCATCAAGATTGAAGACATCTACAGCTTTCTGAAAGTCTTCTTTTGAAGTGCCCACAGTCACAGCAAGATAGTCTGGATTTAGATTTTTTAGGTTTTCTTCCCATTCATTTAAAGTATAAAATTTATGAACTGCAGTAAGCATGTTGTGACTTTGAAGTACCTTAGCTGTTTCAAAGGTACCTGTTGTATCCATATTTGCTGAAAAGATAGGTATTCCAGTCCATTTTTCGCTTGAGTGACGAAATTTAAACTCTCTATTTAATTCAACCTCGGCTCTTGATACAAGTGTACTTCTTTTTGGTCTTATTAAGACGTCGTCAAAAGTTAACTTTATCTCATCTTCTATTCTCATAATGTTGTATATCACTTATCCTAAATAACAAAGATTATGATAGTTGAATTTCCTTTTTTTGCCGCTGGTATTAATTATTTTCCAGATGAAATATCAGTTTTACGTATATTTGAACCAAGATATCTTCTTCTAATAGGTGACAGTATTCAAAATAACAGTACATTTTGTGTTGGTAGATCTTTGGATAAATTAAATGAAGTAGCTTCAGAAGTTAGGATTATTGATCATCAAGACACATCAAATGCTGAACAAGTAGTAGTTGTAGAGTGTGTCAATCTAGTAGACATTGCAAATATCAATCTTAAAAATGAATATCCAAAAGTGTCGGGTGAGTTAGTAATAGATATTGGGCTACCACCAACTGAGGATGAGCTTTTAGTACTTGAAGCAGATATCAAAAGAGGCATTGGAAAATTGATAGAACAAGGTTTAGATATTGAACTACCAATATTTGAAATAGACTCAGCTAATAGAATTCTTAAACTTTGGGAGCTATCAGCAAAGTTGCCAATGGCTGAGGAAACAAGAAATTATCTAATTTCCGAAAGAGAAATTGTAAAAAGATACTCAATATTAAAAAATTATGTTCAGAAAATAAATGATATAAATTTTTAAATACTTTTCCACTTTTTATATATGGAATTAATTTCATACTTAAGTTGTTCTGTATTAGTAATTAAATAATTCAATGTTGAAGATACATCATAATCTACTAACTCTTTTCTACTTACGTCACTGTTATACCAGTCTTGAAAAAGGGTCTCTGTAACCTCTGGATGGAATTGTATGGCGATAGAGTTCCTAATTGTAAAGATTTGAGGATATTTTGTAGAAGCAATAAGCTCTGCTGATGGAGGAAGAGTGAATGTATCCCTATGCCATAAAAAGACTTTAGAATTTTTTAATCCTGAGAAAATTTCAGAATCTTTGTGAAAATTTAACTGTTTAAAGCCAAACTCAATCTCTTCAGAAAGAAAAGCCGTGCCCCCCATTGCATCAGCAATGAGTTGTGCGCCTAGGCAAATACCAAAAACTTTAGTTCCATTATTAATAACTTTATTGAGCCATTCCTTTTCTTCTCGCAAGTATGGATAGGTTTCTATCTCATATGCACCCATGTGTCCACCTAATATAATATATTCATGCTGCTCTGAAAGGGATCCCCAATTAACATCCCAGGCATACTTTTCTTCTATGTCAATATTTGATAAAGATCCGAGAGTTACTTTCGGATCATTTATGATTGCAATTGTTTTTGTAGTTTCCATACTTGTGCGCGGAAGAGGACTCGAACCTCCACGGGTTTTACCCCACAGGATCCTTAATCCTGCGCGTCTACCAGTTCCGCCACCCGCGCTAAATCAGTCAAGAAACCAAAAAAGTAACAACGTTGTTACAGAAAATAAAAGAGCAACAGCTGCGGTGATTCTACTCAAATTTCTTTCAGCTAATGTTTGCCCAATATTTCCAGATGCGCCTGGTCCACCCAACATATCCGATAAGCCACCACCTTTTCCACTATTTAATAGTACAAGTCCAATAAGTGCTATCGAAATAACTATATGTACTGCAACTAAACTCGCTGTTAATGTATCCATAAAAATTACTCTTTCAATCTAGATTGTTGTTTAACTTCTTCTTCTAGTTCTCGTATCTTTTTTTCATTTCCAAGATACCCAATTCTAGTTATTTTATCATCATTAATGTTAAATGCGAGAGGAATTCCAGTCGGAATATTTATATCCACAATATCATTGTCAGAAATTTTTTCTAGAATTTTAAGTATTGCTCTAATGCTATTTCCATGAGCAACAACTAATACATTTCCTTTTTTTGTTTCTGATTTAATTAAATTTAGAGTTTCTTTAACTCTTGAAACCACATCTTCTAATGACTCCCCTAAAGGTAACTTATCACTGATTTCACTATAAACCGAATCATTGTTTGGGTTATATTTTGAATCTTCTTCAACTAAAGGTGGTTTTATTTTGTAACCTCTTCTCCATTGTTGAACTTGATTTTCCCCATACTTATTTGCTGTTTCAATCTTATCAAGTCCCTGAAGAGCTCCATAATGTCTTTCGTTAAGCTGCCATAAATTCTTTATCGGAAATTCAATTGATTCATCAATAGATAATTCAGATAAAATATGATTTGCTGTATCTTTAGACCGAGTTAAATATGAGGTGTAGCAAATATTTGGAGCAAAACCAGCATTTAACAATAATTTACCTGCTTCGACTGCTTCATTTTTCCCTTTTTTAGAAAGCCCTACATCTACCCAGCCAGTAAATTTATTTTCTTTATTCCATTCACTTTGACCATGACGAACAAATATTAAGTTCATAATTTAACTGACTTAATAATTTGTACAAATTTATCTACATCTAAGGAAGCACCCCCAACGAGCGCTCCATCAATAATTTTAGTATTAAGTAACTCCGATGCATTTGTGGGTGAAACGCTTCCACCATATATGAATCTTATTTTTTCTTCATCATAGAAAGGCTTTGTAGAAATCTCCTGCTTTACAGAGGAGATAACTTCTATTGCATTTTCAACTGAAGCAACTTTACCGGTACCTATTGCCCAAATTGGTTCATAAGCAAAGATAATTTCTTCGACTTTGTCTTTTCGAAGACCTTTAACAGCAATATTGACTTGATTTAGAATATAAGATAAATATTCATTAGTGTCTCTCTGTTCTTCAGACTCGCCGAAACAAACTATCGGTATAATGTTGTTATTCACTGCATTATGAACTTTTAGGTTAATTGTTTCATCTGTTTCATTGAAAACTGTTCTTCTCTCTGAGTGTCCAATAATTGAGTGTGTAATATTTAATTTACTCAATTGAAGAGCAGATACCTCACCAGTGTAAGCCCCTTCTATGAAAGCTGAAACATCCTGAGATGAAATTTTAATTTTTAAATTGTCAGCATCAATAATTGTTTGAAGTGATCTTAAAGATGTGTATGAAGGAGCTATAACAATATCGATATTGTCTTCTATATTAACTTCAAGTGAATAATTGAGTTTTTGTAAAAGCTGTATGGCTTCTAAATGCTCTAAATTAAGTTTCCAATTCCCAATAATAATCTTTTTCATATTTTCAAAGTATAAGGGGTTTGTAGATATTTACACCAGGCAATTCGTTGCCTTGTAAATATTTAAGCGAAGCTCCACCTCCTGTTGAAATATGATTAAATTTTGAAAGCTCGGAAAAAATTCTTATCGCACTCACGGAATCTCCCCCACCAACAACAGTGTAAGCATCTAAATTAGAAACGATGTCAGTTATCGATTGTGTACCTTTTTTAAAATTATCAATTTCAAAAATACCCATTGGACCATTCCAAAATACGGTATTAGAAGTAACTAATACTGATGCAAATTCTTTTATCGTTCTTTCTGATATGTCAACACCTATGTCATCATCTGAAAATTCAGAAATATCTTTATCAACCCTTATGCCTGATTCTATAGATTTAGTTACTCCAAAATCTGATGGTAAATATATCTTCTTACCATTATCTGAATCAAGCAATTCTTTAGCTTTTTGTAAATAATCCTCTTCATACAGTGATTTTCCAATATTGTTACCTTGTGCTTTTAGGAAGGTGAAGCACATGCCGCCACCAATTAGAAGATTGTCAACACTCGGCAATAGTTTGTTTATTAACTGTAATTTATCAGATATCTTTGCTCCACCAAGAATTACTGAGAAAGGCTTTTTAGGTGAATTTGTGAGTAGCTCTAGGTTCTTAACTTCATTTGTCATTAAATTTCCTTGGTATGCTTCTATAAAATTTCCAAAAGAAACAATAGATGCATGATTTCTATGTGCTGCCCCAAAAGCATCTAAAATAAAGGAGTCAAAATTTTCTGTTACTTTTTTGGCGAAATCAAAATTATTTTCTGTTTCTTCATTGTGAAATCTTAGATTCTCAAGAAGAAAAACTTTCCCAGGATTTTCATCAATGTGATTCTTGACCTCTGGGCCATGAAGAGAATTAATAAACAGGACTTCCTCGTTCAACAATAATGACATTTCCTCTGCCACAGGTTTAAGTGAATAGTCAAGATTTATTCCATCTGGCCTTCCAAGGTGACTGAGAAATGTTACTGATTTTGAAATTTTACGAAGATCTACTAAATACTCAATAGCCTTAATTATTCTAAAATTATCTTTAACAACCTTTTCATGCATAGGGACATTTAGATCAGCTCGTATGAGTGTGTTACCAAGTTGTGATCTAGAAGACAATACTATTCTTTCATATCTCGGTGGAGAATCACTGCATCTTTACCTTCGTTAATCAACCAACCACCAACCTCTTCTGTCATCACAACACTTCGATGCTTTCCACCAGTACAACCTATCGCTATACCTACGTAAGATTTTCCCTCAGATGTGAATCTAGGTAATAAAAAGTCAATTAAGTCTTTTGTCTTCTCAAGAAAGATTTCTGCATCTTCGAACGATAGAACATAATTTCTCACCATTGGAGATTGTCCCGTAGAGGAACGTAATTCCTCTCTCCAGTGAGGGTTTGGTAAAAACCTTACATCTAATACAATGTCTGCATCTCTGGGTGCACCATTTTTAAAACCAAATGATGTAACGGATATCTTTAAATCTTGATTGGTTGCTTCACCCTGGAATCCCTCAATAATTCTTTTTCTTAGCTCATGTACGTTCATATCTGTTGTATCTATAACTAAGTCTGCAAGTTCTTTTATCGGCTTTAATTGATCTCTTTCATTTTTTACTGATTGAGATAGTGAATCCAGACCCATTGGATGAGGTCTTCTATTCTCCTCATACCGCTCTATAAGGGTTTCATTATTTGCATCTAAAAATATTACTCTTGTTAATACACCTGATTGACTTAACCTTTCAAGACTTTTGTTAAGTGCTTCTTGTGCTGTCCCATCTCTAGCATCAATTGTTAGGACAAGTTGTTTATTTGATTCAGCAACATCATTAGATTCAACAACAGACTCAACCAACTCAGGTGGTAAGTTTTCAATGACGTAATACCCAAGGTCTTCGAAAACATTAGAGCTTGCAGAGCGACCAGCACCAGACATGCCTACCAGTAACAAAACTTCGGGTCTTTTAGAAACCATTTTTACCTTTCATAGATATTGTAGTTGCCATGTAATGAGATGGAAGCCATTTTTAATAGGGTGAATCTCTATAAGCCGTTGAAGTGTGTAAAGATTTTTCTTGCTATGCTAGGGCTTACTATCTCTTCTAAGTCTTGATAGGTAGCCTTAGAAAGTTTTTCAATAGTTTTAAATTTATCTAATACTTTTTTTGAAGAGATGGATCCCACCCCTTCAATGGTTAGGAGTGTTTGTTTATCAAAGTTCTTTATTCTTAATCTTCGGTTTTCATTAATTGCAAACCTATGTGCTTCGTCTCTAATATTTTGCAATGTAAAAAGGGCTTCAGAGTTTTTATTTAACATAATCGACTCTTTTTTAAAAGGTTTAAAAATTTCCTCTTCTCTTTTTGCTAGACCAACAATATCAATATCCAGCTGGAGATGATCTATTACCCCTTTAGCAGATGATAATTGCCCCTTTCCCCCATCAATTAATATTAAATCTGGCTTTCTCCTGAAGCTAGGGTCATTTTCTGTATTCTTTGTTAACCTTTTGAGTCTTCTAAAAAGAACTTCCTCCATTGATTTAAAATCATCCTGTCCTTGAAATGATTTGATGTGGAATTTTCTATACATTGATGGTTTTGATAAACCGTCCTCCATTACAACCATTGAACCGACTCTGTAATCAGGTCCTAAATTTGAAATATCGTATGCTTCTATTCGGTAAGGAATGTTGTTCAAACCTAATTTATTTTTTAACTGCTCTAAAGATCTTGATCTAAATTCTAAATCTGTCCTTCTTCTGAAATTAACGACTCTTCGTAGCTCTTTTGCGTCAATAATTGCAGTGTCTAAGAGTTCTTTTTTCCACCCTTGCTTGGGAGTTTTTAGTACAATTCTGCGACCCCATTTGTGTGTCAGTTGTTCTTGAATGAGATCTATATACGGAAAACTGTGGCTAACAAGGATTTCTTCAGACGGTTGATTTTCAGAAAATATGGATAAGATAATCTGAGGTAAGTATTCGTCATGTTTTTTTGTATCTATAGGTTCAAATGTTTTCTTCACCTCTCCAATAATTCTTCCATTTCGTATCAGCAGACAAGATATAACTACATCCAAATTACTTACATCTATACCTATTACATCAACAGATTTAGTATTTGAAACCATTAATGTTTGAGTTGAACGTGCATTTTCTAGATGCTCTATCAACTTTTTAGCTTCATTAGCTTTTTCATATTCCTGATTAGAAGAATATTTTTTCATATCTGATATTTTATTGTTCACGTATACATCTGATTTCCCAGAATAAAAATTTTCAATGTTATTTAACATTTCTTTATATTCATTAGGTGGAACTGCGTCTATACATGGTCCAGCACATTTTTTTATATCATAAAGCAAACATGGTTTATTAAGTTTTTGATGTCTTTCAAAAACATTTTTAGTACAAGTTCTTACAGGGAATATGTTAATTAAATGATCTAAAGATCTTCTTGCAGCGCCAATAAATGGGAATGGCCCAAAGTTAATATTATTTGTATGAATTTTTCTTGATACATATGCTCGTGGCCATTCTTCATTTGTGAGCGTTACATATGGATAAGATTTATCATCTTTTAGGCGAACATTATATTTTGGCTTGTATTGCTGAATGAAAGAATACTCAGCCAATAGCGCATCTGCTTCATTTTTTGAAGTAACGAAGCTTATTTGTGTTGCCTCTGAAGTTAATCTTTTTATCTTCCAAGTCGAATTCTCACGAAAGTAGGAGGGAACTCTTTTACGAAGATTTTTAGCTTTTCCTACATAAAGTGGATCATTGTATTTATCTTTAAATATATATATTCCAGGATTTTCTGGAATCTCATTTGTTTTTATTTTATCCATTTAAAGCAAAGATTTTAGATATTTGCCAGTAAGTGAATTCTTGTCTCTTACGATACTTTCGGGTGTTCCAGTAGCTACAATTTTACCACCATTCTCGCCCCCCTCTGGACCCAGATCAATTACCCAATCAGAGTTTTTCACTACATCAAGGTTGTGCTCAATAACTACTACTGTATTTCCCTTATCAACAAGCATGTGCAACACTTCAAGTAATTTTTGGACGTCCGCAAAGTGAAGTCCTGTTGTGGGTTCATCTAGGATATACATTGTTTGACCTGTAGAACGTTTGCTTAATTCCTTAGCAAGCTTAACCCTTTGAGCTTCTCCCCCAGAAAGTGTTGTAGCTGCTTGCCCTAATGTAATATAAGATAGCCCAACATCATCTAATGTTTTGATTATTTTAAAAATTGAGGGCTGGTTTTCAAATATCTTCAATGAATTTTCAATTGTTGAGTCCAGAATATCGGCAATGCTGTAGCCTTTCCATTTTATACTCAATGTTTCCGGATTGTATCTTGAACCATCACAGTCTTCACATTTAACATAAACATCAGGTAGGAAATACATTTCGACTTTAATTGTGCCATCACCCCTGCATACTTCACACCTACCACCAGGCACATTGAAAGAGAATCTTCCAGGTTTATATCCCCTGATTTTAGACTCTTCAGTCATGGAATATAACTTACGAATCATATCGAAGACACCAGAATAAGTGGCTGGGTTTGAGCGAGGTGTTCGTCCAATTGGTGATTGATCTATTTCAATTAACTTATCCAGGTAATTTAATCCTGAGATACTTTTGTGTATACCAGGAGGTATCCAATTCTTTCTTGTAAATTCATTTTGAATAGCTTTAGATAAAATTTCGGTTACAAGTGTCGATTTTCCACTTCCAGAGACTCCTGTAACGGAAATAAATTTACCAAGAGGAAACTCAACTGTGAGGTTTTTTAAATTATTTTCTTGAGCTCCTCTTAATACAATTTTTGACTTGTTTCCTTGCCTTCTTACTTTTGGGTATGGAACTTTAACTTTTCCAGAAAGGTATCTACCTGTTATAGATTTCTTAACTTGAGCAACCTCTTCCCATGTTCCAGATGCAACAATATTTCCACCTTGTTCACCAGCTCCCCAGCCAATATCGATTAGGTGATCTGATTGCTTCATGGTTTCTTCATCATGCTCTACAACCAGTACAGTATTTCCTAGATTTCTTAGCCTTATTAGTGTTTCGATTAATTTGTTATTATCCGATTGGTGTAATCCTATGGAAGGCTCGTCTAGGACATATAAGACTCCAGTTAGACCTGAGCCAATTTGTGTGGCTAATCTAATTCTTTGAGCTTCTCCACCTGAGAGTGTTGCGGCTCCTCGATTTAATTGAAGATAACCCAGACCTACTTCGTTTAAAAAGTTTAATCTTTCTTTTATTTCTCTAAGAATAGCTTCAGCTATCTCTTTAGAGTTTCCTGTAAGTTTTAATTTGTCAATTACATCATGAGCCTTCGTTATTGACAGTTTATTGAACTGTCCTAATGTTAATGATTTTACTTGCACCATTCTCGATCGTTCATTAAGTCTCTCACCTTCGCAACCACCGCATGGAAGTTCACGCATAAATTGCATATAGTAGTCACGAGCATGGTCTGATGTAGTTTCTTCGTAAAGTCTTTTAAACATTGGGATTATTCCAGGATATGGTCTCTCCCAAGTTCTTGAATTACCAAATCTATTTGTATATCTAATAGGAGTCTTAATTCCGTCACTTCCATTTAGTAATATATGCTTATCATTCTCGGAAAGATCTTTATAGGAAATATCCATTGGTATCTCAAAAAATTCACAGACACCATAAATCTGTGCTCTAAAGTATTTTCTAGTAGACATATCTGGAAATACATTTTCACCTATGCTTAATTCTCCATTTTTAATCAATAGTTTTTCATCAATTTCATAATTTATACCAAGACCATTACATGTATTACAAGCACCAAAAGGTGAGTTGAATGAAAAGTCTCGTGGCTCAAGTTTTTCATAAGATGTTCCACATTCTAGGCAGCCTAGATTCTGACTATAATTCTGGATATTTTCATTAAATCTTATATCAAGAGTTCCCCCAGTAAGCTTTAATGCTGTTTCTATAGATTGAGGTAGTCGTCTTCCTGGTGTTTTTTTAATTTTAACTCTATCTACAAGAACAGATATATCATGATTGAAGTACTTATCAAGTCTTTTTGCCTCATCAAGTCTTGTGAGTTCACCATCTATATAAACTCTTGTAAATCCATCTTTTAATAAATCCTTAAAAAGTGATTCAAACTCACCCTTCCTGGATCTGACCACTGGAGCTAGAATCTCTATGTCTACATTTTCGCCAATAGACATGACTTGATTTACAATAAAGTCAACTGACTGTTTTTCAATTTTAGAACCACATATTGGACAGTAACTTATACCAATTCTCGCCCATAACAAACGAAGATAGTCGTGCACTTCGGTAACTGTACCTACAGTTGATCTTGGACTTCTTGAAGATGTCTTTTGGTCAATCGCTATAGCAGGTGATAATCCCTCAATACTTTCAACATCTGGCTTTTCCATTTGTCCTAAAAATTGTCGAGCATAAGCTGATAAACTTTCAACATACCTACGCTGTCCTTCTGCATATATGGTATCAAAAGCAAGTGATGATTTACCGGATCCTGACAAACCAGTAATTACTACAAATTTATTTTTTGGTATATCAAGTGAAATATTTTTTAAATTATGCTCTTTTGCGCCTTTTACTTTTAAATAATCTTGAGACATTAGCTTGGTAACTCCATAATTTCTTTTTTAATCTCTTTAAGTTCGTCCCTTAATCTAGCAGCTAATTCAAACTCTAATAAATCTGCGGCAACCTTCATTTCTTTTTCAATATTTTTTGAAATTTTGTATAGATCTTGCTTTGAGGCATTGCTCAAATCTATATTCGATTTGAAATCCATATCATCCCTTGATGGTCTATTTTTCTCAACCATTTCAAGAATGTCGGTTATCTCTTTTGATATTGTTGTAGGGGTAATGCCATATTTTTTATTGTGGGCAATTTGGATTTCTCTTCTTCGCTCAGTTTCGTAAACTGACTTTGCAATTGAGTCAGTTTTTCTATCAGCATACATAATTACATAGCCATCCTTATTTCGAGCTGCTCTACCTATTGTTTGTATAAGGCTTGTCTCTGATCTTAAGAATCCTTCTTTATCTGCATCCATAATTGCTACGAGTTCTACTTCTGGTAAATCTAATCCCTCTCGTAAGAGATTTATACCGACTAAGACATCGAATTCACCTTTTCTTAAATCGCGCAGTATTTCAATTCTTTCAAGGGTGTCTATGTCTGAATGTAGATATCTAGTTTTAATTCCCATCTTTAAAAAATAGTCACTTAAAGCTTCACTCATTTTTTTAGTTAAAGTTGTAACTAAAACTCTATTACCTCTGCCAATAACTTGATTTATCTCTTTTAATAAATCCTCAATTTGATTTTCAGTAGGCCTAATAATAATATTCGGATCTATTAATCCTGTTGGTCTAATTATTTGCTCAACAAAGTTACTTGAATTTGCATTTTCCCACTTACCTGGAGTAGCTGAAACAAGTACGGTATTTTTAATTTTTCCTTGCCATTCTTCAAATTTTAAAGGTCTATTATCTAAAGCAGCTGGGAGTCTAAAACCATAATCGACTAATGTTGTTTTTCTAGATTTATCACCCGCAAATTGTCCCCTTATTTGAGGTATCGCAATGTGGCTCTCGTCGACGACCATTAAAAATTCTTCCTGAAAGAAATCTAGTAATGTGTATGGAGGATCACCTGGATTTCTTCCATCAAAATATCTGGAATAATTCTCTATTCCTGAGCACACCCCTAACTCTCTCAACATCTCCAAATCAAACATAGTTCTTTGTTTAATTCTTTGAGCCTCTAATAATTTATCTTGTTTTTCAAACTTTTTTATCTGTTTATTCATATCTTTTTCAATTTGATTTAAAGCATTGTTCATGACATCCTCAGATGTTACGTAATGTGAAGCAGGAAGAATTGCTAGTTCTGTAAGTTTTTCTAATATTTCACCAGTAACAGGATCTATTCTGAGAATATTCTCGATTTCGTCACCAAAATATTCAACTCTAAAAATTGTTTCCTCATACACAGGAAATATGTCCAGGGTGTCACCTTTAAGCCTGAATGTTCCTCTTGTGACTACAAGATCATTTCTTACGTACTGTTGTCGAATGAGTTCTTCTAACAGTTGGTCAAGTTCAAATTCCTCACCTTTAAAAAGAGGTATAATTTTATTTTTATACTCTTGTGGAGACCCCAGTCCATATATACAAGACACAGATGAAACTACTATGACGTCTTTTCTTAGTAACAATGCACTTGTGGCTGAATGTCTTAATCTGTCAATCTCTTCATTTATATTTGAATCTTTTTCTATAAAAGTATCTGTCCTTGGAACATAAGCTTCAGGTTGATAGTAGTCGTAATATGATACAAAATATTCAACCCTATTTTCTGGAAAAAATTGCTTAAACTCATTAGCTAGTTGAGCAGCTAATGCTTTATTTGGAGCAAGTACAAGGGAGGGCATTTGCAACTCTTCGATAAGCCAAGCTATCGTTGCAGACTTTCCAGAACCTGTAATACCCATTAAAGTTTGATAATCTAATCCATTTGTAACACCATTTTTTAGATTTTGTATTGCTTTAGGCTGATCTCCTTGTGGTGTAAAATCAGAAATTACTTTAAACTTATTCATTTTTCGAATCAAGGAAATTATCAAGTTGCTCTTGTAATTCTTTAAATGAAATATTTTCTACAACCAACCCAAGTGATTTCCACCAAGACTCATCTTGTTGAGTTTTAATTCGATTATCTATATCAGTTAATGACATACCTCTTTTTTTAAGTCTGGTTCTACGTGTTTGTTCGTCAGCAAAAATAACCACAGTAGGATAAAGTTTAGAAATATTTTTAGGGGCTGAAGCTTCTATGAATAAATGTTCTTTGGTGTCCTGTATTACTTCTAATACTCGTTCTGTTACTAAAGGATGTAGATAGTTTTCAAGTAATCTAAGTTTTTCAGAATTTGTAAAAACATTATCTGCTAACAACTGTCTATCAATAACATTTCCTTTTAAACAATTGCTGAACTCTTCTTTTAAAAACGGTAAAGAATCATGACTTTGTAAAATTTCATTTGAAATCTGATCTAAATCAATTGTTTTAAAGTTTTTGGTTGCTAAATATTCACAAGCAGTGGATTTCCCGCTTCCTATTGGGCCTGTAATAATTGTTACTCTTGAATCCATATGCTTAAGGATAAAGAATATTAGGAACTATTAGGAATTTCCTATTCCTCTTTCTTTGAGTTCTTGAAGAATATTTTCTAAAGACTCATCTACACCTTCAACAGTTTGACGTTCTTGTTTTTGTTCCTGTTTTTCTTCAGATTGTGACGAGTGAGTTTTAGGAGCATTTTTCTTTTCTGCTACATCTTTCCAATTTGGGTCAGCTTGTTTGATTGAAAGATTAACTCTCCTTTTAGGTATATCAAGTTCAGTAATTTTAATTTTGACTTTTTGACCTATAGCAAGTGCTAATTCTGGAGAATCAACTTTATCAACTGAAATCTCTGAGACGTGAACTAAGCCCTCTACACCTTTTCCAATAGTAACAAATGCACCGAATGGAACGACTTTGGTAACTTCGCCGTCCACAATATCGTCTTGTTTGTATTGTAGTTCAAAATCTGACCATGGATCTTCTGTTACTTGTTTAATAGATAAAGATATTCTCTCTTTGTCGTTATCTATTTCAAGAACTTTTACAGTAACGGTATCTCCAACTTTTACTACTTCATTTGGATTCTCTACGTGCCTCCATGATAATTCTGAAACATGAACTAGGCCATCCATACCACCAATATCAACGAATGCACCAAAATTAACAATTGAAGATATCTTACCTTCTTTGATATTTCCAACCTCTAAATTTTCTAAGAAACTCTTTCTTTCTCCTGATTGTTCTTGTTCTAAGTGAGCTTTTCTTGAAAGTACGATGTTATTTCTTTGACGATCTAATTCTAAAATTTTAGCTTCTATCTCTTCTCCAATATAAGAAGTTAATTCCTTTACTCTCCTTACATCAATTAAGGAAGCGGGAAGGAAACCTCTTACACCAATGTCTACAATTAACCCACCTTTTACACTTTCAATTACTGTTCCTTTGACAGATTTGTCATTATCTGAGATCTCTTGAATATCCCCCCAGGCTTTTTCATAAATAGCTCTTTTAACAGAAAGAATAAGTCTTCCTTCATCATCCTCTTTATCTAATACAAGGGCTTGAATCCTGTCACCTTCATTTACAAGATCTTTAGGGTTTACTGATTTTCGAACTGATAATTCTCTGGATGGTATTACTCCCTCTGATTTGTAACCCACATCTACCATAACTTCGTTTCGGTCGATACGGACAATAGTCCCCTCAATAACGTCACCATCATTAAATGTTATGAGTGTTTTTTCTAGTAAATCTGGGAAATCTTCAGGCTTGATGTCGTCTGGGAGTTCAACAACGTTTGAAGGTTCAATTACCTTCTCTTGATTATCTGTCATATAGGTTAATTTTTTCCAATCATATTATTTTCGACTTTTAGCATAACATATCTACAGTTTTTACAAACGAATATTAATTATTTGCTAAATTTTTATTATTTTTAATATTAACAAATAATGGTACTTTAAGTTGGGTTGCGCTTTCCATTTCGGTGCTTATGATGTTTGTGACCTCTTCAATGTTTTCAAGAGGTGTCTGAACAATAATCTCATCATGGATCTGTAGCAATAAATCTGTAGACTCTAACTCTGATATTTTACTTTGCACCTTGAGCATTGCTATTTTCATAATATCTGCCGCTGTTCCTTGGATGGGAGCATTCATTGCAATTCTTTTTCCCATGGCTTTTAGTTGAAAGTTAGAAGAACCTAACTCTTTTATAATTCGTTTTCTTCCATAAAGTGTTTTTGTAAATCCATTTTTTTCAGCATCCGATACTATTGTGTCCAAAAAACCTTTTATTTTTGGAAACTGAGAAAAATATGCATCTATAAGTTCTTGAGCTTCATTTTTTGTAATATCAAGACTTTTGGAAAGTCCAAACGATTCCATTCCATAAATAAGACCGAAGTTAACTTCTTTAGCCTTTCTTCTCATATCTTTTGTTACTGAATCTAAATTGATGTTAAAAATTCTAGATGCAGTTTCAGTATGAATATCAGAATCAATAGAACTTAGGATTTCAATCATATTTTTATCAGAACTTAAATGGGCAAGTACTCGTAATTCAATTTGCGAATAGTCAGAAATAATAAAAGTATGATCGGTGTCAGCAATAAAGAATTCGCGTATTTTTTGGCCAATATCTGTTTTATTAGGAATATTTTGGAGATTTGGTTTTTCTGAAGATAACCGACCTGTTGTGGTTCCAAAAAGATTGTAAGTTGTATGAATTCTATTTTTAGCTGTAATTTCTGTTTTTAAACCATCAATATAGGTTGATCTTATTTTTTCATATTCTCGATATTTCAATATATATTTAGGAAGTTCGTAATCTTTTGAGAGTTCTTCAAGAACTGAACCATCCGTTGACGGGGCTCCTTTTGGAGTTTTTTTAATCACAGGAAGGTTCATGTCTTCAAATAGAACCTTAGCTAATTGTTTCGGAGAATTTAAATTAAACTCTTGCTTGGTTATCTCGATTATTTTTTTTCTATAATCAGAGATTTCTTGATTGATAATTTTTGAAAGAGTATCAATTTTTTTATTTGAAACTTTAACTCCTTTAATCTGCATAGAGTTAAGTACAGATACAATTGGGAAATCTAATTCTTCATAAAGTTTTATTAAAGTTTTATCAGATTTGAAATTCTTTAAATCATTTATTATTTGGTTGTAATTTAAATTAAAGAATTTAATAAAGTCTTCAATTGTAGATTTTTTATTAAGAAGATTAGCTTGTTCTATATGTTTACAAACATTTAAGAGATTATCGGGTCTTTTATTGGGATCATGTAAAAATAAGAGACAATCGTAAGCCGTAACATACTTAGTATCCAATTTAGGTAATGAAGTAAACAGTTTTTGAGTTGTTAGCGAAATGAAATCTTTATCAATGACTACATCATCAACTAATCTTCCTGCTATTTCTTTATTAACAACATAAATATTATTCTCAAATTTAAAAAGTAATGAATTTAATGGAAAGTTTTTTGAGCTAATTTCATTTATAGTTAGGTCTGTAGTGTCAACATCAGTAGTCTCTTGTTGAGATTTATACTTTCTTATATATTTATTAAGTTCGAGCTTTGTAACTTGATCTTGTGAATCTTTCAGAACATTATCAGAGTAAAATATAGTATCTTCAATTTTGATATCAGGTATCTTAAGTTTTAAATCAGTACGAATTGTTGCTAGGTCTTTACTCATCAATAATATTTCTTTATTATCTTCAAATGAACCCTTTATTTTGGGAGTTAATTCATCTAAATTTTCATAAATAGTTTTAATATCTTTATGTTTTTGTAATAAATTAATAGCCGTTTTTTCACCAACACCTGGTAAACCTGGGATGTTATCAGAAGGATCACCCTTTAAGGCAAGATATTCAACATATTGCTTAGTGTTTATTCCAAATTTATTTACAAAGAATTTTTCATCGACCAAATCAACATCTGAGATACCACGTTTTGTATATAGTATTTTTGTCTTATTAGAAATCAATTGATATGTATCTCTATCACCTGTAACAATAAGAACTTCTTTATTTTTCTGATTTAGCATCACAGAGAGAGATCCTAAAACATCATCAGCTTCATAACCTTCTTTTGAAACTTGTGGAATGTTAAACGTATCTAACAGATTGTGTAATAGAGGTACTTGAATGTTAAAATTATCAGGTGCCGACGTTCGGTTGGCTTTGTAATCTGTATATATATCATTTCTAAAAGTATTTCCTGGTAGATCCCAAGTTACGATTAATTGTTCTAATTTATAGTCTGATGTTATTTTATTGAGCATTGATAAAAAACCATGGATAACATTTGTTGGAGTACCCTTGGAAGTCATCAGAGTTTCAGGCAAAGCATAGAAGGCCCTGAAAGCAATGCTAAAACCATCAATGAGAACAATCATCCTTTCATTGTAAACTTAAATTATTTTTCTCTCTTTGGATTAAATATGAAATATAATCATAGAAGTAAAGCCCGGATGGCGGAATTGGCAGACGCGCTGGATTCAAAATCCAGTATCTTCGGATGTGGGGGTTCGACTCCCCCTCCGGGTACTTTTTATATACAAAAAAACTCTTTGTCTAGAATGGTTACTTGAAGAAGATACCTACTTTTAGTTTTACAGTTTTTATTGTATTGATTATTTCTTTTATTATTGTTTTCATAAATAGCGATGATACTTTTGGTCAGACTTTTATAGAACAGATCAGGGTTGCTGATAGTGATGACACATTAGATACTCTATCCGATGAACAACTTGTTTCATTAGGAAAAGCAGTATGTCAATCAAGCGCTGAATGGAAAGATGAAAATAACTCCTTGATAGTAATAAATAATATTGTTTCAGATTATGGTATAGATACTTCTTTCGACGACAGAATTATACCAATTTTAAGATTCCAGTCATCTTATGAACTTTGTCCTGAATATGTTGAAAGATTAGAAAGACTATTCATTGAAGAATAGTAAAGAAATTCTTAATCGTATGCCTCAATTGCTTCTTGGTCTCTTTTTTTGTGGTTTTGGTCTAGCTTTTACAATTGAAGCTAACTTAGGTTTAAATTCTTGGGATGTTTTTCACGATGGGTTTAGCAAGCTTATAAATGTAAAAATTGGTTTTGCAGGTGTTGTAACGGGTTTCATTTTGCTTCTTGGATGGATACCACTCAAGCAGGTACCATTCATAGGGACAATTATAAATATACTGACGATTGGTAACGTTATTGATTTAACTATGTTATATTTGCCTGCTCCTGAATTAATGTATGTTAGACATCTATATCTCTACTTTGGAACAATAGTATTTGCTATGGGAGTTGGTCTTTATATCGGTGCTGGATTGGGTCCCGGACCAAGAGATGGAATTATGACAGGAATTTCAAAACTAGGACCAAGCATTAGAGTCACAAGAATAGGAATTGACTTTTCAGCTTTTATGCTTGGAGTTTTACTTGGAGGATCATATGGCTACGGAACAGTTGTAATGGTTCTCTCTGTAGGTCCAATTGTGCAGTACTCACTATCAAAATTTGATAGAGGAGCTATTTTCTCACTATAAATATTTCTACACTCAAATTTATCTCACTATTAGCTTTAATGAAGAGACTTCCTTTTTTATAAATTAATCTTCTTATCGCAGATACCGTATCAAATTTATCGTAATCTAGTTTATTAACAATCTCCTTAACAAGGATTCCATTTTTAACTACAGAAGTAACTGATTGTTCTAATTTAGATAAGTATTTTTTATTTTTATATTTTGTTCGGCATTTAGAAGAGCATAAAAAGTATTTTTCAGAAACATTTTTATATAGAATCCTTCCGCAATAATCACATCTCTGCATTCTAGATTTTTATAAATTCCTGAAAATCTTTGTTCGATTGTAAAAGTCTTCTAGGTCTTCCTCTAAATTTGACACGGGAAGCTTGCTCTTGACCAAGAAAACAACCCTTATTAAAGTCAACCATAAAATCTAACCATTTAGTCTCATTTGGGAGGAGACCATCAAGGGTTATTTGTGGTAAAGGTAACTCTAGTATTAAGGAAAGATCAGCCCAGTCAATGATATTTTTTTGATCTAAATTCTCAATAAATTTAAAATTATCATCTTGCAGTACAAGGCCCAAATATTTTTCATCTTTAATAATTTCAAGAGAACATTTAGTTCTGATTTTATAAAAATCTAAACTTTCTTTGATACGGGTGAGCTCTTGTTCGCTCTGGTATAAAAATAATTTATCGTTAACTCTTTTAATAACAAACCAGTGATTAACTTTTCCGTCTGGTTTAAGTAAAAATGATGTTTTAAATATATTGTCCATAGGGTCTATAGAGATCAGGGATTCAATAAATTTAATTGCATCATCTCCTTCTATTTTTAAAGAGTGGGTGCTTATTACAGTGTTCATAATTAAATTGTACTCAACCAATCAAGGTTCATGAAAATAAGAAGATCTTGAAACATCGATGCCAAAATATACATCTTATCAGTAAATATCAAAAGACCAATAGAGATTAAAACTAAACCAGATATTTTTGAGGAATATTTTTGGAATGCAATAAATATCTTATTTTTAAAACTAAATTTTCCTGATAAAACAGAAATGAGAATAAATGGAATAGAAAGCCCTAACGAGAAGCTAATCAATAAGCCCACACCCCTATATAGAGTTGCTGAATTTGAAGTTAAAGTTAATAGAGCCCCCAACACAGGTCCGATACATGGCGTGAAGCCAAAAGCAAAAGTTAAGCCTAAAACAAAGTTTTTAAATGTTGAATATTTTTTAATATCAACATAGTTAGCTGAGTAAAAGTATCTCATGTTAAATGTAGGAAAAAGTAATAATAATCCAAAGCATATTATTATTAGCCCACTGACCATACCAAGTGTCGAGGAATTTCTTGTGAAGAAAGAACCCACTGAGGATGCTATGGCAGCAAGAGATATGAAAACTATTGAAAAGCCTAAACAAAATTCTAACGAACCTCTAAACCTATTTTGTATTGTGTTCTCAGCCCCTGAAAATATAGAGAGGTATCCAGGCACTAACGGTAACACACAAGGTGAGAAAAAAGATAGCATTCCAAAAACAAACGATAGAAAAATATTCACTTCCATAGACTAAATATATATATGATTAGGTATTAAGAGATAAATAGTACTTACAAGAATTGTTAAAATCACAAACTTCACATAATGGTTTTTTTGCATCACAAATGTCTCTTCCAAATTGGACAAAACTCATTGAAAGATATCGCCAAAAGTCTTTAGGAAAAAGCAACTTTAATTCTTTTTCAGTTTGGATTGGATCGTGTCTTTTAGTTGACAGCCCAAGTCTGTGAGACACCCTCAGTACATGGGTATCCACAGCTATAGTTGGGTGATCAAATGTTTCTGCAAGAAAAACTGATGCTGTTTTTCTTCCAACACCAGGAAGTTTTACAAGTTCTTCGATTGTCTTAGGAATCCTTGAGTTGTATTCGTTTACAAGTATTTTGGATAATGCATGTATGTTCTTAGATTTAACTTTATAAAAACCTGTAGAGAATACAAGTTTTTCAATACTTTTTAATTTTGCAGATGCTAATGATTTCGCATTTGGATATTCCTTAAACAGCCCTTTAGTTGCTTTATTTACATTTTCATCAGTCGTTTGAGCGGAAAGAACAATCGAAACAAGTAACTGAAACTGGGTTCTGTATTTGAGAATTGTTTTGATATCAGAGTATTCTTTACGAAGATATGCATGAAATACTTTAGCTAGTTGATTTAATTCATTGCTCATATGTCTATTTTAATCTGTATATTAATCTTCATTAGACTGCATGATTAAAAATAAAAGAACATTGGCTATTACATCATTAATACTCTCTGCCTTATTTTTTGGTGGAACTTTCATAGTCGTTAAAAATTTACTTGATAACTTTTCTCCCATAAATATCGTTTTTTTAAGATATGCAATAGCCTCGTTCTTATTTTTGTTAACTGGAGGTATCCCGTCTAAAAAAACGATAAAACCTGGAATTTTAATGGGACTATTTCTTTGGATTGGGTATGTAACCCAAACTCAAGGTTTACTTACAACATCAACAATTAATTCAGGAGTTGTAACAGGATTTTATATTGTACTTACTCCAATTTTTTCAAAAATTATCAATAAAACTAATCTTTCACCAAGAAGTTATATTTTTTCATTGGCTGGATTTATGGGAATATTTCTTATAGCTAGTAATAGTTACGATCAATTATTTGGCAATCTTTTTACGCTTGTATGTGCCACTGGGTATGCATTACATATTGTTATGGTCGAAAGGTATATAAGAAATCAAAATATATCACAGTTAATGTTTGTTCAATCTTTTGTAGGTGCTGCACTTTGTCTACCTTTTATAAACCCTTCGCAGTTTAGTTTCAAAATAGAATATGTTTTACCAATTTTGTTCTTAGGCTTCATAGTGAACTTTGCCGCATTTTATTTGCAACTATTTGGTCAAAAAGAAGTAAACGCTGCAACCGCTGCATTGCTACTGAGCTTGGAGGCAATCTTTGCTTTAATTATAGGAATACTTTACGTCGGTGAAGTATTGAACTTCACTAATTGGGCAGGTGTATGTCTGGTATTACTATCTATTTTTCTTATAATCAGAGAATAGAATTTTTACTTTGAAGAGAATTCATATATTTCATTATTAACCTCAACAGCAAAACAAGAAGAAAGAAAATACCTATCAAATAAATAAGAAGTTTTGGACCTTCTGACACCGGAATAATGCAGGTTGCTAAATCATTACATAATCCAAAACCATCCCCACCAGAGGCAATATTAAATACAATCAGGAGTGGGTATGCAAGAATTAGAATTAATGAAAGTAAAATCAGAAAAACAATTACTCGTAATAAAAACATATTTTTTTTATTTTAATATAGTTACATAAATGAAGGTTAAATTAATTAGTTATTCCAAACCTACTGAAGAATTCTATTCAGATGGTATTACAGATGCCCAGGAATTGGTTGCTTTTTGTGCAAGGGTTTCAAATCCATCTAATCAGTTAAATACTGAAACTAGCGAGAAACTTATCAATTATTTAATCAAAAATGCACATTGGTCCCCACTTGAAATGGTTAGTGCTTGTTTGGAAATAGAGACAACGCGTGACATAGCCAGGCAGATTTTAAGACATAGGTCATTTAGTTTTCAGGAGTTTAGCCAAAGGTACGCAAACCCCGTTAAGGATTTGGAATTTAAAATTAGAGAGGCAAGACTACAGGATGATAAAAATAGACAAAATTCTGTTGAAACCGAGAATGAAGAAATTATATCCAAATGGAATGAACTACAAGAAGAAGTAATCGAAACTTCAAAGAATGCCTACAACTGGGCTATTGAAGCTGGTATTGCTAAAGAACAAGCTAGATCTGTTTTGCCAGAAGGTAATACAGTTAGCAGATTGTATATGAATGGAACATTAAGAAGTTGGATACATTATATTCAACTGAGAGCAAGTAATGGGACTCAAAAAGAACACATGGAAATTGCAAAAGCATGCGCAGAAGTTATAAATATTATTTTTCCGATGGGTAAAGATTTAAACTAAGAATCTAGTTTGTATTTAAAAACTAAAAATTCTTCCGTGATTTCAAATTCTGAATCAGAAATTATCATATAATCTTGATAATCCTTTTCAGCTTGTTTTATAAAGGCTAATCTTTCATCTCCTCCAATTGGTGGCATAGGACGATTCTTTACAGCCTCGGCTCTTTCTTTAAATCGGTTTTGAAATTCTTCAATGTTAAATGTCATAGATTAATATTAATTAATTTTTCAATAATGTGTTAATTTCATTTCTTAACTGAGTCGTTTTTTTAACTTTTATATTTTTTAATTCAAGAAGCTTCACTCCTTCTTGGTTATTGACTTCCAATTCAACTTTTGATCCTCCTGGATGCCTTTCCAATAATTCTTTTAATAAGATTAAATTTTTCTTATCCATAATTTCTTCCTGTACTGAAATCTTCAATGGTGTAATATCTAAGTCAGTCAATAATTTCGATGGTTCTATTAGCTCGAAATCTCTAGCTCTAATATTATTTTCAGTTCCTCCAACATATGTACCAGAAACTTTCAGATACAATTCACCATCTAGCTGTGCATTATATTTTTCTACAAGTTTATTAAAAACAAGAACACCCAGAGAGCCAGTAGACTCTTGAAGGTCAAATTGAATCCAAGCATTTCCTCTTCTTGATACCCTTTTTTGAACATTTGATACTAAGCCAGTTATAGCAACGTTGACTTCTTCGTCTTCTTCTATATCCATAAGTTCAATAATCGAATGGGTAGATTCAGATCTAAATATCTCTCCATAACCTTCTAAGGGGTCCTCACTAACAAAAAACCCTAACATTTCTCTTTCTCTGTCAAGAAGTTCCTTTTTTTCCCATTCAACATTTTTTATGGTTGTTAGCTCACTAGTTTGTTCGTCAAGGTCAAAGAGAGATGCTTGGGAGTTGTCTTTTTCTTTCTTTAAACCTTTCGCATCTTCAATAAGGTCAATTATTGATTCATATAAACCTCTTCTAGGAAATCCAAACTGATCAAAAGCTCCACCTTGAATCATGGCTTCGACCCCCCTTTTGTTTAAAGATCTGGAATCTGTACGTGCTAAAAAGTCTTGTACTGTCTCGTATATTCCACTCTCCCTTTCCGCTACAATTTTTTCTGCTGTTATATCACCGACATTTCTTATAGCTGATAAGCCAAACAAAATTTCTCCATTAGCGACAGAAAAATCTTCAATGCTTAAATTAATGTCAGGAGTTTTCACATTGACTCCAAGCTCCCTTGCTTCAGCAAGGAATATAGCAGTTCTATCCTTATCCCTCTTAACAGCAGTTAAACATGCAGATAGATACTCTGCAGGGTGATTGGCTTTGAGATAGGCTGTTTGATAAGCAATAAGAGCATAAGGAACTGAGTGACTCTTGTTGAATCCATACCCAGCAAAGAATGCTATTTGATCGAAAAGTTCGATTGAAAACTGTTCTGAGTAACCATTACTAATAGCACCGTCAGTAAACTTTTTTCTTTGTTGCTCCATAACTTTTGGTATTTTCTTTCCCATTGCCTTTCGGAGATCATCAGCTTCATCTAACTGGAATGCTGAGATTTTTTGAGCAATTTGCATAACTTGTTCTTGATATAAAATTACTCCATATGTTTCTTCTAATATCTCTTTTAAGTCTTTATGTAAAAACTCTATCTCTTTTTTACCTGTTGCTCTATCAGCAAATTCAATATGCATATTTGCACCCAATGGCCCAGGCCTTATTAATGCAACTAAAGCAACGATTTCTTCAAACCTAGTGGGTTTCAAACTTCTTGAAGTAATTTGAGCTATTCTGCTCTCAAGCTGGAAAACTCCAATCATGCGTCCTGTTGAGAATAACTCGAATGTTTTTTTGTCATCTAATGGAATTTCATCAATATTAAAATCTTCTCTATTGATAAGTTCAACCGTTCTATCAATAATTGAAAGATTCCTAAGTCCTAAAAAATCCATTTTTAACAATCCAAGTTGTTCTACAGTGTGCATTTCAAACTGAGTTACTAACTCTGCATCTTTTCCTTTTTTCTGTACGGGCAAATAATTTGTGATAGCTTCTGGAGATATGACTACAGCGGCAGCATGGATTCCATCTTGTCTCCTTAAGCCTTCGAGCCCAAGTGCTATATCAATTATTTTTTTAACCTCTTCATCATTTTTATATTGAATTCTTAATTCAGATGAAGCAGTATAAAACTCTTTACTGTAGCCACTATTATTTTCCTCATCTAGCCTCAAGCATTCACTCAATGTTGCAGTATTTCCTAATATCATTGGTGGCATGAGTTTTGCGACCTTGTCTCCTGCTGAAAATGGAAGACCTAAAACTCTTGATGCATCGCGAATAGCTTGTTTTGCTTTAATGGTTGCAAAAGTAACTATGTGAGCAACTTTATCTTCTCCATATTTGTCAATAACATAATCAATAACATCTTTTCGATAACGTTCATCAATATCCATATCAATATCAGGTAGTTCTTTACGCCCTTTATTAAGAAATCTTTCAAATAGCAAACCATACTTTAACGGTTCTATCCCAGTTATCCCAAGACAATATGAAACAATAGAACCTGCTGCAGATCCCCTTCCTGCACCAGTTCTGATATTATTTTCTTTCGCATACTGAATAAGATCTCCAACAATTAAAAAATAAGAAGCGAATCCCATAGAATTAATAACTTCAAGCTCATACTCAATTCGTTCAGTGATCTCATCAGTTAATTCCTGGTATACAGACTTTGCACCTTCGTACACAAGATTTTTAAGATAGTCCTCAACAGTTAAGTTTGGATCAGCAATCGGAAAAGCTGGGAGGTAATACTTCCCGGCTTCAAAATTGTATTCAACTCTATCAGCTATTTCCAGAGTGTTATCACAAGCACCTGGGTACTCCGAGTCGTTAAAAAGTGTTCTCATCTCCTCAGAAGATTTAACATAATATCCTTCACCTTCAAACTTAAATCTCGAATCGTCATCAATTGTTGCGTTAGTTTGTACACAAAGCAACGCATCGTGAGCGGAAGAATCTTCTGGATTTACATAGTGTGAATCATTTGTTGCAATTAATGGAGCTGAAAGCTCATTTGATATTTTTAATAAATCCGGAAGTATTAACTCTTGTTGTTTAATCCCATGGTTATGAAGTTCTATATAAAAATTTTCTTTACCAAAAATGTTTTGATACAACTCTGCCTTTTCGAGGGCTTTCTGATAGCTTCTTTCACCTTGATTGTTGCCCTCTTCTACTGAGCCATCTGGAGCCAAGTGCTGAGCTATCTCGCCTCCAAGGCAACCAGATAAAGCTATTACACCTTTTGAATGATTTCTTAATAGCTCATAATCAAGCCTGGGTTTGTAGTAATAACCCTCTGTAAAGGCTTTGCTAGCAAGTTGTACCAGATTCCAGTATCCTTCATTATTTTCTGCTAAAAGTGTTAAATGGTAACGTTTGTTTTTATTTCTATCTGGTCGGTCAAATCTAGATTCTGTTGTAATGTAGGCTTCATATCCAATAATGGGTTTTACTCCATTTTTTTTGGCCACGTTATGAAATTCCAAAGCACCATAAAGGTTTCCATGATCAGTAATTGCAGCAGCGGGTTGGTTAAGCTCTTTTACTCTATCTATGTATGTTTGTATTTTTGCAGCTCCATCCAGCATTGAATACTCTGTGTGGGCGTGTAAGTGTACAAAAGATTTACTCATAAAAACATATTAAAAGTATTTTTTAATAATTACACATCTAACACTTGATTAAAAAAAGAAGGTTCCTCAGAGTTGAAAGAATATTTTTCATTATCTAGGGTAAATTTTAGTACAGCAGAATGAAGCGCAATTGAATTTTCTGGAATTATATAATTTTTAGATGCGGTATAAAGTGTGTCATTAAGTATAGGTGTTTTCATATATTCCATGTGTGCTCTGATTTGATGATTTCTGCCTGTTATGAGGTCAAGTTCAATTCTTGAGATATTTAGATTTTCATAAAAATTTATTAGTTCATAGTTAGTAATAGAATTTCGTCCATTAGTATCAACGGTTCTTTTACTACGATTTTTTAATGAACGAGTTAATGGAAGGTTTAAAATTCCAGAATCTGAAGGGAGGGCTCCCTCGATTAAAGCAACATAGGATTTTTTGATTTCTCTATTCTTGAATTTGCTTTTTAGAAGATTATAAGATTCTAGATTCAAAGCACAAACTATTAGACCTGATGTGACTCTGTCTAATCTATGAACAATTCCCTCTCTATTTTCCTCACCCCAAGACAAAATGCTAGGATGCTCCTTCACAAGATGGTCTCGTAAAGTTAACTCTGTAGATTTATTAGTAGGGTGAGTAAGCAAACCATTAGGTTTATTGTAAATAATGAAATTATCATCTTCGTAGACTACTTTTATGTTATTTATTTTTAAACTCCGAAAATAACAATATGGTGATTCCAATGCTTATTAAGGAATCAGCAAAATTAAAACTTGGAATAAACAGTAGTTCTACAAAATCTGTTACTTTCCCACCGTTATTGGTCACTAGATTCCAACCTCTTTCAGACAAGTTTCCTAGCGCACCTCCAAGTATTAAAATATAAGAATATAGTTCAAGCGATGTATTTTTAGAATCTTTTATTTGAAAAACTAACCACACTAGTACTAATAAAGATACGACATACGTAGTGTTTGTATAATCACTAAGAAATCCGAAAGCTATGCCTGTGTTGTAAGTAAGGTCAATAGTTAAAAAGTTTTCTATTACGACCAGCTCTTGAATATTTTCAACTCTGACATAGTACTTTGTTAAGTTATCTATCAGAGCTAAAGAAATTACTGTAAAAGTTGGGTAAAAGTATTTTTTAAGAATCAATTAAAAGGGCGCAATCTTTACAGTTTGATGAATAAGGCAAAGCCTCAAGTCTTGCTACCGGAATAGCAACTCCACAATTTTCACAAATACCGTATTTTTTCTTCTTTATGAGAAAAAGTGCGTGCTCAACTTGATTCAAGAGATATTTTGTATTTTCATCTAATGTTAACTCTTTTTCTAATTCAAAAGCCATGGAACCACCATCAGCTTCTGATGGATCTGGACTTCTTTCTGCTGAACCTTCAGAAAGCCTGACTTTTTCACGTTCTTCTTGGTGTCTTTCTAAAATGGCTTTCAAGTTTATTTGTTCTTGTTCAAGTTTTTTCTTAAATTTATTAACCGTATTAGCTGAAAGTTTTCTTGTCATATATATTTCCTATTAATTTAAATAGCTTAGTAAATTTCCAGGAAAAGTTAAGTATTTTATAAACTTTTAAATAATCTTTATTAATGACATATTTAATCTAAAAAGCTTTAAAATTTTAAAGATATGTTCAAAAGAGTCAATAATAACATTAATCTTGCATCCCAAGAACAGAATATATCTGCTTACTGGGATGAAATAAATGCATTTAATAACTCAATGGAGAATCGTAAAGATCAGAAAGTTTTTAGATTCTACGATGGACCACCATTTCCTACAGGCAGCCCCCATTATGGCAACCTACTTGCAGGGGTAATAAAGGACATAGTTCCAAGGTATTGGACTATGCGAGGATATTATGTAGAAAGACGATTCGGCTGGGATGTACATGGTTTGCCTATCGAAATGGAGGTACAGAAACAATTGGGGTTAGATGATCCTCAGCAAATTAATGATTTTGGTATAGGTAAGTTCAATGAAGCATGTAGAAGTCAAGTACAAACTAACACAGAAAATTGGGAACGAGTCACAAGAAAAATTGGTAGGTGGGTAGATTTTGAAAATGATTACAAAACTATGGATATTGACTTCATGGAGAGTGTCTGGTGGGTATTCAAAAACTTATGGGAAAATGACTTAATATATAAAGATTATAAAGTTTTACCATACTCTTGGTCAGCAGCCACTCCATTGTCAAATTTTGAAGCCAATATGGACTATAGAGATGTTGAAGACCCCTCAATATTTTTTACACTTACAGCTCGTGGTGACTTTAATAAAATAAAAGAATTAGATAAATTTTTAGTCTGGACAACTACCCCATGGTGCATTCCAGGAAATTTAGCAATAGCTATTGGAAAAGAGATAGTCTATCTGAGAATTCAAATAGCAGATGACATATTTTGGATAGCTAAAAATCTTATTTCAGAGTTAAAGGACTATGAATATAAAGTACTAGATGAGTCAATTGGTGCAGATATGATTGGTGCCGAATACATACCAGCATACAGTGAGTATGAGCACGAATACTCCAATGGAGCATTTAGATTAATTCATAGCGATGACACTAACACTGAAGCTGGCTCTGGTTTAGTTTCCCAAGCTCCCGCATATGGTGAAAGTGATTTTTATGCACTTAAAAATGCAAATATTGACGTGATTGTTGACCCAGTTACCCTGTCAGGTAAATTTGATAATTCAATTAATGGTATTGAGGGATTAAATGTAAAAGATGCAGACAAAGTAATAATGAACCAACTAAAAGAACGTGGTTCTCTTTTCAGCCAAAAGACAGAAATGCACTCGTACCCCTTCTGTTGGAGAACTGGTACTCCTTTAATATATAAAGCAATTCCTACTTGGTTTGTGAGAGTAGAAAAAATAAGAGATCGTATGGTTGAGCTAAATGAAGAAACCCATTGGGTACCGGGTTTTATAGGAGAAAAACGTTTTTCAAATTGGCTTGGAAATGCTCGTGACTGGGCAATTAGTAGAAATAGATACTGGGGAAGCTGTATTCCAGTATGGATAAACACTGAAGATCCGACTGATCAAATCTGTATTGGTTCTATTGAGGAACTCGAAGAGTTAAGTGGTGTTAAGGTAGACGATCTTCATAAACACTACTTAGACGACATTGAATTAGAGATAAAAGGTAAAAAATATGTGAGAACATCAGAAGTTCTTGATTGTTGGTTTGAATCAGGTTCTATGCCGTATGGACAACAGCATTATCCTTTTGAAAATAAAGAAAACTTTTTAGATGGTTTTCCTGCAGACTTTATTGCTGAGGGACTTGATCAAACAAGAGGATGGTTTTACACTCTTACAATTTTATCAGTTGCATTATTTGATTCAGTAGCTTTTAAGAATTGTATAACTACAGGAATGATTTTGGCTGAAGATGGTAGGAAGATGAGTAAAAGTTTAAAAAATTATCCAGATCCTGAAGAATTACTTAATAACTATGGTGGAGATAGCTTAAGAGCTTATTTAATAAATTCACCAGTTGTAAGAGGTGAACCTCTTAAATTTTCAGAAGAAGGTGTTCAGCTAGTTACTAGAAATGTAATTTTACCACTATGGAACAGTTTTACATTTTTCTCTAATTATGCAAATGCAGATGAAATTACAATGGAAGAATTGAGTAAAGCTGACCCTGTTGAAAATAGGCCGTTAATGGATCAGTGGATTATTTCGACTTTACAATCACTTATTAAAACCGTGAACGAAAAAATGGAGAATTATTATTTATATGAAGTTATCCCACCACTAATAAGTTTTATCGAGGAATTAACAAATTGGTATGTTAGGTCAAACCGAAAAAGATTCTGGAAAGAAAAAGGTGTTGATGATCTTGATAAAATAAATGCATTTAAAACTTTGCATGAAGTTTTATTAGAATTTTCAAAGACAATGGCTCCTGTACTCCCCTTCATCTGTGAGCAAATTTATCAGGGCTTAGTTGAAGAGGCAGATACAAGTATCCACTATGAAAACTATCCCGTTGCAAATAACAACTTAATAAATACTCAATTAGAAAAAGAAATCTCAACAGCTAAAGATATTATAAGATCGGCAAGAAATATAAGGCTCAATGTAGAAATGCCTAATAAACAACCTTTAAGAAGTTTAAAAGTTGTTACTAATGATATAAACCTGCAAAATGAAATAAAGAATGTTGAACACATAATACTTAACGAACTAAACGTAAAAGAAATTATTTTTGAAAACAATATATCTGAATGGGTTAAATACGTTTGTAAACCAAACTATCAAGAATTAGGCCCGAAACTTGGAAAAGATGTTACTAAACTTAAATCAGAGTTAGATTCTCTAAATCAAGATGAAATCGCACATATTATTGAGACTAAATCCTTTAGTTTTGATAACCAAAAAATTGATTTGCTCAGTTTAGATTTACAGTTAGTTGCGACAGCTGACAGGCCAAATCAAGATATTGTTAATGATTTTCTAATTTCATTAGATACAAACATAGATGATGAGTTGCTTGAAGAAAGAATCTCTAGAGAAATTGTTTCCCTAATACAGAAGTTGCGTAAAGAAAGTGATTATGACATCACTGATAGAATCATTACTACTATCTCTTCTGAAGATGAAATAGTGCTTTCAGCTATTGAATCGCATGTAAATTATATACAAAATGAGACTCTCTCAGTAAGTTTTTCTACTGTTAAAAAACCTGGGATAGAAGATTTATTGAGCTACACGATTTCAATACAAATTGAAAAGTCTTAACAAACAGCTCTCAATAAATAAGGCTGTAACAGGTTAACTCCAAATATTAAAACCAGCGGTGATAAGTCTAAACCAGCCATACCTATTCTAAGGGTAGGTATTCTTGAACGTATCGGCTCTAAAATTCTTGTAAAACCTTTATCTAATACATATTTTACTTGGCCAAGAGGATGCTCGGGCGACACTTGAACCCAACTTAAAATTATCCATGCGAATAGAGCATATGAGAAAAATCTGAAAAAAAGTATCAGTAAGCTACACATTAATATTGTAAAGACCCAAGGTTTGGAGCCTTTCTCTTTCACTAGATGGGAGTGATGCTGAGGCAGGAAGTAATAAATAAACTCCATCTTTATTAATTGATCTAATTTTTGCATCGCTTATAAAAGCCATGCCTGTTACAAAATCTATAATTCTTCTGCGGTCTGTTTGATCGGATATATCTCGAATATCCATAGCAACAATGTAGTCTTCTTTTACAACATTACCTAAATTGTGAATATCATTAAAGGACTTCAGTACTTTAATCTCTACTTCATCTTTCGGATTATGAATTCTGACATCTCCAACTTGTTCATCTGTAGAAAATCTGTTTTCCGTGGAAGGTCTTACTGTCCTATTTTGTTGAGGTGATTCATTAATACTTACGTTTTGTGGTTGCTTGAGTCCAATTGCTATTAAGAATTTTTCTAACATTATAAAAATATTTTACTACCTACACGGATTATTGTAGCACCGTAATCTAGAGCAATCTCATAATCATCAGACATGCCCATAGAAAGTTCACCTGGATAGTCTTTATACTGAATTTTTATTTTTTCATTTAATTTTTGCATTGAAGAAAAAACCTCTTTCCTATCAGATTCCATATTAGGTATGCACATTAAACCTACTGGCTGTAATCCAAGGGTTAGAGAATAATCAATAAAATCGTTTAACTTATCTCTATTAATACCACTCTTATTGGGATCGTTGTCGATATTTACCTGTATGAAAATGTTTTGACCAGAATGGGTTTTGGAAATTACATCTAACTCCTTCTCTCTGAAAACCGAATGTAACGTCAGACACTTGCTTAATATTTCAGTTATCTTTCTTGATTGGAGTGGTGCTATAAAGTGATAATTACTATCTGGGAAATGTTTGTGGTGTAGATGAAGTTCATCTAACCTATTTTCACCCAGGTCTTTAATTCCAAAATTAATTAATTTATTTATGTCTTCTATAGTCTGATTTTTAACAACAGGTAATAACCTTGCATTGAATTTTGAAATTGTATCAACTATTTTTTCTAAGTTTTTTATATCCATATGAAAGAATACTGTCTTTGTGTCGTTTTATTTTCTCTAAAAGACCAGAAGTTATTATCACAAACAGTACAATTTTTTGATACTTGAATCTGTATGTCGTTTAATTGGCAAAAATTTGTAATTTGTTTAGATAAGTTTAAATATATTTTATTGTTTCTTTTTAATACACTTTCAGGAAACAATTGGGCTACATCATTTTGTATCTCATAGCAACAGCTTTGAGCATGGGGTCCAACTGAGACTTTAATGTTAGTTCCGGTAATTTTCCTCAAAGCCAAGTTGAAAATATCATTTTGTAAACCTTTCCAGCCAACATGTAAGGCAGCAATTGATGCTTCTGTTTGTATTAATACAGGCATGCAATCAGCCGTTTGAATAACTAGTGATATATTTTTGGTTGATGTAATCAATCCATCAGAAGTGAAAATACCTTCTTCTTCAATATACTCAATCTTATTACTGTGAGTTTGATTCATTTGAGCAACATTAAGGAGCATTTCACCTGACGGTTTTTGGCTCCTTAAAATGTCAGCTAATTTATTTCCATCAATTTTGTTACTAAAGTAACTTTGTTCAATAAGAGAAGACTCTATCATCCCTTGATGAAGTCAGGAAGATCGTCACCTCCGGTATCTTGATTTTCATCAAAATCTTTAGGCTTTCTTGTTGGTCTCGGCCCAAATCCGGCAGCAACTACAGTTACTTCAACAGCATCACCTAAGGTTTCATCCACTGTGTGACCAAATATAATTTCAGCATTATCATCTGCACGTTCTGTAATTACTCTTGCAGCTTCATTCACTTCTTGAAGTTTTAAGTCTTCAGATCCTGCTATTGTAATCAAAACACCTTCAGCACCGTCCATATTTGCTTCTAGTAGTGGAGAAGATATTGCAGCTTGTGCTGCATTTGGAGCTCTTTGTTCTCCTGTAGATCTACCAATACCAAGAACTGCGTTTCCTGCATCTTTAAGTATTGTTCTAACATCTGCAAAATCAACATTTATAACACCTGGATTTGTTATTAGTCCAGTAATGCCTTTAACACCATTTGCTAAGATTTCATCAGATTTAATGTAAGCTTCGCTTACTTTTATGTCTTTATCGCTTATTTGTAATAACCTATCGTTAGGAATTACAATTAGAGTATCTACTACATCTCTTAAAGCCTGAATTCCTTCTTCAGCCTGAACGGATCTTCTTCTTCCTTCGAAACCGAAAGGTCGAGTTACAACACCAACAGTTAATGCACCTAATTCATGTGCGATATTTGCAATGACAGGTGAAGCTCCAGTACCAGTTCCACCACCTTCGCCAGCAGCAATAAACACCATATCCGAACCTTTAAGTGCTTCAATAATTAATTCTTCAGAATCGATAGCAGCTTGTCGGCCGACCTCAGGATTAGCACCTGCACCAAGGCCTCTTGTTGATTTTCTACCAAGATCAAGTTTCAAATCAGCTTTTGAACCAAGTAGGCTTTGTGCGTCTGTATTGCAAGCTACAAAATCTACTCCGCCAATATTCATTTTCATCATTCGATTGACAGCATTTGTACCTCCACCGCCAACACCCATTACTTTGATTACAGCTGTGTAATTTTTAGGTCTCATGTTTAAATTAACTCCTTTTTGTTTAGTATTTTTTTTATTTTGTTTCATTAAAATCCTTTTTCAAAAAAAGAATATCATTAATACCGTCTTAAACAAATAAATATTTAATATTTTATCTATACCTATAGTTTAGGTTTAGATTATTTACAATTCTCGATTGTCGACTCTGATGTTAAAAACTTGACTGTACCATCACAACTATTATCTGAGAGATAAGTCCCAAGTATTGAAGCTTTCCTTCCTAGGTCAACAGCATCTCCTAGTTGAAATGTGGTCTTACCATAATAAGCGTTGAATGCATCACCGTCATATTTGATCTCTAAAGACTGTTTGGTGTATTGATAGTTATCTAGTGTCTTAAAAAGGGATATCAACTCACCATTAAAACCACTTTCAACTGGGCCATTTTCAATCTTGACTATTGGTAGTGTTTTATCAATTTTTAGTGTGCTTACTATATATGCATTTTCATATAATATTGCGTATGTTTCAACTGATGACCTTAAATCTATTAAGTTTGCAAGCTGTTGGTATAAATCAATCGAAATGATGAGCTTATTTGGCAATCTTTTAGTTATGTTTAGATTTTTAATGTCAGGATTGTCTTTATAAATCTGGTCAAAAGAATTTTCATCAACAAACCAAATAGATCTTCCGTATAATGAATTTAAACTTTCCATAAAAAGTTGATCTTCCATTGAGTGATCTATTTCAGAAATACGAAATTTTTGAGACGAGCTATTAATGATTATTAAGGAAGTAACTAATACTACCAATGCAAAAGTTAGGAACGATTTAAAAAAACGTATTTGATTAAGATTAAATTCGTTCATGTTTATTTAAATTTACCGGCAAATATAATCTCTTCCGTTAAGGAAATATCAAATTTTTGATGAACTATATCTTTTACATATTTTACTAATTCATACAGTGACTGAGCTTTTGAATCTTTCTGTGCAACAAAGAAATTAGCATGTTTTTGACTCACTTCTACCCCTCCTATTGAGAAGCCTTTAAGACCAGCTTTTTCGATGAAATAACCAGCTGATCCATCTTTGGGATTCTTGAAAACACTACCAGCATTGTATATCGCTGGAGGTTGTGTTTTTTTTCTGCGATTAAGATATTCACTCACTTGACTTTGGATCACAACAGGATCACCTTTTTCTACTGCGAAATCTACAGAAACGACCATTTTATTCTTTAGATTTTTTGCAGTTCTATATGAAAATTCAAAAAAGTCTTTACTTTCTGATTCAATTTTATTCGTTTCAAAATTGTAAAAAGTTACTGATTTTATATGATCAGAAAATTCATATCCATATGCACCAGCATTCATCTGAACAGCGCCACCAACTGATCCAGGAATGCCAATCAGCCACTCAAGGCTACTAATTGAGTTATCTTTTGAAAAGCGTGCAATATCAGGAAGGTAAGTAGAGGCACCAAGACTCAAAATATTCTTTTCTATATTTAAGTCAATGAAATTAAAATCTGGCTTTATAATAGTGCCTTCATAACCTTCATCTGAGAAGACTATATTTGAACCCTTTCCAAGTATTATTAAGTCTTTATCTCGGATATTAAAAACAGTATTCTCTAACTGTTTTAATGAATTGATTTCAAAAAAATTATGACAATAACCACCAAATTTATAGGTTGTAACCTCTGAAAGTTTTATGCTAGTTTTTTTCATCTAAATACTTTAATATTTGTGGTCCTAATAGTGTAATATCTCCAGCACCTATTGTGAGGATTACGTCACCACTATTAACCTTACCTCTTAAATAACTTGGCACAGCCCTCATAGACTTTATGTATTTAATATTCTTATCCTCGAGATTTTTACTCGAAACACCTGGAATAGGTAATTCACCAGATGGATAAATGTCAACAACAATGGCCTCGTCTGCCTTTAGTAATGACATTCTGAATCTTTCTAAATGCTCTTGCGTTCTTGTGTATCGGTGCGGTTGAAATACTACATATAACTTACCTTTAACGTAGCTTTTTAGCGCAGTAATTGTGGCATCAATCTCAGTAGGATGATGGCCATAGTCATCGTAAATGCTTATGCCAGAAGTGGATCCAAGAAACTCTGCTCTTCGTCTTACACCAGGAAAGTGTTTAATAGCTAGAAGTGAATCTTCAATAGAGATTCCATTTAAATAAGCAATACAAATGGCTCCAGCAATATTTGATTTAAAATGATCTCCAATCATACTTGTTTCAATTAGGAAGTCGGTACCGTCATGTGAAATAATCTCAGAATTTTTTATTATAATTTCAGATTCATCTGAAGATGAGTAACTATAAACCTTTTTAGATATTTTTAACTTTTTCAATTCCAAATTATCTAAATTTAAGACTACATTATTACTTGTATTCTCAATAACATTTTTAAACGCATTGATTAAATTTTCAAAATTTAAGTAGTAATCTAGGTGGTCCTCATCTATGTTGGTGACTAATAAATCATCGAGATGTAAACTGTTAAAAGTATTGAATGCTTCATCTGCTTCTAAAATTAATACTTTATTATCAGCTCCATAGTGTCCTCCAATTCCATTAAAAGAAGTGACTCCCCCAAAGATATATGAAACATTGCGTTTATTGTAATGAAATATGTGTGCAAGTAAGGCTGTTGTGGAGGTCTTTCCATGGGTGCCAGTTACTCCGATAACATAATAATCTTTAGTTAATTCCTGAAGAAACTCCGGCCGAGAGAGTATGTTTTTACTTTCAGTATTTGATAATAAATTCGTTTTAGCTAAATTAAATGCCGTTGAGTAAATATATAAAGTATCTTTGTCGTACGTTATATCCTCAAGGTCAAAATCAATGTTAATATTCTCTTGTTCAAGAGTATTTGTTATATAAGATTTTCTTTGATCATACCCTCCTACATTAAATCCTGCTTGGGACATATATTTTGCTATTGAACTCATACCAGTGCCACCAATACCCAAAATGTATACATTTTTATAACTATTCATTATTACTTTCGCTGATAATTTTAAAGATATCATCATTTCCAACCTTGATTTGATACGATGAAAAGTTTTCATCCAAGTAGTCAAATTTATATTTACAAATATTGTGTATTAATTCAGAAAATTCTTTGTATTCAATTACTACTTTAGCATTTCCATTTTTTTCAAGATAGTTAGCATTTAGAGTCTGATGGCTTGCAGTGGTTCCATGTTTGAATGGAATTAACAACTGAGGAATATTTAGATACGCGGCTTCTAATATTCCACCACCAGCTCTGGAAATTTGGAAATCAACAGATTGATAGTAATCATTCATGTCATAGAAAAACTCAACTTGACGATAAAAAGATTTATCAAACTTAATAGTATTAGCTTTCATTGGTCCAGTAATATGAAGAAACTCTACATCATAGTTATCAAATTCTTCAATAAATTTATAAATAAATTGGTTTATTTCTTCAGAACCTTGACTTCCACCTTGTATCCCAATAGTAAAGTTTCTGTTTGTATTTTTTTCGATTACTTTTTTGGTATCTATATTCAAAATAGGTCCAGTAAAAAGAGTATTTTTTCTATTTAAATTTTTTGTTTCAGGGAATGATTCAAAAACAGTACTTGGAAAATAAGATGCTACCCTATTGCCAAGGCCAGCATATTGATTTTGCTCTTGAATATAAAACTCCGAACGAAGTATCAAACTTATTAGTGCTGCATATGGAGCAATATATGCACCGGTAGTTAATACCGTATTTATTTTTTCAGTTTTAAGTTCCTTGTAAACCTCCCATATTGTCCTGATGAACTGACCAATATTAACTAAGTATCCAAATATCCCTTTAGTGGATATAAAAAATTCTTTTTGAATAATCTCGACAGTCATATCTTCGAAGTACTTAACCCCTCTTTTATCTGAAACGATGATGATATCTTCCTCGGGTACACCAGCTTCCAATAATCTTTTTATTAGATTTTTAGCCGGAAATATATGACCGCCTGTACCTACACAAAAAAAACAATATCTTTTATTCATTGTATAACGTTTCATTATGCGCCAAAGATAGTCCAATAAAGATTGAAACCATTGCAGTTCCTCCATACGAAATGAAAGGGAGTACTATCCCTGTAATTGGAAGAAGTCCAACAGCACCTCCAAGATTGATGATGGTTTGTAAACCAACCCAGGTTCCAAGTCCAACTAGTATTAGTTTTTTAAAACTATTGTCTGTTGTTAAAGCCATGCCATAGAAAGATATTATTAAAATTAAAAATATTATTGTAAGTATTAATATACCAATAAATCCATATTCTTCACCAGTAATAGAAACAATAAAATCAGTATATGCGTTTGGCAGCATCCCCCACCTAGCTCTAGATGTACCTGGCCCTAGTCCGGTCAGTCCTCCAGAACTAATTGCAATCCAACTTTGATTTAGCTGAAAACAATCTCCAAGTAAATCAACACCTTCTTGACATTTACCAGTTACAAAAGTTTCAATTCTCTGACGTCTGTAATCTGAAGCATTTGCGAATAAATAAAGAGGAAATACTGATAGCGATAATATTGCTGCTGGATATCTTGCTTTGATATCTGAAAATACGATCTGAACAAAAAAAATGCCTAGTATTGTTAATGTTGTTCCATAATCGGGTTCTAAATAAATTAAGAAACAACAGACAATTGGTAACAGTATTGCGCGTTGTAAATAGTACCTATGAGAGTGTTCATTTTTTAATTCAGATAATTTATGGGCAACCCATAAAATAATTATTGGTTTTGCAAACTCACTTGGCTGAAAATATACGGGCCCTAAGTCAATCCATCTCCTACTTCCGCCTACTACTACGCCATATGCAAGTACTAGAAAAAGTGAAAGTGTTATAAGAACTATAAAAGTGTTAGAAAATTTTAAAATGAATTTATATGAGACGCTTTTCACTAAGTTGAAAATAATTATTCCAATTACCAAAGAGGCCACGTGACGCTTAATAAAATAAAAATTATCGTCGTATTGATTTAGACCTTGTACTGAAGAAGCTGATATTTGTAAAAGTAGACCGAATGTAACTAGAAACCAAATTGCATATAAATTCATTTTCTTAAAAAAAGTATTACTAATATTAATCATTTGGAAGCCCCATGCTTAATATTATATTTTTAAAATAATCGCCTCTTATTTTATAATTTTCGAAGTCATTAAAACTCGACCCACCACAGGAAAATAAAACTATCTGATTACTACTTATCATTGATGATAATAATTTTTTCAATTGGTAAATATCATCTATATAAATGATATCAGCATTATGACTACCAAGATTAACATTCATGCCCTTTGGAATTATTATATGTTTAAAAGTTGGGTCAATATTTAACTTATTTTGTACTGTTTCCTTTGTGATGCCATGAAGTATTAAAATACCTTCCTCATCACAGCCGGAAAATAGCTTACTTCCTTCAGATACAGCATGATAATTTGTTGCTTTAGAATCATTAATAAATGTAAGATTTTTACCCTTAACCCTCATGAACTGTTCCATTCTATGTTCGTAGTTCATTTCGTTATATTTTATATAATCAATAAACCTTTCATACAAAACCCTTCCACCAATTTTCTTTACTGTTTCGGAGAGAGCTGAAAGTAGTTCCTTGTGAATTTTTATATTATGATTATTTACATTGGCATCATCAGAAAGGTTTTTTTCGATTATTCCATAATTGGATCCAATTATTTTTCTATCCATTGTTTTATTAGTCAAAAAACTTAATATTTTTACTTTTGAATTTGCATAGTTCTCAATATTTTGATGCCAATCAATATGATCTGGGAAAATATTAAGAATGACTGCTAAATCAAGATTTAAAATATTTGTGTAATGTAGCTGGTAACTAGAAAGCTCTAGAACCAAATACTCATATTTATTTTCTAAGATTTCCAGAGGAGACACTCCTATGTTGCCAGCAGAAAAAGAGGTAATACCATTAATATTTAAAAATTTTACAAGTTCACTTACAAAAGTTGTTTTACCATTTGTTCCTGTAACACCAATAACTTTACCGGTATAGTTCATAGCAAAAATGTCAATATCTGTCTTAATTGGAACTTTTTTATCCAGAAATTGTTGTACAAGATGATGATCTGGTCTTAACCCAGGTGAGATTATTACCTCGTCAATAGAATCTAAATATTTTTTATTGAAGATTTTCGAGTTTTCTACTTTCTTGAGCTCACTGTCGTCATCATCGTGTATAAGATAGTCAGCACCTATTTTGTTTAAATAATTTTCTACTGATTTTCCAGTTACACCATAACCAAGAATTAAATATTTCAATTAGTTACCAAATAAAACCCAGTCACCATAGAAGAGACCGAGCGCTATCACAACAAAGATTCCGTTAACTATCCAAAATCTAACTATTATTGTAGTTTCAGCCCAATTGTTCATCTCAAAGTGGTGATGTAAAGGAGCCATCTTAAAAACCCTTGTTCCACGAATCTTAAATGATGCTACTTGAATAATTACTGACAAAGCCTCTACTACATACAACATACAAATAAAAAATATGAGTGCATCTGCGCCAATTGCGAAAAAAATAATTGGAAACATGGCCCCAATGAAATGTGATCCAACATCTCCCATTATTATTTTTGCAGGATTTGTATTCCACCATAAGAAACCAAGACACGACCCTGCTATTGATGAGACTAAAATTGACAAATCTAATGAAAGAAAAGCATCGTTCATAAAATTCGTATAGTAATTCTGATGTCTAAATATCCAGAAGGTCATAACTAGAACTCCGCCAAATGAAACAGTTGAAGTACCTGCAACTAATCCATCTAAACCATCAGTTAAGTTAACGGCGTTTGTGAAGCCAACGATAAAAAGTACAATTATAAACCACTTAGCAATACCTATATCAACTCCAAAACCACTAAAAAGGTAGAGAGTGGTGCTTAAATCCCAAGTGTAAAAATAATAACTAATTATTGATGCAACAATAATCTGCAAAATTATTTTGTTTTTAGCATTTAGGCCTAAATTTCTACCTTGTTGGACTTTTAAGAAATCATCTATAAATCCTACTGATGCCATTAAAGTCCCAAATAGTAATAGAGAAAGTACTTCCGGGACTATATAATCAATCTCCACTTTAAATCCTTGACCAATTGTCCAAAAATTAATATGTGCAATTAAAAAACCAAAAAAAGTACCAGCGGCAATAAAAACTCCTCCCATGGTCGGTGTCCCTTTTTTGTGGTCATGAAAATTTAGCTCTTCTTGAATTGACTGTCCTATATTTTTTGATTTAAATAAATTAGTACCTATTGCAGTAAATAATAAAACAAATAAGAAACTCAATCCTCCAGAAACTATTGTTGCTATCATTTCATATCTTCAATTAAATTACTTATCATTACAGAATCATCGAAATCTACAAACCCCTCGTTAAGTTCTTGTTTACTTTCATGTCCTTTACCTAATACTAATAGAACAGATTTACCCAGAAGTGAATCCAGACCTTTCTTTAAAGCTGCCTTTCTATCTAGAACAATCTCTACTTTTTTATTTAAATCTACTCCTTCAAGAATTTCTTTTGCGATTGTCATTGGATCTTCTTTTCTGGGATTGTCATTTGTAATGATTATCTGATCAGCTTTGTTAGCGGCTTTTCCCATATTCACTCTTTTGTATGAATCCCTGTTTCCCCCCGCTCCAAAGACAATGATAATTTTTTCATATTTTTCTTGAACTGCTTCTATTGCTTTATCTATTGCTTCGGGTGTATGTGCGTAATCAACATAAACATCATTATCTAAATAAGAAAATTTTTCGAATCTACCTTTTGGATTTTTAATATTAACGGTTTCTAATAGAATTCTATCTATTGATAATGTATCTGAAAAGTGCGCCATACCAACAGCTAATAAATAATTCATTTCACAATTAGGACCTATAAATGGAAGTATTACGCTGTAATCGTGATTATCAATCTTAAAGCTGACAAGAGTATTGCTTTCAGAACTTTTTATTTCCTTAATAAACATATCATTTTCTTTTTTAAAACCAATACTCCATGATTCTCCATTAACCTCTTTATTCAGTCTTGTACCCCAATGTTCGTCTATGAATACATACTGTTTAGAAAAATTTTTATTAAATAGTTTTTTCTTAGCATCAAAATAAGTGTCGATATTGTCGTGGTAGTCAAAGTGATCCTGTGAAAGGTTTGTAAATCCTGAAACTAGGAATTTCATTCCTTTAAGTCGATTTTGGTCTAATGCGTGTGAGGATACTTCTAAAACTATATTATTAATATGCGTATATTCTTTTTTTCTCAATAATTTAAATATGTTAAAAAGCTTTGGTGTTGTAAGGTGTTCCTCTCTCGTTATGTCCTTGAATAAATAGTCCTCTGTTGTTCCTATAAAGAGAGAGTCCTCACCTAGTAGCTGGTTGAGATAATATCCAGTAGTAGTTTTACCATTAGTGCCAGTGAGTCCGAAAAAGTTTTTATCCACATATTCTGGGTACATTTTTTTTATGACATGATTAAACACATCTTCATAATTTTCGAATTTAACAACCTTTTCAGATGCAATATCACAATTTATAGAAGTAATTATTAATTTAGCTTTTTTATTAATAGCTTCAGTCACATATTTATTTAATTTTGTTCTATTGTTTAAATTAATAATTAAAACACAGTCTTCAAACACATCAAGAGTACTATTTACTAAATTATCAAGATTTATATCCAAATCATTGAAAATTTGAATTTCTTTAGAAATATCCATCATTCACCTGGAACTAGATAACTCACGATGGTTTTAAAAATCGGAGCAGCTGTAGAACCTCCTGTAACATATTCAGAACGTGGAGAAATTGCAGCACCCCATAGTAAAACAGATCCAACTACAGGTCCTTCATCAGTTTCGATAAATCCAGTAAAAGATGTATTGAATCTAGAATTTGAATAACCAATCCCTTCGATGTGTGTCCTACTTGTACCGGTCTTACCGCCGATTGTATAATTATCCATTCTTAGGGACTTACCAGTACCATTTTTTCCCTCGACTACGTTAATTAATAATTCTTTGAGCTTCATTGCTGTTGATTCTGAAATAATCTCAATTGAACTTTTATTATTACTTATTCCTCTGGTCAAAGTTAAGTCTACATTTTTTCCACCATTAGCAATAATGCTATAAGCTTTTACCATTTGATATTGAGAAACATCAATTGAGTATCCTATTGAAAGTGAGCTTAGACATGTTTTACAAGTATTATATTCCGTAAAGCCTCCCCTAGTTTCACCAGATAATTCAATTCCGGTTTTTTCAGAAAAGCCAAACCTTTTTAAAAATTCTTCAATATCTTTTATATCTGAACTTTGAGTTGCAAGAATTGTTCCAACGTTTGATGATCTCTCAATTATTTCCTTTACAGATAAAATATATTTCTCGTGCTTAAGAAAGTCATGAAAACAACCTTTATCCTTTCCTTCGTAATTTATAGCACATGAACCATTGATAATTTCAATTTGATCATCAACTTCAAATGTTGTTGTTGCTTGAATTAGGTTGTTTTCTATTGCTGAGCCAATTGTGAAGATTTTCAGTGCTGATCCAGGTTCATAATTAGCTCTTCCGCTAATGAGATTTATATTAAATTTTTCAGTTTCAGGGGATTTTTTTTCTGCAGAGATAATGATCTCCCCACTGAGAGCATTAGCAAATACAACTGAACAATTGTATGCTTTTGTTTCGGATAATGCTTGTGCGCAAAGATTCTCACTTAAATACTGTAGATCACCATCTATAGAAAGTATTATGTCATCACCATGGACAGGTTGTATTGTACTTATTTCTCCTTGAGGAATAATCGATCCATTAGGGGCAGCCTCATATCTTAACTCTCCATTTCTACCAGTAAGTAAAGTGTCGTAATATAGCTCAAGGCCCTCGATTCCGTTATTGTCTGGGTCTACTCTTCCAACAATATTCTGTAGCGAATTCGAGTGTAATATTCTTTTAGACGATAACTCTGGGTAAAGGCCTTTATAATTCCAACTTTTAATTTCTTTTCCTATTTCAAAATCAACATTTCTTTTAATATAGAAATATGAATTTCTAGATTCAAGCTCACTTAAAATTTTATTTTCTTCCATGTCCAAAAATAATGAAAGTACTTCAGATAGTTCTTCTTTCTCTGAGACCTCATTTGGCCGGATACCAATATTATAAGACTGGACACTACTAGAGATAACATTAAGGTTTCTGTCGTAAATAGATCCTCTTGCTGCTTCTAAAACCTCTACTCTTTCTCTGTATGACAAAGCTTGGTTCTGAAAATATTCAGATTTGGAAAATTGAAGATCGTAAACAGTTGATATAAAAAGTGCAGCACCCGTTAGGAAAGTTGCATTGACAAGTATGAATAATAGAATCTCCTTCACTTTTTTAAAGTTCATTTACCAAACCCTAAAACTGTTGTAGCTTCTCTATTTTCAGACATAGATTTATACGGCGCAAATAAATCTCTACTTGTTTGTTGGATATCTAGTCTGGTATATGCATTATTTTTAGAAAGTAAATCAATATTTTGTATTGAATAATTTTCAATATAGAGCACGTGGGTAGTTTGTTTTTCTCTCTCTAGTTCAATTATTTCAAGATTTAACTGATTAAGTTCTGAAGAAATGGAATTTATTTCTAAATTTAAATATAAATTAAAAATTACAGAAAATACAATTGCAATGAACGTACTACGAAAAATTAGTTTTCTACTCATAGCTTTATCACAGATCTCATAATTGCTGACTTTGATCGTGGGTTGGAAGAGATTTCTTCTGGACTAGGTGTATATTTTTTCTTCTTTAGATAACGAAATTCTTGTTCTATATCACAGTTGCATATAGGAGCTTTTGGATCACAAATACAATCAATCGTTAAGTTTTGCATAAAATTTTTTACAATTTTGTCTTCAAGTGAATGATAGGAAATACATATAATTGCACCATCAGTGCTGATATGTCCCTTTATGTCAGTTAAAGATTTTTTTATCTCTGATAACTCATCATTTACTTCAATCCTTAAACCTTGAAATATTCTTCTTATAGTTTTATTTGTGAATATTGGATTTTGTCGTGGAATTGCATCCTTAATTAAACTAACTAACTCGAAAGTTGTATTTACTGGGCGAAGCTCTACAATTTTCTTTGCTATTTTGAATGCATACTTCTCTTCGCTGTAGTTATTGAACACATCCAATAACTCTTGTAATGTGTAATCGTTAATAACATCCTTGGCAGTTAAATGGGAATCTATATCCATTCTCATATCTAAATCTGCATTTTGCTGAAACGAAAAACCTCTTTCAGATTTATCAATTTGATGAGATGAAAGACCGAAATCATAAAAAATACCACTTATAGGTGTTGATTCAGTGTCATTAAGATAGCCTGAGATTTCAGAAAAATTCAGTTTAATTACATTATCATCATTTTTTTTTGCTGCAATAGCTTCTGGGTCTCTATCGAAACCAAGTAAATCTAAATCCTTGTAATCTTTAAATGTTTGAAAATGTGAACCATATCCATAAGTAGCATCTATAAATAGTCCTTTTGGGAGTGCCTTAACTATTGAAGTAACTTCTCCAACCAATACACCACTGTGTGGTAAATACTCTGCCCTGTTTGTATTCATACCCAGCTCTCTAGAACTGGCACCAATTGGAAAGTTGGGCGGAGTAAGGGTATTCCAATTTAGTTGTCTAGAGAGCTGGCTATGAACCTATCCTTTCACTTCATTTATATTCGCAAATGCATCATCAGAGTCACTTTGGATTTTCTTCCATGTTTTGGTTGCCCAAATTTCAATAACTGGACCGGATCCTGTAACAGTTACATCATCATTTTCTTTGATAGAGCTATAAGCTCTTAGGTTTTCAGGTATTTGAATTCTTCCAGCAGAATCAAGAGAGGAATCCACCGCACCAGAAAATAATGCTCTTCTTAACTGTCTTGAAGTTTTGTCAGTTGATGGCAGAGAAGCCATCTTCTCAGATTCTTGATTCCAGTTTTTCTTTGTCAGAATTTGTAAGCAGTTGTCGAGTCCCTTAGTAACTACACAGCCCTGTTGAAGCTCTTTCCTGAACTTAGAAGGTATAACGACTCTACCCTTCGAATCCATTGTATGTTTATATTCACCAAGGAACACTTTTCCGCCTTTCGTGCCTTGAACCACTCTGTGACATTATATGACACTTTATGACATCTTGCAACACAAAATGATAAAAAAAATTATGTAAGGACTAAATACTCTTTCCAATCCGGGTCAGGATTGTTACCAATAATTGTTTTGATCCAAAAGTTTCCCTCAGGTATTTTTGGAATAATTTTAAGATTCAAACTAGTTTTATTCAATAATTTGTCTGCTTTTAAAAGATTACATTTTTTACAGCATGCAACTACATTACTCCATTCATGAGAACCACCCTTAGACTTTGGAATTATATGATCTATTGACTCAGCAGCATTACTACAGTATTGACAAGCATAAGAGTCCCGTATAAAAATATTTTCCCTATTTAGAGCTACTCTCCTCGCATATGGAGCTTTTACAAAATAAGTCAAAACAGCTACTTTTGGAATAGCAACAGATTGGCCAACAGATCTTAATTTTATATCTGATTCTTTAAGAACATTTATTTTTTTACTAAACAAAAGTGCAAGTGCTCGTTGTGGTGTAGCTAAAGAAAGTGGTTGAAAAGTAGAATTTAATATTAGTGTCTTGTGAGTATTCATGTTACCCACAGTAAATAGCTCTCAGTGGATTAAGCTTGCATTTCTTGATTAATGACATCTTCTTCAACTTTAGTTAGTAAGTTTAAAAATCTTTCTTTATCAAGCTCAAATTTTGAGACATCTTCTTTTACTTCTTTAGCTATATCATCAATTGTTTCAAAGAATGCAAGTTGTCCAGACTTGAGTGCGTCAAAAACTTGGTCCTCTTCGACAGAGTATATTGTCTCCCCATCGGAAACTAACTTTATTTCTGAAAGTTCAGAAATAAGATTTCCATTTTTAGATAAGTATTTCCATGCTCTCCTTACTCTTTGAATGCTCATTCCATTATCTAAGAGAGTTTTAACCACTCTTAGGGAGACTATGTCTCTGAATGAATAAAGTTTTGGAACACCGGGCTTGCCATTTGAAGACTGAATACTTGGTGACACAAGTTTAACTTTGTCCCAATATCTTAATTGGTGCGAAGTGCAACCAGTTAAATAACTCGCTTGCTTTGATGTAAAAGCATCTCTTTTCAAAACCTTACTCCTAAATAGTGATGTATATTAAATTTAATTAAATCTATTTAGTTTGTCTAGAAGTATCTTTATTTCTTATTACAGAATAAACCTGTTTAAAATTCCATTCGTTTATATTCTCTGCTTTGAGCAATGCTTTGGTGTTTCTTACGAAGACATATCCAGATACTGCCATCAATGCGAAGCCAGCCATAGCAATAACCGGTTGTACGATGTAGCTTCCTAGCATTGTAAGTAATCCTAAAACAAATGTGCCAAAAGAAATAACAGATCTAGTTCTTGAAAAACTAGAAAGAGTTGATGTCTCTACTGTCTTAGCCAAATCCGGATCTTCTTTTGAAAGCTCCAGTTCAATCTGTTTTAATATTTCTTCTTCTTTTTTGTTTAATGCCATGTTTAGATTTTAATATAAATTGAAACTACCCTGTAATTATGAGCAATTTATTTTTAAGACATGGTGAGGTTCATAATGTTAAAAATATTATGTATGGCGATATTCCGGGATACCGATTAAGTCTAAATGGAATCAAACAAGCGATAAATGCTGGAAAATTTATCAACGAAAACTTTAAAATAGATAAAATTATCACCTCCCCTATTTTAAGAGCAAGGGAAACTTCAAAACTTGTCTCTGAATTTTTAAAAGTTGGAATTGAAGTTTCTTATAATCTTTACGAATGGAGCGGAGTAACGGGTTGGTTGGGTACAACTTTTGATGAATTCTCTGTAACTAAGGACTACCCGAAATACTTAAATAATCCGCTTGAGGTTGAGAATACAACTGAAGATTTACAAATTGTTTTCGAAAGAGTTAATGTTGTTTATGAAAACTTCAATAATACATTATTTGTGTCTCATCAAGATACGATCAGAGCTTTTACATACTACAAAACTAAATCTAGTGTTTTCAATGAAAATAAACCGATGCATTGTGGAATACAAGAAATTAAAAATGGTGAACTATTAACTCATAATTATTGAGACATAGTTAGAAGATAGTACAACAAAGTTAACGCTCCACCAAAAAACAATGAGAAACTAGAAATTCCAACCACAGGTTCAAGAAATTTAAAGAACTTAGATCTAAATATTTCTAAGTAGTTTTCAACTACAAACCTACTAAAAATAAATGCACCAAAACCCGCAACTATAAAATAAACAAAGCTCAATAATGTGATCCAAGGATTTACAATAACCATATTAAGCTAAACTTAATATCCTTATGAAATTTAGCAACAGATCTAAAGTAATTGTTTATCTTCTGACAACCTTTTTAGCTAGCTATATCGGCTACGTTTTAGGTAATGCCTTTTGTGCATCTGATTGTTTAACAGATATTTTATTAAATGTATTAATTTCAAATTCTGTTGCACTAGGTGGAGTTTTCGTTTTAGTTAATTTATCTGAAAAATCAATAACTGAATGGAATCAGATGTCAATGGAAGAAGAATAGTTAATAGCTTCAACTATAGAATTTACTTCATTAATACTGACATCTTTATGGAAAACTAATCTAATAATATCTTTTTTAATAAATCCAGAAATTATATTATTTTCTTCCAGTTTTTTTCTGAATATTTCAGCACTATCAGGTGTGTCAAATGAAAAAAATAACATATTAGTCCCTTTATAGCTGGCAGTATGGAAAGATCTATTATCTTTTTCAATTGAATTGTTTACATCAGAGGCTTTCTTGTGGTCTTCGAGAAGATGATCTCTATTCTCTATTGCATATCGTGCCGCAGAAGCAATAATACCTACTTGCCTCATCCCCCCTCCAAGTTTCTTTCTATACTCCCTAGCTTCATTAATAAAATTTTTATCACCCATAAGCATCGAGCCAATAGGCGCACCCAGCCCCTTTGAAAAACAAAAAGTTAAACTGTCGCAATATTTTCCATATTCTATAGATTGAGGATCGGTGAGTATCGCATGCCAAATTCTTGCACCGTCCATATGAAATTTCAATCCATTAGATTTAGAGATTTCAGATAAAGTTTTAATGTGTTCAAAAGGAAGTATGCTTCCACCTGAAGCAAGGTGAGTATTTTCTGAAGCCAAAACTTTTATTAGCGGCTTGTTAACTTTAGACTCCTTTATTGTTTCTGAGAGGCTGTCCAGGTCATAAACTCCACTTGTGCTCTCAATGTCTCTAAATTGTGTTCTAGACAGGAAGGCCGCTGCACCATGCTCATAATTTTTGATATGTGAGTCTTTTGTAGTTATCACTTCTTCACCTGGATTACTGTGAATTAATAAGGAGATTTGATTTCCCATTAAACCTGAAGTTACAAAAAGACCACTTTCGAATCCCATTAGTTCAGAGCAATAGTCTTCAAGACTGTTTACAGTAGGATCCTCTTTATATTCATCATCACCTAGTTCAGCCTCTAATACTTTTTCTAACATTTCTTTAGAGGGCTTCGTAACGGTGTCAGAGCGTAAATCAATCATGATTATATTTTATCATCGAAAAAAATTTGCATGTTTTTCATAGCTTGTCTAATCCTTTGTTTATTTTCTACAAGTGCAATTCTGATATGCCCCTCTCCTTCGCTTCCAAATCCAATACCGGGAGAAATTGCAACATTTGATTTTTCTAAAACAGCTAATGAAAAATCCATAGATGTCTTTTTTGAAGCTAGCGGAATTTTTGCCCAGACAAACATTGTTGCGTTAGATTGATAAACATCGAATCCAAGAGATTCTAGACTTTCAGTAACTAGTATTCTTCTTTCTCTGTAAATGTCTGAAACTTCTAATGGATATTCATCTAAGTCATTTATTGCAACTGTAGAAGCTATTTGAATTGGCTGAAATGTTCCATAATCAATATAGGACTTGAGTTTTGTTAGTGCCTGTATAGCTTCCTTGTTTCCTATAGCAAATCCTACTCTCCAGCCAGCCATAGAATATCCCTTAGTAAGTGAGTACAACTCAACGGAGTTTGTTAATTCTTTATCTGACTGCAAAAGAGATGGAGGTCTTGGTCCGTCAAAATAAACATCCGAATATGCAAAATCATTTACTATAAGAAAATTGTGCTTTCGAGCAAGAAAAACTAGTTCCTCGTAAAAATCTTGTTTGACTGTAATTGTTGTAGGGTTATGAGGAAAAGATACTAAAACTACTTTTACATCTATTGTGGTCAGAACATTTACTAACTCTGATAGAAAATCTTCAGGATTTAAGCATTTAATTTTTATGGGGTTTCCTCCAGCAATTAGAGGGGCATAATGATGTATCGGATAACTTGGGTCAGGAACTACAATATTGTCACCCTTATCAAGAACAGACATGAGTAAATGTGTCAAACCTTCTTTGCTGCCAATAGTATTCACGATATTTTCACCCTCGTGCAAATCCACATCATAGATTCTTTTGTACCTGTCTTTCATTGCGGTTCTTAAACCTAGTATTCCTTTTGAAACTGAATATTTATGATTTTTTTTATTCTGTGCCGATTCGATAAGCTTGTCAACAACTCTTGTATGGGTGGGAATATCTGGGTTACCATAACCTAGGTCAATTACATCTCTTCCATTTTTTCTCGCTTCTAGTTTCTGTTTATTAATTTCATTGAAAAGATACTCCGGAAAATTATTTACTAGTTTATTTGAAAAATTGCTCATGTGAAGATTTTATCTACCTCAGAGTAGAATTTCTTTGTATTTGTATCTTTTAATACAATTATTTTTTCAAAACTATCCGGTAAACTTGTACCAACATCACTAGGTTTTATACATTGACTAAATTTACCAAATATAGGCGCATTTTTAGGAAGATCTTCCGAAAGGTTGATTAAATCTTGAGAATTTCCAAGCCATTGGTTAATTCCAATGGAGTATTTGCATACTAGTTCTATTTTTTTCTGTGAGGTACCTCCAAGAAATAAATTTCTTCCATCCAAGGAAAAAGTATATTCACTGATCAACTCAGAGATTATAGAATCTAAGTCATATGCATATTTAGGAGTTGTGTTTGTATATTTATTGTCTCCAGTTCCTAGACCAAGTCTAAAATCTTTAATTTCCATAATTGGGTTAATAAAGTTAGAAAAAAATAAATCTTTTTTCCTACTATTGATATTAAGAACACAGAGACCTAGCTTGAAATTATTTTCGTGACTTTCCTGGAGTAATGACAATGCCTTTTTGATGTCATATACAGCCCTATTTTCGTCCACTGGGTTTACGGAATGATCAAACAAGTAAACACAGTCAACTTGATTTTTAGATAGATAACTTATTTTGTACTGATAATCTTTCTCGAAAAAACTTCCTGGTAGAAGTACAGAAATATTTTTATTCATTTCGAGCTATAAGTGCAGCACCAACTATCCCTGCTTCTCCTTTTTGAGTTGAGACTAATATTTGTGGAAAAACCCGTGATGGAAACTTAAATCTATTTTTGATATCTTGATCAATTAGAAGTACTAAATCATAAGGCTTGCCAGCCATAGAACCTCCGAGAATAAAAGCTTCATTATCGAATATCTCAAAAAGACTAACTAAACCATTTGAAATATTTACAATTATTTTATCTCTTGTTGCTGACTCTTCACTGTTTAAGTTGATTGATCTATCAAAAATTATTGATCCAAGCTTTTCTTCAGAAAACTTCATTGCTAGTTCTGATTCTGGGTATTTTTTAGACAACCTTTTACATTCGTTTGTCCAAGCGGCTGCAGAAGTACTAGCTTCGAAACACCCAGTTTTTCCACAGTTACATAAATATTCCTCGTTACCCTTTGAGGTGAGCATATGGCCAACTTCACCTGCACTCCCAGAACCCCTAATTAGTTTTCCTCCAGCAATTATTCCACCACCTACCCCCGTACCGAAGGTAAGCATTATTAAATTAGAAAATTTATTTGAATAGTGAAGTAAATATTCACTATATGCCGCAACGTTCCCATCGTTATCAATAGAAAATTTTGAAAAATCAAAGCCATTTATTTTTGTGAAATCTATAGCATATTTTAAATTTGCACCCCAGAGGTAACTTGAATCTTGTTTATTCACAAAACCTGGCATCGCGATTGAAATTTTATCAAAACTATTTTGATTTGTAGAGATAATTTTATTGACTGTTTCTAAAAAGCTACTTTCATCCCCAGGGGTAGTAATACTCCCTTTTAACAAGACTTCTGAGTATTCATTTACTATTCCATACTTAATAGAGGTACCGCCAACATCAAATGCTAAAATATTCACTGTAACAAAGATGTTAATTCTAAATAATTACTATTGGCTCTAAAATAACCAACATTCATGCACTCCGTATGACCTAGTCTCCACCTAGACGCTTGAGGTTGGTGAACGTCTCCAAAAATAGAAAATCTAGGTTCTTTCTCTAAAATGTAATCTTTTAAGCTGCTCCATCCTTGCTCCTCCTTGTTTGTTATAACATCTGTTATAAGCTCGCTCACAAATGGTGGGGCATGTGTGCATATTATGTCAACATGGCCTAATTTATTTAGTTTTAGTGAAAAAGATTCCTCAGAAATTTCACCTCGTGCATTAATCGGTGTCGGAACGCCACCTCCTGCAAAACCTATTTTTAGATTTTTATATTCAAGAACTTTGCCGTCCACATAATTAACATTACTTGTCATTGTCTCTTTGATCATATCTACGGAGTCTACATTTCCGGGAATTATCCAAACTTCAAACTTCTTAAGAGCATTAAAAACTTCTTTATACTGCCTATAGATTGCTATTTCTAATTTTTCCTGTATCAAATCTGGGTTTTCCTCAAACATAGAAGACCAGAGTTTTCGTCTATCTTTAAAGTTATGATCTTTTCTTAATTGAACTAATTTTATAACAATTTCTTTTCCAAATACATCTTCTGCAATTCCTTGACCAGTTCTGTAGTCAATCCAATTAATTAAATCACCAAGAATAACAACTGGTTCTTTAGTGTCTGGAATATTCTTTATTGAAGCTAGCCCGTGATGAACGTCAGAAATAAAAAACATTCAACTATCCTGTCACTGCCCCTTTATCAGCTCCTTTTACAAGCTTTGAATACTTGTGAAGTACTCCAGATGTATACCTTGGTTCTGGGAGTTTATAATTTTTAGCTCTAGATTGTTTTTCCTCTTCATTTACATTGAGATTCAATTCTCTTTTAGAAAGATTGAGTTCTATCTCATCTCCATTTTGACATAAAGCTATTGGCCCTTCATCAACACTTTCTGGAGCAACATGGCCAATGCACAAACCTGTGGTTCCACCTGAAAATCTACCATCCGTAATAAGTAGCACATCTTTCCCAAGACCTGCACCTTTTATTGCAGCGGTAATCTGTAACATTTCTCTCATCCCCGGACCACCTTTAGGGCCCTCATTTCGTATAACAACAACTTCACCTTTTTTAATCTGATTTTTAAATAAAGCTTCTAATGCTTCTTGTTCGCTTTCAAAAACATTGGCTGGACCTTTAAATGTATCAATTTCTATACCTGCTACTTTTACAACAGATCCATTAGGAGACAAAGAGCCATTTAGTATTGCAATCCCTCCCTCTTCTGAAATTGGATTATTTGGAAATGAAACGACATCTTGGTTTGTAGGGATTTGAACATTCTCAAGATTTTCACCAACAGTTTTTCCAGTTACTGTTAAGCAGTCGCCATCAATTAAATTATTTTCTAAAAGTATTTTTGAGACGACAGGAACTCCACCAATGTTATCTAAATCGACCATGTGATATTTACCAAAAGGCTTCATGTCAGCTATGTGGGGAACACTTTTTCCAAGTTGGTCAAAGGTGTCTAAAGTTAAATCTACTTTTGCTTCATGGGCTATAGCCATTAAGTGTAATACGGCATTGGTGCTCCCCCCGAGAGCAAGTACAGTTGTTACAGCATTTTTAAATGCTTCAATGGTCATAATATCTCTAGGTTTAATATCATTTTTTAGAAGATAATTTAATTGTTTACCAGTTTTTTCAGCCTCAATCCGTAAACGTGAGTCTTCTGCTGGAAGTGAGGCTGTGCCTGGTAAGCTCATTCCAATAGCTTCTCCAACTGAGGCCATTGTGTTGGCAGTAAACATTCCTGCGCATGAGCCTTGCCCTGGACAAGCAGCACACTCTATCTCATATAGTTCATCCTCAGAAATTAGACCCTTTTCCATAGCTCCTATACCCTCAAATACATCAACTATTGAGATATCTTTACCTTTATAAGAACCGGGTAGGCTACTCCCGCCATATAAGAATATAGCTGGTCTGTTTATTCTTGCTGCAGCCATAAGCATCCCTGGAAGAGATTTATCACAGCCTGCAATGGTAACCATGCCATCAAATCTTTCAGCGTGCATTACTAATTCCACAGAATCAGTAATGACCTCACGAGAAACGAGTGAGGCCCTCATGCCTTCATGCCCCATTGAGATACCGTCAGAAACTGCGATTGTAGAAAAGATTAAACCTGCAGAATCTGGTCCATTGACTCCAATTTTTGCTTTCAAAGAAAGCTCTGGACCTGTTACATTGCATGGCGTTACCTCGTTACCAGCAGATACTATCCCGACTTGAAATTTATTAAAATCATCATCGCTTAAACCCACTGCTCTAAGCATGGCTCTTGCAGCAGATCGACCCGGACCTTGTGTTACATCATCTGAAAATTTTGTCATAAATTAAGAATAGTTTAACTGTTGTATAAAATCATTTTATAAGCCTTAGATATTCGTTCTTTACAAGGTCGCTCGTTTCAAGATCAACATCATAATAATTTTCAATATCTTTAAATTGAGATATTTTCCAGATAGCCCATATTGCATAAAAGCGAATAATTTCAGAATCAGATTTTAAGAGAGTATAAATTACTTTAAGTGCATCTTCATCTGGATTATTTGCAAGTGCTATTAATGCATTTCTTTTAAGAAAGTCGCCATTTCTTTTTGGGATATAAAACCATGAATATTTATCAACCAAATCTTCATTTGACATGGTTAGGATTTTTTTTAAATCGACTGTATTCGTTTTTGAGATATTAAGCTCCTTGGTCTGACCTGGTGGGCATGAAGTTAGGCATTCATCGCAGCCATAGAATCTATTACCTATATTTATTCTCATATCTTCTGGAATGATATCTGGAGATTGTAACCAATATGACAGACACTTATTAGAGTCGAGTCTATATTCCTCATCTAATGCTCCCGTTGGACATGAGATTTGACACATATTACAGGTTCCACATGAGAATGATTTTTTTTCAGTATCTTTAAATTGTTCCTCAGTGTAAAGATTGCCGATTAACTGCCATGGACCTATTCCCGGTGATAACATCATTGTACTTTTTCCCTGCCATCCTAGTCCTGATGAGTTAAAAAACATTCTGTCGTAGTGTTGTGGACTGTCAATGAATTGTTGTGATTGAATCCCTTCATTGTTAAATAGATTTGTAAGTTCATTTATAAACTTATTTAGTGGTTTGTAATTATCTTCTAAAGCAAATAAAGCTATAGCCCCATGACCAGCTCTAAAAGAGTGATTGTTTGATGATCCTGGAAAGTAGTTATATGAAATTATTATACAAGATTTTGCCCATTCAAATTTATCACCAAGTCCAGAATACTTAGGATTTGAGAATGTAAATTTCATGTTTGCATGTCTGTTATTAGATTTTACTTCTTGGATTAAAATTGATTTATCTATTAATGAAGGAAGCGAAATTACAGCTAGATTTATATTTTCTGGAACGTCTATATTATGACTTTCGAGATAATTAAATAGGTTTTTTTCTTTCATTTTTATCAGCATTAACTATAGTTAGATTTAATGAAAAAACTATATGTCTTAATTACATTATTAGTGCTAGTGCTTATGTAGCGCTCACTTTTTTGTGATGAGCGCCTCCCAAAAAAAAGGGAGGTTTTTTTTTAAGGATGTTATGGAAGATAAATTATTGTCAGGCGCAGAGCTTGTTATTAGAGGTTTGGAACATTTAAAAGTCTCTACCATTTTTGGCGTACCCGGTGGTGCAATCCTTCCAGCGTATGATCCACTTTACGACAGCCCGATAAGACATATTTTAGCTAGGCATGAACAAGGATCGGGTCACATGGCTGAAGGTTACGCTCAGGCAACTGGTGAGTTAGGTGTAGTAATTGCTACTTCTGGACCTGGTGCTACTAACTTGATCACTTCATTAAACAATGCTTTAATGGATTCAACCCCTCTTCTAGCTATAACAGGTCAAGTTGCTACTGAAGCTATTGGTAATGATGCTTTCCAAGAGGCATACACAGTTGGTCTCACAATGGCAGCAACAAAGCATAATTATCTGATTACTGACGCTAGTGAGATTCCTCAAGTACTACTTGAGGCAAAACATATTGCTACTACCGGAAGACCAGGACCAGTTCTAGTAGATATACCAAAAGATATTCTTAACCAAAAAGCAAAATGGATTGAGCCAAAGTTGATAGATTTACCAGGATACAAACCTACTCTTGATGCAAATCCAAAAATGATTCAACAGGCAGTAAACTTAATCAAAGACTCCAAGAAACCTCTTTTATATGTCGGTGGAGGAATTATTCACTCAAAGGCAAATATTGAGTTATTTGATCTAGCTGAGAAGTTCAACATTCCAGTGGTTACAACTCTTATGGGTAGAGGTGCATTTCCTGATGGTCATGAACTATGTTTAGGAATGCCAGGTATGCATGGGAACTATACCGCCACAACTTCGATTCAGAACTCAGATTTATTAATTGCAATAGGTGTAAGGTTTGATGATCGAGTAACAGCAAATCCAGAGTTTTTTGCTCAAAATGCAAAAGTTATTCATGCTGATATAGATCCTGCTGAAATTGGAAAAGTAAGAGATGCGGAAGTACCTATAGTTGGAGATGCAAAAAGTGTTATCAAAGGTCTTATTGATAAGCTTGGAGATACCAAACTAGAAACTTCCAACTGGATTCAAGAAATTAATGAAATGAGAGAAAGCTATCCCCTCACCTTCACTCAAGATGAAGATGGTCCATTAAAAGTTCCCTATGTACTTGAAGAACTTCAAAAAATGTCAGAGGATGACTCAATTGTAGTTTCGGGGGTTGGTCAGCATCAAATGTGGATATCTTTACATTGGAAATTTACAAAACCAAACACTTGGTTAAATTCTGGAGGATTAGGAACCATGGGGTACTCCCTACCAGCGGCTATAGGAGCAAAAGCAGCATATCCTGATAGACAGGTTCTTTCTTTAGATGGAGACGGTTGTTTTCAGATGACTTGTCAGGAACTAATAACAGCTTCTACAGAAAACATCCCTCTGAAAATAGTTGTTTTCAATAATGGAAATCATGGAATGGTGAGACAGTGGCAAAAAATATTTTATAAAAGTCGGTTTTCAGCTTCTGAACTTACCCATCACACCCCTGACTATGTAAAACTTGCTGAAGCTATGGGAGCTGTCGGACTAAGAATGGAACAAAAGTCCGAAGTAAAAGATGTATTTGAAAAAATGCTTGAAATTAATGATAAGCCGGTACTTGTTGACTGTGTTGTTGATCCAGATGATATGGTTTTTCCTATGGTTCCTGCTGGGGGTAGTAATGATGTAATCATCCTAAATGAAGAGGATTTGAAAAAAATATGAGTGAAAGAATCTTGAGTGTGCTTGTTGAAGACAAACCGGGTGTATTAGCAAGAATTTCTTCAACAATTTCAAGGAGAGGCTTTAATATTAATTCACTTTCCGTAGGTCCAACAAATATTGACGGAAGATCAAAGATGACAATTGTTACAGAGCTTGAATCGGTAGAGCAGGTAAAAAAACAGTTAAACAAATTAATAAATGTCATAAAAATCGTAGAACTAGATCCTGACAACACGATTGAATCCGAAGTAATGTTAATGAAAGTCTCAATCAACAAAGATTCTCAAACATCAGTTATAGAAAAAGCAAATTTATCAGGCGCAAAATCTGTTGATGTAGGACAGGATTATGCAGTTTTTGAGCTAACTGGTACATCTAAAGAATTGAAAAAGTTTGAAAACCTAATGAAACCGTTTGGAATTATTGAAATGATTCGTGGCGGAAGAATAGCTATTCAATCTAATTTATAAAAAGGAGAAATTATATGGATACAAAAATTATTTATGATGATCAAATTAATCAGGATTTAATAAAAGAAAAGAAAGTTGCAGTAATTGGTTTTGGAAGCCAAGGACACGCTCATGCATTAAATCTTCACGAATCAGGAGTAGACGTAACTGTTGGGTTAAGAGAAACTTCTGAAACTTTTACAAGAGCAAAAGAAATGGGTCTAAATGTATCCAATGTTGAAGATGCTGTCTCAAATTCAGAAGTAGTAATGTTGCTACTTCCTGATCAATTAATGGCTGATGTTTATAACGAAACAATAGCCCCAGTCATGAAGGAAAATTCAACTTTATTTTTTGCGCATGGTTTTAACATTCATTTTAATGAAATAAAACCAAGAGAAGATATTTCAGTTGCTATGGTAGCTCCAAAGGGACCTGGTCACTTATTAAGAAGAACTTATGAAGAAGGTTCAGGCATGCCCTGCTTAGTAGCAGTAGAAAATGATACTAACGGAAACACACATGAGCTTGCACTCTCATATGCATCAGCAATTGGTGGTGGAAGAGCTGGAATTCTAGATACGACTTTTAAAGAAGAAACTGAGACTGATTTATTTGGAGAACAAGTTGTACTTTGTGGTGGCCTTACTGAATTAATCAAAAATGGATTTGAGACATTAGTTGAAGCTGGATATCAGCCTGAAAGCGCATATTTTGAAACTTTACATGAAGTTAAATTGATTGTTGACCTTATGTACGAAGGCGGATTTGAGTGGATGAGACATTCAATTTCGGACACTGCAGAATATGGTGATTTTTCAAGGGGACCACGTATTGTAAATGAAGATACAAAGAAAGAAATGAAAAAAGTTCTTGAAGAAATTCAATCTGGTTCATTTGCAAAAGAATTTATGGCTCAATCAAGAGAAGGTTCTCCATTTTTAAATCAAAAAAGAGAAGAAGCTTCGCAACATCAAATTGAATCGGTTGGTAAAGAGCTTAGGTCTATGATGCCATTCTTGAGCGCAAAGGATGTTAAAAAAGACAAATGAGTGAAGATCAACTTATTATTTTTGACACCACTCTTAGAGATGGTGAACAGAGTCCAGGGATAGCTCTTACTCCCTCTGAAAAATTATTAATTGCTCAACAATTAGAAAAATTGAAAGTTGATGTCATTGAAGCTGGATTTGCAGCATCATCCCCTGGCGATTGGGATGGTGTGAACTTAATCGCTAAAAATATTCAAAATTCAACAATAGCCTCTCTCGCCAGGTGTGTTCCTGATGATATCGAAAAAGCATGGGAAGCTATCAAGGTTGCTAACAAATCAAGAATTCACGTCTTTACTTCCACCTCTGATATACACATGGAACATATGCTAAGAAAAACTAAAGAAGAAGTCCTCCATGATGCAAAAGAGTCAGTACGTTATGCAAAAAATTTATGTGATGATATTGAATTCTCAGCGCAAGATGCAACACGAACTGATAAAGATTTTCTTATAGAAATACTTAAAGTAGCAGTTGAAGAAGGGGCGACTACAATTAATGTTCCCGACACAGTAGGCTACGCCACACCTTCTGATTACTTAGAGCTCCTCAAGGGTGTTTACGATAAAGTTAAAGGTAAAAATGAAGATATTATTATTTCTACCCATTGTCACAATGATTTAGGCCTTGCTGTTGCAAACTCTTTAACAGCAATTAAAGCTGGAGCCAGACAGATTGAAGGTGCTATTAATGGTATTGGAGAAAGAGCTGGTAATACTTCTACTGAGGAAATAATAATGGCGGTGAAAACTAGACAGGATCAATATGGAGTTGATATTAATGCCGAAACAACTGAAATCTTAGAAACTTCAAGACTGGTATCAAAATTAACGGGATATCCAGTTCAATATAATAAAGCAGTAGTTGGGAAGAATGCATTTAGTCATGAATCTGGAATTCATCAACATGGCTATTTAAGAAATAGTATGACATATGAAATTATGACTCCAGATTCTGTAGGTCAAGAGGCAAAAATTATCCTTGGTAAGCATTCTGGACGTGCTGGATTTAAAGATGCATTAGATAAATTGAATATAGAATTAGCTGAGGAAGAATTTAATTCAAGTTTTGACACTTTCAAGAAGCTAGCTGATAGAAAAGGTGAAATTGTTGAAAATGAACTTCGTGCAATTGTGGGACAAGTTGAAACATCTTCTTCAGAGATAAAATTAGTATCAGTTTCCGTAAATAGCAAAGATCAATATGCATCTGCTAGAGTTACTCTAGATGTTCACGGCAAAGAGTTGACTGAGGAAGCTGAAGGAGACGGAATGATACATGCAGCATTTACAGCGGTTAAAAAAATATTAGAAACAGATGCGACTCTTATTGATTATAGAGTTGAAAGCATAACCAAAGGAGCTGATGCTACTGCTGAAATCGTAACAATAATAAATGATGGTCACAATTTGAAACAAGGAAGGGCAGTGTCAACTGATGTTGTACAGGGTTCAGTTGAATCCTTTTTAAATGCTCTTAATAGATAATGAAAGAATATAATATATCTCTTTTAGCAGGTGATGGGACAGGTCCAGAAGTAGTCAATGAAGCTGTAAAAGTTCTACAAAAAACTCAAGCAGATTATGGGATCAATTTTAACTTTACCGCAAATGATCTTGGTGGTGAAAGATATTTAAAGACACAGGAACTTGTCACTGATAAAGATATCGAAGAACTTGGGAGCAGTGATTCTATTCTTCTTGGAGCTATAGGACACCCTGATGTAAAGCCTGGAATATTAGAACAAGGAATCCTATTAAAGCTAAGAAAAGAATTTGATCAGTACATAAATTTGCGTCCAGTTGTCTTATATCCGGGAGTCGAGACTCCCCTAGCGAATAAAAAACCTGAAGATATAAATTTTACTGTAGTCCGTGAGAACACTGAAGGCCTCTATGCTGGAGCTGGAGGATATATCCATTATGGTACAGAGAGTGAAGTTGCTACTCAGGAGTCAATAAACACATACAAAGCTATTCACCGATGTATTTTATATGCATTTGAGTATGCCAAAAATAACAATAGAAAGAAAATTACTCTATGTGCAAAAACCAACGTTTTGACATATGCACATGATTTGTGGGAGCGGATATTTTACGATATTGCAAAAGATTACCCTGAAATAGAAACAGATTATGGACATGTTGATGCAGTTTGTATGTGGATGGTGAAAAATCCGGAATGGTTTGATGTTATAGTTACCGATAATATGTTTGGAGACATCATTACTGATTTAGGGGCAATGATCCAGGGTGGGATGGGAATAGCTGCTGGAGGTAATATTAATCCAGAGGGCGTATCTATGTTTGAACCTATTGGTGGCTCTGCACCTAAATATACAGGTAAAAATATTATCAATCCCCTTGCTTGCATTGCGGCTGCTTCAATGATGGTCACTCAATTGGGTGAATCTGACTACGGTCAAGATATCGAAAATGCAATAATTACTACAGCACAAAACTTAGACTCTCTTTCAGCTGGAAAAATGGGCCTCACAACTTCTGAAGTTGGGGACGCTGTTCTGGAATCAATAAAAAATAAATAGCTATGGTCAATGAAGAAACTACTCTTCAATCCTTACTAAGAAATCGTAAAATTGTTAGAAACTATAAAGACAGTGAATTAGACTTTCCTCAACTCTCAGAAGTCGCAGAACATGCAATAAAAATACCGACAGCAGGTTTTTCCAGAGGAATAGAAATAGTTCATATTTCAGAAAAAGAAAATATCGTTGCTATTGCAAAATATTCAAATGAAGATTCCTATGTTGCTAAAGGATTCGAAAAATGGATATCAAAATCACTATCACTGTTTTTAATAATTATAAATACTAAAGCTTATCACGATAGATACAGTCAATTAGATAAAAAGAATGCAACGAATTCAGAAGACTGGTCAATACCCTACTGGTTTGTTGACGCTGGAGCATCAATGATGAATTGTATGTTACTTATTGAAGAAATGGGTCTGAAAAGTGGGTTTTTAGGTTCCCATAATATGGATATAGAAAATATTAAAAATCACCTCTCTATACCAAATGATTACTTAATATTAGGCTTTGTAACTGCTGGAGTAGAAAAATCAACCAATGTTAAAAAAAAGAATACAAAAAGGAAAAAATTAATACACAATGAATATTTCACCAAATAAATCCATCAGTTCTTTAACCAATCCAGAATTGAAGTTTCTAATCTCACTAACTAAAAATAAAAATAGAAAATCAGAGAATAAATCTTTAGCAGAAGGTTATAGAGAAAATAGGTCCTTAATCTCGTCCGACTACGAAATAGATACACTTTACATATGTGAAGAATTATTTATTGGAGAAAATAACTATGATTTGATAAGTCTGTTTAATAAAAAAAATGTTCGCATTGTTACGCTCACTAAAAGAGTCTTCGAAGCAGTTTCATATAGAGACAGACCGGATGGCATACTTTCTCTATTTATTCAGAAAAATTTAATGGTGAGTGAAGATACAGTCGAGGGACCAATTTTGATTGCAGATCAAATTGAGAAGCCTGGAAACTTAGGAACGATGATAAGAACTGCCAAGTCTTTAGGTATAGAGAATATATTTTGTAGTGATGAAATTACTGATTTTTACAATCCAAATGTTGTCAGAGCCTCAATTGGTCACATGTTCACATTAAATTTAGTAAGCGATAGTACAGAAAATATAATTAAATTTCTTAAAAAAAATAACTATCAAATTATTTTAATGGATCCAGATTCAGATAAACTCATTAATAATTTCCAGCCAGAAAATAATTTCGCATTGGTTATCGGCTCTGAGCAATATGGTCTTTCCAAAAAGTGGCATGAGACTGAATGTACCAAACTTAAGATAAATTCTCTGAACGACGTAGATTCCATAAATGCATCTACTGCTGCCGCAATTTCAATGTGGGAATTACTAAAATAAGAAACATGGAAAATTCCATTTGCATACTTGACATAGAGACTACTGGATTTGAACCAGGTGAAGCAGAAATTATTGAACTGTTTATTTTAAAAATTGTAAATGAAGAAATTATTGATGAGTTTTATTCACTTTTTAAACCTACTATTTCAATTAAAAATTCACAGATTCATGGTATTACTGATGAAAAAGTACAGAATTCGCCATCTATTGAGGATAAATCTAGTGACATCTTAGGCTTTATTGAAAAATCTATATTACTTGGACACAACATAGATAATTTCGATTTAAAGTTCTTGAGGTATTTTTTAAAAGAAGAACTTCCAAACCGAACAATTGATACCTTAAATATCAGTAGGTCGAAACTTGGAAATAAAGTTAAAAATCATAAATTAATAACATTAGCTGAGTACTTCAATGTAGTTAGCCCAACTCATACTGCTAGAGACGATGTAATGACAACTTTTGAGGTTTATAAAAAACTATCCTCAATACAATAATCTTGTGAGTATAAATTATTTAAATGTAAAGAACCTAACTCTTGGTTACGGAAATAATATTGTTATAAATAATATTGATTTGTCACTTAAGAGCAACAAAAACTATCAAATAATTGGTAGTAACGGTGTTGGTAAATCTACACTATTAGGTTTTATTTCAAACAACTTTCAGGGAAATACGTTCAATTCAATTATCGATTCTCAACAAATACGAATATTAGAGATTTCCAATGAAGCAACAATAAATTTAAACTTATCTTTGATTGAAAACTGTTCGTATTTTACGCAGGAAGCAATGCGGGAAGATGAAATTCAAACACTACTGACAGAGTATGGAATGCACAGTTTCATGCATGATTTAGTTAAAAATTTTTCAAGTGGAATGGTGAAACGTTCAGAGCTTGCCATAGCTAAAATGATTGATCCAGAAATACTATGTATTGATGAACCCTTAAATTATCTAGACAAAGAGGGTATAAAAATATTATCAAAACTACTAAAAAGCAGATTCGAAGCAGGTAAAAGTAATATTTTAGCTTCTCAAGAGTCATTAAATATTTTTGAAGATAACTATGAATTGATTGATTTGAATGTTTATTAACAATTTTTTAGTTAAGAAAGAACTTCTAAATGAATACAGAAACAATACATCTTTATTTCTAATAACTCCCACTATTGCTGTTTTAGTTTTAGTTTTTCCTATTTTATCTGAAAATAGATTTGTCATTGACGATGACTTTTTCATAATCAATCAATTATTGTTTTTGCTATTTTTTAGCACATTGTTTTCTATAAGAAATCCCCTTAACCAAGCTAAGCTTCGTCGGGAATTAAATTTTGCAAATATAGAACGACATTATTTTTTTAGATATAAAACAATATCAGAATTTATAATATATTTCCCACAAGCATTGATTTTATTGGCATTATTTTCGGTTTTTACAAACACAGGTATAAAAAGTAACCCCATCTACTTTGTACTCTCTATTGTTTTCTTTTCACTAAATTCAATAATGATAAATATTATTTTTCAAATGTTTACAGCTTTTAGTAATAGATTTGTTCAATTCATACTGATAGTGCCTGTTTTTATGTCATTATCTTTCTTTGTTGCCCCAATCTGGTTAGGTATAAATCCAAATTTAACTAATATTTACTTAGTGATGTATTTAGGAATTACTTTATTAGTTTCTGCGTACACTAACTGGATTTTACAGAAAGATTTGAATTGATATTTTATGGCTCCTTAATATTATGGGCTCTTACGGTGGCTTTTGGTCCATATGATGTAACTCAAGGTATTTCCTCTAAGCTTCTTTATGTACACGTACCTACTGTTTGGATAGCATATTTAGGCTACTCACTCACTTTTGTATATTCATTGCTATATCTACTTAAAAAAGATCATAAATATGATGTACTAGCCTCTTCGAATGCAAAATCAGGAGTTTTATTTACAGTAACCACCTTGATTGCCGGTTCAGCTTGGGGAAAAGCAACATGGGGTACTTGGTGGGTTTGGGGAGATGCAAGATTAAATCTGACAGCAATACTTTTACTTGTATATTTAGGTTATTTAGCTTCCCGCAAATTTACTGACGACCTTGGTAAGACATCAAGAAACTCAGCTTTCATTGGTATATTTGGAATCATTCAGCTTCCAATATTACACTTTAGTGTAATTTGGTGGAGGTCAGTTCACCAACAAGCATCTATTTTAAGTCAAGAGGCTGTTTCTACAGGAAGCGCGCCAATGTCATCAGATATTCTCACTACCCTTCTTATGTCAGTACTCTTAGTCACATTATTACATTTCTCACTTTTAAAAAGATTTAAAATTACAGCCGACACTTTGTGGAATGATTACCTGAATCCAAAGAACAGAGTTAAAATCTAATAAGGTGAACAAAAATTTTATATTAATTCTATTAGGAATATCATTAATAACTTATTCGAGTATTCAAATAGCTTCAAACAATACTATTTTTTACTACACAACAAGTGAAGCATTTGAAAACGTCGATATTTCTGAATCTGAAAGAATAAAACTTGGAGGATTTGTAGTGGTTAATTCTATAACTAAAACACCTAATGCCGAGACAAAGTTTACGATAACCGATGGAAATAAAAAAGTTGGCATAGTTTTTGATGGATTTATACCAGAACTTTTTCAAGAAGAAATGGGAGTAATCCTCGATGGATACTTCATGAATCAGGTTTTTTATTCTGATGATATGTTGGTTAAACATGACAACGAATATATTTCTGAAGATGGCCAGAGTTATGATGTTGAAAATTATTCAGAATGATTTCTAGTATAGGCCTTGTCGTAAGCTGGTTATGCTTACTAAATCTATTAATACTTGTAGTATCCAATAACAAATTTCGAATTCAGTTATTAATAAGACTAAACCTACTTTTAAATTTTTTGCTATTTTGCTTCTTAGAGATAGCGTTATTTATTGATGATTTTTCAATAAGTTATGTTGCAAATTATTCCGCAAAGAGTACACCTCCCGTTTATAAATTTGCATCTTTGTGGGGTTCCTTAGATGGCTCTATTCTTCTATGGAATCTAGTTCTGGGAGCCTATTTTTTAATATACATAAAATATTATAAAAAGACTTCCAATAATACAGACATTAAGATATTTACAACGATCATTATCTTTTTTACAAGCTACACGATATTTAGTTCGTCTCCATTTGCAGGTTGTATTGAGTTAGCTTCACTAGGTTGTCAGTCTTCATCACTACTGCCCTTTCAAGACCTTGTTTCTTCACTGGAAGGAAGAGGTCCTAACCCACTACTGCAGAATCATCCCCTGATGGCAATTCATCCGCCAATTTTATATTTTGGGTATATAGGCTTAGTTCTGCCTTTTGTGATTACAACGAGTTATTTCTTTAGAAAAGATACTTCAAGCAATTGGGTCCAACTAGCCTCCGACTCAACTTTTTATCCTTGGTTATTCTTAACTGCCGGAATAACACTTGGTGCAGCTTGGTCTTATGAGGTGCTGGGATGGGGTGGATATTGGGCTTGGGATCCGGTAGAAAATGTTTCTTTCATTCCGTGGCTTCTTGCTACCGCCTTTCTTCATTCATCTAAGACACAGATAAATGAATCTACTCTCTTAAATTGGAATTACTTCCTCGGTGGCTTAATGTTTTTATCAACAATATTTGGTACATTTATTACTCGCTCAGGAGTATTGATTTCGGTTCATGCTTTTTCTAATGGAAATATAGGTGTCTTTCTTCTTTCTGGATTAGCCTTTTTTACATTATTTTTTGTATATTCAGGATCTAAAAATATTAAATATTTCGCGACTTCAAAAAAAATTAAATATATTTTTGGAAAATCGTCATTTTTTATAGCTAATAACATACTACTTTTTGTGTCTGCATTAATTGTTTTTATTGGAACCATTTATCCGATATTTTATGAAACTTTGTATCAAAGACAACTAACGATTGGAAGAACCTTTTTTGATATCTTAATTGGTCCTATTTTGATTATGTTAATTTTTCTAATGATATTTTCGACTAAAATTACCATAAAGAATATTAATTTTAATAGATGGCTCCAAAATAATCTTACAAATATCAACTCATCATTAATATTGACTATCTTCTTCTCATACGTATACCAACTAAGTTATCTAAGTATATTGGCTTTGTTTGGGTCAACTATGCTAGTTATCACAATTCTTTTAAACCTTGTTCAAAAGAAAAAATTAAATCAAATTAAGGGATCTTACTGGTCCGGACAAATTGCACATTTAGGAATTGGTCTTTTTGCTATAGGTTTATTACTAAACGTAAGCCAAAGCTACTCTGATGAATTTATAACTAGTGAAGGTTCAATAGTAACTTTTGGAAGTAATAATTACATTATTGAAAAATCTTATGAGGTTAGGAAAGATGAAAAAGATGTAATTAATTTACCAATAAAATCAAATGATAAATATAAAAATGCATCATTGAATATATTTAGAAATTCATCTCAACAGGCAATAAGTTCGCCAGCAATATTTCGGAATTTAGAATCTGATACCTACGTAACAATTAAATTTATTGATGAAAGCAGCTATAAGTTAATATTTAGAAAAAATTATGGAATATTAATAATGTGGTTGGGGTTATCTCTAAGTACTTTCTCTGTAATTCCAAGAATTAGGGCAAATGAAAAATAAATATACTCTTGGGATACTGTTGATAGTTTTGCTGCTACTTCCAAATCTTTATGAAGACGCTGACTCAAGGTTTGAGTCTTGGAGTAAAAATTTACTATGCCCAGTATGTCAAGGTGAAACTATTTTTGACTCGCCCTCGGAATATGCAGATGATATGCGAACAGTCCTAAGGGAACAAATTGATAACAATTTATCGGATGATGAAATCTATACTTACTGGGTATCAAGATTTGGTGAAAGAATAATTACCAATCCTCAAAACAAAAATTTTGAAATAATTTTCATACCCCTGTTTTTATCAATATTTTTTATCGCCTTATTCATAAAGAAGGTTCGTAAATGAATAAATGGATATTTTCGTTATTAGCAACCTTCAGTGTATTTTTAATAATATTTATAAATCTAAATGACAATTCCCAATCATCAATTAGGACAAACACTGAACTTGACAATGTTACGAATGAAGAAATGGAAAGTGTTGTATCAGATAATCCTGATATCTTTGCTATGAGGATTGCTTTAGCAAATAGGTATTTTGATGAAGTTAACTATTCAAAAGCCCTACCCCACTTCATGTATGTCGCTGAAAATAGTGATGAGATCGAACTCAAAAGTTATGCTCTAGCCCAAATAGGTTGGATGGTCTATGAGTCAGGAAATAAAGAAGTAGCTATAAATTACTTCGATGAATCTTTATCTATCAATCCTAATTCTTTGATCTCTAAATCTTATCTTGGCGTTCTCTATCTTCAGCAAGCAGAAACAGAAGACCTAGGAATGAAGTTAATTACCGATCTACTTCTGCTAGATTCTCTCAGTGATGAAGATAGAAATTTTTTAAAAGAGATAGTATCAAACTATGAAAATTAAATTTTTAATCTTTTTTTTACTACTTGCTTTTTGCTCCAATTCAGAAATTACATCAAAAAATATTGAAATCCAGGATTTTCAAATTCAACAACTTACCGATTTAGAGACAAATAAAAACTCTGAGTTAGATAGTAACTTTTTAATTATTAACTACTGGGCATCGTGGTGTTTGGAGTGTATTGAAGAACATGACCTTTTAATTTCTCTTAACGAAATTAAATCTTTTGAGGGAAAAGTGGTACTAATTAGTTTTCAAGACAATACTTCTAACTCAAAGGAATTCCTTAATAAATATGGATATGGTAATTTAATTTATTTAACTGATCTTAAAAGCAAATTTGCTATTAATTCTGGTGTGTTTGGGGTTCCTGAAACACATATTATTCAAAATGGAATAATTATCAGAAAGTATCTAGGACCACTATCTTTTGGGGATGTTGAAGAAATAATATTTTTATATTCATAAGTAATAAATATTTGACTAGAGTTATTTTTGAGATGGATAATCGCGATTTATCGAGGAAAGTCCGGACACTATAGAGCAGAGAGCTGGGTAACTCCCAGGCAAGTAATTGACGGAAAGTGCAACAGAAAATATACCGCTTGCGTAAGTAAGTAAGGGTGAAAAGGTGGTGTAAGAGACTACCAGTAATTTAAGTAATTAAATTAGCTTGTAAACCCCTCTCAGTGCAATATCAAGAAGCAATTAGCTTGCTCGGCTAAAAATTGCGGGTAGATAGCTAGATGTATTTGGTAACAAATATACAAGATGGATGATTATCTTACATTAATTTGTAAACAGAATCCGGCTTACAATCTCAAAAACCAGGGTGTCTCTTTTAGAGGCACCCACCTAAAATTAATTATTTGTTAACCTAAAGTGATGACAAAATTTGCATATTTTTTAGGATCAGAACAGTGGCAACCAGAAATATTAATTGACCATGCAAAGCTAGCACAAGAAGTTGGTTTTGATATGGTGACAATATCAGAACATTTTCACCCATGGGTTGATGACTATTCGGCGTCAAACTTCACATGGTCTACATTGGGTGCTTTAGCTAATAGCACTCCTGAATTAGATTTAGGTACTGGAGTAACAACACCGTTATGGAGAATGCATCCAGGTGTTGTTGCACAAGCATCTGCAACAGTCGACAGATTATCTCGTTCAACTTTTCATCTAGGAGTAGGTACAGGTGAAAATATGAACGAAGGACCATTAGGTTATAGTTTTCCAAAATATGACGAAAGAGCTTCAAGAATGAAAGAGGCTTTAACTATTATTAGGAGACTACTAAATGGTGAGAAACTTGACTTTGAGGGTGAATTCTATAACACCAAGGGTGCAAAATTATACTCTCCTCCTTTAAAAGAAATTCCAATTTGGCTTGCTGCTGGTGGTCCAAAGTCTTCTCATCTTGCAGCTGAGTATGCTGATGGGCTCATGATTAGTGTAAAAAATCCAGAAGATGCATATGAAAGAGTTATCAATCCAGCAAAAATAAAAACTGACGAACTTGGAAAATCAGATCTAAGAATTCACACATATAGGTGGACTATGTTTGCAGATAATGATGAGGATGCATGGGAATCTTTAAAATCATGGAGAGGACTAAGGGCACCAAATAGACTTCAAGAAATTGACCCACAAGCTCTTAGGGAGCAGGCTGACGCATTACCAAAAGAAGAAATCATGTCCAAATTTTCCCGAGCAGGAAGTGTAGAAGAATTAATTGATATATATGCACCTCTTGTAGATGATTTTGGTTCAGAAATAGTTACTATTCAAATATCGTCCGTTAATCAAGAAGAGACAATCAGATTACTTGGTAAAGAATTATTGCCAAGGCTCAAGAATTAAATTGTTACCATTATTTATAATTGGATCAATTGGTGGTTTTCTTTCTGGAGTATTAGGTATTGGTGGAGGTGTTGTATTCGTCCCTCTCTTAACTTACTTTACAGACCAAGATTTTAAAATAAATACAGGAATTTCATCAATGGCAGTAGTGTTCGTCGCTACAACAAGCAGTATTACTTATATCTCCAATGGTCAGTCATTTTCTATTAATATTTTATATTTAATTTTTGGTGGAATACTGGGTGGCTATCTTGGAAGTAAACTTACATTTCAATTAGATACAAAGACACTGCAAAGAATATTTGCGATATTACTTTTAGTTGTGTCATATAGGATGATATCTACGTCAGGCTACTCTTCACAATATGAGGGGAATATTTTCTTATACTTATTTATAGGTGTATTTTCTGGAATACTATCAGGTCTACTCGGTATCGGTGGAGGAATAGTAAGGATTCCCCTGTTAATCTTTTTTGGAGGTTTAGGAAATTTACCTGCACAAGGCTTTTCATTAATAGCAACCGTTCCCACTGCTCTTACGGCAGCATATACAAAATTAAAAAATGATCGAGAATTCGCAAAAAGGGGTAGTATTGTTGGAATTTCTGGCATATTAGGATCGGTGCTCGGAGGTAATTTAGCATTTAAATTACCACAAGAATTTCTGAATACATCATTCGCAATATTTTTATTATTAGTGAGCATAAATATGCTCGTTAAAACTTCTAGATAATTCCACTTCTTATAAAAGTTTTGAATGAGTTATCTTTGATTTTGTAAATGACATATGCGAGACCTATAATTTCCTGAATGATAATTAACGTGGTGCTCTTGTTGAAAATTTCATTGCTTTCAAAAGGAAGAGGGAATAAAAAAGTAGATTGATCTAGCCACATAAAATCTAAAAACAAATGTAAGTAAGTGCCTATTGAAAATAGTAATAAGTTTTTTCTAGTTTTTGTACCTCTCTTGGTTAAAAGCATTATTAAAAACATAGTGAAAACTGAGAGTAATAATGAATGCGTTACAAATTTTTGGTCTTTACCAATAGGTTGGACAGCCAAAAGAATATCCATAATATCTAAAATCAAAAGACCTACAATCAAAAACCTTAAGTCAGCATTCTTATCTTTAAAAATATATTTAAAAATGATAACTCCAACACCAATAAACCAAAAAAACATTATTTATCCAGTGCTAAGTTAGCTAGTTCATCCGCTCTTTTATTATTTTCTCTGTACACATGCTCTATTGTAAAATTCTCTATTTTAAAAATTAAGGCTTTTGCATGCCCATGTAATTCTTTTAGATGCTCTGACTTTACTTTAAAATTACCAACTATTTGTTCTACTACTAGTTTTGAGTCTAGATAAAACCTAGCTGATTGAATATTGTTATCATTACAGTATTGCAAACCGTCTATTAAAGCCTGGTATTCGGCAACATTATTAGTAGCTATTCCTATTTTTCTAGAAATAACTTTAATTTCAACATTCTCATTGCTAATTGAAACTCCGACTGAAGCTTCTCCAGGATTAGATCTTGAAGCACCGTCACAATATACATCTAGAATCAAACTAGAACACCATCACAATAAGGGCACTGCTGAAACTCTGTAGCAGATATTGCATCTAATTCACTAGTAGTTAAATCTACACCGCAACAGCCACACTGATTATTTTCAAGTTTATAAGCAGCCACGACATCTACTCCTCTAGTTTTTAGATCATCGTAAAGTTCTTGTATTTTCAATGGAAAGTTAGTAAGAAATTCTTTTTTTTCTAATTCGTATAAACTAAGCTTTTCATCAATAACCATCCACTCATCTTTAACTAATTTAGAAGTATTTATTAAATCCTGCTTAACATCATTTAATGATTCATTTAATAACTGCATTTCTTTAATTTCATCTTCATTATTCCTATCATGAATATTTTTTTTCTTTTCTAATTGAGATACTTGTGATTGACTTGACTCTTTCTGTTTTGTATAGTTCAATAGTTCGTTTGCATCTAAAGATTTATCTTCAAGTTTAATATTTATACTAGAAATCTTTTGAAGAATAGAGTTGCTAGTTTTTGAGATTTCTTCGATATCTTTAAAGTAACTTCCCATAATGGTCTTTTGTGATTCAATTTTTTTATTAACTTCATTAAACTCAGACTCTAGAGCCATTAATTTCTCAACACTTTCACTGCCCTTTTTATCAACTTCGAGTTTGTATATCTTGTTATCAATTTCTTGAAGCTCTATGAGATTACTGAGTAAAAATGGTTCATTCATAATATTTGTTGTATAAATATTTTATGTCTATTTCTAGGACTTTGTTTAGTTTTTCAGTAAAAGCTTGCATGCCAGGTTTTTCCGTAGATATATGATTTAATTGTATGAATCCCATGTTATATTCATCAGTCAGCAGGAAATGATGGTGTGAAGCATCTCCAGTGATAAAGACGTCTGTTTTTCCTAATATTTCATCTAAAAATTGTGTGCCTGAACCCGGAACAAAAGCAATTTTTTCAATATTATTTAGTTTATGATAATGACTGTTTGTTCTAACTATTTTTGTGGAAAGTTCACTTTCGATTAACGTGCTTAGAGAATTTGCATCATGATTTTTAATTCTTCCAATTTTTCCAACTCCTTTTCCTGGTGAGGTTTCTCCAAAAATTTGAACATCTGTTAGATTAAAAATTTTTGTTAAAGTGTCACCATTTCCACCTACGCAAACATCTTGGGCGGTGTGTATCGATAAGACATTTATATTTTCTTTGTAATAATCAAGAGATAGCTTTGAAAGCATTAAATCTTCATTTAAATCATCAAATTTTTTATATGTTGCTGGATGGTATGAAATGACTGTATTAATATTATTTTCTTTGCAGTAATCAAGAGTAGATTTTTCTAAATCATGACTAACAACGATTCCAGAAACTTCGTTTGTTCCAGATCCAATAAGTAAACCTACTTTATCATCATCAAACGCATCCTTAAAAGGACAGATTTTGTTAACTACATCGAGTAAATCAAATACTTTCACTCAATTAATAGTAATAACTAAATCTATAAAGATTTAGCGGTTTTTTTATTATGATAATTAGCCCACAAAACAAGTAGCGTAGGGAGAATCAAAATTGAGGCAACTAAAGCGAAGCCTATAGAAACTAATACAACTTGCCCCATCTGTTGAAATGGCTTAAGTGTTGAGGTTGTTAAAATTCCAAAACCCGCCATGGTTGTAAATGCAGAACCAAATAATGATCCACCAGTGGTCTTAAGGGTGGTAGTTATCGCAGATACTGGATTTGAATCGTTGCTTAATGCTTCTCTAAATCTATTTGTAACATGTATTACAAATGGAACTCCAATACCTATAGCTATACCAGTTAATGTGGCAGTGACCGGGTTTAATGGTATATCTAGAAGATTCATCCCTAAATATGTTCCCATAACTATTGCAATAACTGGAAATATAGTAACCACACCTAGGAAAGGTCTTTTTAAATCAATCCAGTAATAGATAATTAGAAAAAACATTGAAGAAAGTATTGCAAAGATAAGAGATTGAAATTGTGAAGCTGAAATTAAATCACTAACACTGTTTGTTACAATGCTGTCATTCGTTGCTGCTACATCAACTCCAAGATCTATAACAGGCTGAAAAGCAGCATAGATATCTTCTGTTAACTTCCTTGAACCCTCAGATCCAGCCGAAGTTGTAATCTTGATCTGCTGTGCAGTAAATACTTCATTATTATCTAGATACAAAGTGCCACCAAATGTTGCAGGGTCCATGGTAAGAAGAGATTTATACAAACCATCAACATCACCATTAGCTGAAACCTTCAAAGCATTTAAGCCTTCGCCAGACGTAAGTTCAACACCGTAGGACATTAGTCCTGAGATAAGCTCCATGTCTGGAGCTTGAGGTGGAGATCCTGGTATTGCATCTTGAGGTGCAAGCAGAGCGCCTAATGAAGCAATAACAGACTCATTAGCAACATTTTCACCAAATACTACAATATTCTCTGCATCAGCCAAATCATTAATAGCAACAATAATTGCATTATGAATTTCAGATGTAGCTAAATCTTCACCTTCAAGTAAAACACTTGTAGTCTCCCCAAAACCGCCGCCAAACTCATCAGTTAAAACTGAAAGTGTTGCTACCACTGGATCATCCTCTGGTAAAAAATCTGTAAAGTTAAATACTGTATCCAAGTTTGAAAAACTAACGTATCCATAGCTTGAAACCCCTATAAGCAAAGCAATACTTATTACTTTTAGTTTTCGTGGAATTATTGAACTCGCACCAGCTACTTTATTTAAAACACTTTCACCAGATGAAGAGAATGCTTCTCTACTTATAGATTCTTTTGTTTCAGCCCTTTTGTCTAATAATGATCTTATTGCAGGTACAAAAGTCATGACTAATAGAAGCGCAAAGAGAATACCAAAAGATACAGTTATACCAAAATCTTTAAATTCTGGTAACGGGGAAACCACATTAGAAAGAAAGCCGACTATTGTAGCCAATGTTGCTAGTGTCAATGCTATTCCAACGGAGCTAAGGGTATTAGTTGTAGATTCTTTAACAGATGCTCCATCACCCAATTCTTCTCTATAACGTCCAGTAAAGTGGATAGCATAATCCACACCTAGGCCAATTAATAAGATAGGGGCAATTTGTGAAATTTGATTTGGAGCACCAATTACATTTAAAAAGCCGGGGCCTAGAAGAGCGCCCATGCCTTGCATCCAACCAATTGAAAGAAGTATCGTTCCAAGACTTAAAAGTAAATCACTAACAGTTCTTCTAGATGACTTAAGAAAACCATATCCCTTTCTAGGTCTTATAAAGAAAATATAAGCCAGTACACCTAAAATAATTAAGAAAGCTTTGCCAAATAATACTCCAATTTCTTCTAAGAAATCGTCGCCATCGTTTCCTAATAATAAACCAAAGGAAAAACCACTTACTTTAATTGATGCATAGTTACTGCTTATCTCATTAAGTTCTTCGCTTAACTGAACTTCCATACGAGGTTGTTCTATGAAAGCCCCATCGCTACCACCAAAATCTTCGGCAATTTGTGCAGAATCTATTGTAATTATTGCTAATCCAGCAGTAGAGGTTACATTTTCAGAATCGTAATTTTCTGATAGCAATGCTGATGCGAAAGCTTGAAATTCTGGCGGCATTTGTGCAGAGGCACCTTTATATGCCTGTTTAAATTGTTCGTCATTCATTTGATCAATATTAAACATAGGGTTGAAAGCTCTAGCAAAATCAATAGGACCAAAAAAACCTTGCACGGCACCTTGTCCCTGTTGGCTAATTAAATATTTTGAAATTTCACTCTGCGAAACTACTTGTTGAATTTCGAGCCATGCTTTATAGCCATCAACCGTTAAAACATCATCTCCAGTCATAATTACTTGGAAAACACTTTGACCGCCAGAGGATGCAAAATAGTCACCTAATTTAGATTGTGCTTGTATTTCAGGAGTGTCTAGTTCCCCCCCAAAGCTAGTACTTAGTTCTTCTGCTTGGGTGGCCATGTAGCCAAAAAAACCTGTGAGAAGCAGAACAACTAATATAGTTATTACTGGTCGTTTAGTTGCAGCTGAACTAAAAAAGTTGGTAAGAGTTTTCATTTAAATTTCTCCATATTTTTAAACTTAAAGCATACTAATAAAACTTCTGTTTAATGAGGAAACTTCATATTAAATCTTTGTTAAATTCTCAGAAAACCTAAAGGTTTAATAAACAAAGATAACTCGAATAATTCTATTACTGAAAATTACCTATAATGTATGATAATTCTATGAAAAAATATTTTTGGTCATTAGTCCTTATTCTCTTAATGACTCCATCCGTAGCTAATGCACATGAGCAAGTAAAAGAAAGTAAAAAAAATCGAATCGATAATTATGAAACCATCACTATTTCTCAGTCTGGTAGTTTATTTTACAGTGTAACAAATGAAATAATTACAAGTGCTGAAAATGTTGGTGCAAATTTAAGTTTTATTGGAAGAGCAAATGTTGGAATGGAAAAAATACTTGATCACTCAGGCAAGGAAAAACTGACCACTAAGACTGATTACCTTTACAGTGTTTCAATAAAAACCGTTGAGAAAGATTTCGCTGACTATATCTACTCGGATTCAATATCATCAAAAATAAAAAATGATCTAATTATCATTTCTGAATTAACTGCAAATTTGTACTCTATTCAAATAGGTGATGTTATGAACTTAATTGGCATAAATGGTGAACCAGTTGGAATTGTTGTGGGAGACATAGTTCCTGATGCAGAACTTGGATGGTTTGAAGGAGTTGTAAATAAAGAACTAGGTTTTAAACTTGGAATTTATAGAAATATCCAAGCAATAATATGGGATGAAAAGATTACTGAAAATCATTTGATAGAAATCTATAGAAATATCAAATACAAAAAAGTAAAGATATCAGATAAAAACTCTTCACCAAATAAAAATTGGATACTTCCCAATGCTCTTGTGAAAGAAAAATTCGGAGATTTTCAGATTAAAGAAAAAGATGGCACATGGATTATTACGGAACCTGCTTGGAGGGAAGCAAATATTGAACGTCTTGAAATGCCCATTATTGGACGAGCAACATGTCACAAATTAATGTGGGAACCACTAAGGGGTGTATTAACTCAAATTGAAGCTGAAGGTCTTGGATACACTCTTTCAAAAGAAGAATTCAGAACTTCTGGAGGATGTTATGCACCTAGAAGAATTTCTCGATTTGATGCTGGTGGATCTATATCTAGACATGCTTGGGGAATCGCTATAGACATTAATACAAAATCTGGATACCATCCGCGGGTTGTAGAAATATTTAATTCCTGGGGCTTCGCTTGGGGTGGTACTTGGACATCACCAGATGAAATGCATTTTGAACTTAGAGACCTATCAGCCAGTATTTCTAAGGCCAGCGGCTAATCCATTTATTGATAAGAGCAGAGATGTTTTTTCTTCTTCGGTTATTTCTTTATCTGAAAGCTTCTTCATTAAAAGTATCTGTATTAATGAAAGCGGATCTAAATAAGCATTCCTAATTTTTAGTGTATTTTTAAGAATAGGATTATCTTCCAATAGCTCATCATTATTAGTAACAAGTTTTATAGCCTTCTTGACTTTCTTTAACTCTTTAGATATCTCATCAAATAAATACTTGTATTCTTCATCTAGAAGTTCTTCAACATACATTTTCGATATCAACAAATCTGACTTCACAACTGTCATCTCAATATTGCTGATAAGATTTTGTAAAAATGATGACTTCCTGTAGGCAGTGTTAATTTTTCTAATACCATTTTTTTCAATAATTTCTAATAAGGCTGTTCCTGCTCCATACCACCCAGTAATAGTATGTCTGGTTTGTGCCCAGCCAAATACCCACGGAATCGCCCTATAGCTGTCTATTGTGCTCTCAGAGGTTCTTTTAGAGGGCCTAGAGCCTATATTTAGAGTCGATAGAAGATTTACTGGTGTAACTTTTTCGAAATAAATCATAAGATTATCATCTGTGATTAATTCTTGATATTTTTTAAATGATATTTTTGATAGTTCTTCAATCAATAAATATTCATCTTTATTATTTTTTAAAGTGGTAGAGCTAGCCGATAGAAAAGCGTCTAAACCCAATCTTAAGTTCTCCTTTGCTAGATTGGCTGTTGAGTACTTGTCAGAGATAACCTCACCTTGCTCTGTGTAGCGTATTTGATGAGATATTGTTCCTCTGGGTTGAGAAAGTATAGAGTTATATGTAGGTCCACCACCACGACTAATGGTCCCCCCTCTGCCATGAAAGAAAACTATATTGCAATTATGCTGTTTTCCTTTTTTAAATAGGGCAATCTGTGCTTTATAGACATTCCACTGGGAAGATATAATCCCACCATCTTTATTAGAATCTGAGTATCCAAGCATTATTTCCTGAATAGAGTCTTGATATTTTGTAATATGAGTTTTATAAGCTTTATTTGACAACAGATTATTTAGAAAATAATCTGAATTTTGTAAATCTTCAATCTCTTCAAGTAACGGTACAATCATTGGAATATCTTTTTGAGATGTTATATATTTCTTGCAAAGTTTATATAAATTTAATATGTCTGTTTCATTTTTTGTCATAGAAACTATGAGTGAATTTATAACATTACTTCCGTAAATAGCTTTCCATTCTGAAATACAAGCCAAGACTTTTATAAACTCTGCATATTGTTGTTTGTTTGATGATGGGTTATTTATAACTTTAGAATTTTCTCTTATATCAAGGGTGACACCATGAAATTGAAAAGATTCAACATATTTAAGGAATTCAGAAAAGCCATGTACTGAGTCATTTAATTTTAAGGTTTGCTTTAGTGAATCATTGACAAGTTTCATATCCTTATGAAATTCTTCATAAGTTTTATATCCTGTACTGTTTTCTTGAAAGTTTTCCAAACGATGAAAGACTAGGGAAAGAAAAATTCTAAAAGGTTCATCAAAATTGACTTTTGCATAATGGTTATATTCTTTTTTAAGAATTTTTCTATATTCTTGAATTTTATTTTCTAACTTTTTTGGAGTAGTTAGATAGCTTGTTGAAAAGCTAAACTCTTCAGAAAAATCTTTTATCTTATCCATGTAAATATTGATTATTTGTTTTGAATATATTCTTAGAGACTTATCTGTAATTTTTTTAGTTACAAATGGATTTCCATCTCTATCACCGCCAACCCAAGAACCGAGAGTAAGAATGGGCTCTGTTTGTATAGATTTACTTTGATTTTCTTTTTCAACATCAAGGAACACATCTTTATAAATTATGTCCAAATAGTACAAAAGTGACTTAACTTCATCTAGGGGGTTCGGTTTTTTTGATCTAATAGCTCTTGTGTACCAAAGTTCTGTAATAATATTATTAATTTCTGGAAGTGAATCAATATCATTTTTGCTAACAATTTCACCAATCTTATATATCTTGTTCAAAGTCGACTGTCTTGCACTTTCAGTAGGATGCGCTGTAAATACTGGTGAAAATTTGTACTCAGTATGACTCTTTTGAAATAATTTATCCTTTTTAATACCCGTAAAAGACTCTCTAAAAACTTGTTCAGAAATATTAGCTAAATAGAAAAAGAGTGTAAATGCTTTTGCAACAATTAGTATTTCCTTAGATTTCAATTTACTTAATTCGCTGAATGCTTCCTCTAAATATTTAGGGTTGTTAGAAGCTCTATACTTTTTTGAATTTAATCTGATGTCTTCTACTATGTTGAAATATTTTTCTCCGGCTTGCTTCTTTATTACTTGCCCAAGTTCACTGGCCAATATATTAATAGTTTTTGATAAGGTAGAAAAGTCGTTAGAAATATTTATATCCTCTCAGCATTTTTGAAGTGATCACTCCCAGTTGCATCAAAAATAGGAACTGAGACTTTGGTAAAGTCAAAGTTTTCAAAATCAGTGTGTGCTGTGTGAACCAAAACTAAATCAAATTTATCAATATTGTCTAAGCTATTTTCTTTTTCTACGTATTTTTCATTTACTAAAATGTTATCAACAAATGGGTCAAAGTACTTAACATTTACTCCCCGTTCAAAAAGGTTTTCAATAATTCCAATTGCTGGTGACTCCCTTGTGTCTCCAATGTCTTTTTTATAAGCTACTCCAAGAATTAAAATATTTGAGTTTTTGAATGGCTTTTCTAAAAGATTCATCTTTTCTAAAAGTCTACTAACAACGTAACTTGGCATGGAATTATTAATTTCTTGGGCGAGTTCAACAAACCTTACAGGTTTTCCTATTTGCCTTGTTTTAAAAGATAGGTAATTAGGGTCTACTGGAATGCAGTGCCCACCAACACCTGGTCCAGGCCTAAAGGACTCAAATCCAAATGGTTTAGTTTTTGCAGCATTTACAACTTCCCATATATCTATTTCGAGCATATTACATAAAATTGCTAGCTCATTTATTAACGCAATATTTACATGTCTATAAGTATTTTCTAAGAGTTTTACCATCTCAGCTTCTTTTGTACCGCTGACTCTTACTACCGTATCTATAATCTGTTCGTAGAAATTCTCGATCTTTAAAAGTGACTCATCATTAATTCCGCTTATAACTTTTGGTGTATTTTTAAAATTCCACGTATCATTTCCTGGATCAATTCTCTCTGGAGAATAGCCTACAAAAAAATCTACCCCTGCTTTAAGATTTGAGATTTCTTCAATAACAGGTATTAAAACCTCTACAGTTGTTCCGGGATATGTCGTTGACTCAAGAATTATAATCTGATTTTTAGTAATATTTTTAGCAATAGTTTCAGCTGCAGCCTTTACATAACTAAGATCTGGTTGATAATCAGTTAAGGGTGTTGGTACGCTTATAACTATAGTTTCTGACTCAGATAAATATTTAGGGTCAGATGACAAGAAAAGACCTTTCTCTAAAGATGCTTCAAGTTCTTTATCTGAGATATCTTCTATGGTTGATTTTCCTAAGTTGTAATTAGAAATTTTATTTTCATCTATATCATAACCATAAACTTTCAAGTCTGAACTTGTAGCTTGTATAGCTAATGGCAAGCCTACGTAACCAAGTCCTATTACCGCAACATCGTATTTAAAATTACTCATATACCCCTAATACAAAACATCATAAATTCTTGATGATGTGAGACCATCCCAATTTTTAATATTAATTTCATTTGGTAGTTTACTGCCTAACGAACTATTTATTTCATTAATTATTACTTCTGTATTTATACCGATAACTTTATTTGTTCCTTCAAAAACAGTAATTGGTCGTTCTGTTTCTTCTCTTAAAGTTAAACATCTTATATTAAGATACGTTGTCTCTTCTTGGAGACCTCCAGAGTCGGTTAATACTAATTTTGCACCTGAAACTAAACCCAAGAATTTAATGTAAGGCAGTGGATCGATAAAAATAAAATTTTCGAATTGTAAGTCATTTTTTTCAATAAATTGAGATAACCTTGGATGGGCTGGTATTAATATTTTATAGTCTTT